>JAABUM010006797.1_pt1 | contig 10952 bp, 8 predicted proteins | sample 5559161 | NCBI WGS metagenome assembly JAABUM01 (sample SAMN10711868, study PRJNA513369) | rock metagenome | isolation source: Antarctica rocks | place: Antarctica: Victoria Land, Siegfried Peak nord | reverse complement strand
CGACTGCTGCGCCCGCTCGTTCGCCTGCGGCAGGAGTGCCCGCAGGTTGCCCTCGGTGGCGACGACGATCGCGGTCTGGCCATCCTCGCTGCCGGTGTAGGCGAACATGTCGCCCGCGATCGCCTTGTTCGGGCTCTTCGCGTAGACCCACATCTGGTTCGCCCCCGTCTCCTCGAAGGTGAGCGGGATGGGGCTGCCATTATTCGGCAAGGGCGTGCTGGCGACCCCGAATGTGAAGTCGGGATTCTCCCTGGGCCATTGTGGGATGTTCCACGGCCCCTCGATGATGAACCCTGCGACCCCCTGCGGCATCCGCGCGCGCGCCGCCGTCTCATCCAGCCCGAGCGAGCCGGGGAAGACGCTGCCGTCGGCGTTGAGCGCCAGCAGCAGCTCGATCGCGGCGAGGTACTGGTCGCTGGTGAAGACGTACTGCCCGGTCTTCCAGTCGATGCTCTCGTTACCCGGGCTGCCGCCCGACGCGGGCGCGCCCGCCATGCGCCCCAGGTTGCGGACGAACTCGGCGAGGCGCTGGGTCGATTTGGCACCGAAGATCGTGCCGTAATACTGCCCCTTGCCCTGCTGCGTGATCTTCTTCGCCGCCGCGCGCATGTCGTCCCAGGTGAAGGGCTTGGTCGCCGGGTCGTAGCCGGCCTGCTGCATGATCGCGGTGTTGTAGAGTGTCAGCGTGCCGTAGCGCTTGCTCGACGTGACCGGGAAGGTATAGGTCTTGCCGTTGAAAACATGGATGCCATCCAGGAACGAGCCGAACGGGAACGAATCTTTCCACCGCTGGAAATTCGGCACAACCTCGTCCAGGGGGGCCACCCAGCCCTCGCGCACCGCCTGGGCACCCGGTACGTTCAGCGGCACCGCGAAGGCGTCGTGCGCATTGCCGTTCTGGACACCGAGCGGGACGATTTTCTCGATCTCCGACCACGGGAGCGCGTCGTACTGGATCGCGATGTTCGGGTGCGCTTGCTGATAGGCCGCGAAATACTGCTTGTAGAAGAGCGCCTTCAGATCGCCGCTGTCGATCCAACGGAAATTCACCTTGCCGGTGGGCAGCGTCACGCCGCTATTCGTGATCGTGATCGCGCCTGACCCGGTGGTAGAGGCGGCGGCTGAGACGGTAGACCCGACCGCGGTCGTCACGCCCTTGGTGGCGACCGACGTGGGCGTACCTGCGGCGCTACTCCCCTGTCCTGCTGCGGTCGTGCCTGCGCCGCTGCCCGGTACTATGGTAGGAACGGCGGCACTGTCATTTCCACCACAGGCGGCGAGCAGCACGGCGGTACCCGCCCCTCCCAACAGACCCAGGAGCTGTCGGCGGGATAGACGCGCCGGCTGCTTGTCACAAGAGTCTACTGATGTCATCAGCCTCCTCCTTTCAGGTCGGGTTCCGGTCGACGAACGTTCGATCGTCGCGGGGTGGCTTCGTCCGCGCCACCATGATCGCGCGGTTCGGGCCTTGTTCCGGCGGCCTTGCCGAGCCTGCATCTCCTGCTCGCGTCCGGCGACGGTAATGGGGTACTTCTTTTACTGCTTGCATCAATTGACCGTGATCGTAGGCTGCGGTCGCGGGATTGTCAAGGAGAGCGGTGCCCCCTTCCTTATCCTCTTGGCCCCCGATCCCTCGGGCCGTATCCTTGCTTCGATCGGTATCGACGAGATACCCAACGGCGATGCTGGTCCGGCGAGCGCACCGCCCATCGCTACCGACAGAAGCGCCGCTGTCGAATGCTCCTCCCGGGATCTACTTCTTGAGGGCGGCGTAGTCGGCATCGGTGTAATTGTTCATCGGATCCCAATTGGGGAAGATGAGATCATCGCGCGAGACCTTGGCCCCCTTCGCCTGCGCCGCCTTGATCGCCCGGTCCAACTCTTTATCCGAGCGATCCTGGAGCTCCTGCAGCGCCCCTTTCGGGTCCTTGAGTTGCCCCGTGAAGACGCCTTGCATGACCGAGCCGAAGTCGGGCGTGAGGGGCCTGATCGCCAACTCCACCTGCGCCCAGTCCTGGTTGCGGACGTTCGGGCTCGGGGCAAGGACCTGGATCCGGTCCAGCGCCTCGAAGATTGCGCGCGAGCGCGGGTCGATATCGGCCCGCTCATTAACCTCCGGGTAGATCGAGCGCTGGCCCCCCTCCGAGAGGGCGGTGAAGAGCAGGTTCCCCTCCTTGGTGCCGATGTAATGGAGCATATCGCCGGCGATCGTGGGATACTTGGTATTCGCGTTGACGTTGAGGATGTTCTCACCCGTCGCCCCGGGGAATTCCGCGAGGGGGTACACCATGCCGCTATTCGGCACGGGTTGCCCGGCGATATCGAACGGGAGGGTCGGGTTATCCTGCTTCCACTGCGGGATATTGTACGTCCCCGAGATGAGCATGCCCGCCGCACCTTGCGCGAACTGTGCGCGTGCCTGCGCGGCGTTCAGCGCCACCGACCCGGGGAAGATGCTGCCATCGGACCTGAGACCGAGGAGGAGATCGGTGGCCGCGAGGTACTGGTCGGTCGTGTAGTTGAACGTACCCGTCTTCCAGTTGATATCGGCGAGCATGCCGCCTCCCCCGCCGCCGAGCGGCGCGGCGCGGCGCGCGAAGCCACTGACGATCGAGGCGTAGCGTCCGCCTTGCCCTTCGATCATCAGGCCGAAATACTTGCCGTCCCCTGCTCGGTCATCTTCTTCGCCGCCGCGCGGAAAGCGTCCCAGGTGACAGGGCGTGCCTGCGGGTCGAAATCGGCTTTCGCGGCGTATGCGGTGTTGTAACACAGGGACGTGTTGCCGCCGGGGTTGGTGAGCGGCGGGCCATACGTCTTCCCGTCGAAGACGTTCAGCCCGGTCAGGAAGGAGCCGGCGGGGAAAGCGGCCTTCCAGGCGTCGAAATCCGGGATGATGTCGTCGATCGGGCGGACCCAGCCGCTCGTGATCGCCTGGCCGAGGCTGATCGCCCCAGGGAGCTGGAAGACATCGGGGGCATTGCTATTCTGGAAAGCCAGGGGGAGCGTCTCCTGGATTTTCGCGAAGGGGAGCGGATCGTAAGTGACGGTGATGTTCGGGTGCGCCCGCTGATAGGCGGCGAAGTACGCCTTGAAGAAGGGTGCTTTCGCATCGCCACTATCGACCCAATGGAAGGGGACGTTCTCGGTCGGCAGCTTCGCACCGCTGTCGCGGATCACCAGCGTTGCAGCGCTCGTGGCCGTCCGGTTCGCGGCTGCCGATGGCGAACCTCCGACCGCAGGCGGGCGCCCGGGGGTCAAACCGAAGGCGGGGACGGATACCGCTGTGCTGCGCGACGGTGCCGTGGTCGGTGCTCCAGCGGCGACCGTCGCTCCCGCAGTCGCGGTTGGCGTACCCGAAGGGGTCGTGGCAGTACCCCCGCCGCCGCAGGCCGCGAGCACCGCCGCACCGCCTGCGGTGCCGAGGATCTGGAGCGCTTTGCGGCGCGAGAGCAGTCGACTCTCACCGGAACGCACAGTCATGGTTGACTCCTCTTGGTATGCAGGCCGGAGCCGCCGTCGGGGCGGGGTGAACGAGTTCCGGGGCGTTATCGCCGTCCGGGGTTGTGCAGGCTTCCTTCACGAAGCCTTGCGCCGTCATGCCCCTGGTTTCCACCCTGGCGCGCTCCACAACCAGTGTTGTGGGCCACGGGGCACCCTTCCTCGCCGCTACTGTTACTTGTAGTCCGCCTCGGTATAATCTTTCGTGGGATCCCAATTGGCGAACTTCCAGTCGTCGCGCGAGACCTTCGCCCCCTTCGCCCGCGCCGCCGTGATCGCCCGCTGCAATTCCGCCTCCGAGCGATCCCGCAAGTCCTGCATCGCCGCCTTGGCATCCTTGAGTTGGCCGGTGTACAAACCCTGGATGACCTGGCCGAAGTCGGGCTGAAGGGTCTTAAGCTCCAGCGATACTTTCGATACGTCGGCATTGCGTACCTCGGGCGCGGGGCCGAGTCGCAACTGTTGATCGAACAGGCCCTGGGCCGTACGCGCCTGAGGGTCGAGGTGCGCCTCCCTGCTGGCCTCGGGGAAGATCGGCGCGTCGGCACCATCGCTGACCGTGCCCCAGGCCGACTGTCCCGCCAGCGAGCCGAGGTAGTGGAAGATGTCGCCCACGATCGCCTTGTTGGGGCTCTTGGCGTAGACCCAGAGTTGGTTAGCACCGCCCGGCATATAGGACAGCGGCACGGGGGTTCCGGTATTGGGAATCGGCTGGCTACCGACGCCGAACTTAAAGTTGGGGCTATCGGCGAGCCACTGTGGCACATTCCACGGTCCCTGAAGGATCATTCCCGCGACGCCATTCGGGAACTGCGCGCGCGCCTGGGGCGCGCTGAGCGAGAGGGAACCGGGGAAAACACTGCCGTCCGCCTTGATCGCCAGGAGCAGGTCGAGCGCGGCGAGATACTGGTCGCTGGTATAGTTGAATGCGCCGGTCGTCCAGTTGATATTGCTGTTGGCGGCCGTCCCGCTGCTCCCGGGGGCGCCCGCCATGCGGCCGAGATTGCTGACGAATGCGCCGAAACGGTTGGTCTGATTACCCTCGAAGATCAGGCCGTAATACTGGCCCTTCCCCTGCTCGGTGACTTTCTTCGCTGCGGCGCGAAACTCGTCCCACGTCAGCGGTTTTGCCCCCGGATCGTAGCCGGCACGCCGCAACAGATCGCTGTTATAGAGCGTCAGCGTATCGTATCGCTGGTTCGAGGTCAGCGGGATCGTGTAGGTCTTGCCATTAAAGTCGGTGATCCCGTCGACGAACGCACCGGGCGGGAAGGCGGCCTTCCACTCCAGGAAGTTGGGGATCACGTCGTCCAGTGGCGCTACCCACCCTTCCTGCACCGCCTGTGGCGCGGGGATGTTGAGGGGCACCTGGAAGACATCCGGGGCATTGCCATTTTGCACGCCGAGCGGGACGACCTTGCCGATCTCGTTCCAGGGGAGGGGATCGTACTGCACGGCGATGTTCGGATAGGCCTTCTGGTACAGATCGAAATACTGCTTGAAAAAGACGGCCTTCTGATCACCGCTATCCACCCAATGGAACGTGACCTTGTCGGCGGGGAGTTTCGCCCCGCTATGAACGATCTGTATCTCCGTCGAGGCCACGCTCGGGGAAGCGGCAACCGCTGGCGAGCTAGGCAGCGTACCGGTCGCCGTGGTACCGGTCGGCGCGGCACCGCCAGCGGCCTTGGTTGCCGCACCGGCCGTGGGTGCCACGCCAACGCCCGGTGCTGTCGTGGTGGCGACCGTCGCGGTCGGGGACGTGGTATCCCCGCACGCGGCCAGCAAGGCGGCGGCACCCGCGCCACCCATGAGGCACAGCAGTGTACGACGCGATAATCGATAGGCCGTTTCCTGCATCGCCGGACGATCGTTGAGTCGTCCCATCCTGCTACCACCCCTTCCGCCCGCAACCGCCCCCAAGTTTTTTGATTGCTTCGATTAATGTGCGGCCATCGTAAATTACCCGACCCACGTTGTCAATGCCTTGGTACGACCGCTGGTAAGGTGACTCGACCGTGCATCGCGTCACCAATCTCGATCGCCCGGGTCACAGCACGGATAGGCGCGACATATAACGCGACGCCGAAAACCCCGAGCAGGTTCCGGTTTCGCCCGAGTCTAACGGCCCGCAACAACGAGGGACGTGCTGTGGGACAGAGGGGCGGCGAAGAACCCCTGGAGCGCCAGCGTCGCCGCCCCGACCGTCGGCGCGTCGGCGAGGGTGGTCGTCTCGATCCGCACGGTGTCGCGCAGCACGGGGAAGACCCGGCGGCGTACCTCCGCGCGCACCGGCTCGAGGAGGATATCCCCGGCACTGGCGAGTTCGCGGCCCAGCAGGACCAGGCGGGGATCGAAACTGTTGATGATCGTGACCAGCCCGGCGGCCAGTGCGCGCGTGGCGTCCGCGAGGACGCGGACGGCGAGCGGATCACCATCGCGCGCGGCGGCGATGATCGTGGCGAGCTGTACTTCCTCGCCCGGTCGGACCTGCGCACGGATCGCGGAAGGCTCGCCGATGGCGAGCGCCGCCCGCGCCGCCGCCAGGACACGCGGGACCGACGCATACATCTCCAGGCAGCCGTAGTTGCCGCAGGCGCAGCGCGGTCCGTTGGCGTCGATGCTGAGGTGGCCGAGCTCGCCCGCGATGTCGTGCTCGCCGCGGTAGATCTCGCCGTCGAGGACCAGTCCGCCGCCGACGCCGGTGCCGAGCGAGAGGAAGACGAAATTATCGACCCCCTGGCCGGCACCGAACCATAACTCGGCGAGCGCGCTGGTATTGCCATTATTGTCGACGTACGTCGGGAGCCCGAAGCGCGCCCCGATGTGGGACACGAGGTCGAGATCCTGCCACGAACCGAACGAGGGCGGCGCGAGGAAGCGGCCCGAGCGTAAGCTAAGGGGGCCGACGCCACCGATGCCGATACCGACGAGCGCCGCCCGCCCCGTCTCCGGGAAGTCGGCGAGGAGGCGCTCGATCATGGCGCAGGAGGCGGCCATGACCAACTCCCCGGTGAGCCACGGCCCCGCCGCGTCGTGCAGGTGACAATGCTGGTGACCGACGAGGTCCACGATAGCACCGGAAATCGCGTCGCGGGCGATGTCGATGCCGATGGCGTAGCGAGCGGTGGGGTTAACCTTCAGGAGGACCGGTCGCCGCCCCACGCGCGAGATACCCTGCCCGATCTCGCTGACCAATCCCGCTTCGAGCAGCTCGTCGACGATGTTGGTGACCGTGCCGGCGTTCAGCAGCGTCTGACGGGCCAGCGTGATCCGTGCGATCGGGCCGAGCGCGCGGATCGCGCGGAAAATCGCGGCACGGTTACTCCGACCGACACTCTTGTGGTTCGCCCCCGCGTAGGCATTCGGCGAAGCCATCGTACCCAACCCCTCCGCTATCGTGTAGCGAGCACCGGATTAGCCCCAATGTTCCAGGGCAGCGTACCGCGAAGCGCGCGACGCGGCAAGCGGGCACATTGCGCCCCATGCAACCAGGCACCGGTAGGCCCGAGCAGCATGCCGCCGCGATGCCGCCGCGCGTTGATCGTGGTCGGACGCACCGCATTCAGCCCGGCTCGTTGCTAGGCCGATAGGTCGGGGCGAGACCGGGACGTTATGGTGTGCTGCCGGATGGCGCGGTATGTGGCGGGGGGCATCGTGCCGTGGTCACGCCACGTGTACCGCGCTCGGACGACCCCGCGCCAGGTGCGTGGGACTGTCGCCCATAACTACTTTAGGACTTACGCAGCTGGGGTGCGTGGACTAGAATAGGCCCATGAAGGCTGCGTCAGGAATAGGACGGCAGGAGCGACCGGAGGGGTGGTGGGCGGCGTGAAGGCGACCCGGGCGACGGTCAAGCGGCGGACAGGCCATGATCGTCGCCCAGCGCTCCTGGAACGCGCGCCGCCGGTCGCCGAGCGGGACGGCCGCGCCCGACCGGGCCACCGGGCGGAAGTACTGGCGCTGCTCCTCGAAGCCGGCGCAGAAGCGGGCGGCCGAGGTGACGGTGCCGAAGCCGCGCAGCGGGTAGTAGCGTTGCTTGATGCCGCGGCGGTCCTGCTCGATGCGGTTATTCTTGTAGCGACTGGTACGATGGGTCGCCCCACCGGTGTTATTGCGTTGTGCCGGGGTGTGCTATCCTCCGCCGTTGTGGGTGATAGATGGTGGGGAGAGCGATGATCGACGGTGCGTTGGCGTGCCCGCGTTGCGGCTCAGGGGCGGTGAGGAAGGACGGCCTCGCCCGGAAAGGTGCCCCGGTCTATCGTTGCCGGGATTGTCGGCGCTGCTTCACCGCCCGGAGCGTGACGCCGTTCTCGGGCTACCGCTTCCCGCCCGCGATCATCGCCCTCGCGGTGCGCCGGTACCTGCGCTACCGGCTCAGCCACGCCGACGTGGCCGAGATGCTGGCCGAGCGCGGTGTCCGGGTCGACCCGTCGCGCAGCTACGCCTGGGTGCAGGAGTTCGCCCCGCGCTACGAGGCGGCGGCGCGATCCTGCCGCCGGGTAGTCGGTGAACGCTGGCGTGTGGACGAGACCGACGTGAGAGTCGCCGGGGCCTGGGCGTACGTCTATCGTGCGCTCGACGAGCAGGGCCCGATCGTCGACGTGTACGTCAGCGCCGCGCGGGCGAGCACGGACGCGGCGGCCTTCCTCCGCCGGGCGACCGCGACGACGGGCGTGCCCCCGACCGCAGTGACGACCGATGGCGCGGCGGCCTACCCGCCCGCGCTCGCTGCCGTCCTGCCGGATGTTCTCCACGGGACCGGTAAGCGCCCCCAGCAGCGCATCGAGCGGGATCACCAGCATCTCAAGGGACGCGTCCGCGGCATGCGCGGCTTCAAGACCACCGCCGGGGCACGGGTGCTGTGTCGCGCGCACGCGTTCCTGCGCGATCTCCGTCGTGGCTTCTCCGACCTCGAGGGAGCGCTCGTCGCGACATCGCTCCAGGACGTGCCTGCCATGGTATCGGCCTGGGAGACACTCACCGCCGATCTACTGACCGGGTAGGGGCCGCCAACGCCGCGCTACGTCCCTGGTCCTTGTCACCACCACCGCCTCGCGCCACGGTCACCCCGGCACAACGCAATAATACCCGATGAACTGCCCGAGATAGGTGTAGCCGGCGGGGATCGCCAGATTATCGTGGTCGTCCGGTCCGGCCTCGACCATCGTGTCCGCGAGAAGGCGCAGCGCATCCTCATCCTGCCGGAATGTCGGGAGCTTGGCGAACATCCTGCCGAAGCGTCCCTCGTAGAATGGCCCAAAGGGGACACTCTCGATACCGCGTGTCCTCGTCCCGTGCTGACGCTCCATGCTCGCTCCTCCGAACGCTACTTTCCCTCAGGGGGGCACACACCCAGCGTGACGGTCGGGCGTCGCGCCGGTGGCGATCATCGCCTCGAACATCGACTGCTGCTCATCCCGCTGTCGGTATCGACCCGTGCTCGACCATGGCCCTCGCGCTGTATCCGCGCGACCCCGTCGTCACGGTGCGTCGGCCCATGGCCCCGGCCGGCTCCCGGGGCGAGCAGGTGTGTCTCCGGGTAGAGCTTGCGCGGAGGATTCGCGGGGGATGGCGATAGGCGTCCGTGCCGTGAGTCGTCTCGTGCGCTGCGACATGTCGCGCCTCGTGCACGACCCGCGGGTCCGCTGCGGGCGCTGGCGGTGCCCGGGGCTGCGCTTAGCGGTCCCCGACTTGTGTTCCACTCGTCCGCCGCGTCGCCGTCCGCCGCTGTTTCCGCGCATATACACCATCAGGCAGATGACGATCATATCCCGAGCGGCGACCGCTGTAAACTCTGGGGAACCGTAGGTTTGCCGTGTGTCGCCGCGCCGGGAGGAGGTGCCAGCGTCAGGGCGTCCAACGCTTGTCCGGAGAGAGTTCGTCTCATACCATGTTTGCGGAACCCTTCCAGCGGATTGGCTCTGGAATGTGGCAGAGGTTATCCCGCCGTCCGGCAAATACCCCACAAGGTGCGACCTGCTACGGTGGCGATTATCCAGGGAGGGGTACCATCCTTACCCATCGCATGGGCCCGATTGGCACGCGCACGCCGGTAGGCGACGCGGGGACGGTGAGGACGGAGTGCTACATTAGAGACCGCGAAGTTGTCGTGTGCTACCGGGCGCGATGGTGCGTCGCACCGGGATGCTGTTCCCGCTCTGTCCTGATCGGGCGGCGAGGCGCAGGTCGCCCGCGAGCCGCAGGAAGGTCGTCGCAGCGGCGCGCGCTCGCGCGTGGTGTCCGGCATCGCCAGCTGACCGCCCGTCGGGGGCAGCCACATGGCCCCGCTGCACCGCCCGCGCCGGCTCGATGCCCGCGATCGCGCCCTGCCCGGTGCGGATCGACTGGAGCCCGCGCATCGGGCGCGGCCGGTCCTTCGTCGGGACATGGGACCGCGCGATCGGCGTGGTGTCCGGCCCGCTCGCGCGGTGCGGCCCGTGTGCGTGTGGACCGCCGTGGGTACCTCCCCACGAATTGCCCGGACGGAGGCCGGGTGCTGGTCGGTGATCACCCCTCCGGTGCCGATCGTCGTCGGTACGTCGCGAGGACGAAGCACGCCCGCGCGCCGGCCAGATCGCGATGCGTGCGCACCACCACGTCCACCGCCTGGCCGCGCTCGTCGATCGCCCGAGAGCGGCAGGCCCAGGCGCCGCCGACGCGCACGTACGTCTCGTCGCACCACCAGCGCGTGCCCGGGCGCGTCGCCGCCCGGCGGCCCGCCCGGGCCCGCAGCGGCGCGAACTGCTGCACCCAATACAGGACGGTGCGGGCCGAGACGTCGACGCCGCGCTCGGCGAGCAGGTCGCGCACGTCGGCCGCGGACAACCGGAAGCGCAGGTACCACCGGACCGCCGTGACAATGATTTCCTGCGGCCAGCGATGCCCCGCGAACGGCGTACCCGTGCGGGCGATGAACGCCCGGCGGCAAGACCGGCAGCGGTAGCGCTGCGTCTCGCCGATACGGCCGTCCTTCTTTACACGAGATGTGGTACAGCGCGGGCCCGGCGGCATGCTTCCCCTCCTTGCAGGCGGATCCGTTGCACCAGCATCGGGAGAGTAGCACACTGCACCTTCGCGGTTTCCCCGCGATAGCTCATCTAGGCTGTTGGCATCCATCCGATAGGGCTATATGCTTCGGTACTGTGCAGGGACGTCGCGGCGGGTGACGCGATTTCTCCGGCGGGCCTCCGACGCACGTGTGGCACGGTGTTGGTGTAGAGTGGATTCCTGTTTCCCGGAAAGGGAGGGCGATGGCACGTGAACAACGCAACGAGCATGGAGCGAGCTGGTTGAAGTGGCAAGGAGGCGTGCGGACGCTGCTGCCGGTTTTTCCGCCGGTCGATCTCCCGGCACGGGTCAAGCGGCAGCGTTTGCGCGACGCGGCGCGGCAACTCGTCGCGAGTCTGCGCGAGGGCACCGTCTCGGAAACGGCATACGACACGGCGATCGTG
>JAABUM010006792.1_pt1 | contig 10961 bp, 8 predicted proteins | sample 5559161 | NCBI WGS metagenome assembly JAABUM01 (sample SAMN10711868, study PRJNA513369) | rock metagenome | isolation source: Antarctica rocks | place: Antarctica: Victoria Land, Siegfried Peak nord | reverse complement strand
CCCGCCGAGGGCGTGGTGGCTGCTCCAGGAGAACGGCGGTGAAGCTGGCGCTGGTCATCGGCAGCGCGGGTCAAGGCGGTGCGGAGGGGCAGCTCGTCCGGCTCGCCGTCGAGATGCAGCGGCGCGGGGTCGAGGTGCGGGTGTGGTTCCTCATGGCCGGCGGCCCGCTGACCCGCCGACTCCACGAGCACGGCGTCGAGTGGGAGGTGTTCCGGAAGACCACCGGTGTCCCGACCAGCACCGGTCGGAACATCGCCGCCTTGGTCAACCTGGGCGTCCGGATGCGGCAGTGGCAGCCGGACATCGTCTTCTCGTGGATGTCGGGCACCATCTCCTGCGTCCTTCCCATGGCGATGGTGCTGACCCGGGCGAGACGGGTCGCCGCGTTCCGCGGCGTCGCCTTCACCCGGCCCACTCGCGTCATGCACGTGGGTCTGCGCTTCGCGGTCTCCAGGGCAGACGCGGTCACCGCCAACGCCCCGTGGCTGACCGAGCTCGCTCAGGAGTGGGGCGCGCCCGCCAGCCGGGTCTACCTCATCCCCAACGGCGTGGACGTGCCCGCCGAGACCGGGGACGTGACCCGCCAGCCCCCGGTCGCCGTCGTGGTGGCCAACTTCCAGGCCTACAAGGGTCAGGAGTGGCTGATCGAGGCGCTGGCCCGGGTCGAGCCGCGGCTGGCTGTCCGAATGGTCGGGGTCGGCGCGCGCCGGGAGGCCTGCCAGGAGCTGGCCAGCCGACTCGGGGTGGACGTCACGTTCGTCGAGCCGCCTGCCGACGTCACCGCCGAACTGCGGCAGGCCCAGCTGGCCATCCACCCCTCGTTCACCGAGGGGCTCTCGAACGCCATCCTCGAGGAGCTTTCCTGGGGGCTCCCGGTGGTGGCAACCAACGTCGGGGGGACGCCGCTTCTGGTCGAGCCGGGCGTCAACGGCTGCCTCGTCGAGGTCGGCGACACCGACGCGCTGGTCCACGCCGTCTCCGCGGTCGCCACCTCGCCGGCGCTGCGCGCTAGCATGGGAGCGGCGTCCCGGCACAAGGCGGCCGACTTCACGTGGGCGACCTGCGCCGACGCATACCTGCGCCTGTTCACCGGGCTGTTGGATCCCGACCGGGAGGCGGCCCTGTGCCCTCCGGCCCCCTGACGCCACTGCTGCGGCTATTTCCGCACCGGGTGCGACGTCAGCTGGTTATCGGCGTCGTCGCGACCGGCTGTGTCTCGGTGCTCGACCTGGCCGCCATCGTCCTGATCTTCCCGCTCCTCAGCAACGTCTTCACCGGTGGTGCGCCAGGCACCGGTTTCCTCTCGGGGGCCCCCCTCGGGAGCCTCGACACCCGGACACTGGTCGTTGCGGCCATGGGGTCGATGATTCTGAGGTCGATGCTGTCCTTCGCCGTGCGGTACTGGTGGACGATGCGGCTCGCCGAGGCCGAGGTGGCGCTGAGCTCCCGCCTCTTCACCGCCTACGCCTACGCTCCTTACTCCTTCCACCTCGGTCGGCACTCTGGAGAGCTACTGGCCAAGGCGGTCGCCAACGTCAACATCGTCACGAACTCCGGCCTCAACGCCGTCGTCATCGGCGCCGGCGACGCCATCTCGGCCCTGGGGATTATCGGGGCGCTCGTGCTCGCAAGCCCTGGAGCGGCACTTCTGGTGCTGGCCTACCTGGCGCTGATCGGCGGCGGCTTCTGGCTGTTCAGCCGGCGCTTTATCGCGACCCAGACCGCCAGGTACACCGAGAACGTCGGCCGGGTGTACCAGCGCGGCGGCACCATCCTGCTAGGCATCCGAGAGCTGACCGTGGCCGGCGCGCGCGACTCGGCGTTGTCCACGATGAACGACGCGCGGCTGCGCATGGTGCGATCGCAGCGCAACATGAACCTCCTGAGCGACGTCCCCCGGGTCCTCCTCGAGGTCGCCCTCTACGCCGCGATCCTAGTTGGCATGCTGCTCGTCCTGGTCGAGTCCGGCGGCAAGGACGCTCTGGCACTCCTCGGGATATATGTGGTCGCCGGGCTGCGGGTCGTGCCCGGGCTCGGCCGGATGATGGGCAGCCTCAACCAGTTTCGCAGCGGCGCGCACCTCGCGGTCGACCTCCAGGTGGAGCTGGACCAGGTGACATCGGCCGCCACCCCCGCGGTGCCCGCCGGGCTTGTCTCGGTGCCCGAGCGAGGCAGGCTCCGGATGACTGGGGTCGCCTTCCGCTACGCCGACGGCCAGCCGGTGCTGGACGAGGTCGACCTTGACATTCCGTTCGGCGACTACGTCGCGATCATCGGTCCCTCGGGTTCGGGGAAGAGCACGATCCTCAACCTGATCCTCGGGCTGCTCACCCCGACCGCCGGCTCGGTGACCTACGGCGGCGTGGACATTAGCAGCGCGGACGGTGCGTGGCTGCGGCACGTGGGCTACGTACCCCAGGACGTCTTCATCCTCGACGACTCGCTCCTCGCCAACGTCGCGCTCGGGGACCCGCACCCGTCGGAGGACCGGGCCCGGGCGGCTCTTCGCCAGGCCATGCTCCTGCCCTACGTCGAGTCGCTCCCTGAGGGACTTGAGACACGGCTGCACGAGGGCGGCTCACGGCTCTCGGTGGGGCAGCGCCAGCGCGTGGGCCTCGCTCGTGCGGTCTACCGGGAGCCCAGCGTACTCATCCTCGACGAACCCACCGCGGCCCTCGACCACCGGACCGAGGCCAGCATCGTCGAGGCCATCACCGCCCTCAAGGGCAGCGTGACCATCATCACCGTCGCACACCGCCTCAACACCGTGCGCGGCTGCAACCGCGTGATCGAGCTCGTCGACGGCCGGGTCACCGCCGTCGACATCGCCACCAGATAGCACGTCGAAAGGACCCCAGCCATGACCGAGACCTTCACCCCAGGGAACTCGAGCGAGACCTCGACCTCGACCTCGACCTCGGCCTCGGCCTCGGCCTCGGCCTCGACCGAGATCGCCGAGGGCGACCGGTTCGCGTTCGGTGACAACTGGCGACAATTCCTCGACCTGGTCGACGAGGACCGCATTCAGGCGGCAGTGGAGTCGCTGGTGTCCTACCTCGGCAAGGATGACCTGACCGGGCTCCGCTTCCTCGACATCGGCAGCGGCAGCGGGCTCTTCTCGCTCGCCGCACACCGGCTCGGCGCCACCGTCGTCTCGTTCGACTTCGACCCTTCGTCGGTCGCCTGTACGGCCGAGATGCGCCGACGGTATGCCGGCGGCGACGACACCCACTGGGAGGTGGGCGAGGGGTCGGTCCTGGACGCGGACTTCCTCGCGTCCCTGGGTACCTTCGACGTCGTCTACTCCTGGGGCGTGCTCCACCACACCGGAAGCATGTGGGATGCCATCGACCTCGCGACCACTCAGGTGGCCCCCGGCGGCCTGCTTTTCATCTCTATTTACAACGACCAGGGTTCGATGAGCCGCCGGTGGACGACGGTGAAGCGGACCTACAACCAGGCCAGCCCGGCCAAGCGCAAGGCCATCCTCACGGCGTCCAGGATGTACTTCACACTGGGGCCGGTCGTGCACACGACCTACCGAGTGCTGCGTCGCCTGCCGGCGCCCGGATCAGCACCTCGCCGGCGCCGCGGGATGGACCGCGAGCGGGACCTCGTCGACTGGGTGGGCGGCTGGCCGTTCGAGGTTGCCAAGCCCGAGGAGGTCTTCGACTTCTGCCACGAGCGCGGCTTCCAGCTGGCCAAGATGACCACGTGCCGAGGTGGCCTCGGCTGCAACGAGTTCGTCTTCGTCCGCGACTGACGTGGGGGCAGCGGGGCGCTACCGCCAGCCGAACCCGGTGAGCACCGTCTTCACGGTCTTCATGACGATCCGAGCGTCGGTCACCAAGGAGTAGTGCTTGATGTAGTAAAGGTCGCAGCGCAGCTTCTCGCGGGTCTCCTCGCTCCCAGACGTGTATCCGTGGGTGACCTGGGCCCACCCGGTGATGCCGGGCTTGACGTGGTGGCGGATGTCGTAGAGCGGGATGCGCTCGGAGTAGTGCTGCGCGAAGTAGAGCTGCTCGGGGCGCGGACCGATGATCGACATATCTCCGCGTAGGACGTTCCAGAACTGCGGCAGCTCGTCAAGCCGCAGTCGGCGGATCACCGCACCGACCAGCGTGACGCGCGGGTCGAGGGTCTGGGCGAAGCAGGGCTCGGTTCCCTCACCGGGACGGCTCATCGTGCGGAACTTCACGATCCGGAACGGCACCCCTGACCGCCCCACCCGCAGCTGGCTAAAGAAGAGCGGCCGCCCGCTGCCGAGGAGCACCGCGAGGCCGACGACGAGGCAGACCGGCACGAGGAGGGGCAGCGCGAGAAGCGTGACGACCACGTCCATGAGCCGCTTCCAGGGCGCATACGTGCTGGTGCTGTCCCCCGGGAAGACCTCCGGTGCCCAGACGCCGGACAGCTCGGCCGTCGAGATCCGGCCGGTCACCGTCTCGATGAGCGTGGCTCCACCCATGATCGGGATGCCGGCCAGGTCCGCATGGACGAACCAGCGCTGCCAGTCGGCGCTGTACTGGGTGAGCGGCTCCAAGACGGCGATGTCGCACAGAAAGTCCGCCGGCGGGGCGTCCATGTAGATCATCTCGAGACCATGCAGCTGGGCGAAGTCGCGACAGCCGTCCGAGGGCGAGGCCACCAGGGCGCGCACCCGAGGCGAGCTCCGACGCATCACGATCCGCACAGTAACCAGCCATACGGCCCAGACGACGACGAAGGCGACGGTGCCGTCGGTGGGGTGCAGCGCGCCGAGGGCCATCGCCAGGCCGAATGTGGCCGTCCCGGCGACAAGCGGCGCCAGCACCACGGGAAAGAAGGAGTTACGCCGCAGCGGCGAGCGGTACTTCCACGTGGCGCAGAGCGCCCAGAGGAACAGGGCAACCGAGCCCAGCACGGCGATGTACCCGCGGGTCGAGTGGTTCTCGATGTAGCGCGAGCAGGCCCAGAGGCCGAGGATGAGCCCGATCAGGTCGAGGACCATGAGGCTGCGGCGCCAACGGCGCCGGCGCGCTTTGGGCACCGGGTCGCTGGCATTGATCGCCCCGCGTGCCAGGGCGTCTAGCGGACCAACGGCAGCATCCACCGCCATCGACAGCCTGCCCTCCCGCTCAGCCAGCCAGTGGACGGCTACGGCGGGCACCGCGGCCAAACTGGAGTCTAGGGCAGTTCGGCCCTGCTTTTGGCAGCCTTGCCTAGCCTATTTTATCCGGATATCCCTCGCACTCTTCGGCGACGTGCACCTGGCCCCGGGATCCGGGCTGCTCCGGGTGCCGGCGGTGCGGCGGGGTGCCTCTGGCCAACGGCCCATCCGAGGACGAGCAAGGCAAGCGGCCCGGTCTGCCCGGCCCCCCACCACTCCAGCGAGATACCAGCGCTCAGCACGGCGGCGACCAGAGCTAGCGCCTGCGAGGATCGCTGCCGGGCGCGCACCACCGCGAGCGCACACAGCAGGAGCAGCGGCACCAGTCCCACCACGCCCAGCTCCGCGAACACGCCGGCGTAGGCGTTGTGCGCCCGCAGGCCCACGCCGGAGCTGAGGTCGAGCCGCGACACCTCGCTGAGCCGGGTCAGACCCACACCGGACAGGGGCTTCTGCAAGCCGACTTCCACGGCGTAGGAGAGCGACTCACTACGCGCGGTGAGGTTCACGTCGGCGCCGCGGGCGACCCGGCCGGTGACATCGCCGAACCACCCGACCAGCTCGTACGACACGGCGGCGACCGCGAGCAGGACGCCGATTGCCCGGATCGCGCCTCCGACGGTCGTGTCACGCAGGAGCCGCCCGAACACGAGGACAGCGACGCCGACGAAGCAGACAACCGCGGCGCCGCGCGATCCCGACACGTAGACGCCCACGAGGCACGCGACGGCACCGGCCAGTGCCAGCAGTCTGATCGGCACGGAGCGCTCCTTGAACAGGACCAGCGCAGAGACGACACCGACGCCGGCGAACATACCGACGCCGTTGGCGTTCTCGCCAAGCACCGCAAGCGTCCGGTTCGCCGAGAGCTCCGGGGTCCGCCACGCCGCCAAGGAGATCCATACGCCCAGCGCCACGATGACGGCCGCGAACCACGCCGTGCTGATCCTGGTCAGAGCGGCGGCGACCCCAAGGGCCGTGGCATAGCCGACCGCGAGGATCACCGAGATGCGGCCGGGGACTGGCGGCGCCAGCAGCAGGCCGAAGGCGACGCTGAGCGCTCCGAAGGCGGCGACCAGCAGAGCCGCCTGATGACCTGCCCGTGGTGCGTCCGGCCAGGTGCGCAGGATGACCAGGCTGAGCAGGGCGATCCCGAAGTATGGCAGCGTGGCCATCGAGAGGGCTTGAGCGGTCAGCGGTAACGCTGCTCCCACTGCCAGTCCGAGTGACGGGTGCTGCACTGCCGCAACCAGGCCCCCAAGGCCGACGATGCTGACGGCCAACAGCTGGTAGGTCGGGTCGGGGGAAGCGATCGCATACCCGACGGCGACGCTGACCGCCAGGGCGGGGACGACGAGAGCCACGGGTGGACGCGACGAAGCCGTCCTCACTCTGACCTCCTCGTCCCGCGGCGCGCACGATGTCCCGGATGTGCACAGCTTCTGCGCGCCTCGACACAGTGCCGGAGGCCGCGTCTGTAGGCTGACGCGACCCGTTCGTCGTTTCGGGCAGGAAGGCCATACTGTCGATGACCGATCCCGTTGGTGCGCGCGCCGCTGTCGTGTCGACCACCATCCCGCAGCAGCTTGATCTCGTGTACCGGGACATCCTCGAGGAGCTGCGAGCCAACGGGTATGCAGTGCACGCGGTCACCTCGGCCGGTCGGGAGACGGCCAGCCTGGCGGCCCGCGTTCACCGCATTCACATCGTGCCGATGCGACGCCAGATCAGCCTGCTCTCCGACATGGCATGCTTCGTCGCCTGGGTTCGGCTGCTGCGGACCATCCGACCCGAGCTGGTCCTGGCGGGCAGTCCGAAGGCGTCGTTGCTGGCCCTGAGTGCGGCACGGCTCACCGGGGTCGGCCGCCGGGCCTATCTGCTGCAGGGCCTGCGGCTTGAAGGCGCCAGCGGCGCCACGCGTCGGCTGTTGGCGGCAGCGGAGCGCGTGGCGAGCGACTCCGCTGATGTCGTGATCGCGGTCTCGCCGTCGCTCGCCGGCCTGTACGAGCGCCTGGGCCTGGCCGGATCCACTCCCGTGCGCGTCCCCGCCGGAGGGAGCAGCCACGGGGTCGACGCCGGGCATTTCCGCCCGATGGCCGCCGACGAGGGTCTGCGTCAAGGACTCGGCCTGCACGTGTCCGTCCCGACCCTCTGCTTCATCGGCCGGCTCACCGCGGACAAGGGGATCCCGACCCTCGCACAGGCGCTTCGGCGGCTCGCGACGGAAGGGCTCGCCGTGCAGCTGCTGGTCCTCGGCAAGCAGGATGAGCGGGACTCGCCGGGCATGCTCGAGCTGCTGCGCGGGACGGGAATGCTCGTGCGCGATGTCCAGCATGTCGCGGACGTCCGCCCGTACCTCAGCCTCTCCGACGTGCTCGTGCTCCCGACCCGCCGTGAAGGTCTGCCCAACGTTGTTTTGGAGGCCGCGGCGATGGAGATCCCGTCGGTCACCACCGACGCCATCGGAGCCGTCGACTCCGTCGTCCACGGCGAGACGGGTTACGTCGCCCACATGGACGACGCTGCCGACTTCGCCAACGGGATGCGCCTGCTGCTGAGCGATCAGACCCTCAGGCGCCAGATGGGAGTCGCCGCCCGCGTCCGAGTGGTCGAGCAGTTCGAGCCAATGGCCGTCGCCCGGGCGATCGTCGGCCTGGCCAGGGGCGAAAGGGCACCGGTCCATGGATAGCACCAGCCAGTTCTGCCCGGTAGCGTCGCGCAACGCCGCGAGCAGGACCGGCACAACACTGAGATGCTCGTCGTCACGATACGCCAACTGTCCCTCCACGTAGGCGTCACACCCGCTCGACGGTGAGCAGAGCACGTTTGCGGTGTCGAGGTAGCCCGCACCGAGGCGGACCTCTGCCTGCCGCTCCGCCGAGACCTGCTCGCCCCGCTGCGTCGACGCCTCCGACGGCGTGAGGTGTCCGCAGGACGGATCGTGGCTCGTCGAGACTACGGACGGCACGAGGCACGTGGGGAGATTTGCGAACTGGGGGGCGGCGCCGATGGCGCCGACCGGAACGTGCGCTGAGCCGACCACCCACACGGTGGTCGACCCGAGCCGCTGCAGCACGTCATTCACCTGGGCCCGTCCGACGAGCAGGTCAGTTAGACCGGCCGAACCTTCCCTGCCGAGGTAGTCCAGCAGCCGTGGCCGGCGCAGGTCGGCCGCGACCAGGCACACCCGCTGTCCCCCGGCGGCGGGCGTCAAGCCTAGGTTCGCCGCCGTAGTGGTCTTGCCCTCACCCGCAATCGAAGATGTGAAGACGATCGAGCGCCGGCGGTTGGCGGCATCGATGAACTGGGGGTTGGTGCCCAAACAACGGAGAGCTTCGCCGCGGCCAGGGCTCCGGTCGGTGCCGAGAAAGGGGTGTTCGCGTGTCTCGGGGTCATAGGCGATGTGGCCGATGATCGGCGCCCTGGTGGCCTCGGCCACCTCGCGTTCACTGTTGATGGTCGTGTCGAGCAGTTCTCGCAGCAGCGCCAGGCCAAGGCCGAGCAAGAGGCCCAAGGCGGACGCGAGCGGGACGTTGCGGCTCCATCGAGGACCCACCGGGGCCGGGTCGACCTGGGTTTGCCGAACCGAGGTGACCTTGACGGGGCTGGGCCGTCCGGCGGACACCTGCTCCAGTCCTCCGATGGTCACCGGCAGCTGGGTCCCGATTGCATCGGCGATCTGAGCGGCTCGCCCCGGGCTCGAGTCAACGACGGTAACGACGATGATGACGGTATCGACTGGAACGTCGACTGACACCTGGGCGCGCAGCTGGTCCGCGGTGAGCGGAAGCTTGAGGCTGGCGATCACCGGCTCGAGCACCTTCCGCGTGGGAGGAAGCTGTACGTACGACTTGACCCGCTGCTGCATGAACGTGCCGCCCTGGAGCAGTGAGCCGGTGTTGTCGTCGGCCGCCGAGGATACGAAGAGCTGCACTTGCGCCGAGTGGGCCCGCGGCGCAAGCGCCGTGAACATCGCGGCCGCGCCCACAGTGGTCAGCGCGATCAGCACGACAATCTTCCATCGCTTCCCGAGGAGCCAAGGTAGTCCTGCTTGTCCACGCAGATCGTCCTCAGTTCGCCGGATTCGTCACCGAATGACAATTATGCTGGAATCGTAGTGGAGACGTGGTGTGACCTGCCGCATCGGCGCTGACGGGTAGACCCCTCACGGGGCGCGGGACTCAGCTCGGTTGGGGGCGAGCCAGAAGTGGCCGGGCCGGACGTGCCCGGTATGCAGGAAGACCTTGCGCTTCAAGGGCATCCGCCACGGCGGGTCTTCGGCGGTCGCTTCGACAGTCAACCCGTTGGCGTCGAAGACGTCGAGCCAGCCCGACCTCGACCGGAAGCACACGCCGACCCCTGCGGTATTTGCGCCGCCAAGGCGGGCCACGGGCGTGAGCGCCCGGCTGGACGTGATAGCGAAGATGAGTCGTCCCGGTAGGCCCTTGGCCACTGCGCCGTCGTAGAGGTTCTCGAAGACTGAGACGTGTCCGCCCGGCAGGAGCGCATCCCGCGCGGCCAGGAGCGCGCCGTCGACCGCGCGGCGGGTGGCCGCATACCCGTCCATGACCAGATGGTGCAGCGACCAGTTGAAGCAGACGATGTCGAACGAGCCCACCGCCGCCAGCGGCGCGTCCTCGATGCCCGACAGGAGGAGCCGCTTGCGGGGGTGCTCGGTGTTGCGATCCAGGAGGGTGGCGGCGTTGTCCAGGACCACGCCGTGCGACCCGGGAAACGCGGCGAGGACCTGGTCCGCGAACCGGCCCGTCCCCCCGCCGAGGTCGATAAAGCGGAACTGGCCCGACGAGTGGGCGCCTCGAACCCGCTCGAGGAAGACAGCCCACATCAGGTCGGAGACGTTCTCGGCGTCGAAATGGCTCAAGCTTGCCTCGTTGAGCTGCTTCACGGCGCGAGCCTAGCTGCTCCGCGGGCTCTCCCTGCTCAGCGCGAACCCCACGTGGCGCCCTCATGACCGCCTCGCTCGCGAGAAGGGCCCACTTCAGTCACACTCGACGTCAGTGGGCGACGGTCGCCTTGGTCCGCTGACGATCCTTCGCCCGCTCGCGCTCCGACTCGGCAGAGTACTCATAGCGGTAGTTCCCGTAACTGTGGGTGTCTCGCTGGGGGATCCGGTTGACGACCAGGCCTAGCGTGTTGCCGTTGACCGCCTGGAGCGCCTCGAGGGCCCGCCGCAGGTGTTCCTTGCGGACGACACCAGATCCGACGACGACTGCCCTGCGGGCGACGCTGCTGAGGACCGCTGCGTCGATGACGGGCAGCAGAGGAGGGGGGTCGATGAGGACGTAGTCGAGGCGGGCCTCCAGCATGCGGATGGTAACGGCCGTGACGGGAGCCCATGAACTCGCTGGGATTCGGCGGGATCGCCCCGGCGCCGAGGACCCACAAGCTGGTCTCCCCGAACTGCTGGAGCACATCGGTGATCTCCACCCGGCCAATGAGGACGTCGGTCAGCCCAACCGAGCCCTCGAGGCCCATGTAGTCGAGCAGCCGCGGCCGCCGCAGGTCACCCTCGATGACACAGACCCGCTGCCCGGCGGCGGCGATGGTCCGGGCGAGGTTGGCCGCCGCCGTCGTCTTGCCCTCACCGGGCACGGAGGACGTGAAGACGATGGAGCGGGGTCGTTCGCCGCGTCGACGAACCTCAGTTTGGTGCGCAGTGAGCAGAACGCCTCCGCTCGGGGCGAGTGGGGGTCACTCTGGGCGATGAGCGGATGCTTGGATGCGCCCGTGTCGTAGGAGATGCCGCCGATGACCGTCGCATCGGTAACCTCCTCCGCGTCGCCCGTTTACT
>JAABUM010006791.1_pt1 | contig 10962 bp, 11 predicted proteins | sample 5559161 | NCBI WGS metagenome assembly JAABUM01 (sample SAMN10711868, study PRJNA513369) | rock metagenome | isolation source: Antarctica rocks | place: Antarctica: Victoria Land, Siegfried Peak nord | reverse complement strand
AGAAGCCCTTGGTCTGGAGCTCGGCGAAGAGGTCGACATACTCCCCCTTGCGCGCCCGGACGACCGGTGCGAGGACCTGGAACCGGGTGCGGTCGGGCAGCTCGAGCAGCCGGTCGACGATCTGCTGGGGTGACTGGCGGGTGATCGGCTCACCGCAGACCGGGCAGTGTGGCCGGCCGGCGCGGGCGAAGAGCAGGCGGAGGTAGTCGTAGACCTCGGTGATCGTGCCGACGGTGGAGCGGGGGTTGCGGTTCGTCGACTTCTGGTCGATGGAGACCGCCGGGGACAGCCCCTCGATGAAGTCGACGTCGGGCTTGTCCATCTGGCCCAGGAACTGACGGGCGTAGGCCGAGAGGGACTCGACGTAGCGGCGCTGTCCCTCGGCGAAGATCGTGTCGAAGGCCAGCGACGACTTGCCCGAACCCGACAGCCCGGTGAAGCAGATGAGGCTGTCCCGCGGCAGCTCGACGGAGATGTCCTTGAGGTTGTGCTCGCGCGCTCCACGGACGATGAGCGAGTCGTGCCCGGAGCGGGGGGTGGCAGGGGTGCGGGGGGACGCAGAAGTCACGGTGGCAACTCTAGGCCGGACCACCGACAACGTCTCAATCGTGCTGGCACGGCGGCCGGTCGACACCGAGGTGGCCCGTCGAAGGCGGCACCAGCGGGTCGGGTGGGCCTTCTGGGACGGATGTGCACGGCATACGATCGGGTCCATGACCGACCCCAACCACACCCCCATCGAGGACTACGCCGTCATCGGCGACATGGAGACCTGCGCCCTGGTCAGCCGCACGGGGTCGGTCGACTGGCTGTGCCTTCCGCGTTACGACTCCCCCTCGTCGTTCACGGCGATCCTCGGGACGCCGGACAACGGGCGGTGGCTGCTCGGCCCCCAGGGCAAGGCCCGCACGACGCGCCGCTACGTCGGGGACTCCTTCGTCCTGGAGACGACCCACGAGACGGACGGCGGGGTCGTGCGGGTCACCGACGCGATGCCGACCGGCGACGACCGGTCCGACATCGTCCGGATCGTCGAGGGCGTCAGCGGCACGGTGCGGATGGAGCACGAGTGGGTCGTCCGCTTCGGCTACGGCAAGGTCGTCCCCTGGGTCAGCCGGCAGGCCGACCCGCACGGCGACGGCACGATCATCACCGCCGTCGCCGGGCCCGACATGCTCGTCCTGCGCGGCGACCGCCTGCCCAGGGCCAAGGGCGGGCGGCACCACGACGTCTTCGACGTCTCGGCGGCCGAGAAGCTCTCCTTCTCGACGACATGGTTCCCGTCGCACCTGGACGTGCCGACGGCGCTCGACGTCGCGATGACCCTCGAGACCTCCCAGCAGCAGTGGCAGGAGTGGGCCGACCGCTGCCCCTACGACGGGCCGCACCGCGAGGCCGTGATCCGCTCGCTCCTCGTCCTGCGCCTGCTGACCCAGACGAGCACGGGCGGCATCGTCGCGGCACCCACGACGAGCCTGCCCGAGGACTTCGGCGGCGAGCGCAACTGGGACTACCGCTACTGCTGGCTGCGCGACGCCTCGCTCACCCTGGAGGCGCTGCTCGGCTCGGGGTTCGTCGAGGAGACGAAACTGTGGCGGCGATGGCTGATCCGGGCGATCGCGGGCGACCCGCAGGACATGCAGATCATGTATGCCGTGGACGGCGGCCGCGAGCTGCCGGAACGCGAGCTGGACCACCTCCGCGGGTATGCCGGGTCGAAACCGGTCCGGATCGGCAACGGCGCGGTGACCCAGCGGCAGACGGACGTCCTCGGTGAGGTGATGATGGCCCTGGCGCTCGGCCGGGACCACGGCCTCACGGAGACCGAGCAGTCCTGGAGGATCCAGTGCGCCCTCGTCGACGAGCTCGGCGAGCGCTGGGGAGAGCCGGACAACGGGCTGTGGGAGATCCGTGGGCCGCTGCGGCACTTCACCCACTCCCGCGTCATGGTGTGGGCGGCCTTCGACCGGGCGATCTCCGGGGTCGAGGACCACGGACTCTCCGGGCCGGTCGAGAGGTGGCGGACGCTGCGGGAACAGGTGCGTGCGGAGGTCCTCGACAAGGGGTTCGACGTGGGCCGCAACACCTTCACCCAGCACTACGACACGACGGAGGTCGACGCGTCCCTGCTGCTCATCCCGGTTTGCGGCTTCCTGCCGGCGGACGACCCTCGGGTGCTGGGGACGATCGCCGCGGTCGAGACGGACCTGATCCGCGACGGCCTCCTGCTGCGCTACCGGACCCAGAGCGGGGTCGACGGCCTCGGTGGCGGCGAGCACCCGTTCCTGGCCTGCTCCTTCTGGTTGGTGCAGGCCTACGCCAAGGCGGGGATGCGCGACAAGGCTGACGCCCTTATGACGCGGCTCGTGGGCCTCACCAACGACGTGGGCCTGCTCGCGGAGGAGTACGACCCGGAGAACCGGCGGATGGTCGGGAACTTCCCGCAGGCGTTCTCCCACCTGGCGCTCATCGGCGCCGCGCACACTCTTGTCGGCCCCACTACGGTGAAGGCATGACCGACGCGCCGCGCAGCATCGAAGACGACCTTGATGCCGTTGAGGCACAGACGACGAGGCTCCTGGAGACCGTGCGCGGCCTGGCTCCGGACTCCCTGGGTCGACCGAGCCTCTGCGCCGGATGGACCCGCGGGCACGTCCTTAGCCACATCGCCCGCAACGCCGACGGCCTCGTCAACCTCGTGACCGCCGCGACGACGGGCCGCGACATTCCGATGTACGCCAGCCCGGAGGCGCGCGACGCCGACATCGAGGTCGGCTCCGGACGGCCGCTCGCGGAGCAGCTGGCGGACCTCGAGGACGGTGCCGGGCGGTGGCGCCAGGCCGCCGCAGCTCACGGCGAGGAGCACGCCGAGGTCCGCGTCGAGGCGAGAGGCGGGGTGACGGTGCGCGGTGGCTACCTGCCGTTCATGCGGCTGCGCGAGGTCGTCATCCACCATGTCGACCTGTGCGCCGGGTTCGGCTTCATCGAGGTGGACGACGACGTGCTCAAGACCTTGCTCGACGACCAGGTGAAGCGGCTGGGCCGTAACGCCGCGACGCCGTCGGTGACGATCCGCACCGACGAGGGCGACGCCTGGTCGATCGGCGACGGCCGGCCCACGGTCTCCGGGTCGCGCGCGGCGGTCCTCGGCTGGCTGACCCGAGGGCTGACCGAGGGTGTCGTCGGCGACCTCCCGACACTGCCGTTCGGCGGCTGACGTGTATGCCGGCACGGTCACCCCCGGTGGCCCCAGTGACGTCCGGGAGCTGGACGCCCTGACGATCCGCAAGTGCAGCGTCTCCTCGATGGACAACAACGCCTACCTGTTGACCTGCAAGGCAACCGGCGCTCAGCTGCTTCTCGACGCCGCCGACGATGCACCCCGGCTTATGCAGCTCGTGGCGGAGGGCACCGGGTCACTCGACGTCGTCGTCACGACGCACCAGCACTGGGACCACGTGCGCGCGCTCAAGGAGCTCGTCGCGGCCACCGGGGCGTCAACCGCCTCGGGCGCCGAGGACGCCGACGCGCTGCCGGTGCACGTCGACACGCGGCTGGGCCAGGGCGACCACGTCCGGTTCGGCGACGTGACCCTCGACGTCGTGCTGCTGCGCGGACACACGCCCGGATCGGTGGCGCTGGCGTATCCGGACCCGGCCGGCCACTCGCACCTGTGGACCGGCGATGCCCTCTTCCCCGGCGGCGTGGGCGGGACGTCGGGTGACGGGCAGAGCTTCGAGTCGCTCCTCGCCGACGTCACCGAGCGGGTCTTCGACGTCTACGACGACGCGACGTGGGTCTACCCGGGGCACGGCCCCGACACGACGCTCGGCGTCGAACGGCCGCACCTCGACGAGTGGCGAGCCCGCGGCTGGTAGGACGACCGCGACCGCCGCGGCCAAGATCTCAGTAGGAAACACGAACTAGCCGGCACAGCCGACACAGCCGCGGATCACCCTCGGCGAGATCGTGTTTGACAGCGCGCACCTGGAGCATGACTCGACGTTCTGGGCGGAGCTCCTCGGGCGTCGGTGCTCCAGCCGGCGGGCGGTCCGGACCCGGCGAAGGAGCACGGCTTTGTCGTGTACGCCGACCCCTCCGGTCACCCGTTCTGCCTCTGCTGGTGACCTGGTGCGCTCCTGACCCGGGCACGCTGGTGCCAGCTCACCCGTCGCTGCGGGAACCCGCGCGACCCGGCATACGGGCGCGGGCGGGGCGGTCGTCAACGCGCACCGCAAGAGAGTTGACCCAATATTCCCGAATCGCTGGCCTGTCGCTAGCCTTTTTTTACGGCTCCATCGCTCGTCTAGGGCCGTTCTGTTCGGCCCTGTTTCTGTTCGGCCCTGGTTCTGTTCGGCCCTGTCAGAGCAACGTCTCAAGGAGCTGTCAGCGATGTATGGAAAGCCCATTCCCCCGGTCACTGCTGCGGGTGCGCTAGCTGCCACCGGCATCTATGCCGGAAGCGCCGTGCTGATCGGGATCATCGCCCTGATCCTCGGCGTCGTGCTCGTCCGGGTGGCCTATTTCCGGGCGGCCTATGTCCCTCGGCATGCCCGGAGCACAAAGTGACCGAGTCGGGTCCGAGACCCGGCGCGGACGTCCGGGTCGACGCCGGCCGCCTTGCGGCCATGGTGCTGCTCGTCGGTGCCGCGGTTGCCCTGGTGGTGTTCCAGCAGGGATACCGCAACCTCGAGGCGGTGCTCGCCTCCCACCTCTTCGCTGGTGGCGACATCCGCACCTGGGCCGATGGCGACTCGCCGATCGTGGTCTTCCGACTGGGTGAGACCCGGGCCTTCGGTCTGGAGATCACCCCCGAGTGCACGTCGGCCTTCCTCATCGCCCCCTTTGCCGTGCTCGGCGCGGCCATGCTCCTGCGCCGACGGATCCGACCAGGACGCGTCCTGCTCGGCGTGGGGCTGGTGGCGCTGCTGCTGGTCATCGCGAACCAGCTGCGGGTCGCCATGATCGCCGGCCTGATCAACGGGTACGGGCTGGAGCAGGGCTACCAGTGGGGTCACCTGGTCCTCGGCTCGCTCCTCAGCATCGTCTTCATCGGGCTGAGTGCGGTTCTCCTCATCTATGTCGTCGCCTCCGGGCATGTCGGCCGGCACGTGGTGTCAGCCGATGTCTGACCAGCTGTTCGTCGGCCTGGGTCTCGCCCAGGCGATCTCCCTGTTCATCAGCGTCACCTTCATCAGCTACGTGCTCACGATCGTGGTGCCTTACTTGCGGCACCGGCCCATGCCGACGGGGACGGCGATCGACTACGACTGGCACTTCTTCATTCCCGCTCGCGACGAGGCCGCAGTGATCGGGCACACCGTCGACACGCTTCGTCTGAAGTTCCCGCGGTCCCACGTCTGGGTGGTCGACGACGCGAGCCTCGATGCAACGGCAGCGATTGTCGCCGAGCGTGCGGTGGTGGACGACCACGTCCATGTGGTGCGTCGCCGGCTCCCGGACGCCAGGACGGGCAAGGGTGACGCCCTCAACAGCGCCTACGACGCGCTCAACGACCACCTTCCCCGTGACGTCGACCGCAGCACCGTCATCGTCGGTGTCCTCGACGCCGACGGCATCCCCGCCGACAACTGCCTGGACGTCATCTCGGCCGACCACCTGTTCGGCCGACGTGACGTCGGTGCCGTGCAGATCTGTGTCCGGATGGTCAACCGGGACGACCGCCGCCCGTTCCCTGACGGGACCCGCAGCGCGAACTTTCTCGGCCAGCTGCTCGTGCGGATGCAGGACCTGGAGTTCCGTGCCCCGATCTCCGCCATCCAGATGATCCGGCAGCGCACCAAGACGGTCGGACTTGGTGGCAACGGCCAGTTTGCCCGGCTCTCAGCTCTGGACGCCGTGGCCGGAACCGACGGACGGCCTTGGCACGGCTCACTGCTCGAGGACTACGAGCTGAGCCTGCACCTCCTCATGGCCGGGTACGAGAACGAGTACACGATGGACACCCTCGTCGACCAGGAAGGGCTCCCGAGCATTCGTCGGTTGCTCACCCAGCGCACCCGGTGGGGGCAGGGCACCATGCAGTGCGGCAGCTACCTCCCGAGGATATGGGCATCCAGGAACGTCACGACCCTGGGCGCGCTGGAGGCCAGCTACTACCTGGTGCAACCGTGGCTGCAGCTGCTCGGGACGGTGCTCTACCCCATTCCGCTCATCGTCCTCGCCTACAACATCCACGCCTATCCCGACACGATGGGCCAGTTCCTGGTCAACGGCGGCTGGATGCTCGGAATCCTCTACCTGGTGCTCGGCCTGTCGCCGTTCGCCATGTGGGGTCCCCTATACGCCCGACGCTGCGAACGCGGCATCGGGATGGTTCGGGCGCTCGGCCTCGGCCTCGCCTACTCGCTGTTCATCACCACGTTCTACATCACCTGTTGGCGGGCCCTGTTCCGCATCCTCGGTGGTCGCCGAGGATGGGCCAAGACCCGCCGCAACACCGACGTTCAGTCAGGACCCGTCGCGCTCGAAGCATGACTACGCACGGAAAGGATCGACATGTTCACAACGATCACCAGGCGACGGAGTCGGGTCGCCACCGCCGCACTGGGAGTGGTGGCCGCCGTGTCACTGGCTTTCGCTCCCGCGGCATCAGCAGCGGCGGGCCAGAACAGCTCGAGCGGGCTTCGGTGTGCTGGCCTCGTGAAGTGTGGCCCGTTCGCCGCAAGCGCCTTCCCGGGCGGTCCGGCGACCGACACCGCGGCCAGCGCTAACGTTACTGGACTCGTCACCACCGGCGTGCTCAACACCACTGCGAACAAGGGTGGAGCCACGGCGAGCGTCGCCGACGTCAGCGCGGTGTTGAGCGGGATCAGCACGTTGACCGCCACCGCCGTCAGCTCACAGTGCACGGTCAACTCGAAGACCGGGGCGATCTCGGGCAGCTCGTCCATCGCCAACGGCAGCATCACGGCGCTCGGTACTCCGATCACCCTCGCGGTGACTCCCGGTGCCAACACCACGGTGACGTTCCTCGATCCCGCCATCGCGTCGATCATCCTGAACCGTCAGGTGACAGCGCCTGACGGCACTCTGACCGTCGACGCCATCTTCATCACGCTGCTGAACAGCCAGACCATCACCGTCGCAACGTCCGTCTGCGGACCGCGCGCCATGGGGATCCCGGTCATCGCACCGGCCTTCGCCGTCGGCACCGTGGGCGCTGCTGCCGTCGGCCTGCCGGTCCTCGGCTTCTTCCTCTACCGCCGCCGCCAGACCTCGGCTGACATCGCCCGGGCCTGACCGGCATCACCCGGGGGGAACGCGTCGGAACCTGGCGCGTTTCCTCGTGAACAGCGCAGGAGCTTCAAGGCTCCTGCGCTGTTCGTCGTGCTCATGCAGGGGCGAAGTCAGCCATCCGCGTCCCCACCCCGAGCAGCTCGCCGATCGCCGCAACGCACCGGGCGGCCGCCAGACCGTCGCCGTAGGGGTTGACGGCGTTGGCCATGTCCGCGTAGGCCGCCGGGTCCTCAAGGAGCCTCAGCGTCTGCTCCGTGATGGCACCCGTGTCGGTGCCGACGAGCCGGACCGTCCCGGCCTCGACCGCCTCGGGGCGCTCGGTGGTGTCGCGCATGACGAGCACCGGCTTGCCCAGGCTGGGCGCCTCCTCCTGCACCCCGCCGGAGTCGGTCAGGACGACGTGCGCAGCGTTGAGGACGTGGGCGAACTCGTCGTAGCCCAACGGCTCGGTGAGCAGCACGTTGTCGAGGTCGCGCAACCTCGGCTCGATGAGCCCGCGGACGACGGGGTTGGGGTGCATGGGCAGGACCACCTGCACGTCGGGCCGCGTCTGGGCGATGAGCCGGACCGCCTGCATGGCAGCGACCATCTTCTCGCCCCATGACTCGCGCCGGTGGCTGGTGACGAGCAGGATCGGGCGGCACTGGCCATGACCCGCGCCAGGCGCGGGTCGGCGATGGTCACCTCTCTCGACAGGGTCGCCTGCAGCGCGTCGATGACGGTGTTCCCGGTCACCACGATCGTCGACGGGTCGATGCCCTCCGACTCCAGGTTCCTGCGCGAGGTGGCCGTCGGCGCGAGGTGCAGCGCAGCGAGGGGCGCCGTGAGACGTCGGTTCACCTTCTCCGGAAACGGCGCGTAGATGTCGCCGGTACGCAGGCCAGCCTCCAGGTGCACCACGGGAATCCGCTGGTAGAAGGCCGCCAGAGCCGCACCGAAGGCGCTGCTCGTGTCGCCCTGGACGACGACGAGGTCGGGCCGGTCCGCCACCAGCAGGACGCTCGTGGCGACCAGCACCGTCGCGGCGATCTGGGCGAGTCCCGAGCCCGGCGACATGAGGTCGAGGTCGTGCTGCGGCGTGATGCCGAACGAGGCATGCACCTGCTCGAGCATCTCGCGGTGCTGTCCGGTCACGGCAACGACCGGCTCGAGACCACCGTGGTCGCGCAGCGCGCCGATCAGCGGCACCATCTTGATGGCTTCCGGCCGGGTGCCGTAGATGGTCATCACGCGATGCATGCGTCTCCTCAGGATCCACGTCGTGGGAACTGTAGCGAAGCCGCCCCGGGACCGGTCAGTGCAGCAGCTGGCCGGCGAGCTCACCGATCGCCGCGAAGCTGGCGAGGACACCGGTCCCCCGGTCACGCTCGCCATCATCCAGGTCCGTGGCCACGACGGCCACGACAACCCATCGCGGCCTGCGCTCGAGCAGGGCGACGTCGGCGCGCACCCCGAAGAGGTCCCCGGTCTTTGAGGCGACGGTGATCGTCTCGGGCAGGTAGGCCGGGAGGCCGTCCCGCAGCTGCTGGGTCCGGAGGATCTCCAGCGCGGTCCCGGTGTGCGCCTCGTCGAGCAGGCGCCCCTCGCGCAGCGCAACGAGGACCGCCGCCAGGTCGCCGGCAGAGGTCTCGTTCTGCAGACCTCGCTCGGCAGCGGCGAAGTCCATCATCCTGCGCCGCAGCCGGGTATGCCGGGTGGGCACCTTCTGCAACAGCTCACCGACCCGCTCCATGCCGAGGATGTCGAGCACGACGTTCGTCGCGTCGTTGTCACTCAGCGCGATCATCAGCGACAGGAGCTCCCCGAGCGGCAGCCGGGTTACCGAAGGCAGCAGACACAGCGGACCCGAGCCGCCGACGCGGTCGACCGGTATGTCGACGAGGTCCGCCAGCTGCAGGTCGCCGGCCTGCACAGCGGCCAGCGCGGCCGCCAGCACCGGCACCTTGATCGTGCTCGCGGACGGGACGACACGCTCCGGGTCGTGCTGCCAGCCCCACCCGTCGTCGGTCGTCACCACGGCGCTGAGTCGGCCGACAGCCGAGGCCACGATCCCGTCGAGCTGCGCTGCGACATCCCTCCCATGCCCAGCGTCCATGGCAGAAGTATGGCCGCAGCTGCTCTCACCTCCAGTCCGTCGCCGAGGATGGCAGCTGAACCGCCCACGGCGTGGAGTTCGAGCCCGTGGCGTTCACCGTCGACAACGAGCAGGTGGCGGTGCGGCTCACCAAGGTCTGACGTGTGAGGATGTCGTGGGTGCAGCCGATGCGAGTCAACGTCCCGGTCACCACGTTGTGGGCGGCCCCGGACCGGCCGCGGGACGTCGACGCCCTCGCCATCGCCGACTCCCCCGACATGGTCGGCTGGCTCGCCGCGCTGGACGAGCATCCCGATGACGCCGCGGACGGCAACGGTCGACAGGGCCTGCACGGCCGGGTCGAGACCCAGCTCCTCGCCGGCGAGCCGGTGCTCGTCATCGCAGCGCCCGCGGATACACCCGACTGGGTGCAGGTGGTCTGTCCCTGGCAGCCCAGCGAGCACGACCCGCGCGGCTACCCCGGATGGCTGCGGCGGCCCCACCTCATCAACGACGACACGCGGGCGCGCGGCGAGGGCCCCGAGGACGAGTCGTGGGCCCTGACGGCGGACGAGGTGGAGCAGCCCGTCCTCGCCCTGGCCCGGCGCCACCTGGGCCTGGCCTACCTGTGGGGCGGGATGTCACCGCTCGGTCTCGACTGTTCCGGCCTCGTGCACCTGGTCCACCGCGAGCTCGGCATGGTGGTCCCTCGGGACGCCAACACCCAGGAGACGGCCTCGATACGGGTCGACCTCGGCGAGGTCATGCCCGGTGACCTCTACTTCTTCGCTCATCCCGGCGAGGCCACCCACCACGTCGGCATCGTGACGGAACCCGGGTCGATGGTCCATGCGCCGGAGGCCGGCCGGGGCATCGTCGAGGAGCCGTTGGACGCCAAGCGGCAGGCGACGCTCACCGGAGCGGGACGGTTGACCAGCACGCGGTCATGACACGCGACGAGCTCCGCACCGACTGCCGGTGCGTCGTTCGCGACGACGGTTGATCGTGTGGGATGATCGACCTGAACTCGGAGGGGAGTATCCCCGACTTGCGGCGTCTCCGTCATCACGGCGCTTTGGCCCTCGGGTCGAAGAGCCCGGGGAGCCGGTCCGCCCCGCGGACGGGAGAGACCTCCGGCCACTGCTGACGCACTGTGACCGGAAGGCTCTGAAACCGTGGACGTCTCCCCGTGGCTCTGGTGGACCACCGTCGGCCTGCTCACCCTCTTCCTGCTCGGGGACATCATCCTCATCGGGCGGCGGCCGCACGTGCCGACGCTGCGCGAGTGCGCCGTCAACCTCGCCTTCTACGTCGGGCTCGCCGTCCTCTTCGGGCTGGGCGTCTGGCTCTTCTCGGGAGCCCAGTACGCCGGTGAGTACTTCGCCGGCTGGCTGACCGAGTACTCCCTCTCGGTCGACAACCTCTTCGTCTTCCTCCTGATCATGGCGAAGTTCCGCGTCCCGGAACGGCTCCAGCAGTCGGCCCTGCTCATCGGCATCGTCATCGCGATCGTCCTGCGCGGGATCTTCATCGCGGCCGGCGCCGCCGTCATCAACGAGTACGCGTGGGTGTTCTACCTCTTCGGCGCCTTCCTCATCTACACCGCCGTCAAGCTCAGCCGCCAGGGC
>JAABUM010006790.1_pt1 | contig 10963 bp, 7 predicted proteins | sample 5559161 | NCBI WGS metagenome assembly JAABUM01 (sample SAMN10711868, study PRJNA513369) | rock metagenome | isolation source: Antarctica rocks | place: Antarctica: Victoria Land, Siegfried Peak nord | reverse complement strand
CCTCGCTGCGCAGGCGCAGGGCGATGCCCGGCCCGTTGTGCAACAGGCTTTTGTCCGTGCAGGTCACCCGTGCCCGCGGCAGGAAGATCTCCACCACGGGGTTGCCCCTGTTGAGCGGGTGGCCCCCACCGGCCAGCAACTGCATGCGGTCGATCGCGTGCAGGATCTCCTCTTCAGTGCAGACGATGTCGGTGTCCACCCAGCGGCCCGCGCGCTCGACAAACGCCGGCTTGCCCGGGCCGGTGATCAGCGCCTGGGTGATCGTGAGGTCCTCCAGGAGAGGGGCGATGGGACCCAGGCCGCGCAACCGCTCGAACACACGGTCGGCCGCCCGCAGGGGCAACCGCGGCGCGCCCTGAGCCCGGCGGTTGATCGCCTGCACGGCCGGCGCGATAATCCCAGCGCGGATGTGCGTGTCGTGCTCGGCCACGCTCAGGTCGGGGTGGCTATCCAGATAGTCCTGCACCGGGCCGCTCAACTCGGCGGCCAGCGCGGCGAGCCGCTCCCGCAGGGCGTCGCCGGACAGCTCCGCCTTGCCCATCAGGGCATCGTGCCAGTCACTGCTCGTGTCGGCCCACTCAAACGTGTTCATGGTCCTGGCGCTCCTTCGTTTCTCCGTTTCGTCGCCGTGCCGCCTCCGTCGGGGCTGGCCAGCTCGGGCGCTGCCCTCGCGTCCACACCGTGCTCACTCGGCTGTACGGGTGGTTCGTCACGCCTGTTTTGATACCTGGCCCGCCGCCTCTGCCTGAGGCGATCACCGTAGCGCATGGCCGTTGACAGACCACTAAGCGGCCCGGCGGTGTAGGTTCGTGCTTTTTCCGGTGCCGATGAGCCGTGGCTCCGGCGTCGTTTCGGTGGCGCAGACGACCGCCAGATCTACGAACTCTGGCCGGCGGCCCACTTAGCGGTCTGTGGCCCCACTCCTCTGGCAGTCGTGCGGTCTGCCCCTGCCCTGGGCCTGGACCCGTGTCGCTACGCGGAGTCATGACCTGGGTCCTCCTGCTGTATGGTCTCCTGGCTCGCGGAGACCGTTGCCGTGGCCTCCTCCTCCGCGCCACCCGCCTGGCCACCGACGCCAGCGGCCCGTCCTGCCCGCCACAGGCGCAGGCGGTCGCGAAGCCGCTCCAGCAGGCCACGGGGGCGGGGCGGGTAGGCCCCGGGCACGATCTCGTTACACAGCGCCTCCAGCGAACGCACCAGGGCGCTGCCCTGGGTACGCCGCTGTGGCGCCAGGATCCACGGCGTATGCCGCGGCTGGGGCAGGTCTGGCTCCTCGGGCAACAAGGTCACTCCCGCGATGGTCGGGAAATAGGCGCGGACCTCGGTGAGCGTCAGGTCATCGTCCCGCGGCGGCGTGGTGACCCGGTTCACCACCAGATGGCAGCGGGCCGGGTTGAGTTTCACCGCGTTGGTCAGGCGCGTCACCATGGCCGCCGTGCCTTCGACACCGACCAGGCGGGGCGTGACCATGACCAGCGCGAGGTCGGCCTCGGCCACCAGACGGGGGTGGACCGCCGTGGTCATGGTGGCGCCCAGGTCGATGATGATGTCGTCGTACTGCTCCTTGGCCGACCTGATCAGCGTGCCAATCGTGGCCAGATCCTGGCCCGCCGTCTTCTTGGCCATCGCGTCGGTCAAGCCCACCAGCAGGTCCAGCACGGGCGGCGCGCCCCCCTCCCCGGGCGGGCGGTACGGTGTGACGAACGGCGTCAAGTCCACCACCTGCTGGCGCTCCTGGGCCGGGCGCGCGGCCACCGCGCGGGCGAAAGCCCCAATGCCGCGCTCGTGCGAGGGTGTGATACCCAGATCGCGATGCACCGCCGAGTTGGTGGTGTCCAGGTCAATCACCAACACGCGGCGGCCCCGCGAGCCCAGCCCACAGGCCACGTTGGCCACGACCGCCGTCTTGCCCACGCCCCCTTTGAGACCCCACAGGGCGATCACGCGGCCCGCGGGCTCTCCCCGCACCGCGCGCGCCACCCCTGGCGGGCCGTCCCGGCCCACGCTGGACCGTGAGAGCGCCTGCTCGACTACCAGGCGCATCTCCGGTTCGTGGGGAGGCCAGGCCGCGACGAAAGCACAGCCCAGCCGTTCCGCCTCGGCCAGCAGGGCCACGGGATACGCCTGGCGCAGCAGCGGGAAGAGAGCGCTCTCGTCCGGGCCGTCGGCCTCTGCCGCCCGCCGGTGCAGCCGCGCGGGGACGAGCAGGATAGGAGAGAGCCCATAGTGGTCGCGCAGGTGCCGGGGCAGGTCGGGGTTGGCGTCGTGGATGTGGGTGTGCAGCAGGACCACGTCGGGGCGGTAGGTGTCCACCGCGTCGCGCAGGGCTGGCCCGCTGGTGACCACGTCCAGCACGTCCAGCCCCAGCCCGGCCAGGCGGCCCTCCTCGGCCTCCGCGCCGCCGGCCAGGGCGACCACGGCGCGGGGCCGCGGGGACGGGGCGGCCAGGACGGCCCCGCGCTCACTGTCCGGCATACCTGGGGCCTCCTCTCAGTGTCTCCAGGTCACGCGGTCTGGTCAGCCCGGGCCGCGCCTGGCCAGCGTCGTCGGGCCGGAGCAGGGCGAACGAATAGACGCCCAGCCGGTTCGCCAGCACCACGGCAGCCATCTCGCGGGGCGGCACGACCAGCGTGACCTGACTCTCCGCCGGGCCACCGGGCGCCATGTCCACGGCGCTGACCAGGATCGCCGGATCAATCAGCGCGACCTCCAGCTGGCTGGTCGCTATGCTCGCCCCGGCGTCGCTCTCGCCCGCCGGGGCGCGCTGCAGGGTGCTGAACAGGGCCACATGGTCGCCGGCGCGCAGCCCCGTGGTCGGCATGTTCGAGCGGTTGGCCTGCACGGAGATCAGGCCGAAGCCCTTCTTGAGCAGGGCCAGCTCCGGGGCGCTGGTCACGGTCAGATGCGGCCCGAACAGGCGAACGCGCTGAATCACCTCGCCGGCGTAGATCGGCTCGCGGGGCGTGCCATGCAACACCTGATCCAGGTCCGAGGCCAGTGCCGCCGACGGGCCAGGCACGGCGTCAACCGGGATCTGGCGCACCTGGAGCATGGTCGGGGTAATTGGTTCGGCAATCTGCAGGTCACGGGCCGCCACCAAGACGCCGACCAGCGCGGGCGGGCGTGTCGTGCGCCCTTCCAGAGCAAGATAGACCCCGGTGGCGATAGCCAGAGCCAGGCCCAGGAACAACAGCATGCGGAGGCGGGGGATCGCGGACATAGCGTTTTATACCTTCCTGTGTTGTGCGGCGGCGCTGCCGGAGTGGACAGAGCGCTGGTCAGGCCTGGCCGTCTGGTCCTCCGCCTCGTCGCTGGGAGGAGCGCTGCCGCGGGAGGTCCTGGGGCGGCGGACGATGGTCCAGAGCCACCGGGGCGCCGGAGCGGGGAGAGGGGCGGTGAACAGGTCGCGCGCCAGCGTCTCGGCCAGCAGCGGGTCGTTCACCTCCGCGTTGCGCGCGGCCCGAAGCGCCCGCGCCTGGTCCTGGAGTGCGCGGGCCTGGGTGGCCGCCCGCAGGCCCAGCACGGCGCGCTCTATCAGCGCGAGCAGGGCCAGCAGAGTGAGTAAAATGATGACAGCCAGGAGAGGGACGATGAGGGGCACCGGGGGAGGTCCTTTCTAGCGGGTGGAGCACTCTGCTCCAGGGTGTCAGGGGAGGATGGCGTGGCGGGTCAGGGCGTGGCCACCTGCGCGCACGCATGCACGTGATGGGTAAAGGCCATCCCGTTGTGCAGGACCACGCCGACCGGCACGTCGGCGCTGACGCACACGGTGGGGTAGTGGTAGACCGCGCCGCCGTCCGGGTCAGCAAGCGGCTGGTCACGCGTGGCGTTGAGCACCGTCACTGTGGCCGCAGCTGCGGCAGCCGCAGCGTCGATGCGCGGGCCGAAGGCGTCGAACCCCGCGCGCAGGGCTGAGCGCACGTAGGTGTCCACGCGGGAGGCGTCCAGGCGGGCGCTCCCCTCCGTCAGGCTGCCCGCGTCGAGCTGCAGCGCCGCGCCGTGGGCGGTGTCCTGGGCCAGCGCGCGCAACTGGGTGATCGCCTCGCGCTGCGCGTTGACCGCCGCGACGGTCAGGCCCAGCGGGATGAACAGGAAAGCCAGGAGGAGGGACATCAACACCAGCGTCTGGCCGGCCTCCGCCGCTGAGCACGGGTGATGACCACGGTGGCGCGCGTGGTACGCAGGGTTGTGTGGATACCTGCCGAGGTGGCGAGGCTGTGTCGGCATGCCCTACTCGCCTCCACTGCCGTAGTAGGTGTTCGTTTGCCGCGACTGGGCCGTCAGCACGAAGGAGCGCTGCCCCAGCAGGGGCACGTCCATCATATACGTGTAGCGCAGCGTGACGGTCACGTCCGCGTCGAAGACACCGGGAGGAGCAGGGTGGGCCGGCGTACTGGTCGACGCGTGCTCATCACCGGCCTGGACGCTGTGATCGGCCGCCGTGGTGGTGACGCGCACGACCGTCTGGTTGGGCGTGAGACCGGCGGCGCCAGCCCACGCCGGCAGGTCCGCATCGAGACGCGCCGTCTCGGCGCCGCTGTGGGCAACCCTCCGGGCCACATCCGTGGCCAGGGTCCCGACGGCGCCCTCGGCCCGCAGCAGCAAGATGATCTGCACAAGCACGAACACGACCACCAGGAACGTTGGCAGCACCAGGGCGAACTCCACCAGCGACTGGCCTCTGGGTCCCTGCCGGCGCAATCGCCTGGGCGCGACGCGGTGTGATCTCCTCATGCTTATTGTCCCTCCCCCACATCGCGCACAAGCAAGACGGTATAGGTTAAGGCGTGGGTCTCCACGAGGGGCACGCTGATCGCCAGTTCATAGCAGCTGGGGTCCGTCGTCACGCCCTCTGGCGCGTCCGGGCACGCCGCATTGTGCGGGTGCGGGGCCACCACGGCCCCTGGCAAGGCCACGGCCACCACCGTCTCCAGCACACGCAGGGAGAGAGCGCCTGTGTGCGGCGTGGGCTGGGGCGCCGGGGTGAACCAGGCAGCTGGCTGGGCCGGAGATGAACAGGGGCCGACGCAGCCCAGGGGATCCGGCGTGGCCGTCACCGGCGCGGGCACGGTATAGGGGGTGGGCCAGGGGGGCGATGGCACGGCCGTCAGCGTCGGCGGGATCGGTGTCCGCGTCGCCGTGGGCTGGGGTGTGGGCGTGACATACACGGTGATCGTGTGCGGCGTGGACGTGGGCGGCGGGTCGCTATGGCAGGTCCCCGCCCCCATGGCCTGGTACCCGGTGGAGTGCTCCTCACGCGTGGTGATCAGCGGGCTGGGCGGCGCGTCCGGCGGGCAGACAACGACGGGGCTGTCACCGGGCGCGCCATCCTGGCTGACCGGCTGACCATTCACGTACTGCTGGTACGCCGTGCCCGGGCGGTCACTCGGCGCGCCCGGCTGATCCGGGTAGACCAGTTGGTTCACGGCCACCGGCGGCGGGATAGGGGTCGTGGTCGGTGTGCTGGTCGGCGTGGGGGCCAGCACGTCGAAGATGGCCAGCCGCCGAAACGTGCTGGTCAGCGTGACGCGGCCACCATGTCCCGGGAGGGTCAGCGTGTCGCTCGGGCAGCGCAGCCAACCGCGCGGCTCGGGCAGATCCGCCGGCGCCCAGATCACCGTGCGCTCGCTCGCGGTGCGGGGCTCAATAGCGCCGGGGTAGGCAGCCGACGTCGCGTAGGGGAGCGGCGTGGCGGCCACGGGGCCGCAGCCGACGCCCGAGACCGTGTAGGTCAGGGGGAGGATCTCGCGGGGTAGCAGGTAGACCATCGCCCCCGTGTTCGTGTCGGTGATGACTAGCCGGACATGCGCGGGGGCGCTATCTAGCCCGGGTTGCACATGCAGCGGCCGTCCCGCCGGCCAGGCGAACACGGAGGGTCGTGGGTTGCCCCACGTGGTGGACAGGCGCCCCTCGGTGGCGCCCAGCGTGTCATCGGGTGTGGTGCGCACCCAGGCGAACACGCCGGGCTGTGGGTCGATCCCTAGGGTGGCGTCCCCGCGAATAGGTGTGGCCGTCGGTGTGTCGGTGGGCACAGATGTGGTCGTCGGCGAGGACGTCACCGTGGCGGTCTCCGTGGGCAGGGGTGTGCTGGTGGCGGTCGGCGCCGCTGTTGGTGTCTCCGTGGCCGGGCTGCCCGCGAGGGCGGCCGTGATCGGCGGCCCATCAATGGAGGAACTGCTGATCCTCGATCCGTCCCCGAAGGTAAACACGGCCTGCACCGCCGCCGCGTACTCGTGACCGGGCACAATGCGCAGGGAATCCCCAGCGCTGCTAGGCACGTCCTGTGTCGTCACGCCCACCTGATAGGTGTGTTCCACGAGGGCGCCCGCTCGCGCCGCGGTTGCATCGATCACGGTCAGGATGTAGGAGGCCGTGGTGGGCATTCCCCATGTTGAGCGGTCCGGCTCCGTCCAGCTAAAGCGCAGGTGAGCGGAGTCTGGCTGGGTGGGCAGGGGCATCCCTGGGTTGCTGTAGAAGTGAAACACCCGCCCCTCCCCGAGGTTATCCCCCTGGCTGCCCTGACCATCGGCGACTGGTCCACTGAAGCTGTTGTCCAGGATGTAGGTCCGGACTTGCACATCGGCCTTTGTGCCGCCGGAGCGGACCACGGAGAACGGTTCATCTACCGTCACCACGTACCGCACCCACGCGGGCGCTCCTGGGGGCGCTCCCTGGCTGACGCTGATCACGCCGGTCTGGGGCACGTCCAGAGTGCCCGTCCTGCTGCTGTAGGAGAAATAGGGGAACGATCCGCTGGCGCTGGGCTGACCTGGCGCCAGATACGGCAGCCTGATGCGTGCGCCCACCGCAGCCTGCTGGCCGGTCGCCGAGTTCTGGAAGATGGGCTGTTCCCTGGCGTCAAGCTGAGCGGAGAGAAACACGCTGTCCAGGGAGCTGGTGCTCTCTAGGCCACCAGCACTGGTCCCTGCCGGGTTAGCGGCGAAGTAGTAGCGGGATTCCAGGTGGGCTGATGTCCCAGAGGCGAAGATATTGTAGGCCGAGTTGTCCGTGTTCTGAGGGGGTAGACCGGTGATGCGGCTCGTGTCATACCACAGGGTGTGCATGGTAGGGACATCGCTTGGGCTGGCCACGACCTTCATATTGGTGAAGAACTGCACCTGTGTCCCGTCGGAGAAGGTGAAGGTCACGGCCAGGTAGAAAGTCGCTGAGGTTGGACCAAGGGGATCTAGCCGTGGCGCTTTCCAGGAACCGGTGTACTCGTACAGTGTGGATGACCTACCTCCCTGTGTGCAATCTGGCGCAACAGGTGATGTGTTGCCTCTGTTAGTCGCACTGAGGCTCCACGCCGGGACTGAACTAGTGGTGTTCTTGAAGTCAGAACCGAGGACTACCACTCCTGTGACCACTGGTCGTTGCGTCGGGTCGGTGACGGCCACGGCATCCTTCCGCTGGTCGTAGGCCCCTGTGTAGATCGTGACAGGCGCATCCTGCACCACGGTATGCTGTGCCACCCAGGAATTCGCGCTGTAGGCGTCTGCCGTGGCAGGGTCTTGCAAGTTCGTTGTATTGTTGGCGCAGCCTGATTGAACATGGCTTGAGCCGGCAATAGCGGGCCTGGACTGGTTTGATAACGTGGCCCATACTCCTGTGAACACCACACATCCCACTATCAGGAGAGGGTGCGGCCAGACCAGTGATATATGTCGCGGGTACCTCACAACGCTATGCTCCAGCGGTACAGGCCATCCACATAGCTGGCCGTAAGTAGCACCGGGGAGCGTTGTGCGTCATCTAACCACATCACACTCTGGCTGCCGTCACGGGGCGCACTGGAAAGAGCGCCGTAAGAGCCACGGACGCCGTTCGTCAGGAGGCGCCAGGTAGCACCAGCATTGGTGGTCACATACAGTCCCGCGACGCCGGCTACAGTTTGGTTATCTTGGATGACGTACCAGGCCGTTTTACGATGTAGCGCTTGCACGACGATCCCAGACATCCGGTTGCTCCCGTCAGCAATGGGCTGGGTCAGTCCGGGCAGCGTCCGCACGTTTACAGCTGAGCGCCAGTGACGGCCGCGGTCCAGGCTGGCATCTATTTCCTGGCTCCGTACGAGATAGAGGGTATGTCCCTCCAGGAGCAGGCCGCTGGCATAGTCACCATGCCACAATGTCTGCCAGGTGACGCCGCCATCATCGGTGCGGTAGAGTTGGGCGTCGGTAGTGCCCTGCACCAGCGCATACACTGTCCCCGGCAAGTGGGGATCAAGCACCAGTTGCTCGGATACACCCATTGCGACGCTGGGCGAGTTTGGGTTGTAGAGCCAGGATGCGCCGCCGTCGGTGCTGCGCAGGACGCCCAGGGTCTCCGTGCCCAGGTAGAGACGCTGGGGATTGCGCGGATCGATGGCCACGGCAGCGCCGAAACGCACCAGTTGATTGGCCAGGATGTGTCGGGTAGCCGGCGTCACCACGATATTCGTAGTCAGCGCCCAGTCTCCTCCCAGACCAATGTCCCGTTTCCAGATGAGCACATCTCGCCAGGTGCGTCCGCCGTCGCGCGAACGGAGCAGGTAGTGATTGACGCCGGCGTTGTTCGCCCCCGCGGCGTAGATCGTCTTTGGATCATGGGGGAGGACGGCGATCTGGCTGACCTGAAACGTGGGAGGCCAGCGCGTGTGGTCAGTCCACACCCGCGAGACGGGCTGACCCCCACGCGGCGCGGGATTGGAGCGCATGCTCCATGTCGCCCCGTGATCGCGCGAGATCAGAACCACGCTGCCCCATGGGGCACTTTTAGGGTGAGGCTGGATGTCGTCGCCCACCACACCGAAACCACCGGCGTAGAGGACGCCGTCGGACGCCCGCGTGAGCGCCTCTATGCGTACGCCTTGCACCGCCGCGCGTCCGCCATCGAGAGGGCCAAAGGCGAGGGGCGAGGAGCGCGATGGGCTAGTGGTTCGTCAAGCCCTTTTTGACACATGGCCTGAAGCCTCTGCCTGAGGCCATCAACGTCTCAGATAACAATTGACAGACCACTAGCCCCCAGCGTCACTGAGCAGAAAACCAGCAGCGAGAGTGCCAGGCTACGGTAGAGCATGACGGCCCTCCCGGCGTAGCGGGGCTGGTGATGGCGAGAGGACAAGCTGGGTAGTGCCATGGCGCGTGCGCACAAACCAGCGTCCTGATGGGACGCCCGTGTGGTTGAGCAGAGCGGCGGCTGTGGCGTAGGACACTGGCGTGGTCTGCAGGGATGACCTGCTGGCGATCTGAACTGGAGTTGTGACGGAGTTAGCACGGACAGGTCCCGCTATATGGCGGTGAACGGCCACGGCACTCAACCCGCCTATGCCGCCGACAAGAACAGCCAGCAGGGCAAACGCCACCCTGTCACCAGAATCCCATCGGGCGGTCCTGCCCTGTGTTTGCCTCACTGTGTTTTTCATGTGGTTTCCTTCCAGAGACACCAGTGTCCGTGTTCCGAACCAGCAGGGGCAAACTCAATGCGTCAGGCTGGATAGGTGAGTTCTTCCAGGCCATTAGGGCCTGGCCGCTGCAATCGGCCAGGCAAGTCACGGCCGTGCCCGTGATGACCAGGCCACCGCTCGCTTGCGATGCGCGCGGCAGGCTTGCCTGGCCTATGCACCTGCTGACCCAGAGTTGATGTCTGTACGGATCAACAACAGCTTCGCCCAGCGCAGTGGCGCACACCACCCAGGTCAGCCCTAGGTGTGGGCTGGCCAACAGGGTGCGGCAGAGCTGCCGAGCACAAGGCAGAACACGACACTCATCCCGAGGGAGAGCGCCGCCGACCCTGACCCGGCCTGAGCGTTCTGACCTGGGCGGTGTGTGGGGGCACACCTACCAATAGCAGACAGACGCCACCGTGTCCTCGGACGGTGATCGGCACGCGTTGTGGGGACCAACGCGTGTCACCGGTAGCCTGTCGAAACAATTGTAGCATCTCCCAAACTTAGAGCCAATGGTTATGGCCATACCACTGCGGCGGCATATCCGCTGGGCACCCTCTCGCCTATTGTGGAGACAGGCCGTAGACGAGACGTAGACGAGATTTGTTCTTCTTTATCTCACCGTAGACGAGTTCTCTTCCTAGCGCCGCTTTCCTGTCTACGCGGGGCGATCCTTCCCTGTCTCACCGTAGACGAGAAGCGTCTTTCAGCGACTGCTGCCTCTCTGTCGGTCGCCTGCCAGGGCTGCCCCAGCCTCGCCCTGTAGCGATTTTTCCCGTCCGCGCCTCCTCGTGGACGGGAACTGGCACAGAGGCCTGACATCGCGTATCTTCTTTGTCTCACCGTAGACGAGCCGTAGATGAACGATCATCGCCGGAGCTCCCGCCCCATTGACCACTTGTAGGGTAGGCCGCTCATGCCGTCGACGAGAAACAAAAAGGGCGAGGGAGAGGCACGGATACCGCGCAAACTTAGCGCCACGAAAGTGGGCCTTAATCCGTCCGCCCACCTCTGATCAGAGGGCCTATAGCGAGGGGTGTACACCTCACTCTTTTTCGTGCGTCCCACGCTCCGGCCTGGCAGGTGTCTGGCCCTCTCTCCTGTCTGGCGTCGCGGCGCGCTCCTGGCCGATGACGGAGGCGGCAGGGTGCCACGGGTGATCGGCGTTCGACAGCATGGCGCATGGTCAGGTGACTGTGGTCCCGTCGATCGCGCCGGCATGACGGGGCAGAGCAACTGACGCACAGCACCAGCCAGGGAGGGATACTCCTGCTCCTAACTATTCTGACCTTCCCTTCATCACGGGATCACCCACCTGCCGGGAACCACCTGCCAGGTCAGGATGGGATGTCCGCCGGCCTCTCATGTCGTCGACGATGATTACTCCTCGGTACGGGCTGACTGCTCCATTGCTACAGGGTGATGGAGACGATTGGGCGCCATGGCATGGAACATCCCGCATCCTGGCTCCCTGTACTGCAGCCAGAGCGACCCGGCATCGCCGGCGTGGCCTGTCGGCCTTTGCCCCTGCGGTCC
>JAABUM010006782.1_pt1 | contig 10974 bp, 9 predicted proteins | sample 5559161 | NCBI WGS metagenome assembly JAABUM01 (sample SAMN10711868, study PRJNA513369) | rock metagenome | isolation source: Antarctica rocks | place: Antarctica: Victoria Land, Siegfried Peak nord | reverse complement strand
CGTCGCCTCGTCCGGGATGATGTTGCGCTTCGTGCCGGCGTGGAACGAGCCGACGGTGACGACGACGGGGTCGAAGATGTCGAAGCGGCGGGTCACCATCGTCTGCAGCGCCGTGACCATCTCGGCTGCGACCACCACCGGGTCCTTCGCCCGGTAGGGGGTCGACCCGTGCCCGCCCGCGCCCCGCACGGTCACGTACAACCCGTCGCTCGCCGCCATGAGCGTCCCGGGGCGGGTGGTGAACACGCCTCGAGGGAAGCGCGCGGACAGCACGTGCATCCCGTACGCGGCCTTGACCCGGCTGCCGGCGGCGTCGAGCACCCCTTCCTGGATCATGTAGGACGCGCCGTCGTAGCCCTCCTCGCCCGGCTGGAACATGAACACCACATCGCCGGCGAGCTCGCCGCGGTGCGCGCTCAGCAGCCGCGCGGCCCCGACGAGCATCGCCGTGTGCAGGTCGTGCCCGCAGGCGTGCATGGCGCCGGGAACCTGGCTGGCGTAGTCGAGCCCGGGCGCCTCCTGCACCGGCAGGGCATCCATGTCGCCGCGCAGGAGGACGGTGGGCGCATGGGTGGGTACAGCACCTTTTGCGCCGCCGTCACCGCCCCGCAGGACAGCGGTGACGGACGAGACCGAGCGGCCCGTCGAGACCTCCAGCGGCAGGCCGTCCAACGCCTCGAGCACGGTGCGCTGTGTCTGCGGCAGCTCGAGGCCGATCTCGGGGCGGCGGTGCAGCCGGTGCCGCAGCTCGGCGACGTCGTGCGCCAGCTCTCGGGAGTCGTCGCGCAGGGCCTCCCGGATGGTCATGCCACCTCCACGTGGTCGGGCAGCCGGCGGCTGCCGTTGACTGCAGTCTGTGCCTCGAGGACCCGCTGCGGTAGGGCCGTGCGCAACTCGCGGTAACTCTGCCGCGACGCCACCCCCAAGAGGGACGACGAAACACCCGTGCTGCGTTACGGTTCGCCGGTGTCGCCCTGGTCCGGCCCGCTGCTGGCTGCCGCCGGACTGCTCGTCGCCGCTGGGGCGCCTAAGGTGCGCCGGCCGGAGTCTGCCGTCCGGGCGCTGCGCTCGGTCGGACTGCCGGTTCCGGCGCTCGTCGTGCGGATGGGCGGAGCGGCCGAGCTAGCCGTTGGTGCTGCCGCCGTCGTCACCGGTGCTCGCTGGACTGCGGCGCTTGTCGCCGCGTCGTACCTCGCCTTCACAGCCTTCGTCGCGCTGGCTTTGCGCAACGGGGGTGTGGTCGCCTCCTGCGGCTGCTTCGGCCGCGCCGACACCCCGCCGACGCTCATGCACATCGCCGTCAACCTGCTGCTGGCGGCCGGAGCGGCCGGTGCTGTTGCCGCTCCGCCCGGGGGGCTGCCGTCGGTGCTGTCCGCCGCACCCTGGGGCGGCGGGCCGCTGCTGGGTTACGCGGCGGGCTGCGCGGTACTCGCGTACTACGCCCTGGCCGTGCTGCCGACGCTGAGCGCCGAGCCATCCGCGCGGCCCGCAGCACGGGCCCCGTCCCGGAGGTCAGCATGACTGCTCTCGTCGTCGTCGAGGGGCTCGCGCTCCTGCTCCTCGGCGTGCTGGTCGCCGGCCTGCTGCGCAGCCACGCGGAGATCCTGCGCCGCCTGCACGTGCTAGACGGCGGCGCGGAGGGTTCCACTCCTGGGGAGTTCGGCCCGGTCGACCTCGAGTTCCCCGTCCCGCCCGGTCGGGCCCTGCCCAGGGCCGCGGGCGGCGTGCTGACGGCGGCCACGGACGTGGAGGGAGCGACCCCGCGTGGGGAAGCCGTGCGCGTTGCCGTCGCCGGAACCAGGCACGACACCCTGCTGGCCTTCCTGTCCTCCGGTTGCCTGACCTGCCAGACGTTCTGGCAGGCGTTCGCTTCGCGTGATGGGCTCGGCTTGCCGGCCGGGATGCGGCTTGTCGTCGTCACCCGTTCGGCCGATGAGGAGAGCGTGTCCCGCCTTTGCGAGCTCGCGCCACCCGGGCTCCCCGTCGTGCTGTCCAGCGAGGCCTGGGGCGCGTACGAGGTGCCGGTGGCGCCCTACTTCGTGCAGGTCAGCGGTGCCGAGTCGCGGGTGGTGGGTGAGGGCGCGGCGAGCGCGTGGGAGCAGGTGGCCGAGCTCGTCCGCACCTCGTCGGGCGACCGCGCTGCGGTGAGCGCCGTCCGGGCCCAGATCGACCTGGGCGCTGCCGGTGCTGCCGGTGCTGACGGCGGGGCGCTTCGGGAGCAGCGGGCCGACCGCGAGCTGCTGGCAGCCGGCATCACGCCTGGCGACCCCAGCCTGTACCTGACGGCCGACGACCTCGGGCTCGAGCAGCAGCCGGGTGCCCGGCGACGCGAGGCCGGCGGGTGAGCGCGTGGCCGGCCTCCGTCGTCATGCTCGGGGTGCCGGTGGCTGCCGTCGCGGCTGTGCGCTCGACCTGGTCGCCTTGAGGTGAGTCGATGCTGACCAGCATCACCCCGCTCGGCGAGCGGGACCGCCGCGCCCGCTGGGGCGTCACCGTCGCGTGGTACCTCATCGGCTCGGTGCTGGCCGGCGCGGGGCTGGGCGCCTTGGCGGGCCTGTCCGGCCAGCTGGGCGCCGGCGTCATACACGCGGCGGGGCTGCACCCGCCACCCGGGGTGGGCCTGGCCCTGCTGTCCCTGGCGGCTGCCGCAGGAGCCGGCGCCGACACCGCCGTGCGCGGCCGGGCGCTACCTGGCCCACGGCGGCAGGTCGACGAGGACTGGCTCACGCGGTACCGCGGCTGGGTCTACGGGGGCGGCTTCGGCGTCCAGCTCGGCGTGGGAGTGTCGACCATCGTCACGTCGGCCAGCGTCTATGTGACCTGGGCCGCCGCGGCGTTGAGCGCCTCCCCCGGTGCCGGCGCAGTCATCGGTGTCGTATTCGGCCTAGCACGCGGGCTGCCCGTCCTCGGGATGCGGCGAGTGCAGTCGGCAGCCACGCTCGCCGCCGTCCACCGCCGGCTCGCGGCCGCCGAACCGGCCGCGCGCCGGGCCACGGTCGCCGCGCTCGGCCTCGTCGCAGCTGTGGGCACGACGGCGGCAGCAGCACTGCTCACCTCGAGCGCAGGAGGAACCTGATGGCACTGCACGCGCACGGGCTGTCGATGGCCGCTCCTGGCGGCTGGGACGTCCGCATCTACCAGCGAACGCCCACCGAGCCCGGCGAGCGCACCCACCCGGTGATCCATGCTGCGACGTTCCCGCTCCCGGAGGTCCGCGGCGACTACGGCAGCGGGGCGGTCGAGCTGATGCGCCCCCGCGACATCTTCCTGGCGCTGCTCGAGTTCGGCCCTGGCGCCGTCGACACCCCGCTGTTCGCCCGCAAGGGACGGCCTGCGCAGCTGACCCCGGGCCAATTCGGGCCGGGCCGGCTCCAGCGCACGATCGCCGGGCAGTCGGGCGCGCAGATGTTCTTCACCGAGCAGGACCGCTCGTTCTGCCTCTACATCGTGCTCGGCAGCCACGCCGCACGCGCCAGCATGCTTCCGCACGCGCATGCGGCACTGCGCTCGGTCGACATCGTGCCCGCGGCTCAATCCGTTGGCCAGCCGTCCGACCAGCCGACAGGAACGTCATGACAGTCGACGCCGCGCGGCCAGCCACCTCCTTCAGCACCCGCGCCGTCGAGCGGGCGGCGGCGGCGCTGTACGGCCGAGGCACCGACCGGCGCCGGTTCCTGTCCCGCGCCGCCCTCGTGGGCTCCGCGCTCGCCGTCGCCCCCGCAGAGTTCCTGCTCAAGCCCGGCACGGCCTACGCAGCGGTGTGCGGCAGCGCCAGCACGTGCGGCGCCGGCTACACGGCCTTCTGCTGCACGATCAACAACGGGATCAACGCGTGCCCGCCGGGGACCGTCGTGGGTGGCTGGTGGAAGGCCGACGGGTCCGGGTTCTGCGGGGGGTCGGCCCGGTACTACATCGACTGCCAGGGCGAGTGCACCCGCTGCAGCAACGGCTGCACGTCCGGCGAGTCGTTCTGCACGCCCAACTGCTGGAACTGCGGTGCGCACTGCGCGAGCGGAACATGCGACGAGCGCCGGGTCTGCTGGAACGTGTTCCGCTACGGCCAGTGCCACACAGAGATCGGCTGCACCGGCCCGGTCGCATGCCGGGTGGTCAGCTGCACCCCTCCGTGGCAGGTCGACCCGTCGTGCAGCACCGCCAGCGCGACCGACAACGCCGCCGCCGACCACAGCGCGCCGTGTCTGACCTCGCAGTACTGGTCACCCGTGGTGCAGCACTGGCAGGACCTCGGGGGCGCAGGGGGTGTGCTCGGCGGACCGGTCGAGCCGGAGTACGCCAACCCCGACCTCGTCGGCCAGCGGCAGCGCTACGCCCGCGGCTCGGTCTACTGGCACCCGTCGACACGGGCTCACGCCGTGCTTGGCGCCATTCGCGACCACTGGGCAGCCCTGGGATGGGAAGCTGGCGTGCTCGGCTACCCGACCACGGACGAGTCGCCCTGTCCGGACCGCGCAGGCCGCTTCAACCACTTCCGCAACCTCGGCACCCAGACCGACGGCTCCATCTACTGGCACCCGAGCGTCGGCGCACACAGCGTTCGCGGGGCGATCCGCGGGTTGTGGGCTGCCCTGGGCTGGGAGCGCGGGGTGCTGGGCTACCCGACCACCGACGAGTCGCGCACCCCGGACCGGCAGGGCGCCTTCAACCACTTCCACAATCTGGGCACGGGCAGCGACGGGTCGATCTACGCCCACCTGTCGACCGGCGTGCACGAGGTCCACGGCCAGATACGCAGCAGGTGGCAGGCGACCGGCTGGGAGAGCGGCGTGCTCGGCTACCCGGCGACGAACGAGCTGCCGTGCCCGGACCGCATCGGGCGGTTCAACCACTTCCACAACCCTGCGACGAGGCAGGACGGGTCGATCTACTGGTCGCCCGCGACCGGTGCGCACGACGTTCACGGTCCGATCAGGGCGACGTGGGCGGCCCAGGGGTGGGAGCGCGGCCGGCTCGGCTACCCGACCTCGAACCCGGCTGCTGTTGCGGGCGGCCTGCAGCAACGGTTCCAGCACGGCACCGCGACGCAGGACAGCGCGGGGCGGGTGACGGTCAGGTACAGCTGACCGGACGTGCGACCGCGCGGGCCAGCGCCGGCAGGACCTGGCCCAGCGGTGCGTCGAGCCGCAGCGAGGCGACCTCGTCGGCGCGTGTGGGCCCCTGGTTGACGATGGCCACCGGGGTGCCTGCCTTCGCTGCGCGGACGGCGAAGCGGTACCCGGAGTAGACGGTGAGCGACGAGCCGAGGACGAGCAACGACCCGGCGCCGTCCACCAGCTCGAAGCAACGCTGCACGCGGTCACGGGGGACGGACTCGCCGAAGAAGACGACGTCGGGCTTGAACGGCCCGCGCCCGCACTGCGGGCAGCCGACCATGGTGAAGGCGTCGAGCTCGGCCTCCGGGAGCTCCGCGTCGCCGTCGGGTTTGATCGCTGACACGCGCGCGTCGAACGTCGGGTTGGTGGCCCGCAGCCGGGTGTCGAGCTCGGCGCGGCTGGTGCGGGAGCAGCAGTGCAGGCACACCACGCGGTCCAGGCCGCCGTGCAGCTCGAGCACCCCTTGAGCGCCGGCGGCCTGCTGCAGCCCGTCGACGTTTTGCGTGATGATGCCGCGCAGCAGGCCGGCGTGCTGCAGCCCGGCGACGGCGAGGTGCCCCGCGTTGGGCCGGGCCTGTGCCATCGGCGCCCAGCCGACGTAGCTCCGGGCCCAGTAGCGGTGCCGCGCGACCGGGTCGCGGACGAAGGCCTGATAGGTCATCGGCGTGTGCCGGCGCAGCGAGCCGGTGGGCCCCCGGTAGTCGGGGATGCCGGACTCGGTCGACAGCCCGGCACCGGACAGAACCACCGCGCCGCCGCGAGCAACGGCGCTCGCCAGCGCGTCGAATGCCGAGCCGTGCACCTTTCCATGGTGCCTTCGGCCTGCCGCTTACGGGCGGCGCCGCCAGGCCGGACCGCGGCTAGGCCGGTGCCGGCCGCCGCTAGCTCGGCTGCTGCACCGCGACGTCCCACGGCCGGTCGACCACGCCGGTCCCGAAGGGCGCCAGCTCGGCCGAGAGGACGGTGTCGCCGACCAGCGGCGTGCTCCGGCCGCGCCATCCCGCGACGCGCGAGCGAGGCCCGGCGCGGCCGAACACGGCTACGGTTCGGGCCGCGTGCGTCGGGTCGTGGCGGACGGTGCCGCTGATCCCGCCGAAGCCGGCATCCCGCAGCGCATGCGCCCACCGGTGCGTGAGGGTGTAGTCATCGCCCGCGGCGAGGTCGGCTGTGACCCCGAACCGGCGCGCCCTGGGGGAACGCAGGTCGGCCAGCCTCGGCTGCGGGCGGATCGCTACGACAGTGAGCAGTCGCCTGCGCTCGACGTCAACGCGGTCGACCAGCCCGCAGCCGCGGAACACCTCCAGCCAGGCACCGGAGCGCCGGTCGGAGAAGTAGCAAGTACCCGACGGTGCGGGGAGGTCGAACCGGCCGGCGCTCCCCGAGGGCAGGCTCGAGAAGAACCAGGGTGTGCGCGGCTCGCCGGTCGCCGGGTCGCGTGCCTGCCAGATCCGGTACAGCGGTGCTGCCGCTGCGGGCGCCGACAGGGCGGGGAAGACGCGCAGGGCGGTCGCGTCCGGCGGGGGCGTGGCCGGCATCAGGCGAGCAGGCTGCGGGCCCACTCGCGCGCCGCATCAACGACGACCAGCTGGCTGCCCTGCTGCAGCACCTGGATGGGGATGTCGCCGGCGAGCTCGGCCTGCGGCGACACCAACCAGGAGGCCACGGTCCACCGTGACACCAGGGTGTCGGGCAGGACGTCGAGCACCGCGTCGAGACCGGCCGTCGGCGCGCCGGCGTTGAACTGGAACGCCGGGTAGACCACGTGCCCGGACCCGGTCGTCAGCGCCAGCAGTCCCTTGCGCTTGCTGACCGCCTGCTTGCTGACCGGCCGGCCCCCGCGAGACAGCAGCGCGCGGACGCCGTCGACGTCGTAGCAGGCACCCAGGTGAGCTTGCCAACTGCTGGCCGTGTCGATGGCCTGCTCGGCAGCATCGCGCGCGAGTGCCTGGGGGTCGCCGACCCGCTGCAGCCGGCTGCCGTCAGGGTCGCGCAGCAGCAGCTCGGCGGCGACCCGCTGCAGGAAGCGCGCGTGGCTGGGCGCCAACCTGGCGGCGAGCCTGGTGGGCACGGCGGGCAAGGTTGCCACGGGACCTCCCTCGTCGGCCGAGTGGAAGCAGAGCACGGGGCCGTACTCCTACAACTACTACGGTAGTCGCCAGTCAACCCTGTCAACTTGCCGAGGATGGACACAGGCGGCGGCTCGGCGGCTCGGCGGCTCGGCGGCTCGGCGATCAGCAGGACAGACCGAGACGGCTCGCGGCTGCGGTCGCCGACTCCCGCGAGATCAGCCGCCAGCAGCTGCCGATCCGCGCTAATCAGCGCGAGACCGCAGTGCCGAGCTGCTGCCGCCCAGGAAGCATCGTAGAAGCTCAACCCGTACCGCTCGGCCAACGTGGCGGCCTGCCCCGTCCAGGCCGCAGACACGGGCAGCACTCCTGCGACCACGTCGTTCAGTTCCTGCATCTGCTCGGCGACCTCCTCGGCACGCCACCCTCGCCGCCGCAACAGCACGTTGCCGAGCTCGTAATACGCAAGATCGAGAAGATGCACAGCCAGGCGCCCGCTCCCATGGGCGGTCCGCTACGCCCTTGCGGCGGGGACTTCATCCTCGTCACGTGTGTCGAACCACTTGACGAGCACCGAGCTGTCGAGCAACAGATTCATCACGTGCTGCCGTCGCGCTGATCGCGCTCCGCTCGCTCCGCTTCGACATCCGCAGTCGTCGGCACGCCGTACCTTGCGGCCCGAGCCTCCATGCGCCGGAACGCGGCGTGCAAGGTCTCGGGATCACGGCGCTGAAGCTCGCGCCGAGCCGCTTCAGCCAGAAGGCCACTGCGAGTAGTCCGACGAACTCGCACGGCCCGGTCCAAGTCAGCAAGCAAGTCGTCGGGTAGCGACACCATCACCTGGCCATGAGCTCCATAGAAACAGACGGTATTGCCTACTGGCAATACTGCGTCCCGCCAGGCCAGCGGTGCGGTGCGCACTCCCGCCGCGCGGCCGGCCGATAACGGCGATGCGAGTGCGAGGCTCGTCAGCCGCCAGAGCCGCCCTTCGTCTCGGGAAGACCGGGGCATAGCCCCGCGTCCCGTCTCCCATGTGCAGTCGATGAGAGAGGTCACGGTGCACGGCGGCGACGGCGAAGCACAGCGGGATGCGCTCCTGTTCGATCCGGCGCGGGCGGTTCCAGGCGGGCCCGACGAGCCGGTCGTGCAGCTCTGCTTCCGCCGGCTGCGCCATCTGACGATCACGTGAGGCAGTGCGGCGAGCGACGGGGGCACCCGCCCTGCACGCGAACGGCGGGCCGCCCGTTGGCGGCCCGCCGCGTGTCGCGAAGAGGGTTCGCGAACACCCCTTCGTGGAGGTGGCGGGAATCGAACCCGCGTCCTCCAGAACCGAACCAGGGCTTCTCCGGGCGCAGTCTGCTCCTTGTTTCTCAGCCCCACCGGTCCTGCAGACAAGCCGGTGTGGGCTCAGTCGCTGTTTGCTTTTCCGTTCGACCCCGCGACCGGGTCGAACGGTGAGCTCCCTGTCGACGCCAGACCCCGGGCCGGGAGCACTCCCGGGCTGACGGCTACGACACTCGCTTAGGCAGCGAGAGCGTAAGCAGGCTGCGTCTTGTTGGCAGCTATTGTTTCGAACGGATCGTTTACGAGACAACCGTTCATCCTCGGCCCGCTTCCCCTGCCTCGACACCTGGAGTCGAAGCCAGTCACCCCCTGGTTGTTGCTTACCTGCCGGTGCCTGCGCACAAGCCGAACGACTACGACACCGTTCATTGTTCCCTCACGACGCAGGCCTAGTCCAGCCGGTTCACCCGTCCAGCGCTCGTCGCAGCAGGAATCGACATGACCGGCGCCACTCAACCAGCACCCACCGTGAGGATCAGAGCTCGCCGCTCGTGGGGACGAGTAGCAGCGTGGCCGTTCAGCAGGAGCATGAGCACGGCGTGACAGGTGCGGCCGGCGAGGCGATGTCCGACGACGGGCAGGACCCGCGCCGCTGGTCCGCACTCGGGGTGGTACTGGTCGCCGGCTTCATGACGCTGCTCGACGTCAGCATCGTCAACGTCGCCCTGCCCTCGATCCGCGCCGGGCTGAGGGCATCGTCCAGCACCCTGTCGTGGGTGCTGTCGGGCTACGCGCTGACCTTCGGGCTCGTCCTCGTGCCCTCCGGCCGGGTCGGTGACGCCCAGGGCCGCCGCAACGTGTTCGTCCTTGGAATCGCCCTGTTCACCGTTGCCAGTGCAGCAGCCGGCGTGGCGACCGGCTCGACGTGGCTCGTCGCGGCGCGGCTCGTCCAGGGCGTGGCGGGCGGCATCATCACACCGCAGATCACCGGCCTGATCCAGCAGCTGTTCCGCGGGGAGGAGCGGGGCCGGGCGTTCGGATTCTTCGGGGCGACGATAGGCATCTCCACCGCGATCGGTCCGCTGCTCGGCGGACTGATCATCAAGCTGTTCGGCACCGCGGACGGCTGGCGGTGGATCTTCTACGTCAACCTGCCGGTCGGGCTGATCGCGATCGTGCTGGCCTTCCGCGTCATCCCACACCGGGCTCGGGCAGCGCACGAGCGTGCCAGCCAGGACCTCGACCCGGTGGGCGTCGGACTGCTCGGTCTCGGTGTCGTCAGCCTGCTGCTGCCGTTCGTGCAGGAGCGCGAGTGGAGGGGCAGCGCGAAGTGGCTGCTCGTCGTGCTCGCCGTCCTGCTGCTGGCCGGGTTCGTGCTGTGGGAGCGGCGCTACGAGCAGCGGGGCGCCCAGCCCGTCGTCAACCTCGAGCTGCTGAGGGTGCGCTCGTACTCGTTCGGGGCGCTGCTCGGCCTGCTGTTCTTCGCCGGCTTCACCGGCATCTTCTTCATCTTCACGCTGTTCCTGCAGAACGGCCTCGGCTACAGCGCCCTGCTCGCGGGGGCCAGTCTCACGCCGTTCGCGCTGGCCTCCGCCGTCTCGGCGACGATCGGCGGCCGGACCATCACCCGCTACGGCCGGACGCAGATCGCCGTCGGCCTGGCGCTGGTGGCGCTCGGCTTCATCGGCACCGATATTGCCGTCGGGCTGGTCCCCGGCCACCGGGCCGCGCTCGCGACGCTGCTGCCTCTGGTCGTCGCCGGGCTCGGCAGCGGTCTGGTGATCGCGCCGAACCAGTCCGTGAGTCTGTCGCAGGTGCCGCCCGCACAGGGCGGGGCGGCCGGCGGCGTGCTGCAGACCGGGCAGCGCATCGGCGCGGCGATGGGCATCGCCGCCATCGGGTCGGTGTTCTTCTCCTCGCTCGCGACCCACCGCGGCAACTACGCGGTGGCCTACCGGCACGCGCTCTACGTCAACATCGCTTTCGTGCTGGTCGCGCTTGCCGTGGCCCTCGCCGACGTCGTCACCGACCGGAAGCGGCAGCGCCGCGCCGCAGCCCAGCCGCACTCGGCCGGAGCCTAGCCGCCAGCGCGGGGGCGTCAGCCGTCCGGCGCCACCGTCGCCGCGACCACGGCGCCCAGCTCGTGACAGGCCTCCCGCAGGGTGGGGTCGAGCGGGCCGGTGATCTGCAGGATGGGTGTGGCTCGTTGCCAGCCCAGCCCGGTTGTGATGGCCTCCAGGGCGCGCAGCGCCCCCGCAAGGTCGTTGTTGCCCTGGACCCACGCGCCGAACGGCCGGCCCCGCGTCGCCTCCAGGCACGGGTAGTAGATGGTGTCGAAGAAGTGCTTGAGGGCGCCGGACAGGTAGCCGAGGTTGGCCGGGGTGCCTAGCAGGTAGCCGTCGGCCTCCAGCACGTCAACCGGTGATGCCGTCAGCGCGGGCCGCAGCACCACCTCGACGCCGTCGATCGCGTCGTCACGAGCTCCGCCGACAACCCGCTCGAGCACCTCCTGC
>JAABUM010006779.1_pt1 | contig 10987 bp, 9 predicted proteins | sample 5559161 | NCBI WGS metagenome assembly JAABUM01 (sample SAMN10711868, study PRJNA513369) | rock metagenome | isolation source: Antarctica rocks | place: Antarctica: Victoria Land, Siegfried Peak nord | reverse complement strand
TTGAGGGGGACGCGGACGAACGGCGTCGTCCCGGTGGTGCTGATCGCCTGGAGGAGGCTCGTCAGGTGGGCGAGATCGGCCTCGCCGTGCTGGAGATCGACCATCGCCCAGTCGAAACCGGCGTTCGCGACCATCTCCGCCGCGAGCGGGCTGACGCTGCTGATCATGATCCCGAGGGCCGGTTTGCCCTCGCTCAGGGTACGCTTGGTCCCGTTCGGTCGCATCGTTTCTTCCTCCATCTCTGCGGCGAACAGCGCCGCCGACCGGGGCACGATACCACCTCGGCAGGGGCTGTCAATGTTCTGGTCAGCGTTCTGGTCGGATCGGGGCGATCAAGGAGCACCGGCGTAGCCCCGTGCCACATCCTTGCGTAGATCGTACTAGAATGGGGTCATGGTGATCGCGGATCGCGAGCGAAAGGGAGCGACATGGGTAATGTTATCGGTGGCTTGTTCGGTGGCGGGATCTTCCTGATCGTGATCCTCCTCCTCTTCCTGATCCTGCCGTCGCTGCGGCTTTGTAGCGAGTGGGAGCGGAAAGTGGTGCTGCGCCTCGGGCGCTTCGCGGGGGTGCGCGGCCCGGGCGTCTTCCTGCTGATCCCCTGGATCGAGCGGACGCCGTACACGATCGACATGCGCGTGACGACGAGCAGCTTCACCGCCGAGCAGACGCTGACGCGCGACAATGTGCCGGTCAACGTCGATACGATCCTCTTCTGGCGGGTGGTCGATCCGGCGCGCGCGGTGCTGGAGGTCAACAACTATAATCTGGCGGTGCAGGGCGCGGCGCAGACCGCCCTGCGCGACATCATCGGGCGCCATGACCTGAGCCAGGTGCTATCGAGTCGTGCCGAACTGGACAGCGCGATGACGCAGACGCTCGATCACCAGACCGAACCGTGGGGGGTAAAAGTCGAGTCGGTGCGGATGCGCGACATCAAGATCCCCGACATCCTGCAAGATGCGATGAGCCGCGTGGCCCAGGCCGAGCGCGAGAAGCAGGCGCGCGTCGTCCTCGGCGAGAGCGAGATCCTGGTCGCCCAGCGCTTCGCCGATGCCGGGAAGCTCTACGAAGACAATCCGATGGCGCTCCACCTGCGCGGCATGAACATGCTTTATGAGGTGATGAAGGCGGGCGGGACGAGCACCGTGATCGTGCCGTCCAGCGCCGTCGATAGCATGGGGCTCGGCGGGGCGAGCGGGATCACCGCCCTGGCGCGCGAGGCGGCGAGGTCCGCCGAGGCCACGAGCAACGCGGTTGGCGGTGCGCCGCCGCCACCCGCCGCGCCTCCGATAGGCCTCCCCCCGACCCCATCAACCTTCTTCCCCGGCCTGCCACCGCGCGAGTAGCGGACTATTCTGATGAGCCTGTGAGGGAAACGGCCCCGGCGGTGCAAACACCGCCGGGGCCGTTCTCGCTGCTGTCAGGGAAGAGTGAGGGGCTAGAAGCCGACCGCGCAGCCGTCCGCGCGCGGCTCGCTCCCGGCGATGTAGGTTCCATTGGGCAGGCGGCGGATGATCTGCCCCTTGCCGAACGCGCCGCCGGTGTGCAGCACATCGACCCCGTGGCCGCGCGCCGCGAGGCCGTTGATGATGTTGTTCGCGACCCCCTGCTCGAACGCGACCGTGCGCCCGCGCATCCACTGCCAGCGCGGCGCGTCCAGACTGGCCTGCGGATTGAGGCCGTAGTCGATCTGATTAACCACCATCTGTAGGTGGCCCTGCGGCTGCATGAAGCCGCCCATCACCCCGAACGGGCCGATCGCCGTCCCGCCCTGTGTCAGGAAGGAGGGGATGATCGTGTGGTAGGGGCGCTTACCGGGGGCGATCAGGTTCAGGTGGCCCGGTTCGAGGACGAAGCCCGCGCCGCGATTCTGGAGCGAGATCCCGGTGCCGGGCACCACGATCCCGCTGCCGAAGCCGGCGTAGTTCGATTGGATCATCGAGATCATCATGCCGTCGCTGTCGGCGGCGCAGAGGTAGACGGTGCCGCCGCGCGGCGGATCGCCCGCGACCGGATCGAGCGCGCGGTCGCCGATCAGCTTGCGGCGCTCGGCGGCGTATGCCTTATCGAGCAGCCCGCGCATCGGCACGTCGGCGTGTTCGGGATCGGCGACGTATTTCAGGGCGTCGGCGAAGCCGAGCTTCATCGCCTCGATTTGCAGGTGATAGCTCTCCACCGACTCGCGCGGGTGCCGCCCGATCTCGAAGCCCTCCAGGATGTTCAGCGCGGTTAGCGCGGCGATTCCCTGCCCGTTCGGCGGGATCTCCCAGACCTCGTAGCCGCGATAGGAGGTATTGATCGGATCGACCCAGGTGTTGGTGTGCGCAGCCAAGTCTTCGCGCGTGATGTAGCCGCCGGTCTGCGCCGCGAAGTCGGCGATCTTCCCGGCCAACTCGCCCTGATAGAAGTCCTCGGCGTTCGTCTCGGCGATCCGGCGCAGGGTGCTGGCGTGGCCCGGCGAGGCCCACATATCGCCCGCACGCGGCACTTTACCGCCCGGCGTGAAGGTCTCGAACCAGCCCGCGAACTCCGGCCCGACATTCTGCTCGCCGTACATGCGCGCGGCGCTATTCCAGCCCCCCGCCGTGACCGGCGCGACCGGGAAGCCCCCCTCCGCGTAGGCGATCGCGGGCTCGAAGAGCTTCTCGAACGGCAGCTTGCCGAAGCGCGCGTGGAGATCGCGCCAACCTGCGGGCGCGCCCGGCACCGTCACCGGCAACCAGCCGTGCGACGGGACGGTCTTGTGGCCGAGCCCATCGAAGAGTTCGGGCGTATGGGTCAGTGGCGAGCGCCCGGAGGCATTCAGGCCGTGCAGCTTGCCGCCATCCCAGACGAGCGCGAAAGAATCCGAACCGATCCCGTTCGAGCAGGGCTCGATCACCGTCAGGGCGATCGCGGTGGCGACCGCAGCGTCGACCGCGCTCCCCCCCTGTTGCAACATCCAGAGTCCCGCCTGCGCCGCGAGCGGTTCGCTCGTCGCCACGACCCCGCGTGCGGCGATCACCGGCATCCGGCGCGAGGGGTAGGGGTAGTGTTCCTGGCTCAGCATCTCCCGTGTATCGCTTGGCATCGGTCCTCCTGTGGCATGATCAGCCGCCGTGTGGCGGCGTATTGCCCGTGACTATACCAGCGCCGCCAGGGGGCGGCAAAGGCTGCCGTCCCCGCCAGCGGAAGGCGTTGAGCGCGTTGCCGAGCAGGAGGATGTGCGCCAGGAGATAGAGCCAGGTGGTGAGGAGGAAGATGAAGCTGAGGGTCGCGCCACCGACGGAGGCGGGGCGGAACCGGAGGTAGAGGGGGAAAAGCTGCAAGGCCCCGACGAAGAGGGTCGCGGCGAACAGCGCGCCGGGCCAGGTATCGCGCCTGCGGAGGTTCAGGTCGGGGATCCGCCCATAGAGTGCCCAGAGGAGGAGGAAGGCGAGGGCATAGCCGACCAGACTCGTCGCCGATTGCACCGAGAAGTTGCGGACCTGCACGTTGACTCCCACCCGATTGGCGACCTCGCTGCCGAGCCATGTCGCCACGCTGGAGATCAGCACCGTCGCCACGAGGACGGCGGAGAGGGCGAGGATCAGCACCAGACCGACACCACGGAGGCGCAGCGTCCGCTGGCGCGGGATGCCGTAATGCTGGAAGAACGCGTGCCCGATCGATTCGAGCAGGGTGGTGCTGAACCAGAGGAGGATCGGGAGGGTCAGGAGGCTGACCACGCCCGCATTCTGGCCGACCGTAGTGAGGTCTTCGAGCTGGCCCTGCCAGGTGGCCGGGAAGACGCGCAGGAGAATGTCCAACACCGCTTGCGCGTAGTTGGTGTTGCGGAGGAGGATCGCGACGAGGGTGGTGATGACGGTGAAGAGGGGGAAGAGGTTGATCAGGAGGCGGAAGGCGATCCCCGCCGCCAGATCGGACGCGATCTGCTCGACCCAGTAGAAGTGGTAGAGGAAGGCGACCGGCCCGCGCGCGCCCAGCCACGCCACCAAGCGCCCGAGGGCACCTGTCCGCGCCGCCGCGTTCGTCGTGGCCGCGCTCGCGTCGCGCGTGTCGTTGCCAACCTGTTGTCGCGCCATCGCCTCGCTCGCTCGCTGGCCGTGGTGTGCCGGATCGTTCGTGGGCCGCATCGCCTGACGGGGTACACTTGGGGTGGTGGGCCATGCCAGCCGTCCCTGCCCGACTGACTGTAGCGTACGGAGAAGCCCTATGTCCGCCCCGCCGCTCTTGCCCCGCGCGCAGCCGGAGCGCGGTGTCCTGCCCGCCCTCGCGCTGATCCTGGCTGCCGATGCCCTGCTCGCGCGCTACGATTTCGCGCGGCCCGCCGAGGCGCTGTTGGATGAGCCGGCGCATCTCGCCACGGCGTTCCTCCTGCTGGCCGCACTCCCTGTGCCGCGCGTGCGCCCGTTCCTGCTCGGTGCGGCCCTCGGCGCGGTCGGGATCGATGGCGATCATGTGCCGGGAGAGTTCGGCTGGAACATCATCACGCGCGGTACCGGACGCCCGGTCACGCACTCGCTGGCGACGTGCGGGGTGCTGCTCCTGCTGTCCCGCGCGTTACCCGGCCCGGCGCGCACGGCGACCGTCGGGGCGGCGTGCGGTGTGCTCGCCCACCTCGTCCGCGATATGGGGACGGGCGGGGTGCCGCTCCTCTGGCCCGTCAGCAAGCGCCGCGTTCGGGTGCCGTACGGCGTCTATCTGGCGATGCTGCTCGCGACGGGCGGCGGGGTGTGGTGGCGCGCGCAGGCGCAGTAGTTATCTTTGCGTGCGCGTGTCACGGCGGGCGCGGCGCTCGCAGTACGCCGTGTATAGTGGGCGTGTCGGTATCTCCCTGCGTGCCCGTCAGCGCGGCGACCGTGCGTTGCCGCGCGTCTATAGCCGGTTCTACCGGCACATCGAGAGGACTCCATGACCGCCCCGGCCCCGTTCGTCTTTCTCTTCGATGTCGACAACACGCTGCTCGACAACGATACGATGTCGCGCGATCTGCGTGCCTACCTGACCGCGACGTTCGGCGAGACGCGCCAGCAACGCTACTGGGCGATCTTCGAGGAGTTGCGGTCGGAACTCGGCTACGCCGATTACCTGGGGGCGCTCCAGCGCTACCGGGTGGAGAATCTGCGCGACCCGCACATGCTCGCGGCCGCCAACTACCTCGTCACCTACCCCTTTCAGGAACGCCTCTTCCCCGGCGCGCTCGAACTGCTGCGTGCGTTACGTCAGTACGGCCTGGTCGCGATCCTTTCCGACGGCGACGTGGTCTTCCAGCCGCGCAAGATCGCGCGATCCGGGATCTGGGACGCGGTCGCGGGGAACGTGCTGATCTACATCCACAAGGAAGAGATGCTCGACGATGTGGCCGCGCGCTACCCTGCAACGCGCTACGTGATGGTGGACGACAAGATTCACATCCTGGCGAAGATGAAAGCGATCTGGGGCGAGCAGTTGGTCACCGTCTTCGTGCGCCAGGGGCACTACGCCCACGATCGGCGCCTCCTCGACGAGAATCCGCTCGCTGACGTCGCCATCGAGCATATCGGCGACCTGCTGGACAATCAAGACTTCGCCGCGCTGATCGGGCGACGCTGAACACTGCACAATGGCACTGAGTGATAGCAACTAAAAAGAGATACTGGGATGAGACAAACAGCTTGTTATTATCATGCTTTGCTGCACATTTAAACCAGAAGCTATTGGCGACGCGACTTTTGTACCTTTTGAGATGAAAGGTTTTGGTTATAGGCATCGCTGATGACCCACTCGTACCACAACGACCACCCGGATAACTCGAAAGCCTCGTTATAGTCGAGCGCTTCGGCAGCGGGATGAAAGTCGACCTCTGCATCCTCGCGTTGCAGCGGACGTAGCGGCCCCCGGCGAACAAGGATGCGCTGATCGCGGAGTGCCAGCGGCGCATCGAGGCGGCGGTCGCCTATTCGCGCGAATATCTGGCGGATCAGCCGGAGAGCACCGATTGGATCTGGACCGAGTCGTAGTGCGCCATTGTCGGGCGAGGGCGCTCTCCCGCTCGTATGGCGCTCATCAGTCGAGCGGGGCGGTCAGCCGTCGGGGCATCGCCGCGAGGCACCCCGCCGCGAGCGCCAGGATGCCGATCGCGACGCCCACCGCGCCGACGAAGGCCCCCGCATAGCTGCGCGCGCTGGCGACCGTCAGCCCGGCGTTGAGCGAGCCTGCGGCGTTGGCGTCGGCCAGGGTTGGGCGGGCGCAACTGGTGGGGATGTTGGTGGTATCCCGCTCGGCGGCGCGGTCGCGCGCACAGTCACGGAAGTCTCTGAGGGCGGCCTCGCGCTCCCCCTGTGTCAGCGCGGTTGCGGCCAGCTCCTGGCGCAGGGCGGGCACCAGGCCGTCCGCCACGCCCGCCGCGCCGCGCGCCAGCAAGGTGAAGAAGATCAGGCCGATGATCGCCACGCCGAGCGCCCCGGCGATCTGTTGCACCGTCGTCAGCAGCCCCGAGGCCGCGCCGGCGTCGCGTCCCGGCAGATTGCCGAGGACGTAGCCGAGGAGGGGCGCGGAGACGCTGCCCGAGCCGAAGCCTTGCAGGAAGACGCCGGGGATCAGCGCGAGCGCGGTCGCCCCCTCGCCGAGGCGTGCGGCGGCGGCGATCACCAGCCCCAACCCCACCATCCGCAGGCAGACCCCCGCCAGCAGCACGCGACTCCCGAAGCGCGGGATCAGGCGCGCGGACAGGGTGGCGGCGATGAAGAAGCCGATCGCGTCGGGGGCGAAGGTGAGCCCGGCGTGCAGCGGCGTGAAGCGCAGCCCGAGCTGGAGGTAGAGAGCCAGCGTCAGGAAGTAGCCCGCATTGGCGCTGTAGAGGAGGAGTTGGGTCAGCAGGCCGAGGACGAAGGTACGGTTCCCGAAGAGGCGCAGTTCGAGCAACGGCGAGCCGCCCCGCCTGGTCAGGCGGCGCTCGAAGGCGACGAAGAGGGCCAGGGTCGGCAGGGCGGCGACGAGACAGAGCCAACTCCACCAGGGCCACCCCTGATCGCTGCCGACGACGAGCGGGAAGACGAAGAGGAAGAGGCCGGGGGTGGCGAGGGCGACGCCGCCGAGATCGAGGCCACGCGCACCGGGCGCGTGCCCTTCGCGCAGCAGGAAGGCGGCGGCGACCGTGGCGGCGACCCCGATCGGCAGGTTGATCAGGAAGATCGGGCGCCAAGAGAGGCCGAAGAGATCGGCGCGGAGGAGCAGACCGCCGAGCACCTGCCCGAGGATGCCGGAGAGGCCGAGGATCATGCCGTAGATGGCGAAGGCGGTGCTCAATTCGCGGCGCGGGAAAGTGGTGCGGATGATCGCCAGGGTCTGCGGGGTCATCATCGCCGCCGTGCAGCCCTGAATGATCCGCGCGACGATCAGGGTCTCCGGGGTGGGGGCGAGGCCGCAGCAAGCGGAGGCGAGGGTGAAGCCACCGAGGCCGAGCATGAAGGTCCGCTTGCGCCCCCAGCTATCGCCGAGCCGCCCGCCGGTGATCAGCAGGATGGCGTAGGCGAGCGCATAGCCCGCGACGACGAGCTGGATCTGCCCGAACGACGCCCGCAGATCGCGCTGCACCGTGGCGATGGCAACGTTGACCACGAACTGATCGAAGATCGCCAGCAGCGGCGCGGCGAGGACGATCGTCAGGATCAGCCAGCGGCGCGGGTCCGGGTCCGCTTCTGTGGTCGCCGTAGGGGCGATGCCGGGCGCTTGTGCCATGCGGCGTTATGCCTTCCGCTGGATGTTCGGGGCGCACGAACCGACGCCACGTCAAGGGACGCGGCACAGTCTGATGTGCTTGTCGAGAGGGGAGTGTAGCACGCGGCTACGGCGCTGCGGCCCCCGGCGGGGGGACGATCCGTGCGCCCGTCGGGCGTTCGTCGTATGCGCGTATCCGGTGTCGCCGGGGCCGTCTGAATCCGCGCGTCAGCGCGGGCGCGCCGCCTCGATCGTGATCCAATCGGGCCAGTTGCAGGTCGCGCCGTCCGCGCCGGTCTCGAAGAGGCGCTCGACCTGATCGCGGCGGGTGACACCCCAGGCACGGACATCGAGGCCGAGGCGGTGGGCGAAGGCGACCCGCCGCGTGGTCAGACGCTCGACGTGCGGGCAGATCTGCGCGAAGCCGCGTCGGGCGACACGCGCGATCGTGTCCTCATCGAAGGTGGGCGTGAGGAAGCCGTAGAACTGCTTCGGGTCGAGCGCCTGGGCGTCGAGCAGGGCGGGCCAGTGGAACGAGGTGACCTGGATGCCCTTGCGGAGTTCGCGCGCGGCGAGCGCGGCGACCGTCGCCGCCGCCGCGCGCGCGTCCTTGATCTCGAGCGCCAGCGGAATCCGCCCGGCGTACTCGTCGAGGAGTTCCGCCAGGGTGAGGAGCCGTTGCCCCGCGAACTCCGCGCGAAACCAGCCACCGAGATCGAGCGCTTGCAACTCCTCCAGCGTGTAATCGCCGAGCGGGCCGTGCCCATCCGAGGCGCGGTCCACCGTCTCGTCGTGGAAGATCACCGCCTCGCCATCGGCGCTGAGTTGCACGTCGGTCTCGATCGCGCCCGCCCCCATCGTCAGCGCCAGATCGAACGCGGCGCGCGTATTCTCCGGCGCATAGCCGGACGCGCCCCGGTGCGCGATCGCCAGCATCGCTCGTCTCCTCTCCTCACCCCGCCCCGCCGCACATCCGCGAGCGGCGGGGCGTTCATCGCTGCGACGCCACGAGCCCTACGCCGCAGCGGCGCGCACATTGTCCGGGCGGCACGCCTCCGCCACCGCCATCACCGCCGCCGGGTCGGGGCGTACCGGCACCACCCGGACGATCGCCAGGTCGAGCCCCTGCGCCAGCCGGGCGAACGCCCCCACCGCGCCCGTCGCGTCGCCGAAGTAGCCGACGAGGCGCAGGAGGTCGGTCGGGAAGGCGTCGGCCAACTCTGCCGGGCTGGCACCCCGTTCGCGCCGTGCTTCGAGGTCGCTCAGCGCCGCATCGAAGCCCATGCGCGCGAAGTGGGCGCGATAGCCGTGCGCCTTGTCCGCGCCGGGCTGCACCAGCGCGTACGGCAGGACCGCGCGAGCCAGCGCACGGCGCGCGGCGTCCTCGTCCGCATCGACGCAGATGCGGATGTACTCGACGACGCGCACCTCGCCCGCATCGCGCCCGGCGCGCGTCGCCCCCTCGGCGACTCGTGCGCGACTCCAGGCGATCTGTTCCGGGGTACACCAGTTCAGCGCCACGCCGTCGGCGAGTTCCCCTGCGAGGCGGACCATCCCCGGACCGAGCGCGCCGAGGTAGACCGGCACGGCGGGTGCGCCCGATCGCCGCCCGAGGCTGACGCCGTGGAGGTTCACCGCTGTGCCGCTGTACTCGACCTTCTCCCCGGCCAGGAGCGCGCGCATGGTGATCAGGAAGTCGCGCATCAGCGGCAACGGCTTCCAGTCGGGGACGCCGAGCGACTGCCGGTAGGCCGCGCTGTAGATGCTGCCCGAGCCGATCCCGAGGATGAAGCGCCCGTTGGTCAGTTCGCCGAGGGTCGCGGCGGCGGTGGCGAGGGCCGGGACGGACCAGATCGGCACCGGCACGACCGAGATGCCGGTCGTCAGGCCGCCGGTCGTCACGTCGGCGCTTGCGCCCCACCACTGGGCGCAGGTCTGGAAGGCATCGTTGCCCACGCCGGCGGGGGTCCAGATGTCGCTATAGCCGAGCCGGGCGGCGGCGCGGGCGAGGTCGCGGTGTTGCGGGAAGGTCAGCCCCGCGCCGGGATCTACCCCGAGTCCGATCTCCATCTGTGGTCGCTCCTCTATAGTCTGCGCGTGTAACGCGCGTCATCAGCGTTGGTGGGGGCGGCGATGTCCGCGCTCATAGCGGTACTGTGCTGGTCGCCCCGGCGTCTGTCAAGCATCGTGCGCGAGGATCGCGGCGGTGGGGTACACTCGCGCCTGTGCCTGTAGTGTGTACCATCGGGGAGGGGAGCAACAGATGAGCCTGGTGATTTGGCCGCAGCAGTCGGCGGAGTGGGTCGCGGGGATCCGCGAGGCGGCGGGGGCGCTGCCGGTCGTCGCGCCGGAGAATGAGGCGGCGGCGCTAGCGGCGGCCCCCGAGGCGGAGGGGTGGATCGGCGTGCTCACCCCGGAGTTGTTCGAGCACGCGCCGCGCCTGCGCTGGAATCAATCCCCGTCGATCAGCCTGGAGAGCGTCATCTTCCCCGACCTCGCCGCCAGCGACGTGGTGCTGACGAAGATGCGCGACATCCAGAACGACCATATCTCGACCCATGTCCTCGCCATGCTCCTGGCCTATTGCCGCGACCTGCCGCGCCTGCTCCGGCGTCAGGTCGCGCACGAGTGGGCGACCTGGGAGGAGATCGCGGTGCTCGATCCGGCGGAGCTGACGGTCCTCGTGCTGGGATTGGGCGGGATCGGGGCCGAGGTGACGCGCCGCCTCGCGCCGTTCGGCCCCACGATCCTCGGCGTCGATCCGAAGGTGACGACCGCGCCGCCCGGCGTGGCCGAGCTGTTCACCCCCGATCGGCTGCCCGACCTCCTGCCACGCGCCGATGTGGTGATCATCTGCGCCCCGCAGACGCCGGAGACGACCGGGCTGTTCGATGAGGCGATGTTCCGGCGGATGAAAACGAGCGCCTTCTTCATCAATATCGGGCGCGGGAAGATCGTCCAACTCGCCGCCCTGGAACGCGCGCTGACCGCAGGGTGGATCGCGGGGGCGGGGATCGATGTCTTCGAGATCGAGCCGCTGCCAACCGCCAGCCCGCTCTGGGATCTGGAACAGGTGATCGTCACGCCGCACAGCGCCGGCTATGGCGCGCACCTCGACGAGCGACGGCTGCGCGTGGTGGTGGAGAATGTGCGCCGGTTCGTCGCCGGGCAGGCGCTGGTGAACGTCGCCGATAAGGCACACTGGTATTAGGTTTGGGCGAGCGGGCGGCGTGGGTCGGCCTCGCCCGCGCTTCAGCGCCCGCCATGCTAACAACACACAGCAGTGCCGCGTTCTATCCGTGCC
>JAABUM010006777.1_pt1 | contig 10988 bp, 11 predicted proteins | sample 5559161 | NCBI WGS metagenome assembly JAABUM01 (sample SAMN10711868, study PRJNA513369) | rock metagenome | isolation source: Antarctica rocks | place: Antarctica: Victoria Land, Siegfried Peak nord | reverse complement strand
CTAGCCTCCAGGCGCTGCGCGCCTGGCCCGGACCTGCCCGTGCCGGCAAGCCGGCCCGCTGTTCTGTCCAAGGGCGCGGGCGCTGCGCGCCCGCGCGGGGGTGTGCGGTGGGGCTGGTTGCCCCCTTGCCACCGCACACCCCGCGAGGCAGTCCTACGCCGCTGCGCGGCCCGTTCTAGGCCACTTCCCAAGGGGGGAGTGCCCCGGCCACGGAATGGGCCACGTCCTCGGCGTCGACGGCGGCGTCTGCGGCCTCTTGGGACTCCGCCATCACCGTGACGTACACGTCCTCGAACGTGATCCGCACTTCGTAGGACCGTTCGCGGCGGGGGAAGCCGTGATTTTCCATGAAGTCATCGAAACGGCTGCAGAGATCGTTCTCATCGGCGTACTCGTGCGCGTCCTGCACCAGGCCGTCGAGGTAGTTCCGCTGTTCGGTGTCCTTGCGGTCCAGCTGGGCGCTCAGAGACGCCGCAGCGGCCACCGCATCTTTGGTCTCGGGGCTGGTCACGCCGGTCACGGTGATGGCCGCGTCCAGTGCTGTGATCGGCACCAAGCGGCTGACGATCTCCGCGCCGACGAGCACACGCACCGCCACGGTGTCCACGCTGGCCCCCTCGCGGGCGCGTTGCCATCCCATCCAGCATCCCGCGATCACTGGCCCGTCCGCCCCTGCGGGAAGGATGCGCACGGTCTCCCCCACCACTGGCAGCGGCACTGCTCCGGGGCACTCCTCGGCGTCTGTTGCCGCGTTGCGTTGCACCATCGGCACGCCGTGCTCTGACATCGCGTGCAGCACTCCGCTGGAGCCTCCCGGTGTCCAGCACTCCCGGCCCAATACCGGCACCGTCTCGCTCTGCTCTGGGCGATCAATCGTCATCGTCATCACGTACTCCCGAAGGGTTGTGGGCTGGTCAGGCCCGTTTGTTGGTCTTCCTCATCCTACCGCCGCGCCCAGCCGCAAAGTTGCTGATCAGCGGCTCTTTTCAGTCCCCGGGCACCCCATGCCGGGTGTCCCGTTGGCACGCCTCGAGGGGCGGGGAGGCTGCCCGGCCCTCGAGGTGTGGTGATTTCACCCGTGCTTGGGCATCAGTAGCTGACTGCTGTGATGTCCTGGCCCAGGGGTCCGGCGATTTCATAGATGTCTTCGAGGTTCAGGGTGCGGGTCTCACCACGGCCGTTGATGGCTTGGGCCCAGCCTGTGAGGTATCGCAGCTTCTCGGCACCGGTTTCCATGATGATGGCCACGGCACCGTCGACCAGGTGTGTGGCCAGCTCGGCGGCGAGGTCGACGTCGATGTCATCGCCATCGTGGCTGTACCGCGTGGACGGCCACCCGCTTCCGTCTCCTACTGCGATGGCGAACCGCCCCGACAGGCCTAGTCCATCGCCTTCCCTGACATCGATACCGAGTTGGTCGGCCCATACCCGGAAGGCCTCGGTGTCTTTCACGGTGAAGTAGTTCGAGCGGGAGCTGCCGCACCAGGTGGCCATGTCAGCGCCCCTGCGCAGGTGTGGCGAGCGGGTCGGGGGCGTCGGGGGCACTGTCCGGGTGCGGCCCACTGCCGCGCTCCCACGGTCGCGGGAATGGCTCCCGTTCTTCGGTCATGCCGTAGGGCATGAGGGCGCCCTGGAAATGATCGGAGAAGTTGATAAGCACGATCTTGTTGGGCGGGGAGAAGTGGAACTCGATCGGCATGTTCTTCTCGTAGCGGTCCCGCGCCAGCCCCATAAACGGTTTGAGAACTTCCGGTGTTATCGCACTGTGACCTGTTGAGCCGGTGGGCGGCGTACGCAGCAGGTGTGGCACCTTCGGGAACTCCTCATCGAGCTCTGCCGCGTTCAGCGTCGCCTGCTCGGTGTGCAGGCTGAGCGTGCGGGCCCCCTCATCGACCGACAAGGTGCACGGCAACATCACCGCAGCGGCGTCCTTGGCTGCGGCGAGGAACCGTTTGGTATCGGCCATCGTCATCAGGAAGGGCCCCGCCCATTCGCCTTCAGTGAGCTTCGCACGGGACCGGCCCACCACGTAGCGGTTCGTTGCCGTCGCCACCAGGTAGCCGTCGATGGTGTCCAGCTGCACCGCGCACAACATCGGCAACGTGGTCTCTTTGCCGGCGAATGGCACCGCCGCCTTGAGTACATCGCGCACAGCGGACGCGGGGAGGGTCACAGCGTTCATCAGAGTCTCCAAACGATCGTGGGCTGGTCAGGCCCGGTTAGTTGGTCCCCTCAATCTACCCGTCGACGGCAACAAACTGGGTGGTACAACAGGATTCAACCCACCGCCGGGGCACCCCATGCCGGGTGCCCCGGTGGTGGGTTCGGTGGCGCACCACGGCTGTTTGGGTGCGCCTGCGCTGGCCCCTTTATCCGGGGTCGGCGGCATCGAGCTGTTTCAGTGCGTCGTCGAGGATGCGGCGCAGCTGGGACCGTGTGCCCTCGATGACACAGACCGTATCGGCGCTGAAGACCAGGGCGAGTTCGTCGACGACGTCCTCGCCGATCTCGGTGCCGGCTGATGCGACCTCGACCGCGGTGGCGGCACTCATCCATTCCACGCGCACACTCACGATGCGCTCCTGACTGGTTGGTGGGAGGTGTGCGCGAACAGCACCCCGGACTCGTGGGCGAGGTGGTCGATCGCGGGGTAGCCGGCCATTACGCCACCGCCGCATCGTCGGAGGAGGTCTCACCCAATGCGGCGAGTACCCGCCGGGCCGCGGCCACCACCTGCTCGCCGGATTCGCGGACCTTGTTCACGTCCCCACCGGACCATCCGGCGACGTAGCCGAAGGTGTAGGACCCGGCGTCGAGTCCGTGGGCGGCGGCGAGCACATAGGCCACCGACTCCGCTTCCACTTCACACCGGCCGCGGCAGGTGAGGTAGGTCGGCAAGTCCTGCACATGCCCGCACTCGATGTGCCCGAGCTCTTTTCTGCACCAACCAGGGACTCCGGCACCGACCAGCTCAAAGTGCTGACCATCCGGCCACATCCGCCATGCGAGTGGCCCAGATCGAGCTGGGTGAGTACGTCACCGTCGTGGCGAACTGTAGGAACTCGTTAAAGCTGTCCGAGACGCATGGCGCTGACCGGCAGAATCAATTTGTGTCGACAGCGGTGTCTCAGGATTTTGTCGCTTTCTTCAGGCAGCGGAATCAGACAGTCGGTCTGGTGTGGGCAGACCCGTCCCGTCGCCCCCTGCGCCGACCTACCTGGTCCATCCGTTGGACGGTCTGCTGGACTGGCATGGTGAGGTGATGTCTTCCGTCCCCTGGGTCACGACCGCGCCGGAATTAGTCGAGAAGATCGTGGCAGTGATGCTCAGCCGTGAGAACGAGCGCGCCCATCGGATCCGAGCGTCAAAAGGCGACGGCGGTCTGGACATCGTCGTGCCGACTGGCCCCAAGCTCCCGGGCCCCGTCACCGACTACCAGGTCAAGTATTTCGCCACAAACCTGAGCGGTAACCAGAAAGCGCAGATCGAGCACTCCCTGCTGAGCGCCCGAGACACACATCTCGACCCGGCTAGCGGCTTCACAATCGACCTGTGGTTGCTCACTCTCCCGCTCGACCAGACCCGCGAGCAGTCCGAGTGGCTAGCTAGCCTTGCGACGACACATGAGATCCCGTTTCCTGTCGAGTGGCGGGGGCTGAGTTTCCTCGACGGCCTCGCCGCGAAGTACGGCGATGTTGTTGACTATTACCTGAGCGACGGGCGCGTCCGGCTCGAGAGCTCAATCAAGGATCTCCGCGGTCTAGTCGGCCTACCGGACGGCTCCGACCCCGGGCACCTGCTCCTGCCCGCCGACGTGTATGAGCCCCTCAGCAACCTGTTCCTCGCACTCAACCGGGATGATCCGCACTACCGGTACGAGTACGAACTGACGGCCATGCCGCCACCGCCGGTGTTCCGACCGGGCCTGGTCGCAAGCGCAAGCCGCACCGAGGGCGGCGTGTGCATCACGGTGCATATTATTGCCCGCTACGAGCTGGCCACAGTCGATGTTCCGGTCCCAATCTCGATACAGATCGACCCGTCCACCATGGACGAGACCACCAAGGAAGCCTTGGACAACTTTCTCAAGTACGGATCCCCGGTTGAGCTGAGCGACGGCGTCGTCAGCCACGGGGAGATTGGCCTTCCGGCCGGGCTGGGCTGGGCGGGCCCCATTGCTGGCGTTCGGATCGGGGCGGCAACCTCACCGACGATGCCCGGCGGCAACGTCCGATGGTGCATCCTGCCGCCCGGGCAGGGCTTGGCCGCGCCGATCGCCGAAGTCCTCATTCACGGCGACCCCCCCACGTCCGGACCCGCTGGCGGGACGCGCGTCACCGGGCAGGACGGCTCTGGCCTCGTCCGCGCGCAGATACTTATTGACGGCGCCCCTCCCAATGTGACTACCACCTTCTCCTTTACGCCTGCCGACCCAACTGAGTTTGTCGGGCTGCCTGTCCAGCAAGTCCTGCCAGTCTTGCGCTTCGCCGCCGCGTGGCACGAGCCGAACCGCCTCATGTTTGCCCCTGAGCACGGCCCTCTCATCGTCGACACTGAGCAACCAATTTCGACGCCACCGGAACTGCGCCAGTGGGTGTTGCGCTACTCCGAGGGTCTCGCGCTCATCAGTGAGCGGACCGGAACCCCGATCGGCATGCCCGACTTGACGAATGTGAACGCTGACGACTACAACACGGTGCGCGCCATCGCCGAGCTTCTGCAAGGTGGCTCCGTTGCGGTGCCAGCCGCTGGGCAAGTCCTCATGGTGGCTGCAGAGGAAGTGGAACGCTATGAGGCTCAGGCTCCAGTGGCCCGCACCTACCCCTACCCGCTCATGCTGACCATCGCCGGCGCTTCTGTCCCACTGCCTGAGGCCGAGTTGCGCCTACCGGAAGCCCGGCTTGTCAGAGCAACAGGAGCCGTGGCGGACGAGCACGGCCAAGTCCCGCTCACGATCGTGCCAGTCGGCGACTCGCCGGCCATCGTTGTCCTCGCCCCCTAACCTCTCCCGATTGCCGTGGTTCGCGTGGTTACGCCATTGCTGGCACGCGCTGCAGACGGCTGACACTGCCGCCATGACTTCCGGCGACGGGTAGAGCTTTAGCGGGCAGGGAGAGGCCCATGCCATGTGCGCGGTCGGTCTATGCGGCAGTCGGCGAGGACATCCGTGTGAAATCTGGTTAGCGTTGCTTCCGTGAGCGAAGGACAGGTACCTACGACCGTCCTGGTGTCCTGGGCGCACCAGCCCAACGCCGGGATCGACACCTCAGCTTGGCGCGAGACGGTACTAAACCTGACCACTGGTCTGCGCGCACGGGGCGGAGTGGACGCGGATCTCGACCTCTTCCATCTCTCAGACGAAGAGGTCGACTGGACCCGATGGGGGCCGAAAGCTGCGCAGGACAGCGACGTGGTGATCGTGGCGATGAACGGGGCGTGGGCGGAGCGGTGGGAGGGATGCAATGCTCCCCAGGTCGGTGCGGGCGCTGTCGCAGAGGCCGATGTGCTCCACGGAATATTTGATGCCGACCAGTCGGATTTTCAACGCCGGGTGGTCGTCGCGCTGCTGCGGGGTCGGACAAGAGTGACATCCCACACGGGTTGACTCGGCTAGCGCGTTTCGAAATACCCGAGCCCACCGTGGACGGAATGCTCCCATTGCTGCGCCGGCTTACTCACCAGCCGGAGTACGTGCCACCGCCGGTCGGAGAGATTCCCGTATTGCCGCCGCGGACAATCGAGGCGCTGGACCACCCCGTGTCCTCACATCGCGCCGTAGCGACGGCTATTGCTCGCGCCTCCGCTAGCGGTTCGGCCTCTGCTACCTCCAGCGATGCCGCGGATCGAACAGGCGGGTCGCAGGTGAAGGCACATCGAGTTATGCAGGGGGAACAGGAGGCTCTGCGCGCCATTCTCCGCAGCGCGCTGCAACAGCTTCCTGAGCCACCTCCAAACGAGGGTTCTACGCCTAGAAACCTCGAGTGGTATCACCTCCAGGCCCAGCTCAGCTCTGTGGAGGCACACATCATTGAAGTTGAAGTCGAGAGCCGGCTGGCTGATCGACTGGCCCTGGACTCGCGGTGCTGGTTGCAGCTGACACTGGGTGGGCCGCCGCGGGTTGAGACTACCGCGCAGCCGGTGCGGACGGGGGACGCCGCTAGGCAATGGCTACAACACTGGGTGCAAGAGACTCGGCCGATCGGGATGCTCGACACCAGTACCGCTGTATCTCGGAAGCCAGGGCGGCTGATCTTCACAGGGGAGAGGACCCTCGGGCGAGGACAGCCACCCATGTCGCGCCGCTGGCGGGTCGAGGTCAACGATGACGGCACCGGATCGGCAGCGGCGGTGGTCTCGGCCGAGCCAATGACAAACCCCCGTACCGGCGAGCTGTATTGGAGCGGCCTCGCAATGCCTGTTCCCAAGGACGGTCTACATGCCTGCCGGTTCGCCAAGACGTGTTTGAGACTTGGCTACTCACCCTGCTCGAGCTTCTCATCGCCCACGCTCACACAGTTGGCCAGTTCCCTGCCTCACACTTCAAGTTGCGCCTGCTACTCCCACTGAATCTAGAGTTGCGCGACCGCAGCATGAACGACTATGTCGGGGTGCGGTTGGTCAGGGAGGTCCGTGATGAAGACGGCAAGCCGACAGCGGCCGAGAGCGCGCAAGGGCCGTACGACCCAGAGCTAAACGGCCCTCCCGTTACCGTCCGCACACGGAACGCTTCACACGCGAATACCCCAACGGGACGGGTTCAGTTGGCTAGCAACTTAGCCACCCAGCTTCTCGCCGACCTCGGCGCCGGGCCGCCTGACGTGCTGCGCTCTGACGGCACCCTCGATGAACTCGCCGCCGCCGCCGAACTGCAGCAAGACGTCCACCAGCACGCCATCGCTATCGGACTACCAGCAGACGAGCGCAGCCCGCTAGACCGTCGCCAGCGCTACGACGAGTTAGTGGCCGACGCCCGCGCCCAGCTACGGCGCACTACGCCCGACCCTCATGACTCCGATGCCGGCGGCCCGGTGGCTCCGTGACCTATGGCGCATCCACGGCTCCTCAGCTTCAGCTCAGTTCGGCGGTTGTGCGGGTCGTGCTGATGCTGGGAATCCGAGCTTGACTGTGCTGGTGGCTACGCGCCGCATCTGGGCGAGTTTTTGCTCGGCCGCGTTGAGGCTGGCTTCCAGCCCATCGACCTCCCCGAACCATCCACGTTCCTTAGCCTCGGTGAGCCGGTCGCCGAGGTTGGTGATGATCTCCTCGAGCCGGTGTTGCTGCGCGGGGTCCGGGCGCAGCATCGGACAGCGGACGCAGGCATGCTCGTGCTGGCAGGGTGTGCCATAGGCGCGCCCGCAGGTGCCGAGCTCGACTTTGCGTTTGGCGAAGTGTCCGAGAAACTCGTCCCACTCGCTGTCGGTCGGTTCGCGGTACTCCTCGCTCGGGCGCAGGGTGCGGCGGCGGGCGATGAACGCCCGGTGGTGGTCGATGACCTCTTGGTCGTAGACCGCGATGTAAATCTGCGTGGTGGCCAGGGACTGGTGGCCGAGGAGCTTCGCGGTGATGTGCACGGGCAGGCCGGAGGAGACGGCTTCAGTGGCGAAGATACGCCGGAAGTCATGCGGGCTGAAATGCGCAGGGCTGCCGTCAGTGTTCGTGATCGCCGCGGCAGTGACGAGCTCGTCGAGGAAGTCTTTGACGCGCATGTGGTTGATCGGGATGTTCTGCAGTCCCCACCGTCGCTGGAACAGGAACGGCAGCGCTGGACTGTGGAGTCGTTCAGCCTGGTCGTAGCGGGAGATGAGCGGGATGTACTCGTCGCTGCCGCGGACCCGGTGGATGATCTGGGCGAACACGTCGGCCAGCTCGGGGCTGATGACCAGCAGGCGTTCTTGGTCGGTCTTAGACGGGGTGATCTGCAGCAGCGGGATGACCTCCCCGGTGGCAGGCAAGGTGTAGGAGACGAAGGCGCGGTGGGTGATCTCCAGCATTTCCTCGATCCGCACCCCGGTATGGCGAAACACCTCGACGACCGCCCACCCCCAGAACGCCTTCTCAGCTTCCAGGGTCAAGTTGCGGCGCGTCCCGGCCCTCTCTGGGGTGACGGCGTAGATGACACCGGGGCGGCCCCCGCCGCCCAGCACCGGATCGGTGACCAGGGCGGTGCGGCGCAGCGTCTGCCCGCCCGTGGTGAACAGCTCGCCCGGAGCGGCTTGCTCTGCCGCTGTCAGAAGCTCGGCCGCGACGGCGCGACGGGTTGCAGCGGCGGTGACGAGCTGAGGCAGCAGTGGCGCGAGCTCGCGGGTGCGTTGGTGCATCCGCGACTGGCGGTGTTTGGTCTGCTTGGTCATCCCTGCCAGGTCGCGGGAATCCACGGGTGACGGTGCTGCCCAGGCCGCCCATCGGGACGGGTCTTCCAGCGCCCAGTGGCTCAGGTCGGCGTAGAAGGCTCGGACCGCCATCAGGATCGCGTACGGGTCCTGACGTTGCTGGCCCACACGGTGGTTGCCGTAACGGACGTGGCGAAGGCGTTCTTTCCAGCGCCGGGCGACATCACGGCTTAGATGCAGGGAGTCGATGCCCGGCTCGTGCAGCTCCAAATCCCGCCAGAACAGCAGCACGAGCTTGGAGGCGAGTTGACGGATGGTCGAGTAGTCCAACCCCGGCTGACGTTCCTGCAGGTAGTCCACGAGCACGTCACGCACCGGTTGGCATTCGACCTGATACCCGTCGACGAGTTCGGCGATCGTCAGTTGGCCACGGCGGCTGGCTGCGTGGCACGTTGGGGGTGAGCCGGCGGGCAGGATGCCTTGCTCACGAAGCAGGATGTACCAGTGCGAATGCTGCCTGGAGCTGTAGCCGGTCTGGGCCCGGTAGGCCTCCACGCAATCGGTGACCGTGATGTCAGCGAGCGGGCCGCCGTTGTGCATCAGAATTCGGGCGAGCTGGATGAACGCCGATCGGCGGTCGAGGGTGGTCAAGCTGTGGTAGGCGTCGCATCGCGCCGTCATCGCGGCAAACCCAGCCGGATCGCGTAACTGCTCGAACCGTCGATACAGAGTGTTCGATGGCGACGAATAGAGCCAGGTGTAGCTCGGGCGGATCACGTCGAGCAGGATCAGTCGGCCCGCCGCCCCGGTGAACTGGGCGCGGGTCTTCTTCGCGTCGGTGGACAACCCTTCGACGTCGGGGAGGTCGGTCCAGGTCTTGCCCGCCGCATCGGCACCAGAGGCGAGCCAGCGCTGCTGCCAGGTCTCACCAGCAAAACTGGCCAGCCACGCAAGGATCAACCGGACCCCCTGGACCCGGCGCAACAACTCCTTGCGGCTTGCCTCAACGTCCAACGCCGCAACCTGAGCCAGCACCTCCTCGCCTCCTTGCTGCGTCGCGATCCAAATCGTGGGCCGGGCGATCACCGGGGTGGGAAGTTTCGGTGTGATGAAGTCGTGCTCGCCGACGAGCCTGCGTGAGGGACGCGCCCCGCGCGGCAACGACGCCACTCCGTCGACATACCAGGTGTCCGGCCCATCACGCATGGGCACCTCCACCCAGCAGCACGTCGAGGACCTCGGGACGGTAGCCATCCCCAACAGGCAGCACCGGCGGCTGGGCCGGTTTCTGGCCCCGCGTCCGGTGATGCTCCAGCACCCGAGCCACGACCTCCTCGGGACGCGGCCGCAAATACAGTTGCGTCGTCGTCAGATGTGCGTGCCCCAGCACCCACTGCACGTCACTCAATGACAACCCGGGATCGTCGATCATCCGCTGCGCCGCGGTGTGCCGCAGATCGTGCAATGTCCACTCGGTCGACAACAACTCGTTTGCGCGCTGAAGCATCCGTCGGGTCGCCGAGTACGTCAACGGCCTCACTGGCTGCCGCCGGGTCAGCCATAGCGATCTCTGCCCGTCTGGGCGATGGGCATGCTGCTCATAGAGCCGCAGCCACACGAACGCGTCCGCCGACGCGGGAAGCCACTGCAACCGACCCGAACCCTTGCGGTGCACCCCGATTCGCTGCTCACCCGGGTCGACCCGATCGGTGGTGACACCCAGGAGTTCCGATGCCCGCGCCCCGGTCGAGACGTAGAACGCCAGTAACGCCCGATCCCGGTCCGAACGCAGCACAGCGAACAACGCGTCGAACAGATGGTCTGGCAGGCTTCGGGGCAGCCGCTCGGGCATCTTCTGCCGCAGCGGCGCGCGCTTGCCCGGCGCGAACTCGTTCATCGGATTGTGGTGTGCCTGGACCCTGCGGCCGACGCGATGGGCGGCGCCAGGGATCGGATTGATCAGCGGCCCAACACCGGCGCTCATTCGCTCGGCGTAGAACGTCTTCACCACCGCCAGGCAGTGGTTGATGGTCGCCGGCGCATACCCGCCCCGCGCCGACTCACGACTGCGGCCAGACGGTGGGACCAGCCGCATCCACAAAACAAAATCCCGCGCCTCCACCCGGCCCGCCCGCTCCCATGGCACCTCGATGGCGGCAAGAAAACGCCACCACCGCAACAACGCCAACCCATAGGAGCGAACTGAACCCACGCTCGCGCCCGAGGCCAGCATCGAGGCGAAGAACTGGCTCACCTCCGCGACCGGCTCGCCCGAGGCATCCAACAGCATCGCGCCTGAACCCTCCTCGGCCGCGAGCCGTCCCACCAACGGGACCACCAGCCCCGTCACATCGCGGATTGTTCTCGACACACCGTGCTGATCTACCATCCTGCTACCTGCCTTCTGTAAGCCGTCGAAACGACTTGACCAGGTCAGCAAGCAGAAGCAGCGCAAGCCAACAATCACCGGCGCGCCGTATCCGCACTACCGGCCTGGAACGCTGGAATCTCCAGCAGTTAGTGCGGTCAACAGCTCATGTGCCAGGGTCTTCACCGCCTGTGCGTCGCTGACGTCGGCGCGGATCCGAACAATCTTGGTCGCGGGGTCGGTGTAGCCGTTCGCTCCACTGCACTCGCCTCGCTCCACGGTGTAGCCGT
>JAABUM010006776.1_pt1 | contig 10990 bp, 8 predicted proteins | sample 5559161 | NCBI WGS metagenome assembly JAABUM01 (sample SAMN10711868, study PRJNA513369) | rock metagenome | isolation source: Antarctica rocks | place: Antarctica: Victoria Land, Siegfried Peak nord | reverse complement strand
GCCCGTTCGACCTGGCCGCAGCCGACCGGCCGGTCCGGGACGCCGACAAACGGCTGCTGATCGAGATCAGCAAGCAGCTCGAAACGATGGCCCTTGCCGCTGGCGACAGCGCCATCGTGCTCGCTGCGTTCCAGGACGCCACCTTCTTCACCCCGGCCACCCGCCGCCGCTACACCGGATTGGTCCGGTCCTGCTCGTTCGTCGCAGCCCTCGGCCAGGGCATGCCCGCCGAACCGCTACCCGGCCTGCGCGGCGCCGTCATCAGCCCCGGCGACCCGTTGCTCGGCGAATGGGACATCGCCGTGCTCGGCCCGCACTTCGCCGCCTGCCTGGTCGCCCGCGACCTGGGCGACACCGGAGCGGACATGACCCGCCGGTTCGAGTTCATCTTGTCCCACGACCGCGAGCTGACCATCGGGGTCGCCGCCTCGCTGATGTCACGGGTCTGGCCCGAGCCGGGCACCACCGACCTGCCCCAGCTACCCCTGCCCCGCGGCCTCCTGCTGCCCGCCCCGGCCGCCGCCGCCGACGACGCACCCGGGTTGGTGAGGCCGGCACGGCCGACCGGCCTCACCAACCGGCCGGCCCGTGAGCTCGCCGCGTTGTCGCACAGCCTGCTCGAGCGGGCCCTAGACGCCTCCACGACCGGGATCACGATCGCTGACATGACCCGGCCCGACGCGCCGCTGATCTGGGTCAACGCCGCGTTCAGCGAACTCACCGGCTACCCCGACCACCAGGTCCTCGGGCGCAACTGCCGGCTGCTGCAAGGCCCGGCGACCGACCAGCGCACCATCGCCGAGCTCGGCGCCGCCGCCGCCGGCCGGCAGATCCGCACCCGCCTGCTCAACTACCGGGCCGACGGGATGCCATGGTGGAACGAGCTGCAGCTCTCACCGGTCCGCGACACCCGCGGGGCGCTGACGCACTACATCGGGGTACAGCACGACGTCACCGCCCGGGTCGAGGCAGAAGCCAAGGTGCTGCACCTGGCCCACCACGACGCGCTCACCGGCCTGCCCAACCGCGATCGGCTCCGCGCAGCGCTGACCGACGCGCTCGAGCGCGGGCGACGCACCGGGACCGCCACCGCGCTGCTGTTCCTCGACCTCGTCGCGTTCAAGGCGGTCAACGACGCGCACGGTCACACCACCGGCGACCAGCTGCTGCGCGAGGTCGCCGGCCGGCTGCGCCTCGGCCTGCGCGCCGATGACCTACTCGCCCGCCAAGGTGGGGCGACGAGTTCCTGCTGCTACTCGCCGACCTGCCCGCGGGCTTGGCGGCCAGGATCGCCGAGCGCGTCGCCCAGGACCTGCTCGCCGCCCTCGGCCCGGCCTTCCTGATCGCCGACCAGCACGTGCGCGTCGGGGCGAGCATCGGGATCAGCCTGGCCCCGACCGACGCCGACACCCCAGACCAACTCCTGCGGCACGCCGACGCCGCGATGTACACCGCCAAACGCAGCGCCGGCAGCTTCTGGTCCCGCCACGCCACCACCAGCTGAGCACCAACCACCTCGCGGCAACGGCTCACCCTCGACCGTTTCCGGCCCCGGCGGTCGAGGTGGCACGCAGCACCCCCACGGCCCACGCCTTCGGATGCGCACGATTCACCTACACCGCGGTCGCCAGCATGTACCTGGGGTCTTCGCCTGGTACCGCGGGCTGGCATGCGGTGGGGTCGCAAAGGTCAGCCAGGTCCACCTGGTCCAACCCCTGCTGACCGTCACCAAGTCCGGCGTGCTGTTCCCTCGAGCGGGCCGCCGACGCCCGCGCAGTCGCGACCGCCAAGGGCCGCCGGGTCGGCCGGCCGGTCCTGGTCGACCACGGCCAGCTCGCCTACGCCGCCCACCTGCGCGCCGCCGGGCACACCATCGCCGAGATCGTCACCAAGACCGGCCTCCCCCGCACCAGCCTCTACCGGCACCTGCCGCCCCGGCCCCCCGAGCCGGTCACCGCCGGCGAGCTGCCCGTCGCAGCCGTCAGCTGACCCCCCTGACGGTGTCCCGCATAGCACGGCCGCGGGAATCTTCACCGAACCAGGCTTACGGGACACCTCTCGGGGCGGACACCGCCTGAGCTGCAACGCTCCCGCTGAGGGGTCGGCTAACGGGTAGCTCATGCGCCTGCTGATGGTGACGGCCGCTTTGCTGGGTCTGGAGTGTCGGGCTTTGTCGCCCGACGGCAGAGGTGGCCGGGGCAGTGGTGACGCAGGCGGCGCTGCTGGTGCGGGGGCGGCGCGCGGTGGCGCTTTTCAGGAGATGGGGACGTTGTCGATGGGCGGGAAGTGTGGGATCGAGACCTGCACGGTTCGGGTGCTGGTCGGCGGGGCCGCGGTCTCGGCGAAGATCACTGTTGATTGGCCGGCGGCGATGTAGCCGCCGGCGAGGTTCTTGCTGCAGAGGCAGTCCTTGTTCGCATCCTGGCGGACGAGGTACTTCTTGTCGTTCACAGTGTCGAGGAGGGTGATTCCGCCCGCGTCGTTGGTCGTGTTGGGGTTGGAGATCGCCGGGTCGATGAACGCTGGGCCGATGTTCAGGCTCTTTTTGCCTGTGTTGGTGACCCGGAACTCGCCCCGGACGGTGTCACCGGGGGTCCGGGTGAGTGAGAGGACCGCGACCGCGAAGCCCGGCAGGAAGCCGGGTGCGGCTGTGGCGATCGGGCTGGCGCCCGCCGACCTGCCTGCGGCTGAGCTGGTTGTGGTCGGGTTCGGGGCAGGCGATGACGTGCTGCGCGGGGCTGGCGTGCCGTTCGGGGACGAGGAGCATCCGGCGATCAGTGCTGCGCCAGCGGTGACGCCGACCAAGGACATGGTTGGTTTCTTCCGTAGCACTGTTCTCTCCTACGAGTGACGGGCTGTGGCTGGACGCGTTCCCGGGGGCTGAGACATGTCGGTCAGCGCTGGAAGCTCAGCGACACCCGGCGGTTCAGGGCGCGACCATCGGGGTTGTCTGAGCCGTCGGGGTGGCTGTTGGGCGCGACGGGGTTGGCGGACCCGTGTCCGGCGGCCTGGAAACGCAGGCCGGCGCCGACGAGCGGGGTCAAGGCGCGGGCGACCGCTTGTGCCCGCTGGTCGGACAGTGGCAGGTTTATTGCGTCGTTGCCCTTGTCGTCGGTGTAGCCGTCAACCCGGACGGTGCCGCCTGGGGCCTTGCTCAACTGGTCGGCGGCGAGCTTGAGCGTCTGCTGCGCTCCCGGGGACAGCTGGGCCTTGCCGAAGGCGAACAGCACGTCGCTCGCCAGGCTGATGTCGACCTTGTTGCCGGCAGTGGTCGTCCGGCCGGCTTCCTTCGTGCCGTTGAGGTCGACGACCCGCCGGCTCAGGGTTAGCACCAGACCCGCCTCGTCCGCCGGAGCGGCCGTTCCGGCGGCGCCGTCGGGGCCGCGGGAGGGCGTTGCGGGGCTGGCGTCGGAGATCGCAACGTTCTCGATGGGCGGAAAGTGCGGGACCGTTACCTGCATCGACCGGGTGCTGGTCGGGGGGGCGGGGAACTCGGCGAAGATTACTCCGGACGTGCCGGCGTCCAGGTCGGCGTTGATGAGCTGCTTGCTGCAGATGCAGTCCTGGTTGGAGTCCAGCAGCACGAGGTACTTCTTGGCGTTCGGGGTGTCGGTGAGGGTGATCCCGGCGGCGTCGTTGGTCGTGTTGGGGTTGGCGATTGCCGGGTCGATGAAGCTCGATCCGATGTCGAAGCTGGCCGTGCGGTTGTTCGTGACCTTGATCTGGGCCGTGACAGTGTCTCCGGAGGTACGGGCCAGGGACAGGACAGCCACGGCGATGCCTGCCAAGCTGCCGGGCGCGGCCGTCGCGATCGGGCCGGTGGGCACGGTGCCGCCAGGTTCCGTGCCGGGGCTGTTCGTGCTCGCTGTGGCCTGCGGGGTGTGCTGGTCTGATGGGTTGAGCCCGCCGAGGATGAGCATCCCGCGAGCAGTGCTGCCATGGCGGCCCCGGCGCTCGCGAGAAGACCGGCTGGCACCCGTCGTCGCACTGATCGCTCCTTGAGTCGTCGGTGTGAGAACGGTGAGATGGCCTCGCCGTCCGCTTCGGCGCTCGCGTCACGTTCACGGTCAGTCGCGCGGAACCTCAGGGTAGGCCGCGTCGGGTGCACGGGTTGATCTGGCGCGACGTGCCTGCTGCTGTGCCACGGTCGGGTAACCCGGCCCGAACACGGCCGTCTTCGCCGCGACCGAGTGATGGCAGCGGACCCCTTTACCGCGTCTCGGGTCGGTGGCGGTGCTGCCCTCAGCGGTGTACGGCTCGGTAGACGAATGCGGCGACGATGAGCCCGATCACGACGACGATCGCAAGGAACACCAGGGCGACGACGGCTGCGATGTGGAACGACCGGCCCTGGTTCCCGTCGAGCCGGGCGTTTTGCGGGTCGGCTGGGTCGTAGGCGACCTTGACGGTCCGGCCGACCTTCGGTGCGTGGGTCCACCCAGTGGCGGATTGGAAGGTCACCTGTTGGCCGGAGGCATCCTCGAAGCGGACGACGGGGAAGTCCAGCTGTGGCTGGCCGGTCTGTGGGCCTCGCAGGTCGACCACGCCGGTGTGCATCGACACGACCGTTCCCGTGGTTCTCACTGCCTGCTGTCCCAGCGCATCACGCGAGGCCCGGGCCTGCTGGGAGCGCGTCACGATGTAGGCCAGGCAGCCCAGTACGAACACGGCGGTCAGCACGAGCCGGAGCACGCGCCGGACCCTAGACCTGCCCTGACAGGGCCACGAGGACCAGGCACGCTGATCCGTCGATTCCGGCTCAGGCTCGGCTTGCGGGACGGCTGCCGGACGAACGCTCATCGGGCGGCCGCAAGGCATTTAAGAGCCCGGCGTCGCAAGCCTTCGCGTCCCACGAGCAGATCCTCGATCGGTGACGAGCGCGCCTGTTTCACGGGCTGCTCGCGCCGTCCGGAGTCGCTCCGCAGAGGGTCCGCTTGCGGGCGGCGTTCCCAGTCGCCGATTCGGCTTCTGGGACGGCCTGAGCGTCAGATATCGCTGCAACGCAACCGTTACTTGCCGCTGACAGTTACACCTACATCGACCCTGAGGTCATGCTTCGAGGGTTTGCGCACGACGTGTCTAGAGGCTTGGTAGTCCTTACGTGACGTCTTTCGGATACTCTGGCGACGTACTGACGTGCCAACTAAGGGAGTACACGTGCCCAAGACCTACGCCTTCTGGAACAACAAGGGGGGCACCGGCAAGACCAGTCTGTGCTTCCAGGCGCTGACGTTCTACGCCGAACAGCACCCCGATGAGCGTGTCCTCGCCATCGACGTCTGCCCTCAGGCGAATCTCTCCGAACTGCTGTTCGGTGGCCTGACCGGTAAGGGCAGCGACGTGCTGCTCGCCCGCCAGAACGAGCCGACGCGCCGAACCATTGGCGGGTACTTCGAGCTTCGTATGCCGAACCCGTACACGGCTCCGCTGATCGACGCCCATGCCTATATCGCCACACCCGCCGACTTCAACACTGCGATCCCCGAGAACATCGACATCATCGCGGGTGACCCCATCCTTGAGCTCCAGAGCAACGCCGTGTCGACACTGGCCAATAATCAGATCCCCGGCACGTCGCCATGGATCCGGGTGGTCGACTGGCTCAGCGACCTCATCCAGGCCTTGGGTGACGAGTACGACACTATTTTTGTCGACGCCAACCCCTCGTTCTCGATGTACACGCAGATCGCATTGGCGAGCGTCGATCGGCTGGTCCTGCCGGTCATGGCCGACGACTCGTCTCGCCGGGCGATCCAGAACGCCTTCTCGCTGATCTACGGGCTCAAGCTGCCGTCGGCCATCTACACGCAGTACGCCTTCGCCACGAAGCTCCGCGCCGAGGGCCGCACGCTGCCCAAGGTTCACGTGATCGCGAAGAATCGCCTGACGCAGTACGTGGTGTCGGCCTCTGCCTACACGGCCGTCCTGCGCTCGATTGACGGCGACGTGAAAACGCTGATCGCGCAGCACCCGGACATGTTCTCGGCCAAGAAGACCGCCGACGTCATGGTGGAGATCCGTGACTTTCAGACCGCAGGCGTCGTGTCCTTCGCACGAGGCTGCCCGTTCTACGCCCAGAAGCCTGGCCGTATGGACGTCATGGGCAAGCGGGTGCAGGTAAAGCCGGAGTATCTCGAGAACTGCGTGGCGTCGGTGCAGAAGCTGGTCGACGAGCTCTGATCTGACCCACGCCCGGCGTCGCGAGGAAGCCAAGCGCGTCGCTGGGCGGGGTTGCTCAGCAGCCAATCGGCATCGCCAGCACGGCGGCGATGGCGTCGGTCCGAGTCTGGTAGATGGTGACGGTGAAGGTTCTCGCCCGCCCGCCCGCCTGCCCGCACCGCCGGCATGGGGCCCCTACCGGCTTGGCCGCGTTGAGCGCTGCCGCGCTCTCATAGCCGCGAGCCGGGCGGTCGTACCGATGGCAGGGCCTGCATCGGCCAGTCAGCGGATCGGCTTTCGGGCAGCAGTCCCGGTCACCGTCTCAGGGTGTGGGCCAGCTGCGCTGCTCTGCGCTACGCCGGGGCCGCAAACTGGAGGATGGTCGAGGTGCACCGGGCGCACCGCTGGGGGCAACTGCGCTGTCCGGCTGGCACCCATCAGCTGGCGGTGCCCAGCACGCCGCGCAACCCGACGATCGCCGGCCGGCGGATCCGGGAGACTGTGGGACCGAGACCCTGCTAGCCGAAGGGGACCGCGATGGCAGTCCAATCTTTTCGGGTGACGCTGGCCGGCGCCGACTTCACCGACGCCAGCGACGACGCCGACCGGGTGCTGGCCGTCTGCGACGATGTGATCGTCAGCCACCAGGGCGACGGTGACCTGGCCGTGTTCGACCGGGAGGCGGCCACTTTCGCCGCGGCGGTCGGTAGCGCCCTGGCCGACCTCGAGCGCAGCCTGCCAGCCGCTCGGGTGCTGCGGGTCGAAGCCGTGCCGGTTGCCGGCGAGCTGTCCGTCACCGCGGTCAGCTGAACTCCAGCCGGTGTCCCGCATCAGGCAGTCCGTTGGAGCACTCGACACGCCACGACCCTGGACGGCAGGCAGCTAGCCCGAGCAGCAGCGGAACCGGCCGTGGGCTACGTTTTCTTTGCCTCGCTGCCCCTGCTGCTGGCGACCACCACAGCCCGCGCCCATCAAGGAGACCCCAGATGACGAGCCCCAGCCCACCCCCATCAGGTAGCAGTCCGGGCACAGTCGGCGGCGGTGCGGTGGTCGCCAGCACGGACAGTTCCGCCCGCGGTTCGGCGCTGCTCACCGAGCGGGGACGAACCAGCATCGCCGACAGCGTCGTCACCAAGATCGCCGGAATCGCCACCCGGCAGATCGACGGCGTACACGACCTCGGCACCGGCGGCACCCGCGCCTTCGGCGCGATCCGCCAGCGGGTCCCCGGCTCAACCGGACCCAGTATCACTCAAGGCGTCAGCGTCGAAGTCGGCGAACGCCAAGCCGCCATCGACCTCGACGTTGTCATCGACTACGGCGTCCCGATCGTCGACCTCGCAGCAGGGATCCGGCGCAACGTCATCGGAGCGGTCGAACGGATGACTGGACTACAGGTCACCGAAGTCAACATCGCCGTCGACGACATCTACATCGACAGCGAGGACGACAGCGACCAGCAGCAGACACCCCCAAGGGTCCAGTAAGCCGGCGACCCACGTGGGGCCGGCCCCACCGGAGAAAGCCGCCCGCCCCGTCCCCAAGGGCACCGTCCGATGGGGCCGCGGCTTGATGCTGATGTTGTACTGCTTCGGGCTGCCGACAGCTTCTACAACGCCCGGCGCCGCCACGGCAGGCGGCGGCGTAGGCCCAGTTCCCCCGAACGTGGCCCAGCCCCAGGTAGCGGTGGTCAGACAAGGAACCGGGTGACGGCTTCGTTGTCGTGCTGCCCCAAAGGATCTTCGAGCCGGCGCTGTGCACGCGGTCCGCCCTACCATGCCAAGAAGTGGTGAGGGCGTTGCGACGCGGGTGCTCAGATGCTGACTTGGCCGCCCATGCTGATGCTGCGCTCGATCGGCAGGCCGAAGTATTCCGCGGGGTTGGCGGCGTTGTGCGCCAGGGTCAGGAACAGCCGTTTTTGCCAACCGGGCATGCCGGGGTCGGCGGTGCGCACGATCGTCATCCGGGACAGGAAGTAGGAGGCGCCCTCGACGTCGAGCTCGGCGTCCAGGTTCTGGGCGGCAGGTAGGCGCAGCAGCTGCGGCACGTCGGGCTGGACCTGGTAGCCGAAGTGTGCGGTGATGTGGGCCATGCCGTCGACGCGGTAGCCGGGGTCGTTGATGATCAGGCGCTGGTCGTCGGGGACGTGCGGCACCTTGTCGAACTGGACCGAGACGATGACCACGGCCTGGTGCAGGGTGTGGTTGTACTCGACGTTGGCCCGCAGCGCCAACGGGGTGGTGGTGGTGCTGGCGTTGAGGAACACTGCGGTGCCTGGCACCCGCAGCACCGGCGGTTTCATCTCGTGCAGCTGTTCGGCGAACTCGGCGAGTGAGCCTTCCTTCTCGGTCCGGTTGCGGGTGACGATGACCCGCCCGCGTTGCCAGGTCATCAGCAGCAGGAAGATCGCGGCGGCGACCACCAGCGGCAACCACCCGCCGTGCACGACCTTGGTGAGGTTGGCCGCGAAGAACGTCACTTCCACGCTCAGGAACAGCACCCCGCCGGCGGCGGCCAGCCACGTCCGTTTGCGCCAGATCACCCGGACCACGGCCAGGAATAGAATGGTGTTGATGATGAACGTTCCGGTGACCGCGATGCCGTACGCAGACGCAAGCCCAGCTGAGGACCCGAACCCCAGCACCAGCGCGACGACCGCGGCGTAGAGCCCCCAGTTGACCGCCGGGGCGTAGACCTGACCCACCCCGTGTTCGGAGGTGTGCCTGATCGTCAGCTGCGGCAGCACCCCGAGCTGCAGCGCCTGCTGACTGACGCTGAACGCCCCGGAGATCACCGCCTGGGAGGCGATGACGGTGGCAACGGTCGCTAGGAGCACCATCGCCAGCTGCGCCCAGCCTGGTATCAGCAGGAAGAACGGGTTGGCCACCGCTGCCGGTGAGCGCAGGATCAGCGCCCCCTGACCCAAGTAGTTCAACGTCAGCGCCGGCAGCACCAGCACGAACCAGGCCCCCTGATCGGGGTCGCACCGAAATGGCCCATGTCGGCGTACAGCGCTTCTGCGCCGGTGATGGCCAGCACCACCGAGGCCAACGCGACGAACGCCACCACCCCGTGGCCGGCGATGAACTGCGCCCCGTAGCTCGGCGAGAGCGCTTTGAGGATCGCCGGTTCGCGGACCACTTCCCGGGCGCCGGCCACGGCAAGGATCGCGAACCACAGGGCCATCACCGGGCCGAACAGCTTGCCGACCAGGCCGGTGCCGTACCGCTGGATGACGAACAGCACCGTCAGCACCGTCAACGCTATCGGCAGCACCAGCGAAGCCAGGCCCGGGGCGGGGACCTTGAGCCCCTCCACCGCCGACAGCACAGAAATCGCCGGGGTGATGATCCCGTCGCCGTAGAACAGCGACGCCCCGAAGATCCCCAGCGTCACCAGCACGACCTTGGACCGGGCCGACTTGAACGGCTGGTTTTGCAGCAGCGCGGTCAGGGCCATGATGCCGCCCTCACCGCCGTTGTCAGCCCGCATGATGAACGTGACGTACTTGATCGAGACGATGACCATGATCGCCCAGAAGATCAGCGAGATAACGCCGTAGACCTCGACCTGGCCCGCGCCGACCGCATGGTTGTCGGCAGTGAAGACTGTCTGCACCGCATACAGCGGGCTTGTGCCGATGTCGCCGAATACCACCCCCAACGCACCCAGCGTCAGCCCCGCCTTCCCAGCGCGGTGCACATCCGGACGGGTGCCGTCAAAGCGGCCCGCCGGTCGCTGCCCACCCCGCTGCCGACCCGGCACTCCGTCGCCCGGATCCGGAGATGAAGGCACCCGCTCAATAGCCATAGTGGTCAGCAACGTAACCGGCCGCCGCGACGTATGTCCCTCTCGGGCCCCGCTCACTAGGCGGCCGCGCACGAGTGTCCACACCTGCTCGCCGGCATTGTGCCCCCCCGGCCGTGGCCGCCCCGCCGCGGACCGAAGCAGTCAGGGTCGCTTGCCGGCAGCCGGTAGCGGCTGCTCGGCCAGCCCGGCCTCGTTGCTGACGCCCGCACTGCTCTCGTCGCTCACGGCCACGCTGCTACCCGATGTGCCGAGGCTGCTGACCGGGGCTCCCACCGGCTGACTGTGGCGGATGTGCTCGAGCGGGCGCCGGCGCTGAGCCTGGTCGCGAAGCCGCTGAGCGCGCCGGGTGCCGGATTGCAGCTGGTAGGGCACGGAGGTGACCATGACGTTGGGCTGGTACAGCAGCCGGCCCTTGAGCCGCAGCGCGCTCTGGTTGTGCAGCAGCTGCTCCCACCAGCGCCCGACGACATACTCGGGGATGTACACCTCGACCACGTCGCGGGGGCTGCGCTGGCGTAGCTCCCGCACGTAGCGCATCACCTCACGGTAGGGCGAGGTGACGATGACGAGGTCGACCGGCAGCTTTAGCTCGGCCCACTCCCGTTGCAGCGCCTCGGCCTCGTCGGCATCGACCTGCACGGTGAGCGCGACCAACGAGTGTGGCCGGGTTGCCCGAGCGAACGCCAGCGCCCGCAGCGTCGGCCCATGGATCTTGGACACCAGGACCACGGCACGCACTCTCGCCGGAGGCGCGAGCCGGAGCTGCTGGCGTAGTTCTCGGAGTACTGGGACATCCACCCGCCGAGGTCACCGAGGCCGGTCGCCACCCGTCCCTGGAGCGCGATCATGCGCTGACGGTAGCGGCGAACGAAGCTGCCTGTCCGTCCCGCCAGCCCTAAGACCTGGTCTCAGAACCTTGCCGCGTGTCGCTGCAGCTGGTTGAAGCGGCTGTAGCTGATCGTCTCGGGTCATGTCGACGCGGGTTTCTTCCCCGCCGCGGCGACTGGTCGATGACCGGCTC
>JAABUM010006775.1_pt1 | contig 10994 bp, 10 predicted proteins | sample 5559161 | NCBI WGS metagenome assembly JAABUM01 (sample SAMN10711868, study PRJNA513369) | rock metagenome | isolation source: Antarctica rocks | place: Antarctica: Victoria Land, Siegfried Peak nord | reverse complement strand
CACGGCACGGCTGGCTGCAGGGCTACAACGCCCAGATCGTCGTCACCGCCGGGCAGATCATCCTCGCCGCCGACGTGACCACCCAGGCCAATGACGTGCATCAGCTGACGCCCATGCTCGATCAGGCGCAGGCCAACGTTGCTTCGGTGGTGGGCCAAGATGCCGAGCTTGGCGCGGCGGTGGCCGACGCGGGCTACTGGTCGGACGCCAATGCGGCGACCGAGACAAACACGTGCGAGCTGTTCATCGCGACCCAAAAGGACCACGTGCAGCGTGCCGCTCTGCGGGATGCGCCGCCGCTGCGTGGACGCAAACCCAAGACCATGACGGCGCGCGAGCGCATGCAGTGCAAGCTGCGCACCAAGCGGGGACGCACCCGCTACCGTCAGCGCGGCGCCTCGGTCGAGCCGGTGTTCGGCCAGATGAAGGACCGCCAGGGCGCTCGCCGGTTCAGCATGCGCGGGCTCGACCGCTGCCGCGGCGAGTGGCTGCTCGATGCCGCCGTGCACAACCTGCGCAAGCTACACCGGGAGTCTATCCGCCGCATGGAAAAGGCCAGAGAGCGGACCGCGAAAAGGTTGCAGAGAGCCGCATAAAGCGGCCTAACGCCTCATTCCGCACTGACCCCCGGTCCATCACTCCTACGCCGGCAATCTCGCAACAGGCTCTCTTGTCCGACCTGAACAAGCTCGCCGCCGAACTGTGTCTCGGGCCGCGCCTGTGACGCCCGCGGCGGCTGCCCGCGACTGAGACGACCCTGGCTCGCGCAAACCAGGGCCGAGTGTCACGCCGCTCGCCCAGGCGCGCCAATCCAGCCGTTCTCGTCCACCAGCCCCGCGATATACTGGCCCGCCTCCGCAATGTCCTGCCGGATCGCCGCTGCGGCCGCCTCCGGGTCGGCCCGGCGCAACGCCTCGAGCGCCGCCTGGTGGCAGTCGGATCCTTTCAGCAGCAGCACGTAGTCGGGGATGACGTAGGTCAGGACGGGGCCGCAGCGCAGCCAGAGGTTCTCGATGAACTGCGCCAGCACTGAAAGCTCGGCCACGGCGTAAAGCTCGAAGTGGAAGCGCCGGTGCACGCCGAGATAGGGCTCGAGGTGCCGGGCGGCGATCAAGCCGCGCATCTCGTCGAGCAGCGCCTCGAGCCGGCGGATGGCGGCGGGCATCGCGAGCTCGGCGGCGCGGGCGACGGCGCGCCCCTCGAGGTCGCTGCGGATGGCCTGCAACTCGCGGAAATGCGGCACATCGATGCGCGGCACCATGGCCCCGCCGCCCTGGCCGGAGCCGCCGCGCTCCAGCACGTGCTCCGCCACCAGCCGGTTCACGGCGTCCCGCACCGGGGTGAGGCTGATGCCGAGCTCCCCGGCCACGTCGCGCAGCAGGATACGGTCACCGGGCGCGAACCGCCCCTCCAGCAGGCTGTCACGCAGCGCGGCGTAGGCTTGGTCCCATAAAGTCATGCGTTTGAGGGGCTTCACGGTGCGCCTCCATCGCTTGCGCGTCCGGCTGGGAGCGGGTAGAGGATCATTATAACAAACAACAACGAAGGTCGCCAGGGAGGCTTCCTTGATCACACGCCGTCATCTCATTGCCTCCGCACCTATGGCCCTCGCCGCCGGGCGCGCCGTCGCTGCCCCGTTTCCGGACCACGACGTCACCTTCGTCGTCCCCTGGGCCGCTGGCGGCTCGAACGACATCCTCGCCCGCGCGCTCCAGCCGCTGCTGCGCGAGCAGGGCATGAACATCGTCGTCGAGAACCAGGTGGGGGCGACCGGCGCCATCGGCCTGCGCCGGGTCAGCGCGTCGGCGCCGGACGGGTACACGCTTGGCATGGGAACCAGCTCAACCATGGCCTATATCGCACAGGGCAAGACGCCGCTGCGCAACAACAATTTCACCCCCATCGCCCGCTGCTCCGTTGATCCGCTGCTGCTGCTCGTGGCCGGCGAGGGGCCGCACAAGACGCTCGAACAGTTCATCGCCTACATGAAGACCCGGCCCGGTAAGGTCTCCATCGGCACGCCGGGGACCTTCAACCTGAACCAGATCTTCGCCGCCATGACGGCGCGGGCCGCGGGGGTCGACTACACCAACGTGCCCTATACCGGCGGATCGAAGGTCATCACCGACCTGGCTGGGCAGCAGATCGACGCTGGCGTGCTGAAGCCCTCAGAATCTCTCGGCCAGATCCAGACCGACCTAGTCCGCCCGCTCGGCGTGTTCGGCGCCGAACGCCTGGCCCTGTTCCCCGAGGTGCCGACGTTCAAGGAGCGCGGCTTCGACGTGTTCCCCTACGGCCCCGTCGTGCAGATGGCCTACGTCGTGGCGCCGGCGAAGCTCCCCGAGGATGTTCGCACGCGGCTCGTCACCCTGTTCCGCACGGCAATCCAGAGCCCGACGTTCAAGGACTTCGGCGCGAAGAACGCCTTCCTCGTCGACGACCTGACCGGGGACGCACTCGCCCGCGAGGTGGACGCCGTCACCGCCGCGATCGGCACGGTGGCGAAGCAGGTCTTCAAGGAAGGATAGAGGCGTTGAGCACGATCAAGTCCGTCACGACCCACGTCGTCACGACCCCCATCAAGCGCCCCTTCACTTCCGCCCGCGGCTGGCTCTACAAGACCCGCGGCACCTGCCTGGTTGAGATCGAGACCACGGACGGCGTCGTCGGCTGGGGCGAGTGCTACGGCCCCTCCGCCGTCGCGAAGTCGTTCATCGACACGCAACTTGCTGCCCGCGTCATCGGCCGCGACCCGTTCGACGTGGAGGTTATCTGGGAGGACCTCTACAACCGCATCAAGGATTACGGGCCCAAGGGTATGTCCATCGCGGCCATCAGCGGCATCGACATCGCGCTTTGGGACCTCATGGGCAAAATCGTCGGCAAGCCCGTCCACAAACTGATCGGCGGCGCCTTCCGCACCGAGGTCGCTGCCTATGCCACCGGGATGTATTTCGTCGACATGAACAACCTGGTCAGCGAGGCGGTGGAAGAGGCCGAGGGCTATGCCCGTGCCGGCTTCAAGGCCATGAAAATGAAGATCGGCCTTGGCTCGATCGCGAAGGACATCGAGCGGGTGGCGGCGGTCAAGAAGGCGATCGGCCCCGACGTGAAGCTCATGGTTGACGCGAACCACTCGCTCAGCGTCCCCACCGCCATCCGCATGGGCCGGAAGCTCGAAGCGCTCGACATCGATTGGTTCGAGGAGCCGATCTCCCCCGAGGACATCGACGGCTACATCGAGGTCACCCGCGCGCTCGACATCGCGGTCGCGGGCGGGGAGAACGAGTTCACCCGCTGGGGCTTCAAGGACGCCATCACCCGTAAAGCCATGGACATCGTCCAGCCTGATGTCTGCGCCGCCGGCGGCATCAGCGAGTGCAAGAAGATCGCCGCCATGGCCGTTGCCCACGGCGTCGAATGCGTCCCCCACGCCTGGGGCTCCGCCGTGGGCCTCGCGGCCACCATCCATTTCCTCGCCAGCCTGCCGGACCAGCCGCCCGCCTTTTTCCCGGTGCCGCCGATGCTGGAGTTCGAGCAGGAGGAGAACCCGTTCCGCGACCACATGGCCAAGACCCCGATAGTCCAGGTGAACGGAACCGTCGCCGTCCCGACCGCGCCGGGCCTGGGCATCGAGGTGGATCGCGCCGTCATCGAGCGATACCGGGCCGTCTGATGCGCTTCGTCACCTTCGACGATGGCGGCCCGCCCCGGGCGGGCGTGCTGGACGGCGGCGTCCATGACCTCTCGCATCCCGCCATGGCCGCCGCCCTGAACGGGACGCCCCCGGATATGCTGGCGCTGATCCAGGCCGGGCTCGGTGACATGGCCGCTCGCATCGCTGGCCACGGCCTGGACCCCGACGCGCGGGTGCCCGCGCCCCGCCTCCTCGCCCCGCTGCGCAACCCCGGCCGCATCGTCGGTATCGCCCACAACTACCGCGACGCCATTGCCGAGCGCGGCGCAACGCCGCCCGACGCTCCCGTGCAGTTCGAGAAGCATCCCTCCAGCCTCATCGGCCCCGGCGCGCCTATCATCCTCCCGGCCGGCATCGGCGGGGTCACCTACGAAGCCGAGATCGCCGCCATCATCGGCACCCGCGCCGAGGCCGTGGCACCCGAACAAGGACTTGCGCACGTCACCGCCTACGCCGTGTTCAACGACATCAGCGCCAGCGCCCTTATCCGCCGCGATGGCCGCTTCGACCGCGGCAAGAACCTGCCCAGCTTCGGCCCGTTTGGCCCTTTCCTCGCCACCGCCAACGAAGTCCCGGACCCGCAATCCCTTCGCGTGGGCCTCACCAGGAACGGCATCGCCCTCCAGGATGGCAGCACGGCCACGATGCTGTTCGGCATTGCCCAACTCATCGCCATCCTCTCCCGACAATCACCCCTCATGCCCGGCGACGTCATCGCCACCGGCACTCCCGCCGGCGCCGCCCCCGCCCGCAATCCGCCCACCTGGATCCAGCCCGGCGACACCCTGACCGCCTGGGTCGAAGGCCTCGGCGAACTCACCAACCCCGTCATCGAAGGGCCCGCATGGCATGACCACCCCATCTCCTGATCGGCCCACCATCCTGCTGACCAACCCCATCCACGACGATGCCACGGTCATGCTGGAGTCCCACGCCCGCCTTGTCCTCGCCCCCGACACGACCGACGCCACACTCCGCACGCTGGCCGCCGACGCCCACGGCATCATCGTCCGCGCCAAGCTGCCGGACGACATCGCCGAGCACGGCCCCAAGCTGCGCGGCCTGGTCCGCCACGGCGTAGGCCTCGACCTCATTCCCGTGGAGGCCGCCACGCGCCACGGCATCGCGGTTGCCAACCTGCCAGGCTGCAACACCCAGGCCGTCGCGGAATACTGCCTATCCGCCCTGCTCCACCTCCGCCGCCCGCTCGCCACGATCGACACAACCCTCCGCCGCGACGGCTGGGCCCGTGCCCGGCCGATCGCGGACACCGTGGGCGAGATCGGCGGCACCACGCTCGGCATCATCGGTGTCGGCACCATCGGCAGCCGCGTCGCCAGCATGGCCCGGCTCGGCTTCGGCGTGACCGTGCTCGGCACCACCCGCCGCCCCGGCTCATTGCCCGAAGGCGTCGAGGAGACCGGTCTCGACGACCTGTTCGCCCGGGCCGACGCCATCGTCGTCTCCTGCGCACTCACCCCCGAAACCCGCGGTCTCGTCAGCCGCGCGCGCATCACCCGCATGCAGTCCCACGCCGTCCTGATCAACGTTTCCCGCGGGGCCGTCCTCGAAACGCCGGCCCTGATCGACGCCCTGAACGCCCGCGCCATAGGTGGCGCCGCGCTCGACGTGCACGACGTCCAGCCGCTCCCGCCCGAGAGTCGCCTGTTCGCCTGCCCCAATCTCCTGCTCACCCCCCATGTCGCCGGCATCACCGCCACCAGCGGACGCGCGATGAGCGTCGGCGCCGCCGACGAGATGCTCCGCATCCTCCGCGGCGAACGCCCGCTTAACTTCGTCAACCCGGCAGCCTGGCCGCCCCCCCCATGAGGCCCCTCATGCGCATTCGCAGCGTCCAAGCCTTCCCCGTCAGCTTCCGGGTGCCGGAGGGCCAGAACGTCCGCCTCGGCATCGGCCGCGCCGTCAAGCGCGACGCCGTGCTGGTGAAGGTCACGACGGACGAGGGCCTAGTCGGCTGGGGCGAGGCGCATCACGGTCGTTGCCCCGGCGCCATCGCCAAGCTGATCGACACCACCATCAGCGAGCTCGTCACCGGCATGGACGCGCTCGACGTCGTCGGCGTCTGGAGCCGCGTGTATCAGATGCAGCTCGCCAGCCACGGCATGGGCGCCGCGGCCGCCATGGCGCTCAGCGGCCTCGACATTGCGCTATGGGACCTGCGCGGCCACGTCTGCGGCTGGTCGCTGTACCGCATGCTGGGCGGGGCGCCGAGGCCCATCAAGGCCTATGCCGGCGGCATCTCGCTCGGCTACCAGGATCCTGCCTCGCTTGTGGAGGAGGCCCGGCGCCACCTCGCAATCGGCTACCGCGCCCTGAAGCTCCGGGTCGGCGATACCCCGAAGCGCGACATCGCCCGCGTCCAGGCCGTGCGCCAGGCCCTCGGCGACGACGTGGAGCTGCTGGTAGACGCCAACACCGGCTACACGCTCGACGACGTGCGCCGCGTCATGCCGGCCTTCGAGGAAGCCGGGATCCGCTGGCTCGAAGAGCCGTTCCCGCCGCACGACTACCGCTCCTACATGGACACCTCCGCGCTCGGCTCCATCCCGCTGGCGGCCGGCGAAAACCACTTCACCCGCTTCGAGTTCACCCGCCTGATTGAGGACGGCGCCGTCGGTTTCATCCAGCCGGACCTGTCCAAGACGGGTGGCGTGACGGAGACGATGCGCATCGCCGCCCTCGCCTCCGCTTGGAAGATCACCGTCAACCCGCATACCTCGGCGACCGGCATCAACATGGTGGCTTCCATCCACGTGCTTTCCGCCGTGGATAACCCCGGCTGGTTCGAAGGCGACGTCGCCAAGCACAACCCCTTCCGCGACGAGGTCCTGGGCATTCCCTACACGCTCGACTCCAGTGGGTGCGTGATGCCGCTGGAAGGCCCCGGCCTCGGCGCCGAGATCGACGAGTCGTTCATTGCCGCCCACGCCCTGATCGACGGCCCATGCTACGTCTGACGTGACCCTCGACCTCGCCTCCATGACCGTCCTCCTGCTCCGGGCGCCCGTCCGGCGCCCCATGCGCACGTCGTTCGGCGCCCTGCACGACCGTCCGGCGCTGCTGGTCCGGCTCGAGGACCGGCAGGGCGCGGTCGGCTGGGGCGAGGCCTACTGCAACAATCCGCCCGGCGCCGGCGAGCACCGCGCGGGCCTGCTTCGCGCTGTCTTCCTCCCGCTGATGGACGGCCGCCGCTTCGATACCCCGGAGGCGCTGTACCGCCACCTGACCGCCCGCACCCGGTCCCTCGCATTGCAATGCGCGGAACCCGGCCCCTTCGCGCAATGCATCTGCGCCATCGACATCGCGGCCTGGGACCTGGTCGCGCGCCGGGCCGGCCAGACGCTCCGCTCAGCCCTCGGGGGCGCGCCGGCCATCGACGTCCCCGCCTATCTCAGCGGCCTCGACCCCGATGGCCCGGAGCGCCTGGCGCAGGCCGGGTGGGAGGCCGGGCATCGCGCCTTCAAGATGAAGCTCGGGTTCGGCCGCGACACCGACCTCCGCAACGCCCAGGCCACGCGCGCTACCCTGGGCCCCGGCGTGCCAATCGCCATGGACGTGAACCAGGCCTGGGACAGCGCTGAAACGCAGCACATGGCCCCCCGCCTCGCCCCGTTCGACCCGCTCTGGCTCGAGGAGCCCATGCCCGCCGACACCCCGCTGGAGGCATGGTCCGAGCTGGCCCGGCACTGCCCCCTGCCGCTTGCCGCGGGCGAGAACCTCCGCGGCGAGCCCGCCTTCGACGCGGCCATCGCGAGCCGCGCCTTTGCCGTGCTGCAGCCGGACCCCATCAAATGGGGCGGCCTTTCCGCCCTGGCGCCCCTTGCCCGCCGCGTCACCGCCGCCGGCCTGCGCTTCTGTCCGCATTACCTCGGCGGCGGCATCGGCCTGGTGGCCGCGGCCCAGCTCGCGGCCGCGGCCGGGCCGGACAGCCTGGTCGAGGTGGACGAGAACGAGAACCCCTTGCGCGAGCTGCTCGCCACGCCCTTCCCCGCCATTCGCGGGGGCCGCATGGTGCTGCCGGACGGCCCCGGCGTCGGCGTCGTGCCGGACCTGGTGGCGTCGCGCCCGCATCTCGCGTTGCAATGGTCGCATCGCTTTGAGGCGAGAGAGGAACCAGAATGACGCCCCTGACACGCCGAACGGCGCTGGGCATGGCCATGGCCAGCGCGCTCCTGTCTCGCGCCCACGCCCAGGCGTACCCGAATCGCCCCATCCGCCTCGTGGTCCCCTACCCCGCGGGCGGCCCCACGGACCTCGCTGCCCGCATCATCACCCCTGATCTCGGCACGGCGCTCGGCCAGAACATCGTGGTCGACAACCGTGGGGGCGCTGGCGGCAACCTCGCGGCGGCCGACGTCGCCCGCGCTGCCCCGGATGGCTACACACTGCTGCTCGCCACCGCGGCGACCAACGCGATCAACGCTGCCTTGTACAAGAACCTCGCCTACGACCACCTGCGCGACTTCTGCGCGGTCGCCCTGCTGGCCAACGCGCCGAACCTGGTGCTGGTGCATCCCTCCGTCGCAGCCAAGACGATGCCGGACTTCATCGCCCTCGCCCGCCGCGAACCCATCCAGGTCGCCTTCGCCGGCTACGGCTCCACTCCGCATTTGGCGGCCGAGCTGCTGAAAGTCAGCGCCGGCATCAACCTCACCCTGGTCCCCTACAAGGGCGGCGGCCAGGCGATGACCGACCTCATCGGCGGCCATGTCGGCTGCATGATCGACAACCTTCCCACCGCCCTGCCGCATATCCGCAGCGGCGCCATCCGCGCTCTCGGCATCTCGAGCCCCGAGCGTAGCCCGGTGCTGCCGGACGTGCCTTCGATCGCGGACACGCTGCCGGGCTATGAATGCCAGGCCTGGTGGGGCCTCGCCGCGCCTTCCGCGACGCCGCCTGAGATCATCCAGCGCCTGAACGCCGCAGTGAACGGGCTGCTCGTGACGGACCGGCTCCGCACCCGGTATTCGGACCTCGGCGCCACGGTGCAGCCGCTCGCGCCTCCAGCCTTCGACACGATGATTCGGGCCGAGACGACGAAGTGGGCCGTGGTGGTGGCCAAGACCGGCGCCCATATCGAATAGGGGAAACAGGCACGTGCTCGGCGCGATCAAGCAACACCAGGACCGCTTCGCCGGCGGGCTGATCACCGCACTGGGCCTGTTCACGGCCGCGGTGGCCGGCAGCTATCCGCAGGGCACGCTGCGGGCGATGGGACCGGGCTTCTTCCCGCTGATCCTGGGCGTTGTCATGACCGTGCTCGGCGCCCTGATCGCGCTGGCCGCCCCTGACCCGGCCGCCGCCGCGGAGCCCGATCCGCACGGCGCCGAGGGGCTGGACCACCCGGAGCTGCGCGGCTGGCTGTGCATCCTGGGCGGCGTGCTCGCCTTCATCTTGCTGGCCCAGCGCGCCGGCATGCTGCCGGCCACCTTCGCCTGCGTGTTCATCGCTGCCCGGGGCGACCGCTCGGCCACGCTGCGGTCCTCGTTGATCCTCGCGGCCGTGATCGCGGTCGCCGGCGTGCTCCTGTTCCATTACGGGCTGCGCATCCAGCTCGCCCCCATCAACTGGTAACGCGCCATGACCGGAACCGCCCTCACCGACCTCTGGCACGGCTTCGGCGTCGCCCTGTTGCCACAGAACTTCCTGGCCTGCCTGCTCGGCGTGCTCATGGGCAACATCGTCGGTGTCCTGCCCGGCATGGGGGTCATGGCGGCGATCTCCATCCTGCTGCCGCTAACCTTCGCCATGCCGCCCGTGGCCGCGATCCTGATGCTGTCCGGCATCTACTACGGCGCCCAGTACGGGGGCGCCATCTGCTCCATCCTGCTCAACCTCCCCTGCCATCCGCCCCACGCCGTCACCTGCCTCGATGGCTATCCGTTGACGCTGCAGGGCAAGGGCGGCACCGCACTCGGCATTACCATCCTGGGCTCGTTCGTGGGCGCTTCCTTCGGCATCACGGAGATGATCTTCTTCGCCCCCATGCTGGTCCGCGTCGCCCTCCAGTTCGGCCCGGCCGAGATCTGTTCCCTCATGCTCCTGGGCCTCCTTGCCGGGTCGACACTCGCCCGCGGCTCGGCGCTGAAGGGCATCGCCATGACCGTGCTCGGCCTCGTCCTTGGCATCGTCGGAACGGACATTACAACGGGGTTCGAACGCTTCACCTTCGGCATGCCGGACCTGGCCGACGGGGTGGAGATCGTGGCGCTGGCCCTCGGCTTCTTCGGCATCGCCGAGTTCCTGAAAAGTGTGAACCGTATCAAACCGATGGCCAACACGCACATGAAGCTGGGCTTCCGCGACATGGCGCCCAGCCGCGCGGACCTCAGGACCGCCGCCTTCCCCATTCTGCGCGGCACCCTCATCGGCAGCCTTTGCGCCCTCATCCCCGGCACCGGCCCCACCATCGCCTCCTTCGTGTCCTACGCCGCCGAGAAGAAGATCTCCAAGACCCCCGAACGCTTCGGCCGGGGCGCCATCGAGGGTGTCGCCGCCCCGGAGTCCTCCACCCACTCCTCCGTCCAGGGCGATTTCATCCCGACCATGAGCCTCGGCATCCCCGGAGACGCGGTCATGGCCCTGCTGCTGGCCGCCCTCACCATCCAGGGCATCACGCCGGGGCCGCAGCTCATCACCCAGCACCCCGACATCTTCTGGGGCCTGATCGCCAGCTTCTGGGTCGGCAACATCCTGCTGGTGGTGCTGAACGTGCCGCTGATCGGCGTGTGGGTGAAGCTGCTCGCGATCCCCTACAAATACCTCTATCCTAGCGCCCTGTTTTTCGTCTGCATCGGCGTCTACAGCACCAACAACAGCCTGTTCCAGGTCGGCGAGGCACTCGTCATCGGCGGCTTCGGCTACGTGCTGCTCCTGCTCGGCTTCCACCCGGCGCCCGTGCTGCTGGGCTTCGTGCTCGGCCCCCGGTTTGAGGAGAACTTCCGGCGCGCGCTGCTGCTATCGCAAGGCGACATGGCGGTGTTCGTCCAGCGCCCGATCAGCGCAGCCTTCCTGGCCGTCACCGTGCTGCTGATCGGCGCCCAGCTCTACGTCCGCTGGCGCCGGCACCGGCAGGTCACCCCCGCGATGCTGGCGCCGGAACCCGTGGCGAACGATTGAACGGTCGCACTATCGCAAGCCCATCAGACAGGCGTTGGTGCACTTCGATGGTCTGAATGATGGTAGGATGCTTGTCCATCTCTTTGGTCCTGACCGCACCGATGCCGCACAAACACAACGCCGACCGCCGTCACCACATCCCGAAGATGTCGTTCAA
>JAABUM010006773.1_pt1 | contig 10996 bp, 11 predicted proteins | sample 5559161 | NCBI WGS metagenome assembly JAABUM01 (sample SAMN10711868, study PRJNA513369) | rock metagenome | isolation source: Antarctica rocks | place: Antarctica: Victoria Land, Siegfried Peak nord | reverse complement strand
CAGGGGAGAGGTAGGGGTGCTGTCCGGTGCCGTACGGCAACGCCTGGTCACCGATGTTCTTTGCCGTGGTGGTCACCGCCAGGCCGTCCGCGTCGATGATGTATTCGACGTGCACGTCCAGGGCGAAGGGGTAGCCCTTGAGCGGGTAGAGCGTCGTGGCCATCACCACGCGGTCGCAGCTGTGCTCCACCGCCTGCCATGCCCGCCACCGCAGGAAGCCGTGAATGGCGTTCTGCTTCTCCGGCTCCGTCAGCGGCACCTGGTAGTCGTTGCCGTCGAAGTGATACCGACCGTCGCGCAAGCGGTTGGGCCACGGGATCAGTGGGGCGCCGTGCGCGCCGTCGCACATGGCATCGAGGTCGTAGGGATGCAGCACCGGACGCTCGCCGTCGTCGTAGGCACGGATGCCGCCACCCACCTCCACGATGGTGGCCCGCTGCTGGCCGAAGGCGATCTCGAACTGCTCACCTGAGGGTGGAACTGGCATCTCCGTCCGCCTCCATCGCTGTTGCCCTCTCCCTAGTTTGCGTGTTCGGCGCGAACCGCGCTTACTCCGACCGAAGACTTAGTTGCGCCGATGCAATGATTGCGACAGACTGGACGGTATGCGGCTGCGAGCACTGGAGTCGCGACATGCGGTACGGCTTGGTTTGCTCCTCGGTGTGGTGCTGCTAGCCCCACTCGGCTCGGTATGCCCGGGAGGCCCGATGACGAAACCGCGAGAGCCGGTGTGCGATGCCCAAGGATGAACTCCGGCGTCCGGTGACGGAATTCCCGCCGCACGTGTTGCGCGAGTACACCCTGCTCGCCGACGGTGAGCGAGGGGTCGTGCTGGGGCCCAAGGGGGACATCGCGTGGATGTGCGCGCCCCGCTGGGACTCCGACGCGGTGTTCTCCGCGCTGATCGGCGGTGCGGGGTTGTACTCGGTGACCCCGACGACGCCCAGATTCGTCTGGGGTGGCCAGTACGAAGGTGATTCGCTGATCTGGCGCAGCCGCTGGGTGACCGAGACCGGCATCATCGAATGCCGGGAGGCCCTCGCCTTTCCCGGTGACGCCGGCACCGCCGTGCTGCTGCGCCAGATCGTCGCCGTGGACGGCGACGCCCAGGTCCAGGTGGCGCTCGACGCGCGCGCCGGCTTCGGCGCCCACCGGATGACCCGCCTGTCCGAAGCGGACGGCGTGTGGACGATGCGCTCGGGACCGCTGCGGCTGCGGCTGTCTGGGGCCCGGCAGGCCAGTGTGGACACCGACGGGGTGCTACAGGCGGTGCTCGACGTGCGCGAGGGCAGCCGCCACGACCTGGTGCTGGAGCTGTCCGAGCAGGCGCTGCCCGATGTCCCCGTGGACCCGGCCGCGGCGTGGCTGGCCACCGAGCACGCCTGGGACAAGGCGGTGCCAGACACGGTGGGTGGGCTCGCCGACGGCGATGCACGGCACGCCTATGCCGTGCTCCGCGGGATGACCAGTTCCGGCGGCGGCATGGTCGCCGCCGCCACCATGGCCTTGCCCGAACGCGCCGAGCAGGGCCGCAACTACGACTACCGCTACTCCTGGATCCGCGACCAGTGCTACGCAGGCCAGGCCGTGGCGGCAGCGGGGCCGTATCCGCTGCTCGACGATGCCGTCCGGTTCGTCTCCGAACGCGTGCTCGCCGACGGGCCGCAGCTCAAGCCGGCCTACACCGTCCGGGGCGGCGCGGTTCCCGATGAACGCAACCTCGACCTGCCCGGCTACCCCGGCGGCACCGCCAAGACCGGCAACTGGGTGAACGGCCAGTTCCAGCTCGACGCGTTCGGGGAGGCGTTGTTGCTTTTCGCTGCCGCGGCCCGGGTCGACCGGCTGGACAGCGAGCACTGGCGGGCGGTAGAGGCCACTGTCGCCGCGATCGTGCAGCGCTGGCGCGATCCGGACGCCGGCATCTGGGAGCTGGACAACACGCGCTGGGCGCACTCCAGGCTGATCTGCGCGGCGGGGCTGCGCGCCGCGGGAACGTATGCGCCTGCCGGACAGGCCGCGCAGTGGTACCACCTGGCCGACACCATCGTCGCCGACGCGGCCAACGACTGCTTGCATCCCAGTGGACGTTGGCAGCGCGCGCCCGGCGACGAACGGGTGGACGCCGCGCTGCTCTTGCCCGCCCTTCGTGGCGCGCTGCCAGCGGCGGATCCGCGCAGCCGCGCCACGCTCGACGCCGTGCGCGCCGATCTCGCCGTGGACGGATACGTGTACCGCTTCCGCCAGGACGCCCGCCCGCTGGCCGAGGCGGAAGGGGCGTTCCTGCTCTGCGGATTCCTCATGGCGATGGCCACGTCTCAGCAGGGCGAACAAGTGCAGGCCGCGCGATGGTTCGAACGGAACCGAGCCGCCTGTGGGCCACCAGGACTGTTCACCGAGGAGTACGACATCGGCCAGCGGCAACTGCGCGGCAACCTTCCGCAGGCCTTCGTGCATGCCCTGTTGCTCGAGTCCTCGCATCGCCTCGCAGAGCTTCGCTGATACCAGTGCCGGCACAGCCCGGCGGACAAGGAGATCGAGTATGAGCACGCCAGCCAACAAGCAGGTTGTGGTCGTCACCGGGGCCAGCGGCGGCATCGGTCGGGCCACCGCGCAGGCCTTCGGCGCCCGGGGGGCCACGGTTGCGCTGCTTGCCCGCGGGCAGGAGGGGCTCGCCGGGGCCGCCAGGGACGTGCAGGCCGCCGGCGGCACCGCATTGCCCATCCCCACCGACGTGGCCGACCCGGAACAGGTCGAGGCGGCCGCCGAACGGGTCGAGGCCGAGCTGGGGCCCATCGATGTCTGGGTGAACGTGGCCTTTACCTCGGTGTTCGCCCGCTTCGCGGACATCGAACCCGCGGAGTACAAGCGGGTGACCGAGGTGAACTACCTCGGCTTCGTCTACGCCACCATGGCCGCGCTGAAGCGGATGACACCACGGGATGCGGGCACCATCGTGCAGGTGGGCTCGGCCCTGGCCTACCGGGGCATTCCGCTGCAGACCGCCTACTGCGGGTCCAAGCACGCCATCCAGGGCTTCCACGAGGCGCTGCGCTGCGAGTTGTTGCACGAGAAGAGCAACGTGCACGTGACCATGGTGCAGATGCCCGCGGTGAACACCCCGCAGTTCTCCTGGGTGCTCAACCGGCTGCCCAAGCATGCGCAGCCGGTCCCGCCGATCTATCAGCCCGAGGTCGCCGCCCGCGGGGTGCTGTACGCCGCCGACCACCCGAAGCGCAGGGAGTACTGGGTGGGCGCCTCCACGATGGGCACTTTGGCCGCCAACGCCATCGCGCCGGGCGTGCTGGATCGCTACCTGGCCCGCACCGGGTTTTCCTCGCAGCAGACCGACCAGGCGCGCTCACCCGACCAGCCCGTCAATCTGTGGGAGCCGGCGGATGGCCCCGATGGACGTGACTACGGGGCGCACGGGGTCTTCGACGACCAGGCCAAGTCCGGTAGTCCCCAGCTGTGGGCGTCGCATCACCACGGTGTGCTCGGCGCGGTTGCGGGGGTGCTGACCGGCGTGGGCGCCGTCCTCCTTTCGCGCGGACGGCGATGAGGGGACTGGAGGGGGTCAGGGCGACGCTGGGCGTGGCGCAGCTGGTGGCACCGGGCTCGACAGGACGAGTGTGGGGGCTCGCCCCGGACCGCCACGCTCGCGCGGTAGTCCGGGTGCTTGGCGCGCGGCAGCTCGCGCAGGCAATGTTCACGGCCACCAAGCCCACCATCTTTGTCCGCCGCGCGGGCGTCGGCGTGGATGCGCTGCATGCCCTCAGCATGGTTGGCCTGGCGGCGGTTGATGCACGCCGGCGAAGGGCCGCGTTAACCGACGCCGCGGTCGCCAGCACGCTCGCCGTCATCGGTCTGCGGTACGCCAGCCGGCAATGAACGGTGCGGGCGCGCTCACATCCTCAGAGGCCGACGCTGCCCTGCATGATGCCCCCGTCGACGAACACGGTGGTGGCCGTCAGGTACCCGGATTTCCCGGATGCCAGGAACACCACCACGTCCGCGATCTCCTGCGGCTGGGCCATTCGGCCGAGCGGAACAGCCGCGTTGAGGGTCTTCAGCTTGTCCGGGTCGCTGATCGTCGAGGCGTTGATCGGGGTGGCCACCGCGCCGGGCCCGACGTTGACCACCCGCACATCGTGGGGCCCGAGCTCCACACCGGCCGTACGGGTGAGCATGCGCGTGCCTCCCTTGGACACGCAGTACGCGACGTTGCCCGGCATCGGCCAGTCCTCGTGCACCGAGGAGATGTTGATGACGGTGCCCCCGCGTCCCTGGGCGATGAACTGCTTCGCCGCGAGCTGGGTGCCGAAGAACGCGCTCTTGAGGTTGATGTCCAGGACCTTGTCGTAGTCCTCCTCGGTGGTCTCCAGCAAGGATGTCCGGGTCTCCACGCCCGCGTTGTTCACCAGCACGTCGAGCCCACCGAAGGTGTCGACTGCCGCCTGCACCATCTTGCGCAGGTCGGCCACTTTGCTCACGTCGGCCTGTACCCCGACCGCGCGGCCGCCGGCCGCCTCCACCTTGCCGATCAACCCCGTGGTCGCGTCCGGATGGACCACGTAGTCGATGACGACGTTCGCGCCCTCGCTCGCCGCGGCGAGGACGATCGCCGCACCGATGCCGCTGTTGCCTCCGGTCACCACGATCGTTTTGCCCTCGAGCAGCACGTGCTTCTCCCTTCGCAGCCAGACCGCGCACCGGTAGGCAGGTCTCACGGTAACTGTGAGGTGGGCTCGCCGCGCGAAGGCCCGGCGAGGGCGCTTGCATGAGTAGGCACGGTTTTCTGCCACCGAGCCACCGGGACCGGGCCATGACCGGCGAAGTGCTCAGCGCCGTGGTGCTGGCCGCACTGTTACTGCTGCTCCGCGGAGTCCGGACCTCACCCCCGCGACGTCGCGAGCACCCTCGCCTCCGGGCGCCGCACGTCGGTGACGCTGACCTACAGTGCGTACGCGGTCGCCCTCAACCAGCGCTGAAGTGATCATCGGCTTAGCGTGAAACAACCAGCTAGTTCATTGCGTGTTCGCAATGATTGCGAGGTAGTATGAACATCAGTCGGCCGGGGACAGCACGGAGGGAGTGGCGATGACAGCGTTACGCCGTAGGAGCACACCGATCAGCGAGGGAGTGCACGGCATCGACCGGATGGTGCGCAACGTGGAGACGGGCCGCTTCGAGCGCAGCCTCGCCGCATTGACCGCCGTCGGCTCGCTCGTTACCGCCGCAGAGATCTACTTCGAGCATGACAGCGCCAGCTTCGGCAACAAGGTGATGTGGTGGCCGGTCGTCCTCGGACCGGTGGGTGCGGCCGCCGGGGTCGCCGGCTTCCTCGACAAGCGGATGGCCAAGACGGCGCTTCCGCTGGCTTCGGCGGTGATCGTGGCCAACGGTCTGCAGGGCACGTACCTGCACGGTCGCGGGATTGCACAGAAGCCCGGCGGCTGGTCCAACTTCACGTACAACATGGAGACCGGACCGCCCCTCTTGGCGCCGCTGCTGGTCACCATGGTCGGCGGGATGGGCCTGCTGGCCGCACTGTTGCGGCGCGAGCAGTGAGTGCCCTGCCACCGGCGACACCGAGTGGGCGCTTTCCCGGCTTCGACGTCGTCGCCCAGTCCCGGCATTGGGATCCGGTCACCAAGGGAGTGGTGCTCGCTCGGTTGGGGATGCCGCCGGACATCCGCTTCTTCACCCCCGCCGAGGAGGCGATCGGTACGGCCCTGGTGGACCAGTTGCTCGACCAGCACGAGGAGCCGAAGGTCCCGGTGCTGCCGCTGATCGACGCACGCCTGGCCGAGCAGCAGACCGACGGATGGCACTACGCGGACATGCCGATGGACGACCAGGCGTGGCGGGACAGCCTGGCCTACCTGGACATCGACGCCCGGTCCCGCTTCGGGCGTGGCTTCGATACCTGTACCCGGGAAACGCAGGCCGAGCTGGTGCAGGCCATTCAGGACCTGGCCGACGACGACTGGCACGGGATGTCGGCCTCGCGGGTGTGGAGCCTGTGGACCCGATACGCCTGCACCGCTTTCTACTCCCACCCTGCGGCGTGGAATGAGATCGGCTACCCGGGTCCGGCCTACCCCCGCGGCTACAAGAACCTCGGCGTCGACTCGCTGGAAGGTGGCGAGGTGCGCGACGTGCGGCCCACCGAGGATCCGCTGCGGGGGCAGCGCTGATGGGCAAGGTCGTCGGGCGTGACGACGTACGGCAGCGCAACGAGTCCGCGTGGCTGCTGCCCAACGACGGCAGCCGGACCAACCACCGGCTGCGCAAGGACATGCGCCGCTTTCCGAACACCGAAGAGGTCGACATGGTCGTCGTCGGCTGCGGGGCAGGCGGGTCCACCATGCTGCAGCGCTTGGCCCGCGCCGGCTGGAAGGTGGTGGGCCTGGACGCCGGCCCGTTCTGGGATCCGGACGCCGACTGGGTCAGCGATGAGGCCGGTTCGCACCACCTGTACTGGACCGAGCCGCGCCTGATCTCGGGGGAGACGCCGGTCCCCTTGGGCTCCAACAACTCCGGCCGCGGCGTCGGCGGTTCGATGGTGCATTTCGCCGGGTATGTCCCGCGTTTTCACCCCAGCGACTTCCGCACCCACAGCCAGGACGGGGTCGGCGCGGACTGGCCTCTCGAGTATTCCGATCTACGCCCCTATTACGCCGACATCGAGGGCGAGCTGCCGGTGGCCGGGCAGGACTGGCCCTGGGGCGACCCGCACTCCTACCCGCACAGCCCGCACAAGGTGGGCGGCAACGGCGAGATCTTCCTCCGCGGGGCGCGCACGCTCGGCATCACCGCCAAGGTGGGACCCGTGGCGATCACCAACGGGCGCTTCGGCAACCGGCCGCATTGCATCTACCGCGGGTTCTGCCTGCAGGGCTGCAAGGTCAACGCGAAGGCATCACCGCTGATCACCCACATCCCCGACGCCCTGGCTCACGGTGCGGAGATCCGCGCTGACAGCATGGTCACCCGGGTGGAGGTGGACGAGCGGACCGGCCGCGCCACCGGGGTGCAATACGTGCGCGGGGGAGTGCCGCATTTCCAACGCGCGCGGGTGGTGGTGGTTGCGGGGTATTCCATCGAAACCCCGCGGCTGCTGCTCAACTCCGCGTCCCGCCGCTTCCCGGACGGCCTGTGCAACGACCACGACCAGGTCGGGCGCTACCTCATGGTGCAGGGCGCACCGCAGACCGCCGGACGCTTCGATGCGGAGGTCCGGATGTACAAGGCGCCGCCGCCGGAAGTGAGCACCGAAGACTTCTACGAAACCGACGCCACCAAGGACTACAAGCGCGGCTTCTCCATCCAGACTGTGTCTCCCTTGCCGATCACCTGGGCCGAACACGTTGCTGCGCAGGGGCGCTGGGGCAAGGACCTGCGTCAGTACATGAGCGACTACGTGCACTGGTCGACCCTGGGCGCACTGTGCGAGTTCCTGCCGCAGGCGCGCAACCGGGTCACCCTGGCCGAGCAGACCGATCGCCACGGCCTGCCGGTGGCGAACTTCGCCTATTCGCAGTGCGACAACGACAAGCAGCTGATGCGGGCCGCCCAGGCCGTGATGGAAGACGTGCTGAAGGCGGCGGGGGCGGACGAGGTGATCACCATCGACCGTTACGCCCATCTGGTGGGCGGGGCGCGGATGGCCGCCGACGCCGAGCACGGGGTGGTCGACGCCAACTGTCGCACCTTCGCCGTGGACAACCTCTACATCGCCGACGGCAGCGTGCTGCCCACCCAAGGCAGTGCCAACCCGGCCCTGACCATCATGGCCGTCGCCGCCCGTGCCGCCGACCGCCTCATCCACCGATCCTGACCGCTGGAAGGACCACGCATGGCTAAGGAAGTTTCCGACTACCTGCTGGAACGACTGCGCGAGTGGGGCGTGGAGAAGGTCTTTGCCTACCCGGGCGACGGGATCAACGGCATCGACGCCGCCTGGGTGCGAGCCGACAACAAGCCGCAGTTCATCCAGGCCCGGCACGAGGAAATGGCCGCGTTCGAGGCTGTTGGCTTCGCCAAGTTCAGCGGCCGCCTCGGGGTCTGCATGGCCACCTCTGGGCCCGGCGCCATCCACCTGCTCAACGGCTTGTACGACGCCAAGCTGGACCACGTGCCCGTGCTGGCCATCGTCGGGCAGACCAACCGCAGTGCCATGGGTGGCTCCTACCAGCAGGAAATCGACCTGATGAGCCTGTACAAGGACGTCGCTAGTGACTACCTGCAGATGGTCACCGTCCCCGAGCAGCTGCCCAACGTGCTCGACCGCGCCATCCGGATCGCCAAGACGGTGCGCGCGCCGACCGCACTCATCATTCCTTCCGACGTGCAGGAACTGGAGTACTCGCCGCCCACGCACGCGTTCAAGATGGTGCCCTCCAGCATGGGCATCGACTGGGCCACCCCGCGACCGGACGACGCCGGGGTGACCAAGGCGGCCGAGGTGCTCAACAGCGGGCAGAAGGTGGCCATTCTCGTCGGCCAGGGCGCCCGCGGCGCCGCGGCGGAGATCGCCGAGGTGGCCGAGCTGCTCGGTGCCGGGGCGGCCAAGGCACTGCTGGGCAAGGACGTGCTGTCCGACGATCTGCCGTGGGTCACCGGCGCCATCGGCCTGCTCGGCACCCGCCCCAGCTACGACATGATGATGGACTGCGACACCCTGCTGACTATCGGCTCCAGCTTTCCCTACACCCAGTTCCTGCCGAAGTTCGACCAGGCGAGGGCGGTGCAGATCGACATCGACGGCCGCTTCATCGGGATGCGCTACCCCTACGAGGTGAATCTCGTCGGCGACGCCAGGGCGACCCTGCGTGCATTGATCCCCCAGTTGCAGCGTAAGTCCGACCGGTCCTGGCGGGAGAGCATTGAGAAGGGCGTGGGGCGGTGGTGGGAGACCATGGCCATGCAGGCCGAGGTCTCGGCCGATCCGGTCAACCCACAGCGGTTGTTCGCCGAGCTCTCGCCCAAACTCCCGGACAACGCCATCGTCACCGCCGACTCGGGGTCCTCGGCCAACTGGTATGCCCGCCAATTGAAGTTCCGGGGCAACATGCGCGGTTCGCTCTCGGGCACCCTGGCCACGATGGGCCCGGGCGTGCCCTATGGCATCGGCGCGAAATTCGCCTGCCCCGACCGGCCGGTGATCGTCTTCAGCGGGGACGGTGCCATGCAGATGAACGGCCTGGCGGAGCTGATCACCGTCAAGCACTACTGGCAGCAGTGGGAGGACCCGCGGCTGATCATCGCGATCCTGCACAACAACGACCTCAACCAGGTGACCTGGGAGATGCGGGCGATGACCAACTCGCCCAAGTTCACCGAGTCCCAGAACCTGCCGGAGGTCGACTATGCGGCCTTCGCGGCCACCTTGGGGCTGCAGGCAATCTCGGTGGACGACCCGACGCAGCTCGCCTCGGCCTGGGACCGGGCGCTGTCGGCCGACCGGCCCACCGTGCTCGACGTGCGCACCGACCCGAACGTTCCGCCGGTGCCCCCGCACGCCACCTGGGCGCAGATGCAGTCTTCGGCCGAGGCGCTCCTCAAGGGTGACGAAGATCGTTGGGGTGTCGTCAAAGAGGGTGTAAAGACGAAGATGCAGGAGTTCCTACCGCATAAGGAGGGCTGACATGGCAATCCCCGAGGACCCCCGCGAACGCGGTGACGTCCCGGTGCCGGACCTGCTGGAGCAGCAGGAGCCGGCGGACCCGGGCGCCGTGGACGAGGACGAGGACCTGCCCGAGTTCGACCCCGACTTCCACCCGGAGGCGGACCCGGCGGACATCCTGGAACAGCAACACCCGGTGCCGGATTCCGACGACTACCCCAACGCCGCGGATAGTGAGCTCTGATGGCCGACACCGGCTACAGCACCGTCGTCGTCGGCACGGACGGGTCGGAGACGTCCTTGCGCGCGGTCGAACGGGCCGCCGAAATCGCCGGCGTCTCGGTTGCGCGGCTGGTGATCGTCTGCGCCTACGAGCCGCAGCCGCGGGAAGTGCAGCGGGAGGCCTCCGTGGCGCTCGGGGACGAGGCGTTCCAGGTGGTCGGCTCGGCCCCGGCGCAGGACACGCTGCAGACCGCGAGCGCACGGGCGGCCCGCGCCGGTGCGCTGGACGTGCAGCGCCGCGCCGTCCGGGACAGTCCGGAGAAGGCCCTGCTCGGCGCGGTCGCCGAGCTGGACGCCGACCTGCTCGTCGTTGGTAACCGGGGCCTGAACAGCATCGCCGGCCGGATCCTGGGATCGGTGCCTGCCGCGGTCAGCCGCAAGGCCACCTGCGATGTGCTGATCGCCCACACCGTGCCGTGAGAGCCCGTTCTGCCGTACGAAAGCCGCATTCACCCACTGCCAGACCGCTGAAAGGTTGTGCGATGGTCTTCCCTCCCGACCCCGAGCCGATTCCCACTCCGACACCCGACCCGGCACCGAGCCCCACCCCGACGCCCCCACCAGGTCCGCCGCCGACACCACCGCCGGCACCGACGCCCGTCCCGGACCCCGGCCCGGCACCCACCCCGACACCACCGGGGCCCAGCCCGGCACCGCCGGTTCCTGGCATGACCGGAGGTCAGTGACCGATGCCGTGGTGGACGCCGTCGACGTCGCGGTGTACACCATTCCCACGGATGCACCGGAGGCCGACGGAACGCTGAGCTGGGACTCCACCACCATGGTGCTGGTGCAGGCTCGCTCGGGCGGCACCGTCGGCCTGGGCTGGACCTACGGTCCTGCCGCCTGCGCCACGATGATCACCGACACGCTGGCCGGCGTGGTGCGCGGACGTTCGGTGCTCGACGTCGGCGGCAGCTTCGACGCCATGGTCAAGGCCGTACGCAACGCGGGGCGCCAAGGGGGCCGTCGGATATGCCGTCTCGGCCGTGGACGTGGCCCTCTGGGATCTCAAGGCGCGGGTTCTTGACCTGCCGGTCTACCGACTGCTCGGCGCCGTCCGGGAGGAGGTCCCGGTGTACGGCA
>JAABUM010006772.1_pt1 | contig 10996 bp, 14 predicted proteins | sample 5559161 | NCBI WGS metagenome assembly JAABUM01 (sample SAMN10711868, study PRJNA513369) | rock metagenome | isolation source: Antarctica rocks | place: Antarctica: Victoria Land, Siegfried Peak nord | reverse complement strand
CCGTGTGGAGTGCTTCACGCAGTACAGGGTGGCCGAGCCGATGAACAATCGCGCCAGCGCGCCTCTGTGGTGGCTGCAGGCAAGCATTACTAATAGTGTGATAATAGTATGATAGTATCAAGCTCATGGATGGATTGGCGCGTGTGCCGGCAATAATTCCAGGCGCAGCATTGTGCATTGTCGTCGCCACTTCACAGGATGACAGCACTGCTTTAGGCACGCAGCGCGATGGCAGTGCACGTTGCAGAGAAGAAGCTTGTGCGAGCTGCCGCGTGACGTCTCAACAATCACATGCCGCTGCCCAGCGTGATGGCGGTCCTCAAACATTGAAACAGCAGGGTATTGAAAGTACTGAAGCAGACCTTCCCAACACAAGCACCGCCGCCTCCAGCTCGGCGGCCCGCTGGCACAGCAGCTGCCCCACGGCTTCCTCGTCTGCGTGGCACAGCACTGTGTGCACCTGCAGGCGTGAGAATGCCATAGGTGCAGGTGCGCGTGAAAATCTGAAACAATTTTCTAAGTTGACAGCCCGCTGGCCTAGCAGCTGGCCAGCGGTTCCCGCATGGCACAGCGCAGGTGTTCTTGCGGATGCGTGGATGCTGGAAGCCATCGAGCAGTTTTGCCAGGCGCAGTTGTTGCCTGCTGTTTTTTTTTCGAAATTCACATGGCGCATTCCTTGTTACCACAAATTCAAAATGTGCATTAAAACGCATGTGCTGTCTTGTCAGATGCACAAGAATGCAGAAGGTGACCTGGTAGGAGGTGCCAGGCGGCAGCAGGGGGATGAGCTTCTTGTGGACATACTCTGCCATCAGCTCCATCTGCGTGGCAACGTTGCCGTTAACGCGGCAACCGATAAATCAATGTCAATAGTTGAGCTGCCTGCCCCTGGACAGGTTGTGACTGCGCGACACACGGAGCATTTGCGCCCAACAAGACGACGCAGCGCTGCAAAGCACTTGGAGCTGCAAGCACAGATCTGTGTCTCTAGAGAGCTGCATTGACGTGAGGCGCCGTCGAAAGATGCGGGTGTTTGATCGTGTGCGTGTGCCAGCTACATGTTGATAGCTCGCAGCCAATGGAAACACATGATGCTGAGACTCACGTACGCATGGTCAGCCTCTGGGTCGGGCATCGTGGCGAGGAGCGCTCCGGCCGTGGGCATTGGGAACGGCACGGCCTCCGAATGCCGCGGCGCCGCGTGCAGGATGTGCAGCTCGTCGCCTGCGCATTGGGAAAACCTAGCAGATTCTGGACTGTGGATGTCACATAGAGAACAGGCAGCCTGCTGGATGAAAGCGCCGTCGTTGACTGCAAATAATAGCATAGTTTGGGGCCCACCTGGCCGCAGCATGTTGGCGGCAACCCACTGGCACGCCTTCTCCGAGGCCTGCGCCAGCCCGCAAGACGACTCAGGCCTGAAAGGGCAAATTGCATTTGATCATACAGTTCATTACTGCTGCGGTGCATGCGCGTTCTGCTCTGCTGGCGCCGGCGCATTGGTTGTGGTCGTCAAAACTTCTCAGCGCTGAAACAGTCGGGCCTGCACCTCAGTCTCGTCGACAGCCAGCAGGATGTAGCGGTTCACTGAAGGCGGACCCGGTTGCTGTTGGGCGGTCATTATGTTTGCCGATTGCTGTTGCTGGGCAGCTATGGGATCTTCAGGCAGTTGCACACCTCGAATCGGAGAGCAGTCCAGAGCAGCGGGTGGCGAGTATCGATGCGACTGGTCAGCTGTGGGGCATGCACTCACGCATGCAGGAACTGTGCCTTCTTTCAAATTCTTTGGTCCCACAATTTTCTGGTGGCAGATTGGATGATCTGATGCTGTGCAAGATGCTGCGGAAAATCTGACAGGATCGCTGATTGTGCCGTTGAAGCACGTTAAGACTGTGCAGCGAACTGTGCTGGCGAACATCTCGCATTCACACGGAAAACACTCGAGCCTCGCCTCGGCACCAAAACGTCAAGCAATGAATCTCCACGTGGCCAGCACTCATCGGAAAGGGCTCATGAGAAGAGGTCATATTTCTGTGCTCGTCGCGCTGGATGCCCTGCAAAAGCAGTGGAGGCGACGCATTGGTGCGCCGGGATCTACGGTATGTATCAGCTGGAGTATGTATCAGCTGCTCCAGCTGTGCTGCTTTTCAGCAACAGCAGGTCCATAGGCTGCCGAGCTCTCGTAGTGAATGAAACCGAGGGCGGCTCAATCTCTCGTGCACTGCCGAGCAAGATGATGCCGGGTGCAGACAGCAAGTATCGCATTGTGCATCCGAATGGATTACCTACAGAGGCGGCTGACCTGGCAGTGCTCTGCCGGCAGATTCCGCGGAACACCAGGGTTGCCTTCCCGCCAGCGGGGCGCGGCTGCGACAGCTCCGTGAAACCTAGGCGGCAAGCCGCGAGGCGGCGATGCCGGCAAACACCGCGGCGCCGAACCACTTGTTGGACTGGAACTTGGCCAGGCAGTCGGGTCGGGAATCTAGATCCACCGCGCAGACCTGCCACGCCAGCTGCGCCCCTGCAGCGGCGAGGCCGACATAGAACGGCGCGCCGCACTGCGTGCTCCACCCTGCGCTGGCAGAGGGTCTTCTCAGCCTGTGATGTCCTGTGATGCCCCGCCCTGAAGTGTGCACAAGTGGGCGTCTGCTGCTGCTGGCCTGCAGAAATGCAGGCGGCAGGTGCAGAGGGGATCGTGACCGGCCCTGTATTGAACACAGGTTTCACAGGACCAATTGCAGGAGCTGCAGCACCTGCGCAAGGCTGATGCCACTGGCCTGCGAGGCTGCTGCGTTGCTGCGGTCTGCGCTCCTGCACCGGCGTCCGTGCGCCGGCGCTGGCACTGCAGGTTGCAGGTGACAGGAAGCGACAGCAGTGATCCAGAGGGTGTAGCACAGGGCAGGGTTCAGCAGGCACCTGCCACGCCCAGCAGCGCGATGGCGCCGATGCCAAAGCCGGCAAGCCAGGGTTTAGTGGCAGCGCCAAAGAGCAGCGCCGTCGACTTGACGCCCGCGTGCACATCGTCAGCCTTGTCCTGCGCAACAACCATGCATTGTTGTTCCTATCAGGTCCCTTGCGTCCATGACGTCCCACTCAGTACGATGCTCACTGTGAACGCGCACCATTACGTCACCAGGCTTACGTCACCAGGCTTACGTCACTAGGCGTCCTGGATAGTGGTGTTGTTGTGCCTCCGCCGGCACTATTCCCAATGTCCGATCCCAACACGTGGCAGGTCACACGGTCGATCAGCGAAAAAGGCTCGCCTGGTGCGCGTAGATGGTGGCGTAGACGAGCGACCAGCAGACGCCGGCGGCGTATGGCGGCGCCAACCCATAGTGCGTTCAGAGTTCGGCTGGGATAGTGGGTGGCTCCAATGTCAGGGCACACACCTGGTGCGCGTAGACGGTGTCGCAGACGAGCGTCCAGCAGATGCCGGCGGCGTGGAGCGGCGCCATCTGCAACCGTTCTGAAAGATGGGAGGGGGGAAAAGCAGCACAGTTTCAATCAGCTCGCCTGGTACGCGTAGATGGTGTCGTAGACGAGCGTCCAGCAGACGCCGGCGGCATACAGCGGCGCCACGGCGGCCCAGTCGCAGGAGCCGTGCACAGCGGCCCAGCCCAGCAGCGCCCCCCAGTTGAAGGTCAGTCCAAGATACGCCTGCGGCTGTGATGATGCAACAGAAACGCGAACTCAGGATTCGAAGCCAGACAAAGAAGGCCGGTAAACCCCGCCCCAGCAGAGCGCCCCAGTTGAAGGTCAGTCCCAGGCAGGTGCGAGGCTGCGGACGCAAGAAGGATGTCAGCATGATGTCAGGATGTGTGCGGCATACGAATCTTTTGGCCACGACTTATGAGCCAGGCCGCACACCCGCCGCCCGGCCCAGCAGCGCATTCCAATCAGGAGTCAGGCCCAGGTATGCCTTGGACACTCAATGGCAGTGCTGGTGTTGGCAAGAAAACAGATCGCAGGCTGCTCGCCCAGCATAACAGTTGGAGCTGCATCAAAGAAAAAATATTTTTTAGGTGTTCGTGCACAGCAGCAGGCACACGGAATGCTGGGTGAGAGCTGCTCACCCAGTAGGTGAGGCGCTTCATGAGGGGGTAGGTGAAGACGAGGCCCAGCGCGGAGGCGCCCAGCAAGATGCTGTAGGCGTTGAGCTGCAGCAAGATGCCCAGCCCCAGCAGCAGCTGCGCCCCCAGCAGCCCTGTAGTCAGGGAACAATGATGGCTCACCAAACCTGCGATGAAGGCGTTGCCATGTTCTCGGTGGGCAGGCATTTGCCATGCAGCAGGACACACATCCCAAGGCAGCCGCTGCACGTAGCGGAGGTTTCATTGCCTGCTCCATTAGGACTCTGGTGCCACAAGGGGCTTTACTTGTTCTGATGGCGACAGCTTTTGTGCGCGGACACAACGGACTGACACATGCACCTGCGTATGCCCGACTTCGGCAACCGCATCTGCCAAATCACCGGCGCATAGGTATGCCTGCCTCAACACCCGTTTGGTCATCCGAGGGTTTATGCCCACCGACGGCTGCCGTCTTGGTGACGGCGCCGCTCGCCAGCGGCCGCGACGCCGTGCGTGCCACCTTCTTGTCGAGGTCCGCATCCCACAGGTCGTTCACGGTGCAGCCGGCGCCGCGCAGCAGCAGCGCGCCCGCGCCGAAGAGGGTCAACAGCTGCAAGTTTGGCAAAGCGCCCGGCGGCGCTGCGAGCGCAATGGACCAGAAGCACGGCCACGCCAGCAGCCAGGTGCCTGCGAAGAACAGCGGGAGAGACAGTCATTAGTGTTAGCACGCCGAGTCAGCAGCGGTCTGGAGGGCAGGGGGGTGTCTGGCAGCTGCGTTTTTGGGTAACGTTTGGCTGGTCAGTGGTAACCATGTTTTGTCATGTTTTGTCATGTTTTGTCATGGCTGGTCAGTGGTAACCATGGTTTGTCGGTAGTGTAGCCTGCCAGCAGGCACTGGCTGACACCAGCGATCGAGACCACAGCTGTAGCCAGATGCCTTCGTCAGTGCAGCAGCACTGTGGAGCTGCCGCACTTAAGTTAGTCAGCAGACGTATTGAGTTGGTAACATAAACATGCAGACGACCAGTGGGCTTGTTGAGTTTGGACAAGGGTGAAGGATTATGGGGAGGGTTTAGGGCGCACCGATGGGCTTGTCCAGGCGCATGAGATGCGCATAGGGCAGCAGGCGCGGCGGGCAGCGCCGGTCCAGCCACGATGGCGGCGCTGCCGCAGCGCTGAAGCTGCTGTCCGCCGGCGGCGCGGCCGCGGCGGCGGCGGCCGTACTGTCCGGCATGCTGGCAGCGTCGCCGGGCTGTGGATGCGGCCCGGTGCCGAATCCACTGCCGACGGCCATCTCGGCGGCCGCGCTGCTGCTGACCTGTGATAGCACAACAACAAACATATGGGTTCAGTCAAATTGACGCTGCAGAAGCGGAGTTGCAGTCCGGCAGGCATGGTTTTGATCTGCTGTGCTGGTGCGCGTCTTACAGGCTTCGCAAGAGACTGCTGCGATCTGCAGCTCACCATGCGCTGCTGCAGGCAAGGCTGCAGCGCCGCGTTGCAGCGCCATGCCGTCGTCGCACCGCCGTGCAGAAGCTTCTGCAGCTGCCTGTGGATTACTGCCAGACTCTGTGTGGCCTGCGTGCGGCAGCTCGCCTTGCTGCCTTCGCCGCAGCGGCAGCCGGTGTCACTGGGGATGCCACGGTGGCCGCCGGCAGGCACGCTGTGCCAGATGCCCTGGCTGCTGCCGCCGCGGCCGCGGCTGCCGCTGCCGAAAACAGGCGCAGCAAGTCCTGCAGCATGCGGCCACGCTGACGCCCCGCCGGCAGCTTGCCAGGGCGCCGGCGCACTAACGGAGTCCCCGGTTAAAGGGTCCGCCGAGCTGAAGCCGCGGCTGGACAGAGCTCTTGCGGCGGCGACCAGGCCGCTTGGAACGTCGCTGCCGCGCACATGGTGCTGACTTTCCCACGACTGCCTCAGCAAGGTCAGCGCCGCGCGCCCTCGCTGAGCCATGGCTTGACGCAGGAACAACCTGGCCGGCCAGGCTTTGGGTGGTTTACAATGTTTCAAGAGATGATGAATTGCAGCACTATCTGCAGTTGTCTGTGAGCATCATATACTTGCACTGAAGATTCCAATTTTGCTGAACGTGGCTCTACGCTAGCCCGCAATTAGTGAATTTTGCTGGTTTTCTCTTCTTGGGAACGACGAACCGGCACGGATGCCACCGAACGAGATGAGGCGAACGCGCAAAAGGGTGGTCTTCGAAATTCGGCCAAGTGCTAGGGACCTGCCTAAACCCACTGCACTTCCGAAAGGCCAGCCTCACAGCCCAGCGTTTCCCAGAAGCCCTTTGCGGTGCTGTGGATTGTTGGACATTGGATAAGTGCTGCCCATAGCGTTTGCCTGCATAAAGCGCAGCGCCAGCCCTGCATTCATTGCGAGCGGCAGGTGGTTTTGAAGTTCCGAAGTTGACATTCCAGGCCGTCTCAGTGATGCAGTATACATAAAGCAGCTTGCAAGCGCTTCCAGCATACACTGGGACGCATTGCACCATCACAGCGTAGGCGGAGCGGCCGTGAGCATCACCAAGGTGACTTGCTCGCTGCCGATCGCCTCTGCATATCGGCTGCTGCGACACGACACCAGCAGTCGAGCCGCTACTTCTCGCATTCTGGACGCAGTATCTTACGGCAGGCTGATGGAAACCTCATCAGATGTCCAGGTCTCTCATGGCAGGCGCGCACATGGTGGCTCGGCATAAATCCTTGCTCCCGCATCATGGGGCAAACTTCAGGTTGTCTGTTGCTGCAGCTGAGGGGAGATCCCATGTCGTCCGGCGCTGCCAGTAGCAGCCTTCTCTACTCGTGAGCGGGCATGGTACGCGGCAGCCGAGATGGCGACAGCGCCGCAGCAGCGCCTGCGCGCTACTCCCTACGCCGACGAACGGCCAGCAGGTGCATATCGCAACGCTTTCTCTTTCTGCAGGCCGAGACATGTGTGATTTGTCCCCATGCTGATGGGAGCACATCGTTCTGCCGGCAGGGTGTGCTCGCACTCGTGCAAGCATGCTCTCTGCGGCTTTGAGCTCGATACTGACTTTTGAAAAGGGCTGCTGCTCGGTTCACGGGCTCCGAATGCCCCGCAGGACGGGCAACGGCTCGCGCAGCGCGGAGGCGGAGCTGGCAAAGCTGCTGGCGGCGGCCGCCGGCTGCCGCAATGTAGTCATCTTTTCCGGCAGCGGGCTGTCGGCGCCCTCAGGTGAGCAGGGCGACGCACTGCGGACACACAAGGCGAGAGGTGCATTGACGGCCTGGTCAGCCAGCCAACATGAGGCTGGCTGTGCCTGCCAGTTGAATCGTGATGTCATGCCAGACACCCCAGACACGGCGGGTGCCGTACCTGACTGCCGAGGTTTCCGGTGTGCGCTGGTCAGTCCTGCTGAATTTAAGATGTCTCGGGTAGTCCTGCTGAATCTGAAGCACGTTGTGCAATTCCCAGGTGAATTCTGCAGGTCGAAAGCTCGGGAGATGCATGCATCAGCATTGTATTATCATATTATGAGCATTATATTATTATGAGCACCTTCAGCACCAAGGGCGGGCTGTGTGAGTGCGCGGCGCAATGGTCTCGTGAACAATTGGCCTGCACTTCCGATCGGAGTCACCGGCCGCCTGCCCTGACGTTTGCGCGCTTTGTCATCTGCAGGCATGAGCACCTTCAGCACGAAAGGCGGGCTGTACGAGCGCGCGGCGCGGCGCTTCGGCCTTGCGGACGGCATGCGCCTCTTCAGCTACGCCTTTTTCGACAAGCAGCGGCTGGAGGCGCTGGCAAGTCAAAACCTCTTGAAAATTGCTCGTGGCCCCATCGCTCTTCAGACTGTGAGAGGAGGGCCAGACGCAGCGGCTGGCGCTGTATGCACGGTCGTCTTTCCTGTCTGAGGCAGCCGCCAGGAGGCTGCGTGCAGCTCCCAGGCAGTACCTGGCTGTCAGTCCCCGGACATTACGGGCGCATAGTAGCAACCCTAAACCCTAAACCCTAAACAAGACGCGGTGTTCATCAGCCCGTCGTTGCCTCCCGCATTGTGCACCACACTGGCCCAGCTGCCTCCCGCATTGTGCACCACACTGGCCCAGCTGCCTCCCGCATTGTGCACCGCACTGCCCCAGCTGCCGCTGGGCGTCCATGGTGCTCCTGATGGAAATTTGGACGGAGATTTGGACGCTTGCGACGCTGCCCGGCATGCTACACCTCTCACATTGTGCAGCTTCGTGCATCTTCCGGCTGCAACTCTCAGGGCCACTATCGGTCGCTGCACCATCCTCCACAGGTCTTCCTAGCAAACATGTGCACCGAGGCGGTGTCTGCGGCGCCAGCGGCGACGCAGCGTGCAGTCTCGGGCATGGCGGCTGCCGGGCATCTGGCATGGCTGAACATTCATCGAATGCGTTGTTCCCAGGCCTTCTTCGCCGAGATTTACATGGAGGCGGTTGCGGCGGCGCCGGCGGCGGCGCACCGCGCCATTGCGGGAATGGCGGCGGCGGGCGTGCTGCAGCGGCACTACACCCTAAACATCGACGGCCTGGGCGAAGCGGTCGGCATGGACACCTGGCACCCCGACACGAACCCGGAAGGTCAGATCCACTTACCTAATTAATAATATGGTTTGCGACGGGCGTGCTGCAGCGGCACTACACCCTAAACATCGATGGACTGAGCGTGGCGGTGGGTATGGACGCCTGGCACCCCGACACCAACCCTGAGGGTGAGTCAACCAGGGGTTTGCTAGAAAGGTTGGCAACATCAGGTCCGGTTAACGGTTGTCAGTGTTGACACCGCTGACCGGCACCGCTCAACCACGAGTGCGCTCGCTCTGACTGTATGAGCCCAGGCAACAGGCAGGTTGCGTCGGCAGCCTGCCTCATGGTCTGGCTTGCCCACAGCCACAGCCAGGTCATGTTTGCCAACAGGCATGGCAAACATCAGGAATGGCGCTGCACTGGCAGTGCTGCTGTGACAGAGCTGTCTTCCCCGTCATGGGGCTGTCAGCTTGCGGCGGCTGGTGTGCCCCGCCTGCGGCATCGTCGTTGGACGAACTACTTGATGTCCGAAGCACGACTCTTGAATATGCGCGTGTGCAGGGCAGGCATCATGGTGGAGATGCCCGGCGGAATGCGGCAGCTGGTGCGCCCCGCCTGCGGCAACGTTACGGCCTCAGTTTCATACACTCTTCCTGATTTGTGCTTTGCGTTCACGTGCGCAGGCATCACGGTGGAGATGCACGGCAGCGTGCGGCAGCTGGTGTGCCCAGCTTGCGGCACCGTCGTCGGGCTGACGCCCGCGGCGGCGCGCACGCTGAAGGCGCGCAAGCCGCTGCGCTGCGCCGCCTGCGGCCACGCGCCCATCCGCACCAAAGTGATGTTGTACGACGATGCGGAGGGTGGGTCTTGCTGGATGGCTTGCTTCGTCTTGCTAGATGGCTGAACAGTGGTGGGACATCCCGATAGCGCCGTGATTGATGCAAGGCGCTCAACATCTCATGGCTCAAGTCAGCTGCCGCACTGCCTCCACTTCTTGCAGATGCTTCTACTAAGCCAGACGTGTGCAGACGCACCTGAAACTTGCTGATGGAACGTACTGCGATTGTCAGACTGTTGCCGTGTGGTGCCTTGCTGTCAATTGGATTAACAATTTGCCCTTGCAGGCTTGGTGATACACATCGGAGACAGTGTGTGAGCGCATGGAGAGAGGCCATGGCGGCTGCAGATCTTTTTCTTGTGCAACACCACCACTTCGGCCAGCAATCCTTCATTGCGTCATCTGCACAGATTCGGTCATCACGCCGGACACGGTGTACGAGCGCATGGAGGAGGACATGGCTGCGGCGGTCCGTGTCATGCAGTGCTGGTTTCCGTCATGTAATTCGTTTTGTCAATCACCTGTGCAGATTCCGTCATTACGCCGGAGACGGTGTACGAGCGCATGGAGGAGGACATGGCTGTGGCGGACCTGGTGTTGTGGGTCGGCATCTCCTTCCAGCAGTCTGCCTCCACGCAGTACTTCCGCAACGTGCGCAATGTTGCTGAATATCCCTCTGGAGCCAAGGCTCTATGCACATGCTTCCAGTACTGTAAAGCAGGGTTCGTGTGAAAGTGGCATTGTGTGTCTCCATCATGTATCGTCACCAGTTCTGTCTGGTTGCCAAGCTACACGTAGTTACAATATGAAGAAGGGTCTTTCTTGCTTTGCGCAGGTGCGCGGCATGATTGCAGAGGCGGGGCGCGTGGGCGCTGTGAAGCAGGCGCTCGTTAATCCCTCTGACGAGACGCTGTGGAACGTGCTCTCCGCCTGCTCCAACACCGGTGTGTCCTGTTGCCGCGCGAAACGCATCTTCACCTGTTGAAAATGTCTTCAGAGTATACGTCTTCACAGTGCCGGCCTCAGAGTAAACTGGATCGTACCTCCACAACTTGTTTCGTCGACTATCTGAGCATTCCAGACTGTGTGCCATTCCGGCATCCTCACAATGTGTTGGCCTGCTCTCGCGGTCACAGTATCTTGCATCTGGAAGCTGCGGTGTAGCCGGACACGCTATCATCTGAAGCCGACAGCTCGAACGATCGAAGCCAGAATGGCGAGTTCTCAGCTGCATCCACAGTGCTTCCGACTTGCAGTGTCAGGTCTGCTTCCACCAAAGAGGCCTGGCTAGCATGTGCATTCTCATAGGCTTTCGGAACGTGTCGTGACGGGTTCTGGTCTTACCCCCACTTCATCACTGTTCAGGCGAGCTGGACGTGCTGGAGGTGCTTCTGCCGGCGGGCGCCGCACTGCCGCCACTGCCGTTCTATGGTGATCGAACGTAGTAAAGACTGACCAGAGCTCAAGCTTGCTTCGCAATGATGCAGGCGAGCTGGATGTGCTGGAAGTGCAGCTGCCGGCGGACGCCGCGCTGCCGCCGCTGGCCGCGGCGATCGCCGTCGGCA
>JAABUM010006771.1_pt1 | contig 10996 bp, 12 predicted proteins | sample 5559161 | NCBI WGS metagenome assembly JAABUM01 (sample SAMN10711868, study PRJNA513369) | rock metagenome | isolation source: Antarctica rocks | place: Antarctica: Victoria Land, Siegfried Peak nord | reverse complement strand
TTGGCGTGCGGTCGGGCTTTCGCATCTCGGAACTGCTTTCGCTTCGGCGCTGTGACATCGTGACCCGGAGCGGCATCGCCGAGCGCGTGTCGGTCGCGCGCAAAAACATGAAGAAGAAGGTCGAAGGGCGAACAGTTCTCATTCATCCCGAAGCGCGCGAAGCATTAGCGATGTGGATGGTGCAGCTTTACGAACTGGGCTACATGACGCCGGAGTGCTTTGTCTTCCAGAGTCGCACCGGCCCAAACGCCGCGATCTCGCGGGTGCAAGCGTATCGGCTGCTGTCGCGTGCCTGTGATGCGGCGGAGTTGTCGGGCAAGCTGGGCACGCACTCAATGCGAAAAACCTTCGCCGACAAAATCTACGACCGGCTCGGTCACGACCTCATCAAAACGCAAAGAGCGCTCGGCCACAAAAACATCAACTCAACCGTTTCCTACCTTTCGTTTCGAGAAGAAGAGATAGATGAAGCGATCTTGGGGCTGTAAGGATCAAAAGCGATGAACCATCCTGAACTGGACAACATTCTGCTCAACCCTCGTGAACGCGAAGAACTCCAACGGCTCTTCGACTACACGGAGAGATTACGCGAAGAGATGAAGCGCGACCCCGAAGTCGCGTGCCGTCTATTGGAGCGCATCGGCTACTTCGAGATGATGGAAGACGAGCGCGCCGAACAAGAGGCTTTGCACCAGATGGACGAAGCGAATGGCACAACCCAAAATGCACAGGTCACGAAGGGACGTTGAAGAACACGAAGAAACTGATTTTACTTGAGCCACCTGAACACGCCATGACTTCTCTTTTGCAATCCCTTGAGCGGAACGCTCAAGCGCCGCGCGAGTTCTACACCGCGCAAGAACTCGCCCAGATGCTGCGCGTGACCGAGATGACCATCTACCGCATGGCCAAACGAGGTCAACTGCCCTTCTACTCCATCGGGCGCTCGATGCGCTTTCGCGTTAGGGAAGTCGAGGAGTTCTTGCGCGCCGCCAAAGGGCAGGCACCCACATCCACAAGCTGACCTCACGTTCCAGGTGAAGGGGCCTAGGTTTCTTAAGGTAAAGGGAGGCTTCCCTATCAACAACCTCTCTGGAAGTGGAGTCTGCGTGTGTATGATGAACACACTCACCATGAAGAACATGAAGAAGGCGGCTGCGCTGGCCACCTTGACCTTAACCCCTGCGTTGGCTTTGACCTCTTCGGCTCAGGCCGATCCTGCCTGGGGCACTTCGACCCGCGACCGGAACAACACCTCGTGGAACAGTAGCTCGCGTCAGAACCAGAACACGCCGCGCGACTACCAAGGCACCAACCAAGAGCAGAACTATAACCAAGGGCAGAACACCGGCTACAACCAGGGACAGAGGTATAATCCGCGCCCACACGAGGTGCGCGTGGACGAGCGCCGCGGTGCGTCTCGCTATGACGGACGCTATGATTCGCGCCGTGACACCGACCTGGGGCAAAACTACAACAACTCAGGCAACGTCCTGACGGCGAGCATCATCGGTTCCATGCTGTCCCGCTAAGCGCCGCTTCGACACTCCAACCGCCGCACGCATCCAAACGACAGGCCCACCAAGTTGATTCTTGGTGGGCCTGTCGTCGTGTTCCTCAACAAGAGACCTAAAGTTAGGCCTTGTCGATTGGCGAAGTCGAAGCGTTTTTACAGGCTGCATAGGAGCAAGCACCGGCGAGCAACATTCAAGGCCGACCTTTGCCGCCGCAACAACAAGGGTGACTTCCGCCGCGCGCGTCCAAAATCAAAGGTTGCCCGCCCCAAGAAGGCGGAGCAGTCACCACGACGGCGGGCAAACCACAAGTGCGACAGTGTCCGGCGAAACCGTGAACGCCGATGACAGGCGTGGACAACACGAACCCGGACTCTTCGCCACAAGAGGCCTTGGCCTGTGCCGTCCCCTCGGTGGCTACGGCTATTTCTGCGGCTGCAACGGGTGAGGAAAGAGGAACTTCTTTTTGGCAATAATATACTTGACGCACCCGCCGCGTGAAAAATGGCGAATCGAAGTTCACTTGATTTTTTGATTTTTCGGTTTCTTCGCCTTGGGGTTCATGGTTTGGAACCGCTCAAGTTGCTCGTCAGACTTTTCTTTCGAGACAGAGAGAACTTGCTTTGCGACTTCTTGAAACTGCTCAAAAGGCAGAAGTTCGGTAGAACTTGAATCTGATTTTTTGCTCATAGGGTTACTCCTACCAATCATTCTCATCCACTTCATTTAACCCATCTACATCTTCCTCTTCTGAAAGATTGATTGGTTCTGGATCTACAATCGCTCTTTTAGATAGCAAGCCAAATGAGGCTCCTAACTCTTTGAGCATTTGGTGAGGCGGCACGCAACGAACACCAAAATGCTCACACACATTTGGTATCTTAACGCCTTTGAAGGTAGGAACAGCTACATAACTCTCAAGTGTGACTACCGTGTGCTTATAAGCAAGAGCGCAAGCTATTAACAAAGGGTCGGCACCATCTGAAAATCTATCTTTTTCACGGAGTTCAGTAGGAGAAGGCATAGAACCAACGTAATTGGATACTTTAACCATTTGCTTATTGATTTCTGCATCCATAGGAAGAAACAAAGCCGTCCCTCGCGCTTTCGCCCATTCTGTTAGTTCATCGTTCTATACTGAAGACGTTACCCGCTCCATTCTCACGAATAATCCATTCCCAGTATCCGGGACAAAAATCCATACTATAGTAAGTATTTTTCGCAACAATGAAGGTATTTGAATCGAGAAGATAAGCCATTTAAAAATTAGGAAGTTTCATCTCCTTTGCTAATTTTTTTATCCCGTCGTAATTGCTTACGCCTAAGAGATGAAAGGCTTCAGTAGGTAGGCTACGCCCCTCAAGAGTGCTTTCAATCACAGCGCCTATAAAGGGCTTTCCTATTCTACTGATTTTGGTCTTGTAGTAACTAGGGCCTCGTTTCCCTTTTTGCGCCTTCGCTTTTTGCGCCTTCTCTTCAAGTTCCTCTGTAATTCTGCGGTATTGATGAACGAACTCGCCATTACTTATCATCCCAAAATCACTCAAACGACGGAAGATGACCAAATGGCTAACTTTAAAGTGATTCACTAATTGGGCTATATTGGTTACATCATAATTAAAAAGCCGGATTTCCGCTTCTGGAACTAATATCTCAGCCGCCACAGCGTTGCAAAATCGCTCGATATTTAAATCTTGAGCATGAGTGCGATTTAAATTGGATATGCCAGATTGTCCCAACCAGATATGCACAAGTTCGTGCATCAATGTGAACATCTGAGCCGCCTTGAAGTCTGCCCCGTTAATAAATACCAAGGGAGCGTAATCATCCGATAAAGCAAACCCGCGAAACTCATCTACATCTAATGGTCGGTTACTTCCCTCTCCAACAAAAGGTGTTCGCATCACCAGAACGCCCTGATTCTCAAGACACCCACGCTGAAGGCTAAGAGCCTCTTCCCATGTCGCAACACCGGAACGGGTAGACGTGTCAAGATCAAATTTCTGGCGAATGCGCGCCGCCGTTGGAACAATACCTTCAGAACCAGTGAGACTTCCAACAAAATCCAAGCGTGGGTAGCCGTTGCGTATCGCGTAGTCTCGATACCAGTCCTGTCTTGCCATTGCTATGTCTACCGTTTCACGAAGTTCAATACTTATCCTTTCGATGGGTTTGCTCCCCACAGTCCGAAAGTCGTTTATCGGCAGTTCCTCAACTGGCGGCGCGTCTAAATAGAGATAGCCAAAAGGCACATGAGTTTTTTTGGCGACCTCTTCAGCTTGTTTAAGTGTTAGTTCTCCTCCGATTTCCCAATCAGCCACCTTATTTGGACGCGCGCCTACCTTATCGGCGAGTGTCTGAACGGTAAATCCTGCCCGTTCACGCGCCCACTGAAGCATCCTTGGCTCTACAACCACCTTAACGCTTGCCATTTGGTTTTCTGCCTCGCATTGGCCCTTTACGCGGAAAGACTACCCGTCAACTGTTCGTAAGTCAACCTTTTGCCCTCAGAACCGCGCAACACCTTCAAAAATCGGTCTATATCGTCGCCTTGACGCTCGTTAAAGCGAAAGGCTTGCTCATCTAAATAGCGGAACAAATGCTCTTCGTTCACGCTCACATAGGTGCCGCGAAGCGTGCGCTTGAGCAAACACCAGAAGTTTTCAAGGCCGTTGGTATGCACGTTTCCAATAACATAGCAAACGGCGTGATCTACCGCCTTGTGAACGTAATCAGGGTTTAGCCCCTCATAAGCCGGAAAAGCATCGGTAAAGACTTCGGCTCCCGTCTCCACATTGGCCCTGATTTCACCGTGCAAGGTTTTCCGCTTGGTATCAGGGATATGCTTGACACGCACTTTAGACCCCGTGCCGCCCTTCTTAGCCTTGCTCTGGGCTTCCTTGCGCTCGCCGCGCTCCAAGATGCCCATGACAATCTCTTTGCCAGTGGCGCCGCGCCCGTGAATCTTCTCTTTGCGTTTGGCCTTGTGCATATTGGACGCCTTGCCGCCAATGAAAGTCTCGTCGGCTTCAATCGGGCCATTCGCCTTTTCGATGCTGCCTGTGTGCATGGCAAGGCGGATACGGTGAAGCATAAACCAAGCGGTTTTCTGAGTGATGCCTAACGCGCGATGCAACTCGTAAGAACTGATGCCATTCTTGGCGCTGGCAATGAGCCATAACGCCGGAAGCCACTTCTCGAAACCAATCGGGCTATCTTCAAAAATCGTTCCTACCTTGGCGCTGAACTGCTTCTTGCAGCCCTTGCACTTCCAAATGCGGCGCGTGCTTATGAAGCTGACTTCTTGGCACTGGCAACGCGGGCAAACGACGCCATTCGCCCAACGAATCTCCTTGATAAAGTCAAGGCAAACATCGGCGTCGGAGAAGTAAATAATCGCTTCACGAAGGGTTTTAGGGGTTTCCATCGGCGGGCCTCAACTGGGTTCACTGAACACATATACTATTTTAGCGCACTTTGGCGGGTGTGTCAAGTATATTATTGCCAAAACAAACGAGATCACCGGGCGCGGCTCGCGGGGCGACGCCTGGCGCGGGTGTTGTGGGAAGGCAAAACGGCGGGGACTTCTTCGGGCAGAGGCAACTTTTCCATCTCCTCGTTGAAGCGCGCCATCCACGCGATGAAGGGTTCTTCGAGGGCGCGCAGGTAGAGCCAGACCTCGACCGGATCGACGCCTCGCACATCCGTTTCGATGCGCGACACTTCCAGCCCGTTTAGCCCCATGCGCTCGCCGACCGTCGCCTGCGAGATGTTGTGGGCTTCGCGCGTAGCACGCAAAAGACGCAACAACACCTGGTAGTTGTCGGTGTAGCGGGTGCGAAGGCGAGGAGTAGCGATAGAAGTGCCTCAACGCTCTGCATCCCTTGCCCATTGACCCGGAATCAAAGCGGGCCGAAAGGTTAATATCGCTTCCTGATATATCAAAAACTGCGATTAAAGAGGCATTTTCAGCACTTCGTTTATTCTCCTCTTCTCACCAAAAGACAAAAAATCCCGCTTGAACCTTGGGTTCAAGCGGGCTGAAAGACCTCTTTAGCCTCCCTGAAACAATTGTCGGCGAGCGCGACAAGTAACTGGTTCAACGATCAAACCTCTCCGCGTGTGGCGCCAGAAGAAGCCTTCGCCAGAAACTCGCGCAACAGGCTCCGCCGCATCGCGTCGGAAGCGGCTTGCGCGCGCCCGGTGCGGCCCAGAACGCCCAAGCGGGACATCACCTCGCCCTGAATGCGCTCGCGCGTCGTCGCGTCGAGCTTTTCCCACAACTCATCCAGGTGCATCGCTTCCGCTTCTGCGGATGCCATCTGCTCGCGCTCTGCGGCCTTCTGGCGCGCTTTCTCGGCTTCGGCCTGTTCCCACTCCAACCGGCGCGATTGTTCGTTCTCTCTCGCTTCTATTCGCTTCACGTATTCATTGGGGAGCGCCCACAACTCGCGCACTGATTTGACGAACGTCGCGGCGCGGCTGCGGGGCTTGCGGTCGTCGAGGCAGTCGAGTTGCTTTTCGATGCCGCTGTGATGGAAGTCACGCAACAGTTCGCGGGCGATGGACTCGCTCACACCAATGCCGATCATGCGCGCCAACAACGCTTCTTCGGGAGAAGATGAAGATTCTGAAGATGAAGCTGCAACCGGTGCAGGAACGACTGTTGGCACCGGCGCAACCACTTCACCCTCGAAGGTGCGACCAGCGAACGCTTCGACAGGACGCGGCGCGGTCTGGGCTTCGCTCCCGCTTTCGCCTGGCGCGAGGAGAACGGCGCTTGAAGGGGGGCGCTCTTTGGCGCGCTGCGCTTCGCGGGCGATCTCTTCAGGCGAGCGGATGCCCTGCGTGCCGAAGGTGTAGCGCACCTTTTGCTCTTTCGGCTCGTTCTTCATCGGCTCGAACGCGACCGCAGCCAAGAAGCCGCGTTCGAGCAGTTCGTCGTGCGCGCCCTTGAGCCGCTCCTTGAGCTTCGAGGGATACGGCGTCGGCTTCATGCCCAGGTGTCCGACACACAATTTTCCAAGTTCAATCTCAAACATCGTGCGCTCGCCGTAGGCCTTTTTGTCGAGGTAGCGATACAACCGCAGCGCGATGTCGCCGCTCAGCGCGAGCGCAAAATCGAGGTCGAGCGAGCGCAGGTAGCCCGATTGGAACGACTCGAACATCGTGCGGCTCCAGCGAAACCACGACAGCGGGAGCGGGCGATTGGCGCCTTTGCGACCGGGCGGTTGCTCGTCCACCCAGAACTCTTCGAGCAGGTGAAACGTGCCGTTGACGAAGTTCTTCGAGCGCGGGTTGTAAAACGAGTTGAAGGCGTGAATCGAGGCGGTCGAAAGGCGCTGCAAGCCTTTTTGAAGAAGCGCATAAGAGCGCGCGTTGGGCAACCATCCAAGCCGTTGCAACACATCATAGCGCGAAAAATGCACCTGCGCCGACTCGAAGCTCGCTTCACGCGTTAGCTCCATCAACACGAGATACAACCGCTCGTCCGACGCGAACGGCAGGCCGTGTTCGGGGTGCCCCGTCACCGTCCACGACGCCTCGACTTCTTTGCCCATCGCCGGGTGGGTCGTCGTCCACTTGAAGTGGATGATCGAAAACGGGTCTTCCTGCTTCCACAACAGCGCGAACGGATGCTCGATGAGGTTCATCTCGTCTTTGCCCAGTCGCACCACTTTTTTCCGCACCTCAAAGCGTTCGCCCACGATCTGGAGCCGCCCGTTTTGGGTTTGGATGTAGCGCGTCGTGGACGACAGTTGCGGGATGATCTGCCCTTCGGGTGGCAACTCGTGGCGCCGCGCCGCTCGCCGCGCCGCGCCGCTCTGGGGCGTTGCTTTTGGCGCCAAAAGAGCTATTTCGGTTTTGCGCGGTCTGCCCCGTTTGCGTGGTATTTCGCCGCCGAACGCCAAATTTGCGCTTTTGGCGTGAGCCGCGTTTTCGGCAAAAGCCAGTTCGATTTGGTCGGAGGTTTCGTGAGGCATAACGCAAAATCCCGGTTCCTTACAAACCTGTCGGGCGGTTTTATGTTTGGCAAGCGGCTTCGTGTGAACGCCAGTAAACCAAAATTTAAAAATCAACAACAACAACAGGCATGTCACAAAAAATCGCGCGTTCGCCAACCCTCGAATTTCCGATTTTTTTTCGCGCGCGCGCTAGTTACAAAGTGTTGTTGTTATAAATAATAAACAGTTACAACCTGTTACACCTTCGACACTCGATTCAATGAAAGCGTATTCACCAATGCTGGCGGCTATTTCACGATTTGGGATGAAAACAAATTTCCGTGAATGCACGATATTCCTTCCGTGAATGCACGATATTCTTTGATTTAAATTTCCGTGAATACACGATATTCTCTTCCGTGAATACACGATATTCCGGGGCGAAATTTCCGTGAATACACGATATTCTCGTTTTTTCCGTGAATGCACGATATTTTTTTTCCGTGAATGCACGATATTCCGAATTTTCGGGCGACTTCGATACAAGCGGCTCTGCTCGTTTTAGTTGGCTTGTTGAAGCCACGCCCACCGTTTTTGTTCCCCTACTCGCCCCATTTTCGAGGAATTAAATTTCCGTGAATGCACGATATTTTTTTTCCGTGAATGCACGATATTCCGCCGCTTTTGGCCAAAAAAATTCAGGAGTTGGCGTCATTACAAAACATGACAAAAAGGCCCAAACTGCGTCGGCCTCTTTCCTCTTCAATGGCGCTCTCTTTTTAAGTATTTAAAAACTCAAATATCTAAAACTCTGGATATTTGAATCTCTGGAAGTTACTGTTGACGTTGAAGCCAGGAAGCCAGGCACTCCTCGACCAACTCGGAAAGTTCGCGTCCGTCGCCTTCACGCAGAAGAGCGACTTTGACATCCTGGTGCGTCTTCTTCGAGATGTAGGCGGTGATCTGCGTGAAGTTGGGGTCGCTTCTCTTGCCGTTGCGTGGGCGCCCACGTTTGACGGTCGAAGCATCCCGCGCGCTATCGGGCACGGGCGCCGACTGCGTGGCAGACGCCGCCGCTTTCACACGCGCGGAAGTCGAGGGAAAAGTCGCCGGGCGTTCGACAACAGCCTCAACTTCTTTCACCACTTCTTCATCTTCATCAGTCCGGTTGCGGGCTTGGGTCAACAAATCGCGGAATTTGCTGCTCATCGGGTGCGGCCTCCCAATGCTTCGATTTCTCCCGCGACGCTTTGATAAAGGTTCCAGCCCACTTCGGCCCGCGGATCGTTGGCCTGTGACACGGCCACGCCCGCCAGCGCCGCCTTTTGAAAAGCGACCAGACGGCGGATCATCGTGTCGAACACAGGCAATCCGGCTTCGCGCAACGTCGCCTGTGCGTCTTCGCCGTCGCGCGAGGGTTTGGGCGGAATCATCGTCAAAAGCACGCGAAACCCGTCCGAGCCAAGTTCGCGCAGCGCATCCACCGTCATGAGCAGCGCATCGAGCGCGAGGGCATCGGGCGTCGAAGGCAAGATGAGCAGATCGCACCCATCAGCGAGAGCTTCGAGGTCTTCCCGCGAAGGCCGCGCCTGTGTGTCAATGACGATGTGTTCGTGCTTGCCGACATAGCGCGCGGCCTGCCGCTCGTCCACCACTTTGAAGGGAAGTTCCCCGCGCTTGCTCCACCCAGTCGCCGAGCGGTTCGGGTCGCCGTCAATGAGTAGCGTCGGCGCTCGCTCGCTCAGATGCGCCGCCAGGTGAACGGCGCAAGTCGTTTTACCGACGCCACCTTTAAAAGAAGCCACCGTGATGATCATAAGATTTTGGATATTCAAAAACTCAAATACTTGAATATCTGGATATTTAGAGATTCAAGTATTCAGATATTTGAAGATTCAGCAACGCGCGTTTTTGAATATCCGCTCACATGTTCGGTAGCCGACTCGGTTCCGCCTCTTCCGAGCCGGCGTGATCGTCGTTCTTTTCGCTCGCACGACGCGGGTTGTAGTCGCTCGTGAACGATTTGCCGTGCGGCTTGCCCGCGCGAGTGGGCGCAGGCGCGCCGTCGCGTTTCTTAGCGCGTGGCACGTTCCAGAGCGGCGAGCGGCACCGCCCACACCGCAGTGGTTGAAATGCCAGATTCGCGGCGAGCTTCAAGTCGGGCCTGGAGCGATGGCGCGATCCCAGGCCCCAGGCGAAGAACCCGACGTATCGAGTTGAACCTGCCGCAAAAAGAGGTCGCAAATCAAGCCTGGCTCTTCGACGGCGCGAACCAAAAGTTCACCCCACGCCGGAGCGAAGCGTTCCAATGTGGCTGAATCGTCGCGCGCGCGAAGTGAGTCTTGCAGCGCAAAATCTTCCCACTGCACTGCTTCCTCATTGTGCATGGCCCCCAAATGACTGGTGGGGAAAAGTCGGTGGTAAGGCACGGATCGAGGGATGCAGGGATGATCATAATTAAGGTTCTCCATCGTAAAAAGGTCTTAGAAGCTGTTGAATAAGTCCGCTCATCGTGGAAACACCAAGCGTGAAAGCGAGTTTGGAGTGCGCCCGTGAGGGTGTTTGACAGGAAAAAACGCCCTCACGGGCGCACTCCAAGCCCACTTCCGTGACTTACTCAACAGCTTCTTAGATAAATGCCTATTCTACGCATCGGCGCATAGAGAACAATTGTTTTATGTGGCCCAGTCGCTTACCTGACTCCGCTTGTATGTTTATTCACGACAAATGCCTGTTGGTTGCCTTAAAAAGAGGGAAATCGGCATTTGTGGTGAAATTATTGAAGTGCTGCGGGCGCACAGCACGGTGGAGGAACGATGAATTGACGAAAAAAGCCCATGAAAACATCTAATAACCCACAACCCTTGCTCGAAGAAAAGATTTTTCTGCATCAGGTCAAGCTGTTTCAGGATTTATCACCCAACGATTTGGAAGAGTTGGATAAGCGGATGCCTCCGAAGAAGATTGCAGCGGGCACGGTGATCTATACGCCGCAGCAACCGGCAGAAGTGCTCTTTCTGCTCAAGCAGGGGAGCGTCTGCCTTTATCGTCTTTCGGCGGAAGGGAAGCAGTTCACGACAGCGACGGTAGAAGAGGGCACCTTCTTCGGAGAAATGACGTTACTCGGCCAAAGCCTCTACGGTAGCTTCGCCCAGGCCAGCAACGACTGCCTGCTCTGCATCCTTGACCGCCAGGAAGTGCAAATGCTGCTGCAAGATGCCCGCATTACCTACCGGCTTATAGAAGCAATGGGGCAGCGACTCGTCGAAACAGAAAATCGCCTTGCCGGTTTCGTCTTCGGCACCGCTGCGGCCCGTCTCGCCGCTCTACTCTTGCAGCAGGCACGGGCACCTCGTCCTCTTTTTTCGCGCGCCAATGGGCCTGCTCAAGTTAATTGCACGCATGAAGAGTTGGCCCGTAGCGTCGGGGTGTATCGAGAAACCGTCACCAAAATTTTGAACGAGTGGCGCGGCCAAGGGTTGGTCGAGTTGGGCCGGGGGCGGGTTGTGCTGCTCGAAACCGACAAATTGCGCCATT
>JAABUM010006770.1_pt1 | contig 10998 bp, 6 predicted proteins | sample 5559161 | NCBI WGS metagenome assembly JAABUM01 (sample SAMN10711868, study PRJNA513369) | rock metagenome | isolation source: Antarctica rocks | place: Antarctica: Victoria Land, Siegfried Peak nord | reverse complement strand
GCCAGCAGCAACAGATAGGACGCCCCGCGGGACTTGCTTGAGCCGGATGCGGTGAAAGTCGCACGTCCGGTTCTGAGGGGGCGGCGGCGCAGCAATGCGTCGCCGCTACCCGACCAACTCTCTCATGTCGATCCGGTGCGGTCGGCACGCTTTGATGATCGCAACCTCATGTCGTTCGCTGGGCTGGTGCCAGCGGTGGCGTTGGCCGCTCGGGCCGGACTAAAGGAGCTGGCCGATCGGCATCTGAGCGTGCCGGGCGGTCCTGGCGTGGCGGCTGGACAGGGGCAGACCGACCCGTCGAGCGAAGGTCATGTACGTAACGCGGAACCGTTCGAAGAAAGACGGTCGCCTGGCCAGCTCACAGGTTGAAGCCCTCGCCGTACTGGTTCAAGACTCGATAGACGCTTTGCAATCGGTCAAGCACCCGGGCGCCCCGGTGCCGACCATGGCCGTGATGCGCAGCTGGGTCCTGGCTAGCGAAAGTGCCCTATCCCAGCTACTCCTGCGCTACTAACCGGCCGCATCCTTCCGCGGCCATACCGAGCTATGGAGCCAGCCTACCGGTCGACCGGTTCGACCGGTAGATAAAGGACGTTATCTACTGGCGGCGGGTGCACCGGTTTGGAGGGCGGCGGCGTGGTCGTCGACCCGGCATCCGCAGGGTTGGGCGACGGCGACCACGGCCAGTTCTCGGCCCACGCGTGCGTTGCGTTCGCGTAGTCCGCTGGTAGGTCGGGTGCACACCGGGCACGGCGGGCGGTACCCAGTCGGCCACCTGACGCTCTGCAAGATCCCTCGATCGTCGGCATCTGCCCACACCGCTCGCTCCGTCGGCTCGTCATGCGCCATTGCGCCGGCTGCCTCGACCGACTCCGCGACGCCGTCATGACCGTCGCGTTCGCCGGCGGGGACGGCCGCGGTCAGCGCTGTGGCCGGTCGCGGGGCAGGTGCCGGTACAGCGTCGACCTGGTGAGGCCAGTCCGTTCCACGATCTCCAGCAACGGTGAGACCGTCGTCGCGTAGCCGGCGGGCGTAGTCGAGCTTGCCGGCGTCCACCTTGGACGGCCGGCCCACTCGGCGGCCGTGCGCGGTCGCGACAGCTCGGGCGTGCGCCACGCGTTCGAGCATGTAGGTGCGTTCCATCCGCGCGAACAACGCCAACATCACCACCGCCAATTACGCCATCGGATCAGCGGGATTGGCCGAATCAACCTTGATCGGATCGGCCAGGTTGCGCACCCCCACTCCCCTACCGGCCAAGTCATGAATCAGATTGAGGGTGTCGCGCACCGTGCGGCCAAGTCGGTCGAGGGTGTGCACCCACGATCACATCCCCGTGACCGGCGTACTCCAGGACCGCATGCAGACCGGGCCGATCAGTCGTGGCCCCAGACTTCTTGTCGACGTAGATTCGATCGCCGCTGATCCCAGCTGCGGTGAGCACGTCGATCTGCCGTTCCAGGTCCTGCTTCGCGGTCGACACCCGCGCATATCCCAGTTCCACGCTGAGAACATATCGGAAGTTGTCTCCGTACAGCAGGAGTGAAACGCAATTTCGAACCCTACATCTGAGACATGATTGCGCCGCGTGTCTCCATTCGACCGGGGCCATCGCGGGGGCGTCTCATTTCCAAGGAACTGAGACGTCGCTTGCGGAGTGGTTGCCGGCAAGGAGTGGGACGGCCGCGTCCGGGCGTCACGGTGAACGCGTTGAGCTGGTTTTCAGCGTGCGCGGCGGTCCCCGGGGGGGTCCAATGATCGAGTCACCAGGCAGAGACGTTTCAACGCTGCCGTTCGCAGGGCAAGTGGTGGTCGTAGGCGTTGATCGCGCGCCGGTGGCGGGCATCAGCGCGCTCCCCCAGCTTGGACTGTGGCGCTTCGCATAGCGGGCATGGGTGGGCGCAGCGGTCGGTGCATGTTCGCTTGCACGACTGATTCCGTCGGCCACGACCGGATGGACCCCGCTGTGACCACTCGGCGATTCGCCCCGGCCCTGAGTAGCGGGCCGGGGCGAGGTGGTCGCCGATCAGCTGCTCACGGACTGAAAGCGTTCCCATACGCGGTGCTTGGCCAGCAGTCCGAGGATCTGGTCCAATACGGCGGATGGGTCGTGGGCTAGGACGATGCCCGGCGCGTTCGCGGGGCAGCCGGCGCCCTGGAAGGCATCGGCTGAGTCGGCCCAGCCGCCCAGTGCCTTGCAGTGTCGGTAAGCCTCGGAGAGCATCAGTGCGATCCGCGGGTCGAGGTTCGGCGTCGAGGGCGCACCGGCCTTGGCGTCCGTGGACGCCATGGCGTCCGGGGCCGGCGCGGGTGTCCCGGCCAGCACGATGGCGTCGAACTCCACCGAGCGCGCCGTGAGGTAGGTCCGTTGGACCACGACCGGGTCGCCACTGCCGCCTTCGAGCTTGCCGCCCTGCGGTGCGATGACGAGCGGGATCATGCCTCCGGCGAAGACCGCGTCGCGCACCGTGCGTACGGAGTCCAGGTCACTGGAGGCGTCGGCCACGATCCCGATGACGCGGCCCGTCGTGGGCCATTCCTTGCCCACCTGCGACAACGCAGGACTGGGCTGCACATCGGCAAGCTGCTGAGTCGGGCCAGGAGCGGGCAGCCCGAGTCCGGCCGCGACGCCGGCGCACAGATCGGCGTCGATGTTGGCCAGCGCCTGCAGCTGCCGTTCCTTGATGGCCTGTTCGTAGCACTTGCCGAGCTCGAAGGTGTAGGCCCGGATGGTGTGGTCCTTCTCCACCGGGGACAGGCTGGCGAAGAACATCCGCGGTTGGCTGAAGTGATCCTCGAACGACGCCGGCGACTGCCGCACTTTCGGACCGGCCGCAACTATCCGCGGCACGTCGATGAACGCGTCGGCATCCCTACCAGCCGGGAACGGGTTGCCACCATCAAGGGAGTTGGGCCGGTACGGCGCGACTCCCGGGTGGTCGCCGTCTTGATGCCAGCCATCGCGCAACATGTCGTTGACCGGGGCGTGCGGGCGGTTGATCGGAATCTGGGAGAAGTTGGGGCCACCCAAGCGGAGCAACTGAGTGTCGAGGTAGGAGAACAGCCGGCCCTGTAGCACCGGATCGCCGGTCGCGTCGATACCCCGCACGAAGTGACCGGTGTGGAAGGCGACCTGTTCGGTCTCGGCGAAGTAGTTCCTCGGGTTGGCGTCCAGTCGCAGCAAACCGATGGGCTGCACCGGCGCCAACTCCTCCGGGACAAGTTTGGTCGGGTCGAGCAGGTCGATGCCCTCAAACATCTGCTCCTCAGTGTCCGGGAACGTCTGGATGCCCATTTCCCACTCGGGGTAGGCGCCGGTCTCGATCGCGTTGGCCAGGTCGCGACGGTGGAAGTCGGGGTCGACACCGCTGGTTATCTGGGCCTCCTCCCACAGCTGGGAGTGCACTCCGGCCTTGGGCTTCCAGTGCAACTTGGCCAGCGTCGTCTCGCCGGCGTCGTTGACCAGGCGGAAGGTGTGCACCCCGAAGCCGTCCATCGCCCGCCACGAGTGCGGGATGCCCCGGTCAGACATCTGCCACATGGTGTGGTGCTGCGCCTCGGTGTGCAGCGACACGAAGTCCCAGAACGTGTCGTGCGCGCTTTGGGCCTGCGGGATCTCCAAATCCGGATGCGGCTTGGCCGCGTGGGTCATGTCCGGGAACTTGATCGCGTCCTGGATGAAGAACACCGGAATGTTGTTGCCGACCAGGTCGTAGTTTCCCTCGTCGGTGTAGAACTTGATCGCGAAACCACGGGTGTCCCGCACGGTGTCCGCCGAGCCCCGGTTGCCGTTGAAGTTGGAGAACCGCACGAACACCGGCGTCTCGACGTCAACGCCCAGGAAGCGGGCACACGTCACCTGCGCCGCGGTGCCGTAGGACCTGAACGTCCCGTGGGCGGCGGCGCCGCGGGCATGCACCACACGCTCGGGGATGCGCTCGTGATCGAAGTGCATCATCTTCTCGCGGAAATGGTGATCCTGCATCAGGGTCGGGCCACGCGACCCGGCCTTCAACGAGTGATCGGTGTCGTAGAGGCGGACACCCTGCGCGGTCGTGAGGTACGGACCAGACTGCGCCCGCGCATCATCCGGGGCGCCGGTCGGCTTACCCGTCGGTGACACCGCCGCCGGCGATGCGCTGGCCGGCTTGGGCGGCAACGGCTCCCGCGGCTGCGTCGGCTCCTCAATACTGGGCGGCTCGGAGTTCGGTACACCGGGAATAACATTACCGGCGACCTTCTCACTCACCACCGTCTTCGCCGCCTGCACGGCGCTCCCCACGATGTCGACGGCCTTGCCCAACGGATTTTCAGACGGTGCCATAATTGCCTCTCCAAAGCGATAGTCCCCGACGGTCGCACTTGGGCGGCGACGCTACGCCGAAGGTGCGGCCCGGTAGCCAGCAGCGAGGGCTGCCGCCGCCAAGCGTAGAGGTCGACCTGCTCACCGCCACTTCATTCCTCGTCTGACAACGAGACCACCATGGCTGAACCGGAGCCGGGCTCCTCGCTGGAGGAAAGCCTGGCCCGGCTGCCTCCTCGCTGCCAGGATGGGTGAGTAGCGTCGCTGGCATCGAGTTGAGCCCGACGGTCGCTCGAGCCCACCCCGGCCGCTGCAGCACGAATCAGCAGTGAAACGAGAAGGAAGGTTGTGCCGTGAACTTCGATCCGTCTTCAATCATGAACCTGGTTGGCCAGCTCGGCGGTGACCACCAGCAGGCCGCCCAGCAGTTGCAGGGCGTGGACCAGGTGGACCCCCAGCAGCACGCCGGCATGCTGCAACAATTCGGTGTAGACCCTCAGCAGCTGCAGAACGGCGGCTACCAGCAGCACTTCGACGCCCAGCAGCAGCCAGGTTTCCAGGGCTACCAGCCGGGCGGAAACTACACCGACCAAAACCCTAGTTTCGACACTGCCAGTCACCAGGGCTACGACCAGCAGCAGGGTGGCCAGGACCAGGGCTACGACCAGCAGCAGGAGGGCTACGGCCAGCAGCAGGGTGGCCAGGACCAGGGCTACGGCCAGCAGCAGGAGGGCTACGGCCAGCAGCAGGGTGGTCAGGACCAGGGGTACTGATCGACGTTCCCGCGCGGCGGAGCGGGCTCGCGGGAACGTCGCCGCCGGCCATCGACGATGGCAACCGGACAAGCTGGCCGTAGCCCGGGCGATGCTGACCGAAGGCAGTCCGAGGCGGTGGTCGCTAAGCCTGGATGCACCGAAGCGTATTGCCGCTGGGTCTTGTTGATCTTGGTGTGGGGTGAGCGCGGTGCAGGCGTGTGAGAGTTGCCGGTCTGCCCGGCTGTTCCACTGATCTGATCTTCGGTCGTCGTGGCCGGTGGTCAGGCGGTGGCTGCGGTGGGTGGTGCGAGTGCGGCGGTGAACAGGTCGAGCCAGGCGTCGGCCCAGGGCCAGTGCGTCGGTAGCCGGAGGTGGATGCGGCGGGCAGAGCGGACCGGTCGGGCAGCTCGCTGTGCACCGGCTACGGCGGCCTCGACCACGCAACCCTCGCCGCGTTCGGCGGAGGGCGGATCGCCTGGGTCGCCGACCCCGACCCCCACGTCTCCACCCATATCGCAGCGCGACAGCCGGAGGCACCAAACCTGGGCGACATCCGCGCCGTCGACTGGACCAACGTTCAGCAGGTCGAGGTACTCACTGCGGGGTTCCCTTGTCAGGACATCTCTGCCGCCGGCCGCCGCGCCGGAATCCAGCACGGCACCCGCAGCGGACTGTTCTACGAGGTCGTCCGCGCCATCAAGATGCTGCACCCGACGTGGGTGGTGATCGAGAACGTCGCTGCGCTGCGCTGGCGCGGCGGCGGCTTGGACATCGTCCTGGCCGAGCTGCACCATGCCGACTACGACTGCCTCTGGACCAGCATCCGCGCCAGCGACATCGGCGCAGCACACAGACGCGAGCGAGTGTTCCTGCTCGCCTGGCCGCGGGAGGCTACCGCCGGAGCGTCCTTTGCCGCGGGACCGACGGCAGTGCCGGTTGTCACCAGGCCCAGCCTTCGCGCGGCAACTGAAGACATGTTCAACACCGAGGTCGCATGGGGGCCGTACGAAGCGGCAATCCGCCGGTGGGAGCTCGCCCTCGGCCGACCAGCGCCGCATCCCGTCGAGCCAGGGCGCGGCGGCCGGCCGAGGCTGGCGGCCCGGTTCGTCGAATGGCTGATGGGACTCGACGACGGCCACGTCACCGGTATCGATCTCGAGCTACCGCGCACCGCACAGCTGCGCATCCTCGGCAATGGCGTCGTACCCCAGCAAGCCCATGCCGCCGTGTGCATCCTGCTCGACCGTCTTTCGCGCATCGAACAGCGCCAAGCCGCAGCGCGCGCGGCATGAGGAACGACCAATCAGACCATGCGCTCGACGACGCGCCACCGAAAATAAACGCCGACCCGCTGGTGGATCCCACCGGGTCGGCGCGCACGACGCCAAGACAACCCAATCCCGTCGACAGGCGAAGATCTCGCAGATCCGAGGCGCCGCTCGACCTCATAGCCAGTATCGACGGCGAAGCCCGCTTGCCGCCCCAAGCCGCCGCCGTGCTGGCAAAGATCATCCGCGCAGAACTCGGCCGCCGCGCCGACGACGAGCAGGCAAGCTGAGCAACCTGGAACCTTGCGCGAAGTGGAGCGAAGCTGGTCGACATGGGTGATCTATTCGCCGCCTACGTGCGGACCAGTACTGACGACAACCAGTCGCCAGAGGACTCCAAGCGGTGGCAGCTGGCACTCGCCGAGCAGCTGATCGCGCCCAAGAAGGGCAGCATCGGTGCCATCTACCACGACACGAACACGAGCCGATCCCTGCCGTGGACCCGCCGACGGCGCGCGAAGGATCTACTCGAGGATCTCGCCGATCCACATCGCGGCTGGAACAAGCTCGTCATCGGCGAGCCGCAGCGAGCGTTCTCCGGCGCCCAATTCCAACTGGTGTTCCCGATCCTGTGTCACTACGGCGTCGAACTCTGGGTGCCCGAGGTCGGCGGCCCCATCGACCCCGACAGCGAAGCTCACGACCTCGTTATGAGCTTGTTCGGCGGTCTGTCCAAGGCCGAGCGCCGACGAGTGCAGCACCGCACCCGTGCATCCATGCTCGCCCTCGCTACCACCGGCCGGTGGCTGGGCGGACGCACCAATTACGGCTACCAACTCATCGACACTGATCTACCGCATCCCAACAAGCGCAAGGCCGCCGCCGGTGCGCGGCTGCGGACCCTCGAACCGGATCCGGACACGGCGCAGGTCGTGCGGCGAATCTTTAACATGTGCGACGCGGGGACCGGCCTACGCTCGATCGCGCGCACCCTTGAAGACGAGGGAATCCCCAGCCCGGGTGAAGTCGGCCCGACCATTCATCCACGCTCGGCTGGGGTCTGGGGCGGAGCTGCCGTCCGCGCTATCCTACTCAACCCCCGCTACCTCGGCCACCAAGTCGCCGGACGCCTCCGCCGGCAAGACGTGCTGCTCGACCCACGCGATCCCGCGCAAGGGACCGCATCGCGCCAGCGCTGGCAACCGACTCAGAACTGGTCTTGGTCCGAAGAGCCCGCATGGCCCGCCCTGATCGACGAGGATCTATTCCGACGCGTCAACGCCAAGATCAAAAACAACCACTACGACGACGGCACACAGACGCGCAAGCCTCGCTCGGAACCCGGCCGTTACCTGCTGTCCGGCCGGATGCGCTGCGGCCACTGCGGCAGGTCGATGCATGGCCTCACCGGCAAAGGCAAGCCGTACTACCGCTGCGATGCGACCCGGTCCGACTACGCCCGCCCAGCCGTCGAAGGGCACCCACCCAACTACACCATCCGCGAAGAACGCATCATCGCGACCATCGACGATTGGCTCGCCACGACGTTCACCGACCCCGACATCATCGACACCACCATCGCCAGCATCCTCGAGGCTGACCGCAACACCACTGAGGAGCCACCCGACGTCACGATCGCGCGCGAGCAGCTTGTGCGCTCACAAACCGAGCTGAACCGCTTGCTCGCCGCAATACGCGCAGGCATGGACCCCGAGCTCGCCGCCCCTGAGACACGGAAGATTCAGGCCGACCTGGCCAACACCAAACGGACCATCGCCGCCTGGCAACGCGCACACCGAAGGCCGGCACTCCTCACCGAGACCCAAGCGAGAAGCGCTGTCAGCCGCGCAGGCGACCTCGTGCGCCTGCTCAGGACGGCCGACCGAACGGTTCGGACAGCCCTGTATTCGGCCTTGGGGCTCACGATCAGCTACACGCGACAAGCCCCGACCGGACTCGAACACATCCACGCCCAGTTGGAGCTAGCAAGTAGCGGGAGCCCGACCCATGAAACAGCGCAAGCCGGTCCAGATCCGGACCGGGTTGCGCTAAGGAGTAGCGGGGACAGGATTTGAACCTGCGACCTCTGGGTTATGAGCCCAGCGAGCTACCGAGCTGCTCCACCCCGCGTCGATAAAACAAACACTACCTGCCCTTGTCCGCCAAGCCAAATCGGGGTCGTCCGCATGACTCGGACGACCCCGACGGCATTGATCGGTGCTACTACTACGGTGCTGCTACTTCGGAGACGTCGAGGATGACGGGGACTTCGACTGGCCCTTCAGGTACTGCGCCGACAGCCGCTGCACGTCAGCCTGGGCCTGCCCGATAGCGGCCAGGTCACCTGACCGGTACGCCTGCTGCAGGCGGTTCAGCGCTGAGTTCAACTGGGCCACCAACTGCTGCTGACCTACCGGCAGCGGTGCCGTCCCGGTGCTCGCGCTGGCCGACGGAGCGGGCGACGGCGCCGACGAGGATGCCGGCGGCGACGCGGACGGCCCCGGGCTCGTCGGACTGGTGGTGGTGGTGCCTCCGGACAGACCGTTTAGTACCGTGACGCCGACCGGCCCGTGGTTGAGGTTCGCCAGCGCGCCGGCCAGCGTGTCCGCGTAGCCGATCTTGTCGCCGTAGGCCACCATCACCCGTTGCAGGATCGGGTAGCCATTGCCGCCCGAGCCCTGGACGTACAACGGCTCCACGTACAGGAACGAACTGCCGATCGGCAGGGTCAGCAGGTTGCCGTGGATCACGTTGGACCCGCCCGAATCGAGCAGCGTGAGGTCACGCGAAATCGTGGTGTTCGTCTGGAACGTGTTGGCGATCTGCTCCGGCCCCTGGATCACCGTGCTGGTCGGCACCCGCAGCACGGTCATCTTGCCGTAGTTCGGGCCGGGGTCACTGTCGACGGTGAGGTAGGCGGCCAGGTTGGTGCTGTTGTTGACCTTCATCGGAGTGGTCAGCTGGAACTGGGCCCCACCGCCCTCGTTCGCCGGGGCACTCGCCAGCGCGTAGTACGGCGGCTGGGCGGTGCCGATCGTGCCGTTGATGGGGTACGGGTCGTTGGGGACCGTCCACTTGTCGGCCACGTTGTAGAACTGCCGCGGATCGTCCACGTGGTACTGCTCGAGCAGCTTGCGCTGAACCTCGAACAGGTCCTGGGGATACCGGACGTGCGCCTGCACGTCGGCGGGCATCGAGGACTTCGGCTGCACCACCCCGGGGAAGACCTTCATCCAGGTGCTGAGCACCGGGTCGTCCCGCCATTGGTAGAGGGTGACCTTGCCGGTGTAGGCGTCGACCGTCGCCTTGACGGAGTTGCGGATGTAGTTCACTTGGCTGTTCGCCTGCGCCGCCGTGCGGTTCGCCGCGGTCAGCGAGTCGGTGGTGAGGTCGGACAGGTTTTGCCGTTCGGAGTACGGGTAATTCGCCAGCGTCGTGTATGCGTCGACGATCCACTGCGCCCGCCCACCGATGACCGCCGGATACGGGTCGCTGTCGACGGTGAGGAACGGCGCCACCTTCTTCACCCGTTGGCGGGGGTCGCGGTTGAACATGATCTTGGCGCCCTGGGCGCTGGCCGCATTGTTCAGCAGGAAGTTCGCCTCGCGGTACTTGATACCGAAGGCCAGCCGGTTGAACACGTTGGACAGCGAGACACCGCCGCTGCCGGTGTAGGTGGTCTTCACATCCGCGCCGTCGTACTCCCGCGGGGTTCCGGACGCACCCACGATCGAGTAGTTCGGAAGCAACTCGCCGTAATACACCTGGGGCGTCGTCATGGTCAGCGGGCCCGTCGGCGGGATGTCTCCCTCGGTGAACTGCTTCGTGTTGGTGACGTCGCTGCTCGCCGCGGCGGCCACGAAACCGTACCCGTGGGTGTAGAAGGTGTGGGCGTTGATCCAGTTGGTCTGGTTACCGGTGAGCTTGCTCTGGTCCAGTTCGCGGACGCCGACGACGTAGTCCTGCGTCTGGTTGTCCACGGTGTAGCGGTCGATGTCGAGCTTGTCCGGGAAACCGTACTGGTTGCGCAGTTGCTGGAACCGGCTGAAGGTCGAGGACACCACGTTCGGGTCGAGGATGCGCAGGTTGGAGATCGTCGGATCCGTCGACGAGAGCGCGGTCGTCTTCGGGTCGGTGTCGACCTTGTAACTCTCGTACGTGACGTTGCCGCCGTCAGTGTTGGTGACGATGTCATAGGCCTGTCTGGTGGCCTGAATGTTTCTCGATATGTATGGCGCCTCTTTGTCGCTGGCGTTGGGCTTGACCGTGATCTGCTGGACGACGGCCGGGTAGATGCCGTTGATGCCGATCGACAGCACCAGCAGCACCACGAACGAGATGATCGGGATCTGGGCGCTCTTGAGCCACAGACTCGCCAACACGGCCAGCGCGATCAGCACCGCCACCCAGAACAGGATCGTCTTCGCCGGTAGCGAGGCGTTGACGTCGGTGTACGAGGCGCCGGTGACCTTGCCGCGGCCGGAGAACACCAGGCCGTACCGGTCCAGCCAGTACGCGCAGGCCTTCAACGCGATGAAGAAGAACACCAGCAGCGTGACGTGCCGGCGGGCCGAGATCGTCAATTTGTGGCCGGGCGTCGCGATCCGGAAGGCTCCGAACAGGTAGTGCACCGCGAGGCTGAGCAGCAGCGAGAAGATCACGGCGTTGAAGG
>JAABUM010006768.1_pt1 | contig 10999 bp, 10 predicted proteins | sample 5559161 | NCBI WGS metagenome assembly JAABUM01 (sample SAMN10711868, study PRJNA513369) | rock metagenome | isolation source: Antarctica rocks | place: Antarctica: Victoria Land, Siegfried Peak nord | reverse complement strand
GACTCTGCCACCACCCCGCACCGCCGGGCCATGACCCACACCACGGTCGGCGAGCAGGACAAGGCCATCCTCACCGACACCTACGCCGAGCTGAACCCCGCCGCCATCCAACGCCAGATCCAGGCCCTGACCGCGCAGTTGCTGATCCTGACGACCAGCAAGGCCGCGGCCACCACCAAGCCCGCTGTGCAGCCCACCGCGCCGCAGGAGCCGGTCAGCACCGCGGAGGCTGCCCAGCTGGAGATCTTCTTTACCCGCTCCCGCCCGTACAAAAAGAACGACCAGGCCACCGTCGAGTCCAAGAACAACCACCTGGTCCGCAAGTACGGCTTCTACTACCGCTACGACACCGACGCCGAACGACGCGTACTCAACCGGCTCTGGCCGCTGGTCAACGACCGGCTCAACTACCTGACCCCAACCAAGAAACCGGTCGGGTACGGGACCGACCGCAACGGCCGCAGGACGCGCCTCTACGACGCCCCGACTACACCGCTGGACCGGCTGCTGGCGGCCAAGGGTCCTCGCCCCGCAGCAGGCCGCTGAGCTGTCGCCTACCGGGACTCGCTGAACCCCGCCCACATCGGCCGTGAGATCGCCGATCTACAGACCGCGCTGCTCAAGCTGGCCAAAGACAAGACCGAGCAACTGAGCGGGGGACCGCCACCTCAAGTTCTACGAGACCCGGGACATCCTCATCAACGGGCCGCCACCGAAGTTCCAGGAACTCGGGACATCCTCCCTCGCCGTCGAGCTCACCGCTTGGTTGCAGATGATGGCCTTTACCGACTACCCCGCCCGCCGGTGGGAACCCAAACGTCTACGGCTACGCCTGTTCGCGATCACAGGTCGCCTCGTCCGTACGCCAGGCGACGCCGACTCCGGCTCTCCGCGCACTCCCCCTGGCGGCATCTCATCGAGACCGCCCTCACCTGCCTGAAAGCACTTCCCGCACCTAGCTGACCAACCGAAACCCGCCCCACCGACACCGCACCATCACTGGAACCGTGGAACCGTGGAACCGTGGAACCGTGGAACCGTGGAACCCGGCAGACCACCCCGACTGACACCCGGGGCGCACCAACGCACCCAACGACGGAACGGAGTACCAAAACAACCCCCCACGGCCCGTCGCGGGCCAGCACATCAGGCCCGCGAAAGATCTGTGAGGCTCTAGCTAGTCGTAGTAAATACCGGCCCATACGCTGGTTAGCAAACAAACTGTGGGCATCGCGTTACTGATCATACGCACGAGACGCGGCAGTTGCTCCGGGGAAAGATCGCTAGTACGGTCAGTGCCTCGCGATTGATCTGCTTTCCCTCTGGATTACGAGATCCGAGTACCGGTTTGTTCACCTAGTCGAAGGATGAGCGAATGATCCTGGCTGACCACATTGTGCAGCCGCATGTTGAGGTGCCATCGGCACTCCCGACCGGTAGTGCCTGCATTCGGACGGACGCATGTGAAGTGCTACGCCGATCCCACCTGCTCCCAGCTGACCTGTCCGCGCAGATCGCGTCCCGAGCGAACGAGTTCGTCGTCGCGGCCACCCTGGTTCTGGCACGCAAGTACAGCAACAGCGTGGCGTTCCGCCTGACGATCCGGCAAAATGGTTCCAACGCAGAGATCAACAGCGAGATGCCCGCCGAGCTGGCTCTCGAGCAGCACCGAGATGCCGTCGCCGCGGACCTTGCGCGGATCGGGCAGGAGCAGAAGGCCGGTACGGGCCTGGGCTTGTGCTACGCGCTCGACGGATGCATGGGCGAATCTGCTTCCGATCTCACAATCTCTAGCGCGACGACGCCGGATGGTGTCACCCTGCACGCGGATCTCCACTGGCACGTGTACTCTGTGGAGTTCGTCGAGCGGTTGCTCGGACACCTGGAGAACCTCGTCAGGCTGAGCGTGGATCAGCCGATGACAGCGATCGGTAAGGCGAACTTCCTGTCCGCCGAGGAACGTGCCCAGTGGACCTTCATCAATGACACCCGCGCGTGCTACCCGCGGAACGCTTCGGTCTTCGAGCTGTTCGCCGCACAGGCAATGCAGGACTCAGATCGGACCGCCGTGCGCCATGATGAGGACTCGCTCACCTATGGCGAGCTGCTCACTCTGGCCATTGACGTAGCGACCGCACTCCATGTGCGCGGTATCGCGCACAACGACCGAGTGGCGATCCAGGTGCGGAAGTCGCCGCTGATGATCGCTTGCTTGCTCGGCGTCCTCCGGCTCGGCGCGGTTTACGTACTGATCGACCTCGCACTACCCACCGCACGGCGAGACTTCCTGCTCAAGGACAGCGGCGCGGCTCTCCTGCTGGTCGACGACTCCGCGACTATAGCTCCGACTCCGGTCTTTGACGTCGCCAGCGTGGGTGGGCAGGTATCGGGGGCGCAGCTACCCGACCTCGCTGTGATGCCCGAGGATTCGGCCTACGTGATATACACCTCTGGGACGACGGGCTGGCCGAAGGGAGTCGTGGTCAATCAACGCGCAATCCTACGCCTAGTATGCAGAACCGACTACGTCGATCTGTCACCCGACACTATAATGCTGCAGACCGGTGCGATCGCGTTTGATGCCACGACGTTCGAGCTCTGGGGAGCACTGCTTAACGGGGGAGTCCTCGTGCTGCCCACGGCCGAGACGCTGCTAAGCGCGGCCGACCTCAGCACCGCAATCGCGCGCTACGGGGTGAACACCCTCTTTCTCACCACAGCCCTGTTCAACCAGCTCGTCGAGCAGGACGCGTCCGCCTTAGACGGGTGCCAGGTGCTTTTCGGTGGTGAGGTCGCCTCGGCGCGCCACGTCGCTGTCGCGCTGCAGACCTGCCCGCGGAGCCGGTTCATTCACGTGTACGGCCCAACCGAAAACACGACCTTCTCCGCCGCCCAACACCTCACCTGCACCTATACCGAGCGTGTCCCCATCGGTCGACCTATCGCCAACTCTACAATCTGGGTGCTCGACCGGGACGGTAACCTGCAGCCGATCGGGGTGCCCGGGGAGCTGCACGTGGGTGGAGACGGCCTATGCGTCGGATACTTGAACCACCCGGAGCTAGACGAAGCGGCGTTCACCGAGACGGTCGGCCAGACCGGGCGCCTCTACCGCACCGGTGACATTGCGCTGCTCAACGCCGACGCGCAGCTAGAGTTCCTGGGCCGAGTCGACGACCAGTTCAAGGTGCGCGGCTACCGGGTGGAGCTCGGGGAGATCGAGTATCAGATGGCTCGCCTGCCGCGCGTCAACACTGCGGTCGTCCTGCCACGAAAGGACGCGGACGGGACGACGAGCTTATGCGGCTTCTTTACGGCCGACGGTCGGATGGATGTCCCGGCCATCCATGCCGACCTGCGCGGGGAGCTGCCGGACTATCTGGTTCCGGCGTTCTTCCAGCAGGTAGACGAGCTGCCACTGACCGCGAATCTGAAGATCGACAGAGCCGCGCTCGTCGCCCTATGGCCTAATGGGGACCTCGCGGCAGACGTACTGGGAGCGCGGCCGCTCTCGCCCGTGGAGGCGACCGTCGCGAAGATCTTTTCTGGTGTGCTGAATGTGCGCGTTTTGACCGCAGACGCGAACTTCTTCGACCTCGGTGGTGACTCCCTGCGAACAATGCGCCTGAGGAATCGGATCCGCACCGAGCTCGGCCTGCGGATCGACCTAAGCTCGATCTTCGAGGCCCAGACGGTCCAGGGCATCGCTTCGATCGTTGCAAGCGTCGAGGCCCCGACCGGGTCCCAGCCAGGCGCGGGGGGCCGCGTACCGGTTCCTGGTCCACCGGAGTGACGTTTCCGTTCTGTCCCAGCACCTATGCGAGGTAGTCAATGAGCACCCAGACCACTGCGATCGAGCCCATCACGTCTTTCGATGACCGCATCACCCGGATCATTGAGGACGCGGGTCTCACCCGCCCAGCCAACATGTTTTTTGCGCACGCGCGGTCTATCGAGCGGGTTGAGCCCGTGGCGGGGCTGCGGATCGCGTTGCAGTGGCAGGCCATGACGCGCGCGTTCATGTTTACTTCGATCGCCAGCCTCGGCGTGCTGGCCCGGCAGTTCAGCACCGGTACCGAGCCTGACCGCGAGGTGCTCGGGGCCTACCAGACCGCCTACCAGGTCATGGGCGATGACATGTCCAATCTCGCGCCCGAGTTCAGCGCCGTCTCGCCCAAGGGCGTTGACGGGGTGCACTACGTGTGGTGGGCAGACTCAATCGTCGCGCCGTTGGTGGGCAACCTCGCCAAGGCGGAGGTCGAGGCCGCGGCCACGACTGGAGACGGGGTAGCCGCCCTTATCGCGGACATGCGGCAGCTCGCTGACGAACCCCTTGGTGCGGCGGTGCAGCTGCGCGTGGTCGAGGCAATCGCACTGGATATCGCCGTCGCCTTCCGGCGCGTATACACCAAGCTCGACGGAGGTGACACCAAGCTCTACGGCGCGCCGGACGCGCTGGACTGGATCGACTCGCACATTAAGGCGGAGAAATCGCACGCGAACTCGGTGAGCGACCACGAGACCGGGATGACCGCCATGGTTACCACCGACGAGGACCGCGCGGAGTTCGAGCGGCTCGCCCTCGCGTATACGGCGGACTGGGCCCGCGCGCTTGACGACTTCGACTCCGCATTGGTTGGTGGGCTCCGGTGAGCGAGTGCGTGACCACCCCTAGCACGACGCACCAGGATCGGGGCAGTTCTGCCGACTTCGATGTCGATGCAGTCATCGGAGAGGTCAACCAGCTGCGCGCGAACGTGCGCGACAGCCGGGGACAGTTTCGCGAGCCCAGGTTTCTCGACGACCTGGCTGATCGGCTGGCCGGCTCGCCGACGCTGGGCTCGCGACCGGTGGTGCAGGCATTCATCGAGGACGTCCGCGGCTTCGGTCTTGGTGACCGGATGTCGCGGACGAAGGCCATGGTGAACGCTACTTCCGAAAACACCATTTTCGGACTGTTCGACGCCTCCTACTTCCCGTCGCTGTCCCTGGAGTACCTCACCTACCGCACGCTGCCGATCGATCCGCGACTAGCCGAGCGGTATCCGAGCCCGACGATGCCGGTCGTGATCGAGCGGATGTCCGACGGGTTCACGTCGAGGACCGTCGTGGCCCTCTTCCCGGAGAACCACCTTGACGGCTCGCAGCAGCCGGAGGACCTTGTCTTCTATTTCGTCGATAAGTTCGTCGAGCGGCACCTTCGCATTACTCGCTGGCTGCTCGCCGAGGTCGTCGACCCGGCGGCCTTCCGTCTCGTCCGTGCGGCCGATGAGCCAACCCTGGAGGCGGCCTCCGCCTGGTGGGTGCATCTGCACGAGTATCACCATCGCCAGGGCGACATGCCGATTCCTGAGTACCTGCCCGTCAAGATGTCGAAGGCGCTCGCGGGCCTGGAGGAGCTGCGAACGGATGTGTCGTCTATGCTTGCCTGCTTCGACGACGATCAGCTCTCGCCCGAGATGTCGGCGCTGGTCTATGAGTTCATTCTGGCCGAGCGCCTGCTGCGCTACTCGGTGGAGGGCATCAGCCGCCCCAACTACGACGCGGTCGCCTCCCAACTGCTGTTCACCTACCTCGTCGAGGCGGGCGGCATCGCGGTGGTCGATGGCCGGATCTATCTGCGACCCGAGCTGCCCGAAGTGTTGCGCGTGTTCCTTGGGGAGATCACCGGCATCGAGCATCTGATCCACGAGCATCCGGTTGCTTACGTGAAGGCCGAGCTGCTCGCGTTCTCTAACAAGTACACGAATTTCGACGAGGAGGTCAGGGACTACCGGCATATTCCGTTCTTCGCCGACGCAAAAAGCCGTCTGGGCATCTGATACCTGTACGGCGTTGCCCATCACCGCAATCCCGGGAGATCCGGAATGGCGCTGCAACCTCTACCAGCTCGTTCTGGCTGGCCCTGGTCACCGGTTGTCAGGAGGACGGCCCGCCGTGATTGCCGAAAGGCGCGGCAACCAGGTACGCAACGCGGACGGAAGACTGCACCACTACGGCGTCTCTGGGGCGAACAACGCGTCGTGCGGGCACGGGTACCCCCGGCTGGTCGAGACGGCGGTACGGCAGCCAAATCTGTGGTCCTTTACGTCCCGACTGCGGTTATGTGCCTCGCCGCCGAGGCGCTGGCGACCCGGGTCGCGCAGCTGCTCCCGGGTAAGGCGGGGGAGACCTCCTTAGTCAACAGAGGGTTGGAGGCGACGAAGTCGTGATGCGGATCGCTTCTCAGTACTGGCGCAATACTCGTAGACCCCGCAACCCGGCGACCAGGCTGGCTGCTACGGATCCACCTTCGTGTGCGGCCTCTCTGCCGTTCAGCGAGACACCGATGTTGTCGCGCGCGCGACGGTCGGTCCTGTTGCGCGACCTGAAAGTGCTGATCGATGGCGGAGCGAACCGCGGTCAGTACGCGACCTTGGCGCGCGGCTTCGGCTTCCAGAGGCGGATCGTCTCATTCGAGCCGGAGCTCGAGGCGTTCCGCGCGCTTGTAGCGACCGCGGCGGCCGACGGCCAGTGGGAGCCGCAACTTGCCCTCGGCACACGGAAGGTGAACTCGGCCCCTACCTGGCCTCCGATTCCTTCGGGACGTCGGTGCCCACTTCCGAGCGGGGCCCGATTACGTATCGGCGAAGATGACGAGAGCGGATGGTGCTCATGATGGACGACGTACGCCGAGGCAACCGGAGGGCTGCGAAGTTGATTGCCGGCCAGTCGCTACTGAGTGAGTTCCCCCTGCTGGTCCAGCAGCAGAACGCCACGGAACGTCCGGTCGAGAAGGGTCTGGTCATCATGGACCTCGTCGATGCCGCAGCCCGGGCCCACCCGGACCGACCCGCGTTGCGCACAGTGGACGGGGTGGTGGCCACACACCGCCAGCTACACGACGAGTCTATGCGGATGGCCGCGCGGCTCCAGGCGGCCGGGGTGCGGCGCGGCGCTGCCGTCGCCATGCTTCTCGACCACCTGCCCGCGACGGTGGCGGCAATCCTGGCAGTCGTCCGTTGCGGTGCCTTCTACGTGCCGCTGGACATGCGCTGGCCGGTCACAAGGGCGGCTGGTGCGCTGGCGTCGCTGCCCGTCGCTGTACTGATCGTTTCGCCGGAATACCGGGCACGCGCGGCGGAGATTGCTTGTGCGGTGCCGGGCCTGGAGCAGGTGCTGGTTGCGGAGGGATTTACCGACGAACCCCTCGAGGCAGCCGGTGAGCTGTCGACCGTGGCTCAGCCCAACGACCTCGCGTACGCCATCACCACGTCCGGCTCGACAGGTAAACCTAAGTCTGTGGGCGTGTGCCACTTCAGCGTAGTCAACCTCCTCACGTGGTTCAACGAACGCCACAGGATAGGCCCGAACGACGTACTGCTGCAGGTCACCTCGTACACGTTTGACTTATCTGTCTATGACATCTTCGGCGTACTATCCGCGGGTGCAAGCCTGCTCCTGCTGCCCGATCAACACCTTGCTGAGCCGGACGACATCGCCGACGCCTTGCTCGCGTGCCCGGTGACCCTGTGGAATTCGGCGCCCGCGATGCTCACGTGGATACTTCCGTTCGTCCGTAACCAGGCGGGCGGTGACCGGCACCGCCTACGCCGCGTATTCCTCAGCGGCGACTGGGTTCCGCTGAGCGCGCACGGCGACCTGGTCGCCGAATTCCCCTCTGCGACCCTGGTCGCACTGGGCGGACCGACCGAAACCTGCGTGTGGACCAATGACTTCGTCATCTCCAGCATTGACCCACAATGGCGGAGCATTCCCTATGGCCGACCGATCAGCAACGTCCGCTGTTACGTGCTGCGGCCGGACCGGTCGCCGTGCGAGGTGGGCGAGCCAGGTGAACTCTACGTCGGGGGCGCCTGCGTCGCGGCGGGCTACCTGAACGACCCCGAGCTGACCGCGGCCACGTTTCTTCCCGACCCGTGGTCGCGGAACCCCCACGGCCGGATGTACCGCACCGGCGACCGGGTGCGGTGGACGCTGGACGGATGGATGGAGTTTCTGGGTAGGCTGGACAACCAGATCAAGGTGAGGGGCTATCGGATCGAGCTCGGCGAGGTCGAGTATGCTGCGCGGTCGCTGCCTGATGTCGACCAGGCGTTCGCGGTCGTCGTCGGCGAGCAGTCGAGCACCGAACTCGGTTTGGTGGTGCGGGCAGGAGCCGGGGTGTCTCATACCGCAGTTCGCGACGGTCTTCAAGTGCTATTACCGACCTACATGCTGCCGAGCATCGTATTCGTCACCGACCAGGTGCCGCTGACGGTTTCAGGCAAGGTAGACCGCGCGGCACTTGGTGCGTTGCTGGCTCGTCGGCGGAACGAGCGATGAATTCGGCCGCGAACGGCGCGATCTCCGAGGGACGCGGCGGCGCGGATGTGGACTAGGGCTCTGAGCCAGTGGCCTCGAAAGAGGTCTTGCCACAGCCACTCTGCCTGGATCCACGTGTGCCACGAACGGCGAGGGGAGTTGTTGTAGGAGAGCTTCTTGGCGCGGTGCTGCGCAAGAAGCTCCACCTGGCCGGGGGAGGAGGCCCTGGGGCATCGAGAACACTGTGAGTGTTGAGAGCGGCTCGGCCACCAACACCCTCGAGGAGACTCCAGAGAAACGATGGCGTTGGTGGAGCACAGCACGGTGCGGATCTCCACGTCGTAGTCCAGGAACGGGATGAACTCCTCCCAGGCGTTGTTCCAGAGCCGGATGATCGCGCCGTACTTGGGGCCCCACTTCTCGGTGAGCTCCTCCAACGCTGACCGGGCGGCCTCGGCGTTGACGGCGGTGTAGATCGGTTTCACATCGTGTTTGAGTGCGTCCCAGTCCTTGCGTGAGGCGAGCCGGAAGGTGTTGCGGATCAGATGGATGTTATGCCGAGGTCGGCATAACATCCATCATGCCGACCTCTGGGTTATGCCGATGTGTGGGCTCTGGATCGGCTGTGGACAAGCTGTCGGTGTTGGCGAGGGCGGCATAATCAGAGCTGTTCCAGCCAGGCCAGCAGGCTGTCGGGTGGTCGGTATCGTCCGGTGCGGCCGTTGGGTGGTCGGGTTCTAGCCAGTGTTTGCTCTTTCAGCGCAAGGTCGGCGTGCAGGTGGATCTGCGTGGTGTCGACGCTGACGTGACCGAGCCATAAGGCGATGACGCTGGTATCGACGCCGGCGTGCAGCAGCCGCATCGCGGTGGTGTGTCGCAGCACATGCGCAGTGATCGTCTTCGCGCGCAGCGAGGGACAAGTATCGCGTGCGTGGCCGCTGTAGTGGGCGACGCGATGTTCGAGCGCGTCGCGGCTGAGCCTGTTGCCGCGCCGGGTTGGGAACAGTGGTGCATCGGGCTCGCCGCCCTGTTCTGCGAGCCAGTCCCGAAGGACGTTGCTCGTGGCGCTGGTCAGCGGGGTGATCCGGTCTTTGCGTCCCTTGCCGTGGCAGGCGACGTGCGCGCCCGACCCGAGGTGCACATCCCGGCGGTGAGCCCGGTCAGTTCGGAGACTCGCAGCCCGGTCTGCACGGCCAGCAGCAGCGTGTGGTCCCGTCGCCCGGTCCAGTTCCCCAGGTCGCAGCAGGCGAGCAGCGCGTCGACCTCGGGCTCGGTGAGGTAGGTGATCACCGCCCGGTCGAAGCGTTTGGGTGGATCGCCAAGACCCGCGCGATGCTTGCGGCGTGTTCGGGATGGTGCAGGGCGGCGAACCGGAACAGCGAGTGGATCGCGGCCAGTCGGGCGTTGCAAGTGCGGGCACTGTTGCCACGCTCGCTCTGGAGATGGTCGAGGAAGCCGGCGATCAGCGGCGCGTCAAGATCGGCCAGATCCAGTGCCGATGGCGCGAGATCGGTTTGCTCGGCGGCGTAGCCGAGCAACAGGCGCAGGGTGTCGCGGAAGGTGGCGATGGTGTGTTCGCTGACGTGTCGCTGTCGGATCAGCCGCTCGGTGAAGAACGCCTGCAGGGTCGGTGCGAGCGCGCTCATGGCTGACCCGCCGGCTGGGCTGCCAGGTGTGCTTCGAGCCGTTGCCCGCAACGGCCATCAATTCCGGGGATGCCGACAAGTACCAGTAGGTGCTGGCTGGGTGGACGTGACCCATCCAGGTCGAGAGAAGGCTCAGACGCGTCTGCCCGTCCTCGCCGACGGTGTAGGCGTCGAGCATCGCGCGGACCGCGAAGGAGTGTCGTAGGTGGATGCGCGGTCGACACGAGGACGATCGTGGCGTGAGCCCGGCCAGGGTCACCAGGTGGTGGAACGCGTGGTGGACGTTGCAGTAGAGCAATCGGGTCCCGGCAGTGGACACGAACAGCGCCGGCGTCGCGATTGCCGGAGTGGACCGGTCCCGCAGCCGCTGGTAGCGCCGCAATGCCTCGACGGTGCTGGGATGCAGGGTCAGCTCCCTGGTCTTGCCGAACTTGCCGTGCCGCACCACCACCCGCCCGACCGCGAGATCAACATCGTCCCGATCTAACTTCGGGCTTTCACCGCGGTCGGATTTTTTGACCGTGTCGTGAATGAAGCATGGTGCTCTGACCTGGGATAATTCGACTTGTTGAGGGTCGGATTCATACCAGATCGAGGAGCACCAATCAGGTGAGCAAGTCTACGTCGTGCTATCCATCGTTGTCGGCGGACGCCACCGGAACTGGGGTCGTGTCGCAAGCCGGGGCGATCACGTTGTTACGGACCGCGGAGAAGACAGGGTTGACCGCGGGGCTCTCGGCGGCACTTTCACCGTGGCGCAAGCCCTTGGCCACCCATGATCCAGGCAAGATTGTGCTCGATCTGGCGGTGGCCGTCGCAGTGGGCGGGGACTGCCTCGCTGATGTTGCTCTGCTGCGGGAGGAACCGGGTGTGTTCGGGTCGGGTGGCCTCGGACCCGACGGTGTCCCGACTGTTCACCACCCTCGCCGCCGACGCCCCCACCGCGTTACGGGCCATCACCAACACCCGAGGCCGCCAACTCGCCGATCTGGAACTGCGCCACCGCCGTCGCGCCCGGTGTGAGGACCGCATCCGCATCTGCAAAGACA
>JAABUM010006767.1_pt1 | contig 10999 bp, 9 predicted proteins | sample 5559161 | NCBI WGS metagenome assembly JAABUM01 (sample SAMN10711868, study PRJNA513369) | rock metagenome | isolation source: Antarctica rocks | place: Antarctica: Victoria Land, Siegfried Peak nord | reverse complement strand
CCTGCGCGGCCGCGACCGGGTCTTGCGCGGAGCAGGCGATCGAGCCCTTGTAGCAATCGAAGGGGCGGACCCACTTCTCCAATGTCCACTCGTTGTAGGCGCTGGCGACCGCCGCCTGGAAGCGGTAATCGTGCTGGATGCTGAGGCCGGCGTTGGAGCCGGTGAGGACGCCGATATCGATGCGGTACTTGGTCATCAACTGCTGCACGACCCAGCCGGGATCGCCGGCGGCGAGGCCGTCTTCCTCGCGGATCGCGTCGTCCATCCGCCCGGAACCCATGTTGGCGTAGTAGCGCGAGGCGTTGCCCGGCCCGCCATTGTCGAGCCAGGTATGCCACCGGCGCGGCAGGAAGGGCCGCAATGCATTCAGGCTCGGCAGGTCGTTGTGGATGTCGGTGTCGATCAGCCGCAGCGCGGCGATCCGCTCCGCCTCCGTCGCCGCGCGTGGCTCGAGTACCAGTCCCATGCTGTCCCTCCTTTTCCATTCCGAGGGCGGCGCATACCGCCCCCGAAATCGACCATGAATCATGGACGCCACTCAGTTCGCAGCGTCGCTCGCGAATACCGTGTTCACCGCGCCGGTCGCCATCACCGGCGCGGTGTCGTAGAGGTAGCAGGCCGCCGCCCGGTCGGGATTGGTCCGATACAGCGGCGGTCGAGCCGCGATGCAGGCGGACATCGCGCTGGGACAGCGGTCGGCAAACCGGCAACTCACGTCGGTCATCTGCCGACCGATCGTCGAGGGATCCGGGGCCGCGTCCCAGTGACGGCGCGGATCGGGGAGCGGGATCGACCCGACCAGCAATTGGGTGTAGGGATGCTGCGGGTGCTGCACGACGCGCTCGACACTGCCGACCTCGGCCACCCCGCCGCGATAGAGGACGATGATATTCTCGCTGAGTTGGTACGCTGTTGTCAGGTCATGCGTGATGTAGATGATCGAGATGCCGAACTGCTGATTAAGTTGGCGCAGATTGTTCAGGATCGTGGCCCGGAGCGAGGCGTCGACCATCGAAACCGGCTCGTCGGCGATGATCACGCGCGGTTTGAGGAGGAGCGCACGTGCCACCATGATCCGCTGACGCTGACCGCCGCTGAGTTGGTGTGGGTGACGTCCCAGCGTCTCCTCTGGTCGCAGGCCAACCGCCGTAAGCGCCTCCTCCATCAGCGCTCGGCCCTGCGCCTTCGTCCCCGCCAGCGCGAACTTCTTGATCGGCTCTTCCAGCACGTGATCGACGGTATAGAAGGGGTTGTAGACCTCGTAGGGGTCTTGGAAGATCACCTGCACCTCACGGATGAAGGTACGCCATTCGGCGCGCGAATGTTTGCGGAGATCTTTGCCGTTGTAGCGCACGCTGCCGCTGGTCGGTGCCGCCAGCCCGAGGAGCAAGCGCGCAAGGGTGGTCTTGCCGCTGCCGCTCTCGCCCACGATGGCGGTGATCGACGGCGGCGCGTCCTCCAGCACGAAGGAGAAATCGTCGAGCGCGACGTTGTGCGCGCGACTGAGGAGGCCCCTGCTGAAGACCTTGCTCACATTGCGTGCCTCGAGGAGCGGTGCCATCGTTGCCTCCATAGGGCGCCTGCGGTCAGCGATCGCGTCAGGATAAGCCAAGGCCAGGGTCGCGTGGATGAGCGGGGGGCCGACAGGAGCCGATCCCGACATGCGACAGCCCGATCAGTACAGGTGGCAGGCCGCCCAATGATCGGGACGCAGTTCGCGCAATGCCGGCTCCTCGACGGCGCAGCGGTCGAAGGCGTGCGGGCAGCGCGCCCGGAAGGGACAGCCAGTCGGGCGGTCGAGTAGCGAGGGGGGCAGGCCAGGGATGCCCCGCAGTTCCCCTTTCTTGGTGAGCGACGGCAGGCTGGCGATCAGGAGTTGGGAGTACGGCATCAGCGGCTCGTCGAAGATCGCTTGCACCGGGCAGAGTTCGACCAGCTTGCCGGCGTACATCACGCCGAGCCGCGTCACGAATTGCGCCATCAGCCCCATGTCGTGGCCGATCAGGATCACCGCCGCCCCCAGGTCTTCCTGCACCCGCAGGAGCGTGTCCATGATCTGCCGTTGGACAACGACATCGAGCGCGCTCGTCGGCTCGTCGGCGATGATCACCTTGGGGCGCAGGCTGATCGCGATCGCGGTGACGACGCGCTGTTTCATGCCGCCGCTGAGCTCATGCGGGAACATAGTGGCGACGTTTGGCTTCAGCCCCACGCTCACCAGCAAATCGTCGATCCGCGCAGCCGCTTCCCGCTTTGGTAACGCCTGCCCGTGATCGGCCAGTCCGTCGAGGATCTGCTCGCGCACCCGCTTGACCGGGTTGAGCGAATTCATCGCCCCCTGCGCGACCATCGCGATACTGGCCAGCCGTAACCGGCGCATCTGCTCCTCGGACTTGGCCAGCACGTCCTCGCCTTCCAGCAACACCTGTCCGCCCTCGATCACACCGGGCGGCTTGATCAGGCGCATCAGCGAAAGCGCGATTGTCGACTTCCCCGAACCCGATTCGCCCACGAAGCCCAGGCGCTCGTCGGGAACCAGACTGAAGCTGACGCCATCGACGGCCTTCGCCGCGCCGCGCGGAGTGTGATAGTAGACGCGCAGATCACGGACCTGGAGGAGATCCGGCGCGACGTGTGGCTGTTCTGTCGCGGCTTGCGCGGTGTTGGCGGTCATGCCGACCTCCTCAAGCGCGGGTTCGCGATCTCGTCCAGGCCCATTGTCAGCAGCAACAGGCCGAGGATCAAGATGACGACCGCGACGATCGGCGGGAGCCACCACCACCAGAGCCCGCGTAGCGGCGCGCTGAAGTTGATCGCCCAGTAGACGGTCATCCCGAGGGTCGGGTCGTTCTGCGGCCCGAGACCCAACGCCTCCAGCCCGATCGAGGAGAGGATGGCATAGGACACCGCACCGACGAAGCTGGCCGCCAGGAAGGGCAGGAGATTCGGCATCAACTCCTTGACGATGATCTCGGCGCTATTCCCGCCCGAGCGTCGCGCCACCTGGACGTAGCCCCGGTCGCGCAGGGTCAGCACCTGGGCGCGCACGGTACGGGTCGGCTGGCGCCAGGCCAACGACGCGATCACCAGCGCCATGATATTGACGCTGATGAAACCCTTAATCGAGGCGGCAATGGTGATCAGGATCAGCAGGCCGGGCACGGTCAGACTTGTATCGACGAGAGTCCGGATGACCGCGTCGACGACACCGCCCGCGTAGCCCGACACGAAGCCGAGGAAGGTGCCGACGAGCAGGCCGAGCGCGCCGGCCAGGAACCCGATACGCAAGGTCAATGGCAGGCCGGTCACCATGACCGCCAGCAGGTTGCGACCGTAATCGTCGGTGCCCAGCGGGTAGGCGCGCGACGGCGCTTGCGCGGCGGGTGCGCTGAGCGGCTGCGACTGCTTCGGATCGACGAAGAGGGGACCGATGACGCCGACCAGCACCAGTGCCAGGACCATCGTCGCGCCGATGACGAGTTGGGGGTTGCGCCGGCAATAGGCGAGCAGCGCCTGCGCGGCGGTCCGCTCCCGCGCGGCTGACCGAGCGATCGGTGGGGATGGGAGATCGACCGAGATGTTCGCCATCTCACGCCCTCCTGTACGAGATCCGCGGGTCGAGGAACGGATAGAGGAGATCGATAGCCAGCGTCGCCAGCGCGATCGACAGCACGATCATGAAGACGATGCCGTAGATCAGGAAATAGTCCGATGCCGAGATAGCGCGCAACAGCAGCGTCCCGATCCCCGGGTAGGCGAAGATCGCCTCGACGATGACCGAGCCGGAGACGACGGTGCCGAGGCTGATCGCGAAGGCGGTCATCTGCGGCAAGATCGCGTTGCGCACACCGTAGGAAAAGAATATCCGCCGGTCGCGCAACCCCTTCGCTTCGGCGAAAGTGACATAATCCTCCCCCCGCGTTGTCACCATCATCCCGCGCATCCCGAGCGCCCAGAAGCCGAGCGCCGCCAGGACGATCGAGAGCCCTGGCAGCAGCGCATGCCGCAACACATCGAGCATGAATGGGAGATTGAGTCCGGGCAGAAGGCCGATAGAATACCCGCGCGAGAGCGGGAAGATCGGCCAGGTGACCGCCAGCAGATAGACCAGCACGATGCTGAGCATGTAGTAGGGGATGGCCGAGAGCGCCATGGCCGGCCCGATCAGGTACCGGAAGAATCTCGGGGCGCGCGGCCAGGCGGCCAACGCCCCCAGCAACGTCCCGATGACAAACGCCCAGCACGACGCGGCGACCAGCAGACCGATCGTCCAGGGAAGCGCCGCCGTGATCATCGGCAACACCTTGGCCGGGTAATTGGCGATCGAGAAGCCGAAGTCGAGCTGGAAGACATGGTAGAGATAGCGGCCATACTGGACCCACAGCGGCTTATCGAGTCCGAACTCGCTGTTGTAAGTTCGGACCATCTCCTCGATGCCCCCTTGAAGCGGCCCACCCTGAGAGGCTTGCGTGAGCAGGCGATCGCGCACCGGGTTACCAGGCGCGAGGCGCGGCAAGAAGAAATTGAGCGTAGCCGCGCCCCAGAGGACGATGAAAAACTGCAAAACCCTGCGGACGAGATACCCGATCGGCATAGCACCCTCCTAGGGGATGGGGAGGTGAACGTTCACTCTGGCCCCTACCGCCCTCATCTGCACGAAATCTCGCGCCCACTAGTACAGCGCGGCGGAGATGCTCCGGTAGTTTCTCCGGTGCCGCGACAGGGTTCCAGCCACCGGATACCACCGGGGTATCTCCGCCGCCGTGTACTAGGCCGGTTCGAGCGCACCGATGAAGAGCCCGGCTGCACCGCGATGCCAGGGGGCGGGTGTCGTGTAGTTGTTCTGGTCATTCGGCCAGCCCTTCCAGTAAGTGGTGTTAACCGGGCAGGTCTGGTACCACTGCACGGTCGGGGCAACGGGCAACTCGGGGATCCAGATAGCCATGGCCTGCTTATACAGCTCCAGATACCTGCTCGAACTGGGCGCGATCCGGCCCATCTCGTCCATCAGTTTGTCGAAGTCGGCGTTCTTCCAGCGGTGTGCGTAGGTGGCGGCCTCACCGTTCGACAGGGCGTACTGGCTGTGGAAGTGGTTGAGGGAGAGGTACGGGTCACGGAAGCCACCCGAGAGACCGCTGAGCCAGATGTCGGCCTCGCCGGTCGCGATCAGCGTGTTGGCATTCGTCGGCGACTTGAACGAGGCATCGAAGCCTGCCTGACGCATCTGCGCCACGAGGACAGGGGCGAAGTTCTGGAAGAAGCCTGGCAGGAGCATAATGACCATGTCGAAACGCTTGCCGTCTTTGGTCCAGAGGCTCTCGCCATCCTTCTTCCAGCCCTTCGCCTGCATGATCTGCGCCGTGCGGTCGATGTCGTAGACATCGACCGGATTCTTCTGCAACGCGTCCTGAGCCGCATCGAAGTACTGCTTCATCACCGGGTAGGCCGGTAATGGTAACACCGTATACTCGCCCGCCCCCTTGAAACCGACCTCGATGATCTGCTTGCGATTCATCGCATAGTTGACCGCCCAGCGGATCTCCTTATCGTCGTACGGCGGCTTCGAGCAATTGAAGTGCAGGTTGTTGACCCAGCCGTCGACCGCGCCATAGGGTGGCTTCCGACCGGCGACGAAGACCTGCAACTTTGGGTTGCGCGCTAGCGCAACCTCGGTGTCAGCGGCGAAGATGTTGTGGGTCACATCGACCTCGCCCGCTGCCAGCAACTCCGCTTTCTTGCGATCTTCGTACTTGGGCAGCACGATGATCCGCTTCATCGCCGGGAGCTTGCGGAAACCGGCCTTCGCGCCCCACCAGTCGTCGCGGCGATCCCAGATCTTCTGGTCCGGCGACGAGTAGACGAGCTTCCAGGGGCCGGTGGTGATCGGCCAGCCCTGCGCCATATCGAAGTTGGTGAAGGAGACCTGATCTTTCCCGGCGAAGATGTGTTCCGGCACGATCGGAAACCCCTGGTCCTGGCACCACTGGAAGTTCGAGAACATGAATTGCGGTGCGGGATTGTTGAAGGTGAGCTTCACGGTGAGCGGGTCGACTGCGACGGCCTCCTTGACCCACAGCTTCATCTCGAACGAGAAGGTAAGCTTCGGCGCGTTCTCCTTGAGCATGTTGATCGTGAACACCACATCCTTGGCGGTGAATGGCTTGCCGTCACTCCACGTCACATCCGGGCGGAGCTTGATCGTCAGTTCGGTGAAGTCGTCTTTATAGGTATAGCTCTCGGCCTGATAGGGAATCTCGCCATTCTTACCCATCAATCCGGGCGGCGCGCTGACCTTATCGTTCCAGACCGAGTCGTAAAAGAAGAGCGGCTCGAACGAGAAGTGCCAACCGGTGCGGTTCACGCCCGTGATAAAGGGGTTCATCAGCTCGACATCGGTCATCTGATTGAGTGAGTCGGATACGCTCACGATCAGCGTCTGATTCCGCGGGACATCGGGGAGGTTCTTCGGGACTGCCGTCGGGCCGCCGGAGGCCGCAGCGTTCGGCTGACCGCTCGCCGGGCTGGGCTGACCAGCGCCGGGCTGGCCGGATGGCGCGGGCGTCTTCGTCGGCAGCTCGATCGCCTGGCTGTTCGTCCCACAGGCGGCGAGCAGGGCGAGCACGCCAGCGGATAGCGAGGTGAGGAAGACTCTGCGGGGGAGTCGACGCTTGTCCATGGTACAATACCTCCTGCGAGCTACCGAGGTAACAGTGCGATCGTGATACGCTGACTCGCGGCCCCGATCACCCGGGCGCGCGGCGTGTGACAGCAGAGCCGCTGCGCCGAATCTACGCCAGATTCGCCAGGGCGGCATGGCAGTACCCGGCGGCCCAGGCCATCGCGATCTCGTTCTTCCGTTCGCCAAAGACGACCGGGAGGTGCTCCGGCGCGATCGCGCCGCGATAGCCGAGCTCGTGCAGGAGCGCGATCGCCGTGTCGGGTCGCACCTGGCCGGTGCCGGGGAAGACCTCGTCCACCTGGCCATCCGCGTGGATGACCACATCGCGCACGTGGACCATGAACGTGCGCTCGACGAAGCGCGGCAGCACCGCGCGCACGTCGTTGCCGCTCATCGTCATGCAGCCGAAGCAAAAGATGAGGCCGTTTTCGGGCGCGTGGACGGCGTCGAAAAGGGAATCATATTCGCGCGCGCCCCATAAGCCTTTCGCGGGGGGCCACGGCGAGTGTGTGGCGAGTTTGGTCCCGGCGGCGCGCGCCCGCTCGACCGCCCGTTCATAGAAATGGCAGTTCAGCGCGAACTGTTCGGCGGCCTCGGCGGGCGACCGGGCATCGTCCAGCGGTGGGTGCAGGGTGACGCACGGGATGCCCGCCGCGCCGGCCGCATCGAGATGGCGCGCGAAGACCTCGAAGCTCGCGCGCCCGGCGGCGGTATCCTCCACCCAGGTGCGCCGTGGTTCTTGTATCGGCTCCAGGCCGATGACATCGAGCCCGGCGGCATCGAAGGGTTTGCGATATTCCCGCAGTTCCGCCGTTGTCGGCCAGCCGCGCTCAACGGCGGACGGGATCGATTTTGCCGATTCCTGCACGGCGGTGATCGCCAGTTGCTGGCAATAGGCGATGCGCGTCGCCGGATCGTCGGAGACCATGTGGGTGCGCAGGCAAACCTTCATGCCCGCCCTCCCGCTTCCGCGCCAACGGCCTGGCGCTCTATGGCAGGAGTCTGCACGGGCGGCGTCAACGGCAGTCGGATGGGGCGACCTTCCCGGATGGAGCGGTTGGCGGCCTCGACCAGTTCCAGCGATGCCCGCGCATCCTCGCCATGCGTGAGTGGCCGCGTGCCGTCGGTGAGACAGTCGAGCAGGTGATCGATCGCCCCGGCCATGCCCTCGACGGGCGGGCGCGGCGCCCCGACCGGCGGCATGGGATGGACCTGGAAGACGCCCGCCCCTGCCTCGCCCCCGATCGTGTCGGAAGTGACGGTGATCGTGTCGTCCCAGTCCATGCGAATCGATCCCTTGCGCCCGAAGATCTCGATCGGCATGACGTCCCAGCCGGACGCGAGGCGCGGGTCTTTCAGCACGTATGAGACGGTCGCCTCGCCGATACAGCCATTCGCGAAGCGCAGCATGATGATGCCGGTGTCCTCGGTCTGGCGTGTCGGGTCGATCAGGTCGCTGGTGGTGGCAATGGCATGTACCTCGGTCGCCTCGCCGATCAGCCAGCGGAGCATGTCGAGGGCGTGGATGCCGATGCCCGCGATCACCCCGTCGTGCTTCCAGTACGTCGCCAGTCGCGCGGGCTCCATGTGTGCCCAGGCATAGGTGATGTCTTGCAGATATGCCGCACGGACGAGGATCGGCTCGCCGACGTATCCGGCGTCGAGCAACCGTTTTAGGGCGCGATGGCGGTTCTGATAGCGCTTCGTCTGATCGACCATCAGCAGCACCCCGTGCTGCTCGCAGGTCGCGATCATCGCGTCGGCCTCTGCGAGGGTATTGGCGATCGGCTTCTCGACGAACACATGCTTGCCGGCTGTGGCAGCCGCGATAGCGACCGGCGCATGGTGATGATGCGGCAAGCAGAGATCGGCGATCTGGATCTCCGGATCGGCCAGCGCCGCCGCTACGGAGCCATACCAGCGCCGGGCCCCCCACTTCTCGGCGGCGGCCTGGGCAAGCTCGGGTCGCACATCGACCGCGGCGATCAGCCGCGCTCTCGGATTCGCCGCATAGGCACTGAAGTGTCCGGCCGACACCCCGCCACACCCGAAGACCGCGACCCCGAATGGCTCCGCCATGACCTTGGCCTCCTTCTTTCGTCCAATTACACGTCCAATGAGCGGCTGCGTCGCTGATCGTAGGGCAGGACGAAGTGCTGGTGCTGGGTCGGCTATCCACGGCGCGGAGCGATTATGGTGGCTGCGGGATACGGACGGCGAGACTATCGGCACCACCGGATCGAACACCACCGCTGGTCGCTCGAGGGTTCGGTTGCGGCTATCGTCGCCTCTACCCGTGAAACGATAGCCGACAACTGGTCTGGCAGGTTGATCGCGAGTGTCCCCACGAATGTGCTGGCGACTGCGACAGCCGAGTTGCACAATAGACCGGCAACCGCTAGTGCAATGTATTCAATGGAACCGTTTTCATTTGCACCTTAGCACGCGTCTGAGCCGGTGTCAATCCCCGTTCCCAGCCAGGGCAGGGCTTATGCGTGAGTGGGTGGGTGGCCGAGGACTAGGGCGAGCGCGGACGCCGGGTGGTCGGCGGGGGCGCGCAGGCGGCTGGCGACGGCGCGGCAGCCGCCCTGGTGGAGCAGGTCGAGGGCGGTGTCGCGCAGCAGGCACATCACGGCGGGTCCGGCCCCGGCGTGGATCGCGCTGCGGTCCGCGCCGAGGGTGACGTCCTTGACGCGGTGCAGTCGGTTCTCGATCTGCCATTGGCCTCGCTTGAGGGCGAGCAGGCGGGCGGCGTCGGCGTCGGCGGGCGGGAGGCTGGTGACGCCGTAGTGCCGATGGCAGTGCCAGCTCCCGCCTTCCCGCCAGGTTCGTTCCAGGCGGAAGACCTGAGCGAGCCCCGGTCAGTCGAGGTAGCCGGTCAGGTCGGTGGAGGCGACCAGGTGTCGCCGGTCGTGGGTCCGACCGTGGCCCCGTTCCGGCGTCGTGGCCGCACGGCGGTCGAGCAGCGGCAGCCGCGCGGGCAGGTCGGCGGGCGGGTCGAAGAGCAGGGCCAGGTCGCGTAGGAGCGTCGGCTGGTTCTCCCGGACGAGCAGCAGGTAATCGCCGCCCGCCCGCGTCACCTGTCGGCAGAGTTTGCGCTGGCAGAAGAGCGCGTCGCCGGTCAGCACACGCCCGCGCCAGTCCACCTGCGCGAGGAGGGCCGGGGCGACGGTCAGTTCGGCCTCCGCCTTGTCGGGGCCGCGGTCGATCGCCTCCTGCGCCAGGACGACCCCGTGGTCGTGGCAGAAGGCGGTGAGGGCGTGGACCGGGCTGCCGCTTGCCTGGTGGCGCAGCCGTCCGCGCTGCGCCTTCCCATCGATCGCCACCCCCTGCGCCCCCCGCGCCGTCGGGTCCGCCCGCGCCCCCCGTGCGAAGTAGGCCCCGAGCGCGGCGGCCAGGCGCTCGCCGCACAGGGCGGCGAAGGCCCGATGCAGGGTCGACTGGCACGGGGTCCGCCCGTCCGCGAAGCCGAGCGGCGCCAGGGCCGCCGCGCCCTGCCGCGCCGCCCACGCGGCGATCGCCAGCGGGGTGTGCTGATTCGCCAGGATCGCCGTGACCGCCAGCGCGAGGAGCGCGGGCAGGGGATAGGCGATACTCGCCCGCCGACGCGGGTCGGGGACCGTCGCGAAGGCCGCGAGCAGGCCGGTCGGGGACACGGCGAGGGCGGTTGCGAGCGGGACGGCGGCGGGCGTACACGCCATCATGCGCTCCTTCGTTCGGGTCGTCGGCCTCAAGCACCGACATCCTGGCAAAGGAGCGCTCCTCATTCGCCTGCCGCCTCTCCTCGCGCATAAGCCCTGCCAGCCAGGGCGCTCGCATCTCATTCCCGAACATTGGTGCCGGGGCATACCGCGTCGTCCGCGCGGCGTGCCAAGGCGTTGAACGCCGCGCCCACGAGTGTTGCCCTACTGCCCACGGCGCGACGGGTTCACGCGAGCAGGCGGTGCGATGGGGCCGCATCGTGGGGTGACGCCCCGCATGATCGGCCCACTTCGGGCCACCAGTGAGGAATCTGCACTGCTTTAGATGCAATCGCCTTACGTTCCCAGCCTCGATTCCTAGGAGAAGCATCAATGCAACCAGCAACTTGACAACAGCGATCGGGGATGAATATCCTTACGGGGTATCTATGTCCTTGATCTTCTGCATAACCTCCGGTGGGCTACCGAGTCGGGCGCTCGAGTTGATACATAATTTCGTCGGCAAGCGTGAGTGTGCTATGCACTAAGGGCCGCGCGTGGAAATAGGTATCCCGCATGTGGTAGGCTCCTGGCGAGGGGGACTTGTGTCGCCGGGAGGAGGGGCGCGAGGTGGAGTTGA
>JAABUM010006766.1_pt1 | contig 10999 bp, 10 predicted proteins | sample 5559161 | NCBI WGS metagenome assembly JAABUM01 (sample SAMN10711868, study PRJNA513369) | rock metagenome | isolation source: Antarctica rocks | place: Antarctica: Victoria Land, Siegfried Peak nord | reverse complement strand
CTCGCGAACCGCGCCGACCGCCCTACTCAGGGGTGGCTGGGATGCCTCGGAATGGGTGGCTGGCTTCGGCCGGAATCACCGGCTGGCTTGCGTCGGGATACCCGGCTGGGATCCGTCGGAATACGCAGCCGGACATCAATGTCGTTCGCACGGGGCCAAGGGGCGGGCCGCCTGTCGTGCTGATGCATCCGGTCGGGCTGGACCTGACATGGTGGGACCTGCAGTTCGCCGAGTTCGGACGGGACCACGACGTGGTTGCCTTCGATATGCCGAACCATGGCCTGTCGGGCAAGCTGCGCGCACCGCCCACGTTCGACGCGATGGCGGTGGCCGCGGCCGGCGTGCTGGCGCATCTCGGCGCCGGTCCGGCACACCTGGTCGGTCTCTCGGTGGGCGGCATGATCGCCCAGACGTTGGCGCTCGCCCGGCCCGATCTGATCCGCTCGCTGACCCTGGTGGGGACGCTATGCACGTTCCCGGACGCCGTGCGTGGCGCCCTGCGCGAGCGGGCCAGGGTGTCGCGCGAAGAGGGCATGGCGAGGATCGCGCTGCTTTCACAGGAACGGTGGTTCCCGCCCGCGTTCCGTGCCCGGCGGCCCGATGTCCTCGACCGTGCGGCCAAAAGCCTGCTGCGGCAGGACCCGGACTTCCACGCCTCCATGTGGGAGATGATCGCCACGCTTGACTTGGCGTCGCTCCTGCCCGTGCTGAACTGTCCGGCGCTGGTCGTCGTCGGGACTGAGGACGTCAACGCGCCTGTCGCGGCAGCCCGGCAGATCGCAGGGTTGATTTCCGGTGCGGTGCTGCGCGAGATGCCCGGTGCCGGCCACTTTCCGCCAGTGGAGATGCCGGACGTGTTCAATGACCTTCTCCACGATTTCCTCGCGGCGGAAGCGCGCAGAGTCCCTGCTTTGATGCAGAGCAGGAGGTTAAGCTGAAGATCATGACGGAAAATTCCCTGTCGTGCATCAACCGATGCACCGGTCCCCAGCCCGTAAACTGCGCTTTACCGTAATTATTGCCGGCTCAAGCCTTCGGCTCGCTTGCTGACGGAACCTCAGCCTGGCGCCAGACGCGGCCAATTGTCCGGTCAGCTCATCCAGTTGCCGCCGTCTATCCCGTATGTCTGGGCCACGACATACCCTGCGTCATCGCCTGCCAGGAAGACCGCCAGCCCGGCGATCTCCTCCGGCTGCGCCATGCGGCCGATAGGGACGGCCTCGCCGACGCGGCGCTTCTTCTCGCCGGGCGGCAGGCCCTCCGCCCGGGCGAAGCGGGCGTCCACGTCGTCCCAGTGCTCGGCGTCCACGACGCCCGGTGCGATGGCGTTCACGTTGATGCCGTGCCGGATCAGGTCCAGCCCGGCGCTCTGCGTCAGGCTGATGACCGCGGCCTTGGACGCGCAATAGACGCCCACCAGCGCCTCTCCCCGGCGCCCCGCCTGGGATGCGAAGTTGATGATCCGGCCCCCTCCCCGCCCGCTTTCGTTCTGGGCGATCATCTGCCGTGCCGCGGCTTGCAGGGTGAACAGCAGCCCCTCCACGTTCACGGCGAACACGCGGGCGTAGCTGGCCCGCGTGATGTCCACGATGGGCGCCAGGTCGAAGATGCCGGCGTTGTTCACCAGGATGTCCAGGCGCCCGAACCGGGCGACGGTCGCGGTCATGGCGGCGTCAATGCTGTCCTGCCGCGTCACGTCCAGCCGCAGCGCGAGCGCCGCCGGGCCGATGCCTGCCGCGGCGGCCTGGGCGGCGACCTCGTCCAGGTCGGCGATGACGACGGACGCGCCCTCTTCGGCATAGCGCCGGGCGATGGCGCGGCCAATGCCGCGGGCCGCTCCGGTGATGATCGCCACCTTGCCTTGAAGCTTCATGCCGTTCCTATCGTCCCCTGCGCCGCGATGCCCCGGCTGCGGCGTTGCCGGCAGCCGGGCCGGTCGTCGCCCGGATACAGGCTAGGGGTCATGCGGCGGGCGCATACTGGCCCAGGCGCGGCAGCACCAGGCCGGCACCGTCGAACAGGTGACAGGCCGCAGGATCGAAGGACAGGTGGATGGGCTGGTGCGCGCGAGTGGCGTCGCTGCCCTCGATCTGCACCACGACATCCTCGCCGCCTTGCAGGCCGACGTGCAGCAGGGTCAGGCCGCCCAGCCGCTCGACCAGCCTCACCTCGCCGGCCAGGGCGCCACCGTTGCCGGGCCGCAGCGCCTCCGGCCGGATGCCGAGGGTGACGGCGGCGCCGGGCTGGGCCGATGCGCCCTGCGCGGGCACTGCGATCCGGACGCCTGCGGGCAGCTCCACCGTGACGCCCACTCCGTTCGCGGCCACGACTTGCGCCGGCAGCAGGTTCATGCGCGGCGAGCCGATGAACCCGGCGACGAACAGGTTGGCGGGGCTGTGATACAGGTCCAGCGGCGACCCTACCTGCTCGACCCGGCCGCCTTGCAGCACGACGATCTTGTCAGCCATCGTCATCGCCTCGACCTGGTCGTGCGTGACATAGACCATGGTAGCCTGCAGCTCCTCGTGCAGCCGGCCCAGCTCGATGCGCATCTGGCCGCGGAGCGCCGCGTCGAGGTTGCTCAGCGGCTCGTCGAACAGGAATACGCGGGGGTTGCGGACGATGGCCCGGCCGATGGCGACGCGCTGCCGCTGCCCGCCCGACAGGTCCTTGGGCCGCCGCTCCAGGTAGGGGCCGAGCTGCAGGATGCGGGCGGCGTCGGCCACCTTGCGGTCCCGTTCCGCCTTGGGCACGCGGGCAAGGCGCAGGGCGAACCCCATGTTCTGCGCCACCGTCATGTGCGGATACAGGGCGTAGGACTGGAACACCATCGCCAGGCCGCGATCCGCCGGACCGACATCGTTGACGCGCTGGCCGTCAATCAGCAGGTCGCCCCCGCTGATCTCCTCCAGCCCGGCGATCATGCGCAGCAGCGTGGACTTGCCGCAGCCCGACGGGCCGACGAACACCACGAACTCGCGGTCCGCCACGTCCAGGCTCACGCCCTTGATGACATCGGCGGGTCCGTAGCTCTTGCGGAGGTCGCGCAGGGAGATGGTGGCCATGTCGCCTCCTTTATTTCACGGCGCCGAAGGTGAGGCCGCGTACGAGCTGCCGCTGGCTCAGCCAGCCGAACACCAGGATCGGCGCCACCGCAACGGTCGAGGCCGCCGAGAGCTTGGCGAAGAACAGCCCCTGTGGGCTGCTGAACGAGGCGATGAACGTCGTGAGCGGCGCCGCGCTGGAGGAGGTGAGGTTCAGGCTCCAGAACGCCTCGTTCCAGCACAGGATCAGCGACAGCAGGCCGGTGGAGGCGATGCCGGGCAGCGACAGCGGCAGCAGCAGGAACCAGAACTCGCCGCCGGTGCGCGCGCCGTCCATGCGCCCGGCCTCCAGTATCTCGCGCGGCACCTCCTTGAAGAAGGTGAACAGCATCCAGACCACGATGGGCAGGTTCATCAGCGCATAGATCACGACGAGGCCGGTGCGGGTGTCGAGCAGGTTCAGGGTGCGGAACAGCAGGTAGATCGGTATCAGCACGCCGACCGGCGGCAGCATCTTGGTGGACAGCATCCACAGCAGGGTGCCGCGGGTGCGTTTGGTGGGATGGAACGCCATCGCGTAGGCCGCCGGCACCGCGAACGCCAGCGCCAGCAACGTGCCGCCGAGCGAGACGATCAGGCTGTTGAGCGCGAAGGACAGGTAATTGGCGCGCGACTGCACCTCCGCGTAGCTTTCGAGCGTCGGCGTGAACAGGAACTGCGGCGGGGTGGCGATGGCGGCGACCTCGCCCTTGAAGCTGGTCAGCACCATCCAGAGGATTGGGAAGAACAGCAGCAGCGCGATGCCCCAGCCGAGGGCGAAGATGAAGATCTGCTGCGCGAGGCTTTGCCGCATCCTATGCCTCCAGCTTGCCGGCGATGCTGCGTACCAGGAAGAAGGCGACGATGTTGGCCAGGATGATCGCCACCACGCCACCGGCCGAGCCGCCGCCCACGTCGAACTGCAGCAGCGCGCGGGCGTAGATCAGGAAGGCGAGGTTGGTGGTCGCGTTGCCGGGGCCGCCGGCGGTCGTGACGAAAATCTCGGCGAACACCGTCAGCAGGAAGATCGTCTCGATCATGATGACGACCGTGATCGCCCGGCGCATGTGCGGCAGCGTGATGAAGGCGAACTGCGCCAGCGCCCCGGCACCGTCCATGCGCGCGGCCTCCCGCTGCTCGTGGTCGAGCGACTGCACCGCAGTCAGCAGGATCAGCAGCGCGAAGGGCAGCCACTGCCAGGACACGATCAGGATCACCGACAGCATGGGATGGTCGGCGAACCAGTCCACAGGTTCCAGCCCCACCCCGCGGGCCAGCGCGCCGAACACCCCGTAGATCGGGTGCATCATCAGGTTCTTCCAGACCAGGGCGCTCACGGTCGGCATGACGAAGAACGGCGCGATGGCCAGCAGCCGCGCTATGCCCTGGCCCGGGAACGGCTGGTCATATAGCACTGCCAGCAGGGTACCGAAGCCCACGGTGATGGCCAGCACCGAGCCGACGAGGACGAAGGTGTTCCACAGCGACGCCCAGAAGTCCGGGTCCGTCACCAGGAACGTGTAATTCTCCAACCCGGCGAATCCGCCCGTCGTGGGGGACAACAGGTTGTATCGCTGGAACGAGAACCACAGCGTCATCACCAGCGGCACGATCATCCACAGCAGCAGCACGCCGACCGAGGGCGCTACCAGCGGCAGCGTTCCCCAGCGGCGGCCTTGGGCAATGGGTTGCGGCGCGAGGGCCGCAACTGCGGGTTGGGTGTCCGGCATGGCCCTACTTCGGGTAGCCGGCTTGCTTCATCGTGCGGTCGGTCGCGGCCTGCGCGGTCTTCAGCGCCTGCTCGACCGTCGTGCCGGTCAGGGTGGAGGCCAGGGTCTGCCCGACCTGGGTGCCGATGCCCTGGAACTCGGGAATGGCTACGAACTGCGCGCCGGTGTAGGGCCGGGGCGACGCCGTGCTGCCCGTCGGGTTGGCGGTGTCTATGGCCTTCTGCACGAAGCCGGCGAACGGCGCGACCTTCTTGTAGTCGGCGTTGTCATAGGTGCTCTGCCGGGTGCCTGGCGGGATCGCCACCCAGCCGTTCGCGTTGGCGACGGTCTTGACGTACTCCTTCGATGTCGCCCACTCGATAAAGGTCTTGGCGGCCTCCTTCTGCTTGGACGATGCGGGGATGGCCAGGTTCCAGCTCCACAGCCAGGTGGGGCCGCCCTTGAACTCGCCGGTCGGCATCGGGGCGAAGCCCACCTTGTCCGCGACCTGGCTCTGCTTCGGGTCGAACAGCAGGCCGGCCGCGACCGTCGCGTCAATCCACATGCCGCAACGCCCGCCCGCGAACAGCGCCAGGTTCTCGTTGAAGCCGTTGCTGGTGGCGCCAGGCGGGCCGGCCTTCTTCATCACGTCGCTGTACCAGGTGATCGCCTTGTTCCACTGGGGCGTGTCAATCGTCGTCTTCCACCCCTGGTCGAACCACTGACCGCCGAACGCGGTCACAAGCGGGGTGATGAACCCCATGTTCTCGCCCCAACCCGGCTTGCCGCGCAGGCACATGCCATAGACCTGGTTGGGCTTGTCGGTGATCTTCTCCGCATACTCAGCGATCTGCGCGAAGGTCGGCGCCGCGGGCATGGTGATGCCGGCCTTCTCGAACAGATCCTTGCGATAGTAAGTCATCGCGCTCTCGCCATAGAACGGCGCGGCATACAGCTTGCCCTCGTAGCTGATGCCCTCGCGGACCGGCTTCAGCAGGTCGGCGGCGTCATAGGAGGCCGGCAGGCCCTCCATCGGCTCCAGCCAGCCCTGCTTGGCCCAGATTGGCACCTCGTAGTTGCCGATGGTCAGCACGTCGAACTGCCCGGCGCGGGTGGCGATGTCGGTCGTCAGGCGCTGGCGCAGCACGTTCTCCTCCAGCACCACCCAGCGCAGCTTGATGTCGGGGTGCTGCTGCTCGAACTGCGTGGACAGCTTCTGCATCACCACCATGTCGCCGTTGTTCACGGTGGCGATGGTGATGGTGGATTCAGCGCTGGCAGGTGCGGCTGCGAGGCCCAGGGCGGCGGCGGCGGCAAGCAGGCCGGGAATGCGGTGGGTGATGGGACGGTCCTCCATAGATGACCCTGGCGGCTCGCGCCGGGCCTGTTGCAACCAACGGTGGCATCGCGTTCAGGCGAGGTCAACGGATTATCGGATGTTTGCTGCCCTCTTTTTCCTGGGAAGGGTTCAAGGCAGGGAGGCGCATTGGCACGGCACCTGGCCTGCGACAGACCAGGGCATTCATTGGAGGAGCCGGTGCTTGCCGCTGCCCAAGCCCCGGCTCCTGCTCCGGCCCCTTCCCGGGAGTGGACGAGGGAGTCGCATGTTTCTGCAATCCAAAGGCTTGCAGGCGTGAGGCTTTCGACTTTGTCCGCCAAGGGCTAGAAAACGGCCGCCGCGGCTTCCGGCACAAGTGCGGCCTGTCCCGACGCACCTGCACCGAGCCAGGCCCCCGTCGGGTCAGGCCCCCGTCGCGTCAGGCCCTCGTCCGCGCGCAGCCGACAACCGTTTGCTGGTGCCACGAGGAGCCGCCACCGGCAACACGACCGCGTGGATGGCCCTGGCCCAGCGAAACGGAACATCCCCAGCCCCGTTTGCCCTGCCGATACCGAAGGAAGCAGAACATGACCACAGACGACAAGACCCCGGTTTCCCGCCGCCAGATGGTCGGCGCCGCCGGCGTCGGCCTTGCGGTGGCCACCGCGGTGCCGGCGCTGGCCCAAACTGCGGCAGCGCCCGCCACCGCGGCGCCGCAGCCGCTGCAGGACCCTACCACCAAGTATCCGCGCCCGCCCTTCAAGCGGCAGTCCCAGCCCTGGCCCGGTCTGGTCAGCAAGATGGACCCCAGGCCGGACCACGGCGAGACCAGCTACCGCGGTTCCGGCCGCCTGGCCGGGCGCAAGGCGCTCATCACCGGCGGCGACTCCGGCATGGGCCGCGCCGCCGCCATCGCCTATGCGCGCGAGGGCGCGGACGTCGCCATCAACTACCACCCCGACGAGGAGCCGGACGCGCAGGAGGTGATCGCGCTCATCAAGGCGGAGGGCCGCATCGGCCTCGCCATCCCCGGCGACCTGCGCGACGAGGCGTTCTGCGTGCGCCTGGTGGACGAGGCGGTGCGCGGCCTGGGCGGCCTGGATATCGTGGTCAGCAACTCCGCGCGGCAACAGGCCCACCAGTCCATCCTCGACATCTCGACCGAGCAGTTCGACTGGACGATGAAGACCAACATCTACGCCCCGTTCTGGATCATCAAGGCGGCGCTGCCGCACCTGCGTCCTGGCTCTACCATCATCGCCAGCACCTCGGAGCAGGCAACCGACCCGACGCCCGACTTGTACGACTATGCCCAGACCAAGGCGGCGACCACCAACTACGTGCGGTCCCTGGCCAAGCAACTGGCCTCCAAGGGCATCCGGGTGAACGGCGTGGCGCCCGGACCCATTTGGACCCCGCTGCAGGTCAGCGGTGGCGCGGCGCCGGAGAAGCTGGAGAAGTTCGGCGGCCAGACGCCGATGGGCCGCCCCGGACAGCCGGTGGAACTCGCTTCCATCTATGTGCAGCTTGCGGCGGCTGATGCGAGCTACGCAACCGGGCAGGTGTATGGCGCCGCGGGAGGGTTCGGGTTGCCCTGACTGAACCGGCCTGCGTAAGCCTTTGCAGGCCCGGCACACAGATGAACGACTGAACAGGGTGGCACAGCCCGCCCCGGTTGAACCGCCTCCACGCGCCGGATCGGGCGATCCTGCCTAGAAGCCGAGCGTCCGCGCTGCCTCCGCCAGGGTGGCGCGGCTGCCGGTCCCGTAGAGCAGGCCCAGCCAGCGCCCTACCGGCCCGATCAGGCGCGGGTCGGTGCCCATGTCGCCGAACAGTTCCACGATGCCCAGCAACGGCGCCGGGTCTGGCCCGCCCGCCACCGCGCGCTCCCGCAGCAGCGCCGCCATGGGATGCCGCACCTCGAACGGCCGCCCTGCCTCGTCCTCCCCGCGCACCCGGCGCAGCCATGCCGCCAGGGCAAGCGCCAGCAGGTCCAGGCCCTCGCCCGTCCGCAGCCGGTCGCGGAGCGGGTCCACCAGGACGTTCAGCGGCGCGTCGTTGTTGACCCGCTCCACCGTGTCCTTGATTGCCGTGTTGGCGAAGCGCGCGATCAGCGTCGCCTTGTAGTCCGGCAGGTCTATGCCCGGTACCGGCGGCAGGGTCGGGCCGATCTCCCGGTCCATCAGCGCGGCCATGTAGCGGGTCATCAGCGGATCGGCCATCGCCTCGTCAATCGTCGCGTATCCCGCCAGCTGGCCCAGCCCGGCCACGGCCAGGTGGCTCGCGTTCAGCAGGCGCAGCTTCATGAACTCATAGGGCGCCACGTCCGCCACGAACTGCGCGCCCACCTCCTCCCATGCAGGGCGGCCGGCGGCGAAGCGGTCCTCGACTACCCATTGCGTGAACGCTTCGGAAAACACCGGCCAGCGGTCCAGGATGCCGTGGCGCTCGGCCAGTCCGGCCACGTCGGCCTCGGCCGTCACCGGCGTGATGCGGTCCACCATGGTGCTAGGGAACGGGACGCTGCCCGCGATCCAGTCCGCAAGCGCCGGGTCGCGCATGTTGGCGAGCGCCAGCACGGCGTCCCGCAGCACGTCGCCGTTGTGCTGGATGTTGTCGCAGCTCATCGCCGTGAAGGGTGGCGCCCCGGCGTCCCGGCGGCGGCGGCACGCCTCGACGATGATACCGATGGCGCTGCTGGGCTGCTCGGGCCGGGCCAGGTCCTGCAGGATCAGCGGGTGCTCCGGGTCCAGCCGCTTGGTCGCGCGGTTCAGGCAGTAGCCGTTCTCGGTGACGGTCAGGCTGACGATCCCGATGCCCGGCTGGCCGATGCTGTCCAGCAGCGCCGCGCTGCCGTCGCCTGCGAACACCACGCCGGCCAGGCTGCCGATCACCGTCACGGCCTCCCCGGTGCCGCTGCGCTCGACCAGGGTGTAAAGGTTGTCCTGCGGCGCCAGGCTCTCCTGCATCCGCCGGTCGCCCGGCAGCAGCCCGGCACCGACGATGCCGTGCCGCAGCATGTCCGGCCGCTGGTCCATGAGATTGTGGGTATAGCGCGCCAGGTGGGCGCGGGCGAACCCGCCGAGTCCGAGATGGACGATCCCCGGCGTCACGGCCGCCGGGTCGAAGCGCGGCGCCTGCACGGGCGGGCGCAGGCCGGCAAGGGCCGCGCGGTTCAGATGGATTGGCGCCAAGGCAACCTCCGCTCATCGATTGGAGCTGGGCCGGTGGCGGCCCAGGCACCGGGATTTGATAGACGCGCTTGGCCCATGCAGGGAAGGCGGATGAACGGGGCTTTCGTCCCGCCGGCATCGCCGCCGGCCCGTTCACGCCGCGGATCGCCGCACGATGCCACGGCTGCGCCAGCGTCCCGTGCCCATCATGGGCCGCTGCCGGCCATGCGGCAGGGGCGCGGCGACATGGCCGCACGCAGCGGCAGGAATAATCCGGTGCGCCGGGCGTCATCCATGGGTCTGTCAAACGCAAGGAGCAGCCGGAAATGGCCACGATCAAGAGCGGCACCAGCCGCGGCGACATCAAGTTGGACTTGGGATCACCTGAAGTCTCGGGCCATGCCAGCGGGGAGGCGAACCGGGCGCTAGCGGCAGCGGCCAGGTCCGGCGCACCAGGCAACCTGGTGCTGCCGTGCGGCAGGTTGGATGCCTCCGCTAATATCAAAACGTTATCGTCACAATAGTCCTGGCGTGCAGGACGTGCCAAGGTCCATAATAGGCCCGGACACGCCATGAACGATGCCCCTCCTTCCCACGACGCCGCGAAACCACCCCTGCCCGGGGACCCGGTGCAAGGATGCATGGCGGACAGACCGGACGATCCCGCCCTTCCTGGTCCCATCTTGGCCGCCAACGACCCGGTGCTGGCCGACAAGACCGTGGCGGCGGTCATGGACGGCGCTTCGGTGCTGGTGACGGCCCATGACGGCACTACCGCCTTCCTGGCTGCCGTGGCCCTGCGTTTGGCTCCCACCCGGACCCGTGTGCTCCATCTGCGCCCGCCGCTCGGCATAGCGGGCTTCATGGACCAAGTGGCCGCCAACTGCGCGCCAGGGGACACCCAGCTCGAACGGGGCTTCAATGCCCTTACCATGCCGGATGCCGGGTGCGACCGCATCGCGCTCCTTGTCGAGGACGCGCACGGGATGCCGCAGGCGACCCTGCGCTGCATCGAGTTCACGCTCCAAGCCGGACCGCACCTGCGGGTGGTCCTCGCGGGGCGCTCCGGGATCGAGGACACGCTTGCGCTCGCCGGGTTCGCCGGGCTGCGGAAACGGTTCCCGCTGCACCTCGCCCTGCCTGCCGCCGAGCCGCAGCCTGCCGAGACCCTGCTTCCGGCGCAGGCACTGCCACTGGCGGAGACCCTGCCCGTCGAAGCCTTGCCCGTCGAAGCTTCGCCTGTGCCGCCGCACCCGGCTGCAACGTCACCTGTCCCCTACAAGATGTCGCCGCCCCGCCTTCTGGCCTGTGCCGCGGCTGCCGCGGGTCTGGCCCTGCTCAGCGGGGCATCCCTCGTGCTGCCCGTGCCGCTGGCGGGCGCGGTCGCCACAAGTGGCTCCAGCCCCACGCCCTTCCCCGGGGCGTCCGAGCCGGTCATCGCCCAAACGATGGCGGACACGGCTTCCCAGCCGCCCTTTCCAAGCCCTGGCTGTAAACCAGCGTAGGCGTGGGACCCAGAGGAACTCTGATTTATCAACGCGGCATGGTGCTGATCAGCGCCGAAACTCACTGCTGATGCACAGGCATGACGTTCCTCGACGCCTTGCAGCCAGGACGCGAGGGCTGCTTGCTGGTGGACGCTGCGATGCCGGAGATGGACGGGTTCGAGGTGCTGCGGCGGCTGAACGAGGCTGGGCATCGGCTGCCAGCCGTCGT
>JAABUM010006765.1_pt1 | contig 11001 bp, 12 predicted proteins | sample 5559161 | NCBI WGS metagenome assembly JAABUM01 (sample SAMN10711868, study PRJNA513369) | rock metagenome | isolation source: Antarctica rocks | place: Antarctica: Victoria Land, Siegfried Peak nord | reverse complement strand
GCATCGCGACATTGCCCGCACAGTTGCAGCGTTCGTTGACCTGGGATCGCGGCAAGGAGCTGTCCGCGCACGCGCAGCTGACCCTCGACACCGGGCTCAAGGTCTACTTCGCCGACCCCCACAGCCCAACGACCCTCCGGTTGTCCTCCAGGACGAGCCACGCGTGCCGGCGCGCGGCCGCCGTGATCCGCTGGGCCATTCGCGATCAGCCAGGTCGTGGCCTGGGGGTGCCTACGCGACCGGCGTTCTGCGCCAGCAGCAGCAGCACGTCGAACTCGCGGGCGGTGAGCTCGACGTCGATGTCGCCGCGCCTTGCGGTGCGCTGCCGGGCGTCGACGTGCAGGCCCCCAAGCTGCAGGACCGGCAGGTCCAAAGGCCGGCTCCGTCGGCCGAGCGCGCGCAAACGAGCGAGCAGTTCGTCGAGCGAGAAGGGCTTGCTCAGGAAGTCGTCCGCGAGGGCGTCCAGGCCCTCCACCCGGTCCTGGACCTGGTTGCGGGCTGTCAGCAGCAGCACCGGTGTGGTCAGACCGCGTTCCCGCAGCGTGCGGCAGACCGTCGGTCCGTCCATCCCGGGCAGCATCCAGTCCAAAACGATCACGGTGTGCTGGCCTGCCAGGGCCGCACGCAGCCCGTCGGTGCCGGTGTGACAGACCTCCGTGTCGTGCCCAGCCTCGGTCAACGCCTGCGCGAGTAACGCCGCCAGCCGCTGCTCGTCCTCGACGATCAGGACGTGCACTGCGGACCTCCTCGCTCAGGCAGGCGCCCAGACCTGACTCGCACGGCTTCTGGTTTGGGCTTCATCGGCTCTTCATGTGGTCTTGACAGTGTGACCGTGTGCAGCGGACGAGGCGGAGGACGCGGTGACACTGGCTGTCGCCGTGCCGTTGGCATTGGCGAGCGCGGCGTTGTTCGCGGTCGGGACGGCGGTGCAGCAACGAGCGGCGGTAGCGCATCCTGGCACTGAGAAGGGACACCTCCGGCTCATCTTGTCCCTGGCGCGGCGCCCCGCGTGGCTGCTGAGCAACCTGGCGTTGATCGCAGGGGTGATCCTGCACGGCGTCGCTTTGAGCAAAGGCACGCTGGTGGTCGTGCAGCCGCTGCTGGTGACCGGGCTGCTGTTCACGATGCCGCTGTCCGCGCGACTGCACCATCGGCGGGTCACCCGGGCGCAGTGGATGTGGGCCGCGATCACCGTCGCCGGCCTCGCGTTGTTCCTTCTGCTGTCGCGGGGCAGTGTCGGGCACTCGCGGCCCGACCTGGACGCCGGCAGGTCCGGGATCGTCGTGGCGTCAGCGATCCTGACGGTCGTGGCCGTGACGGGGCTGGCCGCTGGGCTGTGGCGCGGACCGCGGGCAAAGGCTGCGCTGTACGGCGTCGCCTCGGGGACGGCAGCGGGCTTGGCCGCGGCGGCGCTCAAGGCCACGACCGGGCTGCTCGGCGACCCGCACTTCGGCGCGTTCACCTCGCCGTACCCGTACCTCGCCGTGGCCCTGGGGACGGTCGCCTTCATCTTGTCGCAGGCCGCGTACCGGTCCGGTCCGCTCCCAGCGTCGGTACCGGCGCTGACCCTGGCCGACCCGGTGGCCAGTATCACCGTCGGCATCGGCTTGTTCGCCGAGCAGCTTCGTGGCGGGACCGGAACCAAGGTGCTGGAGCTTGTCGTGTTGCTGGTGACGTTCACCGCCGTCGTCGCGCTGGCCCGGGCCGAGGACGCCCCGCCGGTGACGGTGAAGATCTGACGGTCCTGCGTCACTGCAGGGCAAGTGGCGCTCGGTAGGCCGCATCAGCCTGATCCGAGGTGAGGGTCTTGGTGGCGACCAGGCGATCCAGGACGTGCCGCTGCCGGGACTTCGCCAGCACCCGGTGCTGATACGGGTCGTACGCGGACGGGGCCTGGACCAGACCGGCCAGGACACTAGCCTGCGCCCACGTCAGGTTCGCTGGTGCGACACCGAAGTACCCGCGGGACGCAGCCGCAAGACCGTAGAACCCGTGCCCGAGGTACACCTCGGACAAGTACATCTCCAAGATCTGCCGCTTGCTGTACTGCGCCTCGAACTTGAACGACAGCACGACCTGCTCGACCTTCGCCGCCAGGCTGTCGCTGGTGTACAGGTTCTTGGCGAGCTGCTGGTCCAGGGTCGCGCCGCCGAAGTCGTGCCGGCTACCACTGACAGCCGAGGTGGCCGCCCGTAGTACCCCCAGGGCGTCTAGGCCGTGGTGAGAATAGAAGCAGCTGTCCTCGGTGGCGATCACGGCGACCCCGACCTTGTCGGGCCGCGGCAGGGCACCGGGGTCCTTCGCGCCGTGCGACGACAACCGCACGGTGATCCGCTGCTCGGCGTCGCCGACCGAAGGCGTCAACGGCCACAGCAACGCCGTCGCGGCGACGGGGACGAGCACGCCCACGCCGACCAGCGCCCCCAAGGTGCGTCGGAACCGGCGGCCGCCGCGGCCGGCCCGCTGGGGCACCTCAGTCGTTGAAGGACGCCGGACGTCGATGTCCTGCTTCATGTCCGCGCGCCGGACAAGACGGTTCTGCGGATCCTGTCCATGACCGTGAACAACGCCGGACCGGCGCTCGGCGTGCCGAAAGACGAGGACGGCGGCGTCACACCGCAGCTCCCGCCGCTGTCGAGGGGCTGGGGGTGCGCCGCTCCCACTGCGTCCAGGCAAGCCGGCCCACCGCCTCGGCGGCCGGTACCTGCGGGGCAGGCAGCGGGGCGCGCCGCCGCGCGGCCGCTTGGTGGAGCAGCAGCCCGAGCTGGTCGGCGTCGGACGCCCACGGAACCAGGCCCGCGTCGTCCAGGACCTTTGCGTTCACCCGCCCATGCCCGGGGATCGGGGCGTACGTCACGGCGGGCAGCCCGGCCGCCAGCGCCTCGGTCAGCGACAGACCACCGGCGTTGTGGACCAGCACGTCGCAGGCGGCCATCAGCGCCGGCACGTCGTCACGCCAACCGAGCGCCGTCACCCCGTCGCGTGCCAGCCGCTCCCGCAGCGCGGTGTTGCTTCCGCACAACACGATCGGGACCGCGCCCGCGGCCCGGATCGCGGTGGCAGTGGGGCCGAGCTCGCCCAGGCCGAGGGACCCGCAGCTCAGCAGCACCCCGACATCGGTCGGGGCCAGGCCGAGCTGGTTGCGCAACCGGTGCCGCTGCAGGCGGCTGACCGGTGCGCTGAACCCGAGCGGCACCAGCGGGCCCGCCGCGGACATCGACACGCCGTACCGACGCTCGCCGACCGCTGCGGTGGCTGCGGTCACGGTCAGGTGCACATCGACCGAAGGGTGGACCCAGGTGCGGTGCGGCGCCGGGTCGGTGAGGTAGGTGACGGTCGGAACGTCGATCCGGCCACGGTCGACGAGCTGACCGATCGACCGGGACGCCAGCGGGTACGTCGAGACGACCACGTCCGCGCTTGCCAGCGCCGGTCCGAGCCGCCGCCCAGCGACGCGGCACAGCAGGTCGGCCGCGCCCAGCATCAACCGGGAGTCCTCCAGTCGCTGGAAGATCCACTCGAACAGGGCGGGCACCTTGTTGACCGTCGCTGTGTAACCGTCCCGCAGGACGTGCCGGGCGAACCGGGGCAGGAAAGCCAGGTGGTCGAGCACGGTAACCTCGGCCCCGTCAGCGGAAAGCCGCGCGGCCAGTTCGCGAGCGACCCCGTCGTGCCCGGCGCCGACGCTGCCCGACACGATCGTGACCCGCGGGGCCGAGCCCCGACTTGGCCGCAGACACAAGATCGACCCGCCCCGGACGGGAGTCCGAGGCGCCCGCGGGTTGCCGGTGCGCTGAGCGTGCCGAAGGGTCATGGCGGCGGGTCCGTCCGTGCGCGAGGCGATGTCCTACGGCAAGAACGTAGGAAGGGCACATGAAGGCCGGATGAAGCGAACCTCAGGCATAGTCGGGACTGCGCGACCAAATGAGCTGGGTCGGCCAGGCAGCCGCCTCGTCCGAGCACACCGTGGTGCTGACGCTAAGCCGTTCGACGCCCGCGCCGGCTGCCGTCGCTTCGGTGTTCCGGTCCGGCTTCATGCCTGCTTCATGCGTGTTCTCTACGTTGACGCTTGGGTGCCGCCGGCGCCGTGTTCGGCCGGAGGGAGCCTCTACGTGTTCGTTCTGTCGGCTGTGCAGCCGCGCATCGGCGGTTACGACGCCTACGACGCTGTCGGCGCCGCCGTGGCCGCATCGGCGGTACTGATCCTGGCGGTACGGGTCGCCCTCCGGCCGGCCCGGCAAGGACGGATCGGGCGGGGCGGCGTCAACGAGCTGCTGGTCCTGCTCATCGTCATAGGTCTGGTCATCCTGGTGGTCCACCAGACCGTCACCGACGGGCTGTGCCACGGCTCGTGCTCGCTGACGCCCCAGCACAGCTCCGGAAGGCCCTGATGACGGTTGCTTGGCTCGCCAGCCCTCACCTGCTGGCTGTGAACGTCTTGAACCCGACGTCGCTGCTGTCGGCGCTGGGAGCCGTAGCGGTCCTGATCGTGCTCTTCTGCGAGACCGGGTTGCTGCTCGGGTTCTTCCTTCCCGGCGACAGTCTGCTGTTCACCGCCGGGGTGCTGTGCGCGACGACGTCAGCCTCTGGGCTGCACCTCAACCTCGGGGCGACACTCACTGCCGGCGCAGTGGGTGCCCTCGCTGGCGCGCAGGTCGGGTACCTGCTCGGGTCGAAAGCCGGCCGCCCGCTGCTCGAACGTTCCGGCAGCCGGCCGCTCCGGTCCGCTGTCACCCGCGCGGAGGCGTTCCTGTCCCGTTACGGCGTCGGCAAGGCCCTTGTCCTTGCCAGGTTCATCCCGCTCGTGCGGACCGTTATCAACCCCCTCGCCGGCATCAGCGGAGTTCCTACGCGGACGTTCACCCTCTGGCAAGCCGCAGGCGGCTTCGCCAGGACAGTCGGGGTCACGCTGGCCGGCTACGCGCTCGGATCGTCGGTCAGCAACATCGACCGCTACCTGCTGCCGATCATCGCCCTCGTCGTCATCGTGAGTCTCATCCCCGTCCTGCTGGAGATCCTGCGCGGGCGCAAAGCAAGCTCCGCATGACCCGGGCCGACGCGGGACACCCCGCCGTCACGTTCCCGGGCCCCCGAACGTGACGAACCGCAACGGGACGTCCCCGACCGATCCGCGTTCCCGGCCCCGGCTTGACCCCGACACCCGGGGCGGCCTTCGGCGGACCCTGGCCGCCGCCGGAACGCTCGTCCTGCTCGTCCCGTTCGGCCTGCTGCTCCTGCTGCTCACCGACCACTGGCAGCCCCTGCGACGGCTCGACCATGACCTGGCCGCCCAACTCAACAGCTACGCGTTCGGGCACCCGGCCTACGTCACCGTCCTCAAGGCGATCAGCGTCGTGGGGCACCCGGCGGTGTTCGAGGCCGTGGCCGTGGCGGTATCCGTGTGGCTGCTGATCCGGCGACGGCCCCGCCTCGCGGCGTGGCTGATCGTGACGATCTTCGGCGGGGGGCTGCTGAGCCTGATCATCAAGACCGCTGTCGGGCGGAAGCGTCCGCTGCTCCCCCACCCGGTAGCGCACGCAGCGAGCGCGAGCTTCCCGTCCGGACACGCGATCGGCAGCGTCGTCGGCGTAGGGGCGCTGCTCCTGGTGTTCCTGCCCTCGGTCCGACGCCCCGCCCGACGGCTCCTGGTGATACTCGGCGCCCTGTGGGTCCTGGCGATCGACTTCTCACGACTGGGACTCGGCCTGCACTACGTGACCGATGTCCTTGGCGGATACCTGCTGGGCGCCGGCTGGCTGGCCGTGACCACCGCCCTGTTCACCGCCTGGCGCCGCGACCTCGGAGGGCCTAAGCGGCCCCTCAGCGCGGGCCTGGAACCGACCGGCCCCGAACCACGGTCGCAGGTCGAGCGCCCTTAGGCGCGGGCTCGGGGCGCTCCCGGTCCGCGGGACCCGACGCCAACCGACGACAGACTCCACCGGGTCCAGCGAAGCCGCTGCCTTTCCAGGCACTGACCAGCAACAGACAGGGACGCGACAGTGAACTATTCGATCTTCAACGACATCCAAGGGCTGCGCGGGAACGGCTTCGTCGACGCCGTCATGGAGTTCAGCGCCCAGTACCTACTTGTCGCAGTCTTCGCCGTCCTCGGGTTGCTGCTCCTCGCGCGACTCCGGACCGACGGGATCCGGACCGCAGTCCGGGACGCGCTGTGGCCGGGGGGCGGCCTCGTGCTCAGTTACGTCCTCGGGCTTGTCGCCGCCGCGCTCCACCCCGAGGCCCGACCGTTCACGACCCACCGAAGCGTGTCTCCGTTCATTGCTCACCACCCCGGGCAGGCCTTTCCGAGCGACCACAGCACAGCCGCGTTCGCGATCGCTTTCGTGGTGCTTGTGTTCCTGTCCCGGCGTTGGGGCGCAGCCTTGCTCGCCGCGGCCGTTCTGATCGGGTTCTCCCGCGTCTACGTCGGCGTGCACTACCCGGGCGACATCCTCGGGTCCGTCATCGCCTCGGTCATCGGTGTCGGTCTCGTGGCCCTGCTCCACTCCCGGTTTCGTGCGGACCAGCGCGCGGTCTCCCGCTCCCACGTCCGGTCCTAGCAACTCGTGTTCCCCAACGCGAGCGCCAACTGTCCCCGAGACCAAGACAGAAGCAGGCGGCTCGCACGCGAAACGAGTAGGTCGTGAAGCGCCCCACCCGTGCGCAGGCGACGTCGCCCTGCCTGCCAGTCGACCTCAAGCCACACCTGCGGGGGTGGTTGCGCACCGCTATGGTGCCGCCGTCCGTGGCGGCGGGAATCGTGCTGATCGCACTTGCCCCGACGCACACGGCGCGGGTCGCCGCGTACGGATACACGCTGCCCTCGTGGTTGCTCTTCACGGTGTCGGCCGTCTACCACCGTGGACGCTGGAGTCCACACACGAAATAAGGGCTATCCGGACCACGCCAGCAACGCCCGAGAACGTCCCTACTAACGAAGTGCGGAGACAGCCGTCGACTCGCTGATATCCGGGCGGTACGCATCCCCTTTCGGTGATCTTCACCATCTATCGGGTCTCGAGGCGAAGAAGCGGCAGTCCGGTAGTCCCGGCTTGCGGCACGGGCGCGCCTTAGGTACCACTGGCTGCCTGGCCTGCCTGCGGTGATATTGCGGCCAACGCGCGCCAGAAGCGGGCGGCGGCTCCTGCAGCCCGGCATCAGCGCAGAGTTCGTTGCCGGCGATCTCGCGGCCACAGGGGCTGGCCGCGCCGGAACTGTCCGTCGGGCGTTTTGTCAAGATGACAAACTTCGCTTCCGTAAACCAGACCACCGGCCGCACCTCCGCCACCGGTACCGACCCCCTGCACAGCGTGCCGGCCTCACCAGCCGTCCGCGTGGCCGTCTCAGTGCCACCCGATACCGGCGGCGTAGACGACCGTTGGTAAGACCCCGCCGAGCTCTCTGTTCGTGGCTCTGGGAGAAACGTGATCGAGGCGCGTTACCGCGAAGAGAACGTCGTGCGAGTCGCCGTCGGCCCAGAGCAAACACCTGTTCTTCCTCGTGACCTACCACAGCGCGGCCGCACCGCGTGAGTTTGCGCGCCGCACCTGCTCGAGAGCCGGAAGCGAGCAGGACTGTTCAGCACCAGTCCGATCGGTGGTCGCCCACCTACCGGAACCGCGTACGCCACCGGTCAGCAAGGAAGCGGAACCGATGCCCCCACGCTCTACCGGCGCCTCGCCCACAGATCCGGCGGGTGCGGCGGGTGCGGCGGAAGTTCACGGACGAGCCACGGACGGGTGATCAAGAGGCCGCCTCCCATCACCAAGGGAAACGGCCTCTGACCTGCACGTTCTCTTGTAGCGGGGGCAGGATTTGAACCTGCGACCTCTGGGTTATGAGCCCAGCGGGCCTGCACGCGACTCTGGTTGGACCTGGGCTATTGCCCACTCCGTCCAGCCCGGCGGCGTTGCAACCACGCCCGAATGTCCTCAGCGAGCCACACGTTACCCATGCTCAGCCGCGCTAGCGGCAAGGGAAACCCGTCGGTCCGAGTGAGTTGGAGGACTCGCTGGCGGCTCACGCCGAGCATCAGCGCGACCTCCGCTGTTCCGACCAACTCGATTGACTCCGTCATACGAAAACTTGTCGATTGACAAGTCTGGATAGATCGCTCATTCTGATTTGACTTGTCGATCGACAAGCTAGTTCTGGGGAACTCTCTCCTGACATTGGCAGAGCGTCCCGCACCGCACCGACAAAGGACGTGCCTTGCTCACCGACACGCTCGACGGAACCACGGCGGCGACGGTGCTGCATGCCTTCGTGCCGCGCGGTCGCCGAGCGGCACAAGCATGGCCATACACCCGGACGGCGGTCTCCGAGGCCGTCTCGGCCAGCACATCAGCCCCAAGGAACACCGCCAAGTATCTGAGCCACCTGTCAGACTTCGCGGCCTGGGCGCACGCCCAAGGACTTCCACTGACGCCGGCGGTGCTGCTCGACGCAGACGTGATCGAGCGCTACATCGCCGTAGGGATGTCCGGCGCTCGGGACAGCACCCGCGCCACGCGGCGCGCGATCCTTCGTCGGATCGCCCGGCACTGCGCTTCGCCGCCGAAGGACTTGCCGCTGCCGATCGCGTACCGACGGGTCCGGCCCCCGTACAGCCCCGAAGAACTGCAGGGGCTCCTTGCTCTCGCGAGCGCGCAACCAACACCGAGCCGCCGCAGGACGCTGCGCGCGATCCTGCACCTCGGGCTGGGCTGCGGGATCGCCTCCCGCGACCTGGCGTGGGTTCGTGGGCAGGACGTTGAGCAGCTGCCGGACGGGGCGGTCAGTGTCACCGTGAGCGGCGGGACGCGGCCACGGGCCGTGGTCGCGCTGCACGCTCACGAGACGGAACTGCTCGAGCTGTCCCGGTTCGCGGGCGGCGGGCTACTGATCGGCGGAAGCACCCGCGGCCGCCGAAACGTCACCCGCGGGCCGCTGGACCGCGTCGTGGGTGGTGAGGACCTTCCCCGGCTGGAGACCGCACGGTTGCGGTCGACGTGGCTGCTGACGCACCTGCGCGCCCGCACGCCGCTGCCCGCGCTGATGACCACCGCCGGGCTCACGACCGTGCGACCGCTCGAGGACCTGCTCCACCACTGCCCCATAGACGCCGACGCAGCGCAGGTCGCGCTGCGCACAGCCGGATGATCCGGCGCCGGGACATCACCCGCACCCTTGAGTGGGTCGACGCCAGCGGCGTCCCGGACGTGCTGGAGCAGGCGCTGCGCCCGACCGGTCGAGGGCGACCGCGGCAGCTCACGGTCCGGGCGTTGCTGGTCGGGTTGAAGCTCGCCGTCGACAGCGCGAAGACAGCCTGCCTCACCGATGTGTTCGTCGTTCTGACCGAAGTGCTGCCCGTAGCGGTGCAGCACGACCTCGGTGTGCGGGACCGCCGGACCGGCCGGGTCATCACCGTTCATCAGGTCCGCCGGCTGCTGGACAGCATCAAGAATCGGCTCGACCCGGCCGCGAAGGTGAGGCCGGAGGACCGCGCGGCGCGGCTCGAAGCCCTCCAACAGGTCCTTGATGATCTTCTTGCCGCAACGATGCCCGCCGAGGTCCCGACCAGCGGCGCGTACGCCGTCGATGGCACCGGGACCTGGTCGTGGGCCCGCGGCAAGGGCAAGCTGGCGGCCGCGGCTGACCCGGATGCGGCGTGGGGCGTCAAGACCAGCAAGTCCGGCAAGCAGGAGCGCTACTTCGGCTACGAACTGCACGCCGTCGTCCGCGTCGGCCGCCTCAACGACGACCACCCGGTGCCCTGCTTGGCCGAACGCATCGTTGTGACCCCGGCGTCGACGAACTGCGCGGAAGCGGTGCTGCCGGCGATCGCCAGGATGCGCGAGGAGGGTCTGCGGCTTCGGGAGGTCATCGCTGACCGCGGCTACACGTACAAGACAGGCTGGAGCCGCGGCCTACGCGCGCTGGATGTCGACTCGGTGCTGGACCTACACCCGACCCAACTCGGCGCCAGAGGCAGCCACGGCGGGGCGCGCGTCATCGCCGGGGTCCCGCACTGCCCCGCCACCCCCGCCGCGTTCGAGACCATCCCTCGCCCTGAGCGCCTCGCCGCCACGACGGCGCTGGACGTGTTCCTCGGACAGATCAACACGCGGGAGCAGTGGGCGCTCCGCCGGGTCGCCGGCCCCGACAGCAGCGGGTCAGAGCGCTACGAGTGCCCCGCCCGAGCCGGCAAGGTGCGGTGCCCGCTCGTCGAGCAATCCATGGCGCAGTCCGTCACGCTGCCCAAGGTCCTCGAGCCGCCGCAGCCATCGGCTCACCGCTGCTGCTCCCAACGCACGATCACCGTTCCGGGCGACGTCGACTACAAGTCCCGGCAACGGCACTACTGGGGCAGCCGGGACTGGATCAGCTCGTTCAGCCGGCGCTCACGCGTCGAGGGCTGGCTCGGCAACCTCAAGGACCGCTCACGAGAGGCCCTCGGCCGCGGCGCGTTCCGGGTCATGGGGCTGTGCAAGAGCTCGCTCATGCTCGGCATCTACGCAGCCGCCACGAACCTGCGCCTACTCGACGCCTGGTCCAGCAAGGTCGGCCTCAGCAAGCCACCCGCACTGGCTTCCCGTACAGAGCAGTCGGCGGTGGCGCCCGGGGGCAACGAAGTCGCCACCCGGGTCGACCCGACCAACGACCCACCGGACGCCTGAGCCCGGACTTCGCCGCTTCCTTTTGACCGACCGGCACAGCCCGTAGGCGCCAGCATGAGCTGGGACGGTGACCCGGTACCCGCAGCGCGGCAAACGCGGTGCTGAGGCAGCGCGCACAAGCGCCGGCGGCCAGCCCTCGACGCAAAGAAGCGCCCCAACCCGCGGTCTGCGGGCTGGGGCGCTGCTTTGCTGTGACTTTCGTGAGCATCCACGGCGTAGAACCGTGAACACCCCTTGGTGGAGGTGGCGGGAATCGAACCCGCGTCCTCCGGTGCTGTGACAGGGCTTCTCCGGGCGCAGCTGGCTTCGAGTTTCTCGGCCCTCCCGATCGCACCAGCGCGTC
>JAABUM010006764.1_pt1 | contig 11003 bp, 12 predicted proteins | sample 5559161 | NCBI WGS metagenome assembly JAABUM01 (sample SAMN10711868, study PRJNA513369) | rock metagenome | isolation source: Antarctica rocks | place: Antarctica: Victoria Land, Siegfried Peak nord | reverse complement strand
GTCGGCCGGTGACGGCGGCATGTCGATCGAGCTGGACCGGGTGCCGTTGCGTGACGCGACGCTGCGGCCCGAAGAGATCCTGATGTCGGAATCTCAGGAGCGGATGATGGCCGTCGTCGAGCCCGAGCGGCTCGAAGAGTTCCTGACGATCACCGACCGGTGGGACGTCGAGGCCACCGTGCTCGGTGAGGTCACCGACGGCACGAGCCTGATCATCACCTGGCATGGTGACGTCGTCGTCGACGTGCCGCCGCGCTCGGTCGCGCACGACGGCCCGGTCTACGAGCGCCCGCTCGCTCCTCCGGCCTACCTCGAGGAACTCCAGGCCGACAGTGCGGCGTCGCTGGAGCGCCCATCGACTCCGGCGCAGCTTCGCGAACACCTGCTCGATGTTCTCGGTTCGCCGAACATCTGCGACAAGTCGTGGATCACCGACCAGTACGACCGCTACGTGCGCGGTAATACATCACTTGCGACGCCGGACGACGCCGGCGTGGTGCGGGTGGACGAGACCAGCGGTCTCGGGGTCGCCCTGTCGACCGACTGCAACGGTCGCTTCACCCAGCTCGACCCGTACGTCGGTGCGCAGTTGGCGCTGTGCGAGTCCTACCGTAACGTCGCCACCACCGGCGCGTTGCCGATTGCCGTCTCGGACTGCCTCAATTTCGGCTCGCCCGAGGATCCTGGCGTCATGTGGCAATTCTCCCAGGCCGTGGACGGAATCATCGACGGGTGCAGGGAGTTCGGTATCCCGGTCACCGGCGGCAACGTGTCGTTCTACAACCAGACCGGTCAGACCCCCATCCACCCGACGCCGGTGCTGTCGGTTCTCGGAGTCATCCAGGACGTCGCCCGGCGCACGCCGTCGACGTGGTCGACGGGCGGACTCTATCTCTTTCAGCTCGGTGTCACGCGCGAGGAGCTGGACGGGTCCGAATGGTCTCTGGTGGCGCACAAGCACCTCGGTGGTCGGCCGCCCGCAGTGGATCTCGGTGCGGAACGGGTGCTCGCGAACGTGCTCATCGACGGCGCGCAAGACGGAATTCTTGCCTCGGCGCACGACCTGTCACAGGGCGGCCTGGCGGTCGCGCTGATGGAGAGCGTGCTGCGCAAGGGCGTGGGCGCACGGATCTCGTTGTCCGATGACGTGTTCGTAGACCTCTTCTCGGAGTCGTCGGCGCGAGCCGTGGTCGCGGTGACACCCGATAACGCGGATGCCCTCGCATCGTTGTGCGAGACGCACGGTGTCGAGATGGCGAGCGTCGGTGTGACGTCGGGCGACGTCGACGGGCTCGAGATCGAAGGAGTCGATGCACTCTCGCTCGCCGATCTTCACGACGCCCACACCTCGACGCTCCCGGCGATCTTCGACTGACGCGACCCACCGAGTGGCGTACTGACAGGCTTGCCGCTCGGACCCTGACTCCTTCACTCGCAGGGCTGGTCAGGCCGTGCCGTAGACGTGCGTTACGTGCAGCGTGAGCGGTTGGCGGCGTTCACTCACCATTGCGGCGCGGAAGTCGTCCCAGTCGTCGTGCTCGCCCTGCAGCGCGCGGTAGAGCTTCACCAGCGCCTCGACTGATTCGTCGTGCGGGTCGACGCATACCGGTCCCAACTCGGCGTCCGCGTCGGCAACGGCGTATCTCCATCCATCGTTGCCGTTGACGAGCAGGCTGGCGCGCGGATCGCGCTGCAGGTTATGAGTTTTCGCGCGATCTGCTGTCACCGATACGTGGATGACGTCGTGCTCACGGTGATAGACGTAGATGACATTGGACAGCTGCGGGCGGCCGTCCTTCTTGATGGTGGCCAGGCTGGCCAACCTGGAATCGGCTATCAGGTCGCGTAGTGCGTCGTCGCTCATCTCAACCACACTGCCGTACGGCGTCGCGCTGCGCCAGGTGTACCGATTCCCACCCCAGGGCCCCGAGGCGTCGGTTTGCGCAGATCGACCGGGCCCGTCGGTGGCGGGTGTAAGACTGCGAGGAGCGCAGGCCGCCCCGGCCTCGCATCGACGGAAGGTGTGCCCGTGTCCGATCTGGACGTCATTGCTGTGATCGAAGCCAAGTCCGGTAGTGAGGACGAGGTGAAAGCCGCCCTGCAGGAGCTCGCTACCGCCACTCGCGAGGAAAAGGGCTGCATCAGTTACGAGCTCAAGGTCGCTGCCGACAAGCCGACCACGTTCGTCACCGTCGAGAAGTGGCGTTCGGCCGAAGATCTGGACGGGCACATGAACTCCGCGCACATCGCCAAAGCATTCGAAGTGGCCGGCCCGCACCTCGCTTCGGCGCCGGGAATCTACCCGCTAACCGACGTCTAACGCACCCGCCAGGCTCCCGGATCCGGCGGTGGAGGCGACTGCTCACCGACTGCGCCGAACGGTTTCACCGCGTGCAGCAACGCTGTGATCTGGGCCCCGATTCGTAATCCGGTCGGAAAGTTGGCTCGTGCTGCGGCTCGTCGCAGTGCTGCGTGGTCCAGAGAGGCGGCCGACGCCGTGACCACGAAGTTACCGAACCTGCGCCCCTTCAGCACCTCGTTTGTCGCGATCAGCGCCCGCTCGGACAACTCGTCCGGCACAGTCGCGAGGAAACGGCGCACGAAACGGGTGCCGGGTTCGTCGGCGAGGTTGGCGAGCAGCACCCCGGTCGGGGTGAGCACCCGGGCGCACTGACCGAGGAAGTCGCTGCCAGTGAGGTCAGCAGGCACCCGACCGTCGGCGTACGCGTCCAGCACGATCACGTCCGCACTGGAATCGCGTAATGCTGCTATGCCGGTGGCGCCGTCGGTCGCGCGCACCCTGATGCGGTGTTTGCGAGGGAGCGGAACCTCCTCGCGCACCCGATCGGTCAGCCGGACGTCGGGTTCCAGCACGATTTGCGGCGATCCCGGCCGGGTGGCCTCGACGTAGCGGGCCAGCGTCAGCCCGGCGCCGCCGATGTGGGTGGCCCTGAGCGGCCCGGGAGGGAGTGTGTCAAGAACGAGCGCAAGGTGCTGGACGTACTCGAAGACCAGCAGCCACGGATCGCCGGGTTGTACGTGCGACTGGGGGTGCCCGTCGCGTATCACGGTCACGCCGCCTCGTTCGTCCGCCACGAAGTCGATGTCGCTCATGTGGTCACCTGCGATCGGTGGAAATGAGTGAGAGCCATTTGCGCAGCAATGCGGTTTCCTCGGAATCGATGACGCGCGGGGCTGTCGGCAGGTGTACGAGGATTTGCTGAGCAAGCCGGCTCACCTCAACCGACGACAGCGACTGGTTGGTGGTGCCGGTGATCGCAGCCATCGTGGCGTCGCGCATCCGCTCCGAGAGCGTGATGTCCGGGTCTGTCGAGGTGATAAGGAACAGGGTGACGCCGACATTCGCTGCCAGGATGTGATTGGCGGCTTCCTCTGGTGTGCCGGCCAGTCGGTGCTCTGCCCCAGCTTGCCGACACAGCCCCAGCAGCATTTCGTAGGGGCGTGCCGCTGCGGCCGGCCGCCGATGGGGTGTGACCTGGCCGTACATCAAGGCATAGAAACCGGGACTGTCGAGGCCGAATCGGGTGTGGGTGTCCCAGCCGTTCCGCAGAACCTGAATGGGGTCGCGATTCTGTTCCGCGCTGGATTTCATCGACAGATAGATGTCGAAACCATGCTCGATGACTGCCTCGAGCAGTCCTTCCTTGTTCCCAAAGAAGTGATAGAGCGTGGGTAGCTTTACGCCGACCTCGTCGCAGATCGCTCGCAGTGGCACGTCCTGGCCGGGAGAGGCGCTGATGAGGCGAGCAGCGGCCTCCAAAGCAGTCCTCGTGTGTCGGTGTTGCGTCGCCCTGTCACATCGAAATAGTAGCGAGAGATACACGATATAGAAACGCGTTTGTCCGTCATAGGAACGATTCACAGTGGCTACCCAGGCACTGGATGGCAAGAAGATCCTGATCGCGGTGGGGGCAAGAACCTCGGTGGCCTCATCAGCCGCTGAGGCGAAGGGCCCAGACCATCTTCGCCGACGGTGGTCACCCCACGTGATGAAACCACCGACCGCCTGGTGGGCTCATGATGGGATGTGGGGATGTCGCGCCGTCGTATCGACCCTGCCTCCGGGAACGCTGCGCTCCGGGCATGGATGGCCGATCCGTCGGCGCTCGACCGGGCGACGCGCGCCACTGCCGTTCGCTACACACTGGAGGAACTTTCGCTGCAGGCGCCAGGTCGTAGCGTCGAGGTGCGGGTGCCGCCGTTCGGTGCGGTCCAGGTTGTCTCCGGGACAACCCACCGGCGGGGCAATCCACCGAACGTCGTCGAGATGCAGTCGGATTCGTGGCTCGCGCTTGCGGTGGGCGACCTGACGTGGACTGATGCGGAGCAATCAGGGGTGCTGTCCGCGTCCGGCGGTCGGTCCGATCTGTCGGACTACCTCCCGCTGGTGCCCCGCTCTTAAGCTGCGGTCATGCGCTTCGGAGTCGTGATTCTGCCCGAGCACCGTTGGCAGGTCGCCGAACCGCTGTGGCGAGCTGCGGAAGAGATGGGCTTCGATCACGCGTGGACCTACGACCACCTGACGTGGGGCGGCCTGCCCGATTCACCGTGGTTCGGCACGATGCCGACATTGACAGCCGCAGCGATGATCACCTCGCGAATTCGCCTGGGCACGTTCGTGTCGTCCCCCAACTTTCGTGATCCCGTCACGTTCATGCGCGATATCTTGTCGGTCGACGACGTCTCAGGGGGCCGGTTCATCGCTGGCATCGGGGTCGGCGGTGACCGCGATGCAGAGGTCATTGGTCAGCCTGCGCTCGCGACACGCCAGCGAGTCGACCGCTACGAGGAGTTCGTGACGAGGCTCGACACGTTGTTGCGCGAGGACCATGTCTCCTACGACGGCGACTACTTCCGTGCGAACGACGCCCGCACCCTGCCCGGGCCGTTACAGGGTTCGCGACCGCCTTTTATCCTGGCGGCGAACGGCCCGAGGAACATTCGCTTCGCAGCGCAACACGGTGACGGCTGGGTGACGACGGGCAAGTCGGGCTCGGGCAGCGACTGGTGGGCGGGGATCGCCGAGAACTCCGACCGCATGACGCAGGCGCTGGCGAAGCTCGATCGCACCGACTACTTCGCGCGGCACCTGAGCGCGGACGGAGGGTCGTACGCGCTGTCGAGCGTCGCGAAGTTCGAGGACCTGGTGGGGCGAGCAGGAGAGTTGGGCTTCACTGACGTGACGACGCATTGGCCTCGACCTGACGGCCCGTACGCGGGCTCACTCGAGGTTCTCGAGCAGGTCGCTAGCCGCTTTCTGACCGTCTGAGAACCGAGGGAGGGATCAGCGCTGAGTGGGGTCCCAGTGTCGGAAACCAGCCATTTTGGCGGTCGCCTCGTTTTTGAACCAGACGCTCGCTTCTGCGTCGTCGAAGCCGGGCGAGGCGCAGGAGTGGAACGACATGTCGTTGTCGTCGCCCTTGACCCAGCCCCGCGGCCCCGAGCCGTCATCGGCTGGTTCGGCAGAGCCCGGCCCGAGCGGTCCGTCTTTTGCTGAGCCGTGGACAGCGGTGGGGGTGACCGCGTCGCCGACGCCGTTGTCATCGTGCGACGCAGCGTCGTGTTCTTCCACGCGTGCGGCGGGTTCGTCCTCGAGTGGCGGAGGCGGGGTGGCCCAGTCGTCACCACCCGTGGCGGCAGGTGCTTCGACTACGGGTGCTTTCACTCCTGGCGAGTCGGCTACGGGTGCCGGGGCAGCGGCAGCGGGTTTGACGGCACCGGGGCGTTCGGCAGTTGCTTCTTGCCGTTCCTCGTAGCGTGCCTCGGCTTGGTCGTCGTCAGTGTCCTCGCGTGCTTCTTCGGCCTCCAGGTCATCCGACGGTGCCGCACCTGCCTGCTTCGAGATCGGCGGTTCGGCCGTCGACGCGGCAGGGTCGTCAAGCGGGGGTGGCGGTGTCGCCCAGTCATCTCCATCAGCCGTGGGTGCCGCAGCTGCGGACGCTTCGGGTCGATCGTCTGCGGACGGAACAGTGGGCCCCGAAGCTGTCTCGGCGCCAGGTGCAGGGGTGTCGTCCAAGGCTGGCGGGGGCGTGCCCCAGTCGTCGCCACTGGCAACGACACGCGTCGAGGTTTGGGGCGCGGGCTCTGGTGATGTCGCGTCGATCGGTGCTGGGGCGGTCGACGGCTGCTCAGTGTCTACAAGTGCTACCGCAGGGCCATCATCCAGTGCGGGCGGGGGTGCATCCCAATCGTCACCGCTGGCGGCAGGCTCAGAAGTCGGCTTCTGCGCAGGTTCGACAACTGGTGGCTCGGGCGCGGCCTCGACCGGGGTGGGAGTCTCCTCGACGGCTGCTGGGGGTGCTTCCCAGTCGTCACCGGCCGCTGCGGGGGTCGGCGCGGGTGCGTCGTCCTTCTCATCTGGGGTGCGCAGTGACCCTGGTTGGGCCCTGGCGACCTCAACATCCTGCTTCGCGGCGACCTGCTGTTCGGCGACCGGCTGACGTCCTACCGGCTTCTCCGCAGGAGATGCAGGCTCGGCAGCGCCGGTCTCGATCGATGTCGGCTCGGCACGCGGTGCGGCCTCCAGCTCGGGACTGGCCTTTCGGTCACTTGAAACCCCGTTGATGCCGATCGACCCGCCACGCTTGGGATCGCGCAGCAGGATGTAGAGACCTTCGGCAACGACGAGGATCGCCAGTACGAGCACGGCCCAGATCATCGGAACTCACTTCTTCGTAGGTGCTGAGGGGACGTGGCAAGGGTAGCCAACCGTCGCCTACGGTTGAGGCGTGTCCGAACAGTCCCAGAACCCGCGGCGCCCGGTCCGTCGTGCGCCGAACATCGCCGCGTTCCTGATCACCGGCACGCTGATCGGGCTCTTCGTCGGTGTGCTCCTGGGTCTACAGGCAACGGGCACCGGCTACTCGCAGAGCACCGCGGTCGCTCTCATCGCGGTCATCGGAGCGATCGTCGGTGCGATCGTGGCCGGCGTGGCCATCGCACTGATCGAATACCGATCACTGCGCTGAGCGCCCGAGCCAACGTGGGAGACTGCTACCCGTGAAGCGCGGCGACGGCAGGCTCTCGCACGATCTGATGCCAGGTGAGAAGGGCCCACAGGACGCTTGTGGCGTCTTCGGGGTCTGGGCCCCTGGTGAAGAGGTCGCCAAGCTCACCTACTTCGGCCTCTACGCCCTGCAGCATCGCGGCCAGGAATCGGCCGGAATCGCGACCAGCGACGGGCAGAGCATCCTGATCTACAAAGATATGGGCTTGGTATCTCAGGTGTTCGACGAGTCGAGTCTCTCCTCGTTGCGCGGCCATCTGGCGATCGGTCACAGCCGTTACTCGACCACCGGTGGCAGCACCTGGGAAAACGCTCAGCCCACGCTCGGTGGTAGCGAAGAGCGCACCGTGGCGCTCGCGCACAACGGCAACCTCGTCAACACCGCGGAACTGCGCGAACTGGTCGACGAGCAGAACGCCGGCCGTAAACTCTCCGGTGAGATCGCCCGGGGCAACACGTCTGACACGGCGTTGGTGACCGCCCTGCTCACCCAGCATCCGGAACGCTCGCTGGAAGACGTCGCACTCGAAGTGCTTCCAAAACTGCGCGGCGCGTTCTGCCTGACGTTCATGGACGAGCACACCCTCTACGCGGCCCGTGACCCGCAGGGCGTTCGCCCGCTGGCGCTCGGCAGACTCGAGCGCGGTTGGGTCGTGGCTTCCGAAACGGCCGCCCTACAGACGATCGGCGCCAGCGTCGTCCGCGAGATCGAGCCAGGGGAGCTGATCGCGATCGACGAGGACGGTCTTCGGTCGCACAAATTTGCTGAGCCCGAGCCCAAGGGTTGCGTGTTCGAGTACGTCTACCTGGCTCGCCCGGATGCCATTATCAGCGGCCGTGTGGTCCATGAGGCGCGGGTCGAGATGGGCGCTCAGCTCGCCCGCGAGCACCCCGTCGAGGCGGACCTGGTCATCGGAGTTCCCGAATCGGGGGTACCGGCCGCGACGGGTTATGCCCAGGAGTCCGGAATCCCGTTCGGCCAGGGATTCGTAAAGAACGCCTACGTAGGCCGTACCTTCATCCAACCAAGCCAGACACTGCGGCAACTCGGTATCCGGCTGAAGCTCAACCCACTGGAGCACGCCATCCGTGGGCGCCGCATCGTCGTGATCGACGACTCGATCGTGCGCGGCAACACCCAACGTGCGCAGATCCGGATGTTGCGCGAGGCGGGCGCGAAAGAGATCCACGTACGCATTTCCAGCCCGCCGGTCAAGTGGCCATGCTTCTACGGCATCGACTTCGCAACACGCGCGGAGTTAGTGGCGAACGGGGTGGACGTCGAAGGAATTCGCGCGGCCATCGGTGCCGATTCGCTGGGATACATCTCGAAAGAGGGCATGATCGCCTCGACCGATCAGCCCGCGAGCGAACTGTGCACCGCATGTTTCACCGGCAACTACCCGATCCCTTTGCCGGAAGACGGTCGGATCGGTAAGAACCTGCTGGAGACGCTGCCGCTGGAACTGCGCACCGGGCACGACTCCTCCATCGACTACACGGCGTCCGATCGCGCCGCCACGCACAGCCAGCGGGACGCTGAAGGGGTCAACCTCGGAGTTTCCGGTGGCGGCTCCGGCGCACTGCTGCACCCGTGACCGCCCCGCCGACGAAGACCGAATGAGTAGCTGAGGACCCTATGACTGTCGCCCCCATCACTTACGCCGGGGCCGGTGTCGACGTCGAGGCCGGTGACAAGGCCGTCGAACTCATGAAGGAGTCCGTGCGTCGGGCCCAGCGGCCCGAGGTCATCGGTGGGCTCGGCGGTTTCGCCGGGTTGTTCGACGCATCAGCGCTCGTCGGCATGACCCGACCGGTACTCGCGACCTCCACCGACGGGGTCGGCACCAAGGTGGCGGTCGCCCAGGCGATGGACAAGCACGACACCATCGGGTTCGACCTGGTCGGCATGGTCGTGGACGACATCGTCGTCTGCGGCGCTGAACCGCTCTTCATGACCGACTACATCGCCACCGGCAAGGTCGTGCCGGAGCGGGTCGCCGCGATCGTCTCCGGAATCGCAGCGGCGTGTGCCCAGGCCGGCGTCGCCCTCGTGGGTGGCGAGACCGCTGAGCACCCCGGGCTGCTCGAACCGGATGAATACGACGTCGCGGGTGCGGCTACCGGGGTCGTTGAACACAGTGACCTGCTGACCCCGGATCGGGTCGAGGTCGGCGACGCCGTGATCGGCATCGCCTCATCGGGTCTGCACTCCAACGGACTCTCGCTCGTGCGCCGAGTCGTCGCTGCGGCCGGGTGGGGTTGGGAGCGCGAGGTGCCTGAATTCGGGCACACCCTCGGCGAAGAGGTGCTGACGCCGACTCGTGTCTACGCGGCGGATCTGCTGACGCTGATCCGCACCGACGGCGTCACTATCCACGCGTTGTCGCACGTCACCGGCGGCGGACTCGTCGCGAACGTCGCGCGGGTGCTGCCCGCAGGGGCGGTCGCCGTGCTGGACCGCTCAACCTGGACACCTGCACCCGTCTTCTCGGTGATCGCAGAGCTGGGACGGGTGCCGCAACCTGATTTGGAGCGGACGCTGAACATGGGGGTCGGTTTCGTCGCTGTGCTTCCCACCTGCGACGTCGATGCTGCCGTCGCGGTGCTGGGCCGCTTGGGCCTGTCCGCGTGGGAAATGGGCCGGATCACCTCACCCGGTGCGGTTGACGCAGCACGAGGCGAGCTCGTGACGGGTGCCAAGGGATCGGTCGGGGGCGGCGCTCAACTCATCGGTCAGCACCGCTGACCGCCAGGATCCGACCACGATGAACGCCACACCGGCGGGTGTGGCGTTCATCGTGCCTCGGCGCCGTGCGGTGACGCCGTAGGGCTCTCGGTCAACGACTCCCGGAGGACCACTGCGAGTAGTCGCCGTAGCCGTCCTCGTCAGAGTCATCCCGGTCCTCGGACTTGGGCGGCTCAGCGATTGGCTTGTCGTGCGAACGCAACTCTCGCTGAAGTGCGCCCAGGTCGGTGTCGGGAGAGTAGTACTTCAGCTCCCGTGCGACTTTGGTCTGCTTTGCTTTAGCCCGGCCACGCCCCATGGCGAGACCCCCTCATGTCGTTACTCGGTATTTTCTCGGGACCCTGATCGTATCTCAGGCTGGGAGTCGTCGGCGTCAGGACCCGTCGCCGTCCTGCGCCGAACGGGTCGGTGGCTCTGACAGGGACTACTTACGCGTCTTCCTCGTCGGGGCCGTCGGCCGGCTCGTCGTCGGTCAACCGGCGACGCGAGACGACGACACCAGCCGCGATGACGAATGCACCGATGCCGACTGCGCCGAAGATCCAGCCGGGTTGGTTATTGGTGTCGTTGGTAGGTGCGCGCTGGGGTGGCACCGGCGTACTGCCAGCCTTGGTCGAAGTAGCGGCGGGTGGTGCAGAGCTCGGTGGCGCGGCGCTGGGGGAACTCGACGGGGTCGAAGTGGGTGCCGTGGGCGCAGCCAGAGCGCCAAAGGTGAAGTCGCCGCTGATCGGATGGCCATCTGCTGAGGTCACCCGCCAGACGACGCTGTACTTACCCGCCGCAACGGGCTGGGTCAGCTGCACGGAGACTTTACTTCCCTTTACCGCGAGATCGGTGGAGACGATCCGATCGCCGGGGGCCTTGACTTCGATGCGGCTGCCGGTGGGAACCACGGTGTCGGAGAACTGCAGTTGCACGGTGGTCGGTGAGGTGACACGGGCCCCTGAGCTCGGCGTAGTACGCACGAGACGATCGTGGGCGAAAGCTGGGGTACCGGCAATCAGCCACACGAAAGGCACGAGGAGGACGGCGAGGAGGGTTCGGGTAGCGCGTCGAGTCACGTCTACCATTTTGGGGTATGACCCCGCAGGTGCCGCCGAACGGTTCGTCAGGGGGAGCACCGGTGGTTGAAGACCCTGCACTGGAAACGAAAGAAGACCGCCCCGAAGGGCGGCCTCCATTACGAGGTGGCCAGAGACGGGGTCGAACCGCCGACCTAGCGATTTT
>JAABUM010006762.1_pt1 | contig 11005 bp, 8 predicted proteins | sample 5559161 | NCBI WGS metagenome assembly JAABUM01 (sample SAMN10711868, study PRJNA513369) | rock metagenome | isolation source: Antarctica rocks | place: Antarctica: Victoria Land, Siegfried Peak nord | reverse complement strand
CACAGCTCACGCGCCACCCTTCAAGTCGTCAACCTCCACAGGTGGCTCAGGCGTTTGGCGCCCGCCCCCTCCGATGACCCGCCCTTCCGCTATAGAAAATCGCATTCCACAGCCTTATGAAGACAGACTCTTACCCTTGCTACTATACGTGAGGATGATAACGAAGTTGTTAGTATAGGCACAAGGGCGCCCTAACCAATCTCAATTTCGTGCGCCCCTCTGCCAGAGGGACGCACAAAAACATCATGAGACAGTTTATTCTACTTTGCCAGCTAAATCTACTGAATGTTGAGGATAGCCACTCGATAGGAAAAGACTTCATTGCTGCTAAGATTAGTCCTATGAACGTGATCATGAACAGCATGCGTCGCAGCCACAGGCGTAGTAGATTCATTCTGTCATTTTGCACTGAGGGAGAAAAATCTATATATAAAAATAAGGTGAACTTTGATATGAAAAGCAAGAGGATCGACTTGGTGGAAGAGAGAGTTGATTGGTCAGAAAAGCTGACAATTTACAATGGAATGACATTGGATGAAATAGTAAAGTGTTATAGGTTGAAATCTAAGGATTATATTCAAGCTCTGGCGGTTTTGAACTGCTTGACACGGTTGGCTGTCCTTCCAAAGTTCTCGCTTCAAAGACGTTCTTTGTCAATGGGCCTGACCGTTAAACGTAATTTTGTAGCCACGCTTTCATTGGCCACTTCACTTTTGGCTACTGGCACAATCAAGTTCAAACTTGGCGCATTAGCTAAAACCATAAGTTTTCACAAAAAGCCGCTCGCACTCCGCGAGCGGCTTTTTGCTGTTTTTCTCACACTGCTTTTGTGCGTCTTTTCGACCGTTCCTCTTCGCCGTTGCTCCTGTCGTCTCCCTCGACGCTCAAACGCTTCGAGGCACCTCTGTTCGTTTTGCTCCTTCTCCTCGCGGCGTGGCTGCGTTTCGAGCATCTGGCGACGCTTCCGGGCGGGTTTCATGGCGACGAGGCGGTGGCGGGTTTAGAGGGCGAGCGCATTTTGCGCGAAGGCTCGATTGGGCCGTATTCGCCGTTTGCTCTGGGGCAACCTGCGGGGCCGCTCTATCTCACGGCGCTTTCGATTCGCTTGTTCGGCCCGACGATCTGGGCGGTGCGCGCGCCCTCGGCGCTGTTGGGCACGCTCACAGTGGCGCTGTTGTATTTTCTGCTGCGGCGCACTCAAGGGCGACGGGTGGCGCTGTTGGGCGCGGCTCTCCTGGCCACGCTCCACTGGCACATCTTCTTTTCGCGCATCGGGTTTCCCGTCGTCGCGTGGCCGTTGTGCGCTTTGGCCGCTACTTTCGCCGCGCTTGAAGCGGCCAGACGACAAGGGGTGAGGTGGTGGATTCTTACCGGGCTGTTGGCGGGCGTTGGACTTTATTCCTACAACGCGCACATTTTGTTCGTTTTGGCGCTGGGCACATGGCTCGTGTTCCATCTGGCGCGGCAACGCGAAGTGGCACTCCGGCGGCGTGCGAGTTGGTTGCTTTGTTTCGGAGCGGCTCTGGCTCTGGCGGCCATCCCGATGGCCCGTTATGCGCTGAACCCGGCCAACGATTACTTCGCCCACTCGCGCTTGATTTACGTTTGGAACGTGGCCGATTCGGGTTGGCCGCAAAACGCGAACATCTCGGTCAAAATCGCGTTTCTGGGCGCGAGGGTTACAGAGTTCTGGGACAACTTGAGTTGGCACTCGCGGATGGATTTGTCCGATGGAACAGGTGTTGTGCCCGCCGTGCCTCTGGGAATCTTGGCTTTAGCGGCGCTTGGCCTGGTGCTTTCGCCCAGACGAGGCACCTTGATGGCGATCAGCCTGTGCTGCTTGCTGTTGCTACCTTTTGGCCCGGCTATCACGGGAGCCGCGCCCATTCGCCGCGCCTTTGCCTTGGCGCCGTTTCTTTGCTTTCTGGCGGCAGTTGGATTGGTCGAAGCCTGGAAGCGGGCGGGCGGCCCCCATGCTGGAGCGCGCGGGCGTCGTATCGCAGCAACGGGCGTTTTGGCCATCGGGTGCGCCCTTTTGACGGCTCAAAACCTCGTCAGTTACTTCGGGAGTTTCGCCCGTTCGCCGCACCGCGCGTGGGTGTTCGTGCAGGATTACACCGATATGTGCGCCTTTCTCGAAACGCTGCCGCCGCGATCGCACGTTCTGTTTTTGTCGGATAGATGGAGCGGCAACTACGAACCGCGCCAATTCTTAGCGCCGGGTGTTCTCCTCGAAGATCGTTCCTCGCAGTTCGGTTCTTTCAGCCTCGCGGCGAATCGCTCGATGAACCGCCCGACTTTTGTGCTGATGGGCACGTATCGAACGCGCGTTTGGGATTTGAAACGGATTTACCCACATTGCCGCGTGGAGTTCGGCCCGCCCAGCGCCGAAACCGGCCAAACCACCTTCATCGCCGTCTCGCCCGACCCACAAACAGATTTGCGTCCCGAACCCCCCGGCGCCGTGTTTCCGATGCCTCCACGTTTTTAGCCCATTGTAGATGTTCTATTGAGAGTTGTGTTTTGCCTCCAATTCAAACCTAAAATAATTTGAACCGTTTGCGGGTTTTTGGCCCGTCGTTGTTGCCTGTGGAAACGGGCAGGCGGAACAAGACCTGCGCTAACTGTTTCACGGTCGCTGATAGTTCGCTTGTGGTCTGCGTCACGACAAAAGGCGAACCCATGTTGATGGCCTGCGCCGCGATTTGTGGCGCGTCGGGCAAAACCGCCGCGATTTTGAAATCGAGCGCCGCCGTTAGATCGTCGCGCGAGATCATGTCGTTCGAGCTAGCGCGGTTGACCAGAACGCGCACGCGTGGCGCGATTTCTTCGGGCACCAAATCCAAAAACGTCTTGGTCGAGCGCACCGCCAGCAAGTCGGACGAGGACGACACCACGAGAATCACGTCCAAGAGCGGAAAAATCGCTGTCGCTTCGTCGGCGGTTAACAGCGGGAAATCAACGAATGTGACCGATTGCGCGCGGCGACAGGTCGCAAACAGGGCGAGCATGAAGTCTTCGGGCACGCCGTCTTCGGGTGCCTGCGTCGCCTGGCCGTTCCACTGCGAGTAGGACAGACCGGTTTTGGGATGCGTCACGCAAAACTGGCGAAACCAGTCGATGGGAAAGCCCGCTCCCTCGCGTTTTTCTTCGGACGAACCGGCCAAATCGAGCAGGCCCAGCTTCGGTTGCAAACTCAGCATCACCGCGCCGTCACCCGATTCCAAGCCCAAAACGCCCGCCGATTTGCCCGGCGCGAGGGCGCACACCGTCGCCAGGTTGACAGCGAGGGTAGTTTTGCCAAGCCCGCCTTTGCCCGACATCACGCCCACGACCAAGCCGCCCGACACGGTGTTGGGTTCGGCGCCCTCGATTTCGTCGCGCGCCACAACGCGCAACGTGCGATGTTTGGCGATGCCCACGATGCTTTCGCGCAGGGCGGGCGCCTCGATGGGGCAAATCAGGTATTCTTCGGCGCCCGCCAACATCGCGCGGCGCAAGCGGTCGGGCGCGTTGTCGTTGGACAAAAGCACAACCGCTATCGAAGGCCACGCTTCAAGCGCGCGCGCCGCGACCTCGAACACATCGTCTTCTCCGTTTTGACTTTGCGCGGCATCGGCATCAAGCAACAGGATGTCCGGCTCCGTCGTTTCCAGCGCCAGCACAACCGCGCCCAAATCGTCAACCGCGGGCATCGTTTCAAAAATGAACTCTTCGTCTGAGGAGTCCCAGCCGCGCGGAAGCTCCTGCGTTAAACACGCGGGCAAAACCCGAATCAGTGAACTTTCCATATCAGCTTCCAGAAGAGGAACGCAGGAGAAGAGGAGTGAAGGAGAACGGAAAAATAAAACGCGCCACACAAACCGAAAACGCTCGCATCGGGTGCGCTTTTTCTCCTCTGTTTCTCTGTTCCCTTTCTCCTCCGCTTCCTAAAGGCTCCTCCCCATCGCGCGCAAAAACGCGGCGACAACTGTTGGATCGAGCGCCTCGCCCGACGCGGCGGCGACATCTTCCATCGCGCCGCCCACAACGGACAGCGGCCCTCTGTCCGCGCGCCGTCCCGTCATCGCCGCAAAGCGCGACGCGACCGCCAAAATGCGCGCGCCAAGCGGAATAGCCGAGCCAGCCAAGCCGTCGGGTGTTCCTTGTCCGTCGAAGCGTTCGTTCTGGTGGCGCACGATGGCGGCGATGGCGCTCATGCCATCGACTTCTTCCAATTTGCGCGCGCCCCAGGCGCTCGACTCGCGCACCCGCGCGCGCTCTTCGTCGCCCAGAGCCGTTTCGCGTCCAAGCACGGCTTCTGGCACCGACAAGCGGCCCAGCGCGTGCCATAGCGCGGCGAACTCAACCGCCGCGACTTCACTTTCGGGCAAAGCCATTTCGCGCGCGATGAGCGCGCCGTAATACGCAACAGCCCTTGAGCGACCTTCGCGGTGCGGCTCGCGCTCGTCCACGGCATCGGCGACCGCTTCACTCAAACCATGAACCGAAGCGTTCATTTTTTCGGTTCGCAGCGCCAAACCAAGAAGCGTGTCGCCGCCCCGCGCGCACGAAGACAAGAGCGGCTTCCACAGTTCGCTCAGTTCGCCGTCCTCGCTTTGCATCCACAAGAGCGCCAGTCCGCTCGCGCCCAGTGGCACGCATAGCGAGGGCGACGCGATCTGTTCGGAAAGCAGCCCCAGATGAAGCGCCAGATCGCGCGCGGCGCCTTCGCCGTCCATCACGAAAAACGGCGCGTGCGGCCACGCTTCTGAAGACGCGACGACCACGGTTTCGTCGTCGGGCTGCGCTTCAAAGTCGCCGTCGAGACCCAACGGTTCCAAACGCCCGTCGTCTCCGGTGCTCACCCAAAGAGCGACGGCCCCGACGCGCACAGCGCTGGAATGCGACAGCATGGCGCCCCACGCGCGCGCCAAAGCCGCGGCTGTTTGTGCGACATCGCCCGACGCGCAGGCACATTCGTTCATCCAACACTCCAAAGCGACTGTTGTTGGAGCGTCAGGGTCGGGTTGAAAATCGAAGTCGGGCGCAGGATCGCGCCACCGGGAAACGTTCATGGTGGGAAGTAGCAATAGGGTTTAACCTTTTTCCTTTGTTCTGCTTCTTTCTATGAAACGGCCAATTGAACTTTTCGCCCGCTTGCGCGGCCTTTACGTCATCACGAGCGCTCCTCATCACGAGCGCATCGCCCGCGCCGCCTTGCACGGCGGCGCCAGAATCATCCAGTTACGCGACCCGCAAATGCCATTAGTTGAACTGTGCGAAGTCGCTTTGCAACTCCGCGCATTGACACGCGATTTCAACGCGTTGTTTATCATCAACGACCATCTCGAACTGGCGAGGGAAGTCGGCGCCGACGGCTTGCATCTCGAATGGGCGAAGTTTTCCATCGAAGACGCGCGCCGCGAACTGGGCGAAGAAGTTTTGCTTTCAACCGGAGTGAACTCCGTCGAACGCGCTTTAGTCGCCCAAAACGCGGGCGTCGATTACCTTGGCGTCGGCCCGGTTTACGCGACCCAAAGTAAAGAGGACGCGGGCGCACCAATTGGCTTGCTTGGACTGCGCGCAATCGAAGACGCCATTGCGGTTCCCGTTGCGGCCATCGGTGGCCTCAACGAATCAAACATTGGCGACGTGCGAACACCGATGGCGTGCGTTTTGTCGGCCTTATCAAGCGCGCCAGGTGCCCGTCGATGCGAAGCGAAGGCGCGGGAATTGGTTGCGGCTTTGGCCAAAGGACGCGATGAAGATCAATGATTTGTTCGTGCCCTTCGAGGACGAGTTGCAATTGCTGCCCTCGCCTCGTGTGCCAGACCCGCCGCTGATCGAGTGGAAGAGCGCGTTTGGTGATTTGTTTTTTCGCTTGAAGGGCGCTGAGCCAGGGATTTTGTGGTGCGACTTGGGACGCAACCTGGCTCCAAAACGCATGACGCGCACTTGGAATGGGTGCCGATATTTCCGGGTTGTGCCTTTTGAAGATGGCGAAGATTGGGCGCTGTTGCGTCCTAAATTCGCCCTTGTGAAGTCGCCAAAGCAGCAAAACAGCGCGTTTTGGAAGTGGGAAGCGCAGTTCCGCGAAGGGATGACGCACCGAAAGTGGCTTGAAAAGCCGCAAGAACAACTGCGCGCAACCAGTGCCGACTCCTCGCTTCAAATGGCGCGTGATTGTGCGGCTCTCGATGAGTCGTCACGTCACTGGACTATCGACACAAGAACTCGATTCGTTGCACAAACCGATAAGTGGGAACAATTAGTTCGTGCCGCTCTTGCCATTTCCACGTTCAAGTTAGAGCTTCCGTTGAATCTGCTACTTCTTCACCCCCATTCTGTTGAAGGACCACTTGATTTTGACTGCGTAGACAGCCAGTTGCGACGGCGCGGAATGCACTTCTGGTCGCCTTTGCCTTCCAACAGCAAAACTTTATTGCGAATTGTTCAGCGTCATATCGCTCTTCCTTTCTGGCGCGGTTTGGATGCCCAAGGCGCGCGTCCGCAACTTCCTTTCTACCGTTTTTCCATTGATTCCGTGTCGCAACACGAGCGTCTCGAAGCCGCGCTTGTGTGGCGCGACTTCGCCCACGAAATCGGCAAAACCGACGAGATCGAACCGCTGCTGCGCGAGTTGATGGGTTGAAACGCGCGAGTGTTTGTTGAACGAGATGTAGGGGCTTTTTTGTCTTCGCCCTGCAACTGCTCCGATTACAGAATGCGCGCAGTGTTGTCTGATCAGTGACAGGGCGAAGACAAAAAAGCCCCTACATCTCGTTCAACAAACCAATACACACAAACGCCCCGTTCGATTGAACGGGACGTTTGGGTTGCGAAGCTTTATGCCTCAACTTCTTCTGTTTCTTCGACCTCGGTTTCCACCCCGGCGTCTGGCGATTGTGCCAAGGTGTCTATGTCGTCGCCTTCGGGTTCTTGCAGAATCTTGGCGACTGCCGCTACGCTGTCGTCGTCGTCGAGGTTGATGAGTTTCACGCCCTGCGCCGTGCGACTTAACGTTTTGGAACCGATGTAATCAATGCGTTGGCGCATCACGATGCCGTTTTTGGTGATGATGAGCAACTCTTCATCCTCGCGCACGCTTTGCAAACTCACCAGTTCTCCGGTTTTTTCGTTCACTTTGAGCGTGATAACGCCGGTTCCGCCCCGTCCGGTCAAGCGGTAATCCTCGATTTTGGTGCGCTTGCCCAAACCTTTTTCTGAAACCGTCAGCATCACGGTTTCTTCGTCGGCAGCGACGGCGCCCACGATGTAATCGTCCTCCGTTTTAAAGCGCATTCCATACACGCCGCTCGTGTTGCGCCCTGTCGCTTTCACGCCGCCCTTGGTCTCGCCGTTCTTTTCAACGGGAAACTCGTTGAAACGAACGCTCATGCCCTGCCGACTCGCCAGAATGATTTCTTTGTGACCGTCGGTTTGAAACACGAATCGCAGTTCGTCGGCGCCGTCGAGGTTGATGGCGATGATGCCCTTTTGCAATTTCGTGGCATAGGCCGACAGCGCCGTCTTTTTCACCGTGCCGCCGCGCGTCACCATGAACAGGTAGCGCGTGTCGGAAAAGTCGGCGATGTTGAGCGCCGCCGTCACGTATTCGCCCTGCTCGACTTGCAGCAAATTGATGATCGGTGTGCCCTTGGCCTGACGCGAAGCGGTCGGGATTTCAAAGGCGCGCAGTTGATACACCTTGCCCCGGTTGGTGAAAATCAGCAGCGTATGGTGGGTCGAACACACGAACAAATGTTCGATCATGTCCTCTTCTTTTTTGTTGAGGCCGACCTTGCCACGCCCGCCGCGCCCCTGCACGTTGTAGGTGTCTTTGGGCAGCTTTTTGATGTAGCCGTCGCGCGTGATTGTCACGACGACATCTTCTTCGGCAATTAAATCTTCCGGCTTAAGTTCCTGCGCCTCGCGCTGGATGATTTGCGTGCGGCGCGGGTCGCCGTATTCCTTTTTGATGCGCACCATATCGGCTTTGATGATGCCGCGCACCTTTTGCGGCGATTCGAGAATGCCGCGCAGCCTCTCGATTTCCTTCATCAAATCGGCGTATTCATCGTCGATTTTGAGGCGGTCGAGTTGCGTGAGTTGACCCAAACGCATATCGAGCACCGCGTTCGCCTGAATCTCGCTGAGCGTCACCATCGTGCCATCTGAGGCGCGCACGCCATCAATATATGCCGGAACGCCTTCGTTCATCAATCGATTGCGCGCATCCTCGCGCGATTGCGAACTGCGGATCAGCGCGATGACTTCATCGATCGAAGCCAGAATCGCGCGCAGACCTTCCAAAATGTGCGCGCGCGCTTCGGCTTTGCGCAGTTGAAACTTCGACCTGCGCGTGATGACATCTTCGCGGTGACGAACAAAGGCTTCAAGTGCCGACTTGAGCGTCAACACTTTCGGGCTTCCATCGACGATGGCGAGGGTGTTCACGCCAAAACTGGTGCGAAGTGCGGTGTGTTTGTAGAGGAAGTTGAGCACAACGCTTGGGTTGGCGTCGCGCTTGATTTCCATCACGATGCGCATTCCCTGGCGGTCGGATTCGTCGCGCAGTTCGGAAATGCCCTCGATGCGCTTTTCGCGCGCGAGCATGGCGATGTTTTCGATCAGCGTCGCTTTGTTGACCTGATACGGCAATTCTGTGATGATAATCGCGCTTCTGCCATTATCAAACGGTTCAATGGTGGCGCGCGCCTGCATGATCACGCTTCCCCGTCCCGTGTGATAAGCCGCATTTGCGCCCTTTGTTCCCAGAATCAACCCCGCTGTTGGGAAATCGGGGCCAGGACAAACCGTCATCAAATCGGCAATTGTTGCGTCGGGATTGTCGATCAAAATGCCCACGGCATCGCACACCTCGCCCAGATTGTGCGGCGGAATATTGGTCGCCATTCCCACTGCGATGCCTGAACTTCCGTTCACCAACAAGTTCGGATACACGCTCGGCATTACCGTTGGCTCGGTCGTGGTTTCCGAAAAGTTGGGCCCGAAATCCACCGTTTCCGCTTCGATGTCGCGCATCAGCTCCATCGCAAGAGGCGCCAGACGCGCTTCGGTATATCTGTAGGCCGCCGCAGCGTCCCCATCGACGCTGCCAAAATTGCCTTGACCATCCACCAGGCGATAGCGCATCGAGAAATCCTGCGCCATGCGCACGAGCGCATCATAAACCGATTGGTCGCCGTGCGGATGATATTTCTTGAGCACTTCGCCCACAGCCGACGCACATTTTTCGCGGCGACGGTCGGGCGTCATGTTCTGGTCATACATCGCATACAAAATGCGGCGATGCACGGGCTTGAGTCCATCGCGCACGTCGGGTAGTGCCCGCCCGACGATGACCGACATCGCGTAGCGCGTATAAGAAACGCGCATCTCGTCTTGAATGCGCATCGGAATGACTTCGCGGGCATAAGCCGGTTTGCCATCAGCATCGACTAAATTGCCGCTTCCGTTAAGTGTGTTGATTGCCATTTGAGTTTTTTGTTTGAATTAGCGAACGAGTTGTGCTGGTAAAGGCATTTCGTCGTAGGTGCGGTCGTTCAAAAGACGACCATTTTGTTTTTTGCGAAAACCGCCCCATTGTTTGAAGAAAAAGGGCACGTTCTTGTCGAAGCACTGAAGGCGGATACTTTCCACCCATTCTGGTTGGATGGGCCGCGATTTAGGGCCGCTTTCTCCACCAACGATAACCCACTCGATGTCATCCAGTGGTAGTTCATCGAGAGGCCCAATGAGCGGTTCGAGTGACAGAAAATGAACTGTTGCGGGAACAGCCGCGAGTTGCGTTATTCGATGAACAACGCGAACATCTTCCACGCTTGTGCCGAGCCATACGTTGTCATATCCATCGTTCCAGTCATCAGGCAGGTTGTCTGAGATGAGGTGAGGGCGCTTGGTAAGAATTTGCCAGTCGAGAAGCGGCGTGCGACGGATCAAATCCCAGAGCTTTTGCCGTTCCTCTTCGGGCGCGCGTTCATCGAAAACATCGGACATCGAGGCGCAGAAAACGCGCTGCCGTTCGCCGATTTTCGATGCTTCTTGATTCCAGCGCAAAGGTTCTTTCCAATGATTGTCGCCAAACGTGCGGCGCTCGGCAGTTGGCCCCCACACGTTGTGTCCGTAGCGATTGGCGATAGCTTCGGCGTAACAAAATTTGCAGCCTTCCGAGACTTTGGTGCAGCCCCACCACGGGTTGAAGGTATGATTCGTCCATTCAATTTTGGAGTTGCTGGCCATTACGGTTTAAGTATGTCGCGGGCGATTCCTGCCCCTATTTCGTTGTGAGACGCGAAGCAGAGCAGATAAAGAGGTGTGTTCTGAGAGTTGTAAAGGTAAAGTGGATTTGGCGCGACGTATTCGAAAAGCTGTCTCAATTGCTCGATGAAAAATTCTTCGATTTGCTCGAACCCCACGACCTTCACTAAATTGCTTGGCAAGCCCCTCTTCCTCAAACATGGTCATTTGAGTAGAAGGGCGTGCCGAGTAGAAGCGCGATTTCCATTTATCAGTCCCAAACGCGCGAGTCAAAGCTTCTCCCCATGAAGGCGGTGGAGGTGCCTTTGTCGTTAGCAAGCGGTTGATAACTTGTCCAATAGGCCACAAAAGCCACAGATCAACTTTTCCTTTGGAAACGGCTTCCAGCATGGCCCAATCAGCCTGACTTGCATACGGGTCAAGAAACACAACTGCGCGTGTCTTGTCCCAATTTTGCTCAGAACACCATTTTGGAAGAAAAACGCGCGCATCTTCTTGAACCACCTCAATGCTCAATTCGCTGTTGTAATACAGAACTTTTAGTCGCTCTAATTCGGCGGCGCGGGGCGCATCTTTCTCGACGAACACGTAACGGTCAAAAGGCGGTTGAATGTCTAGAGCGTGTTAGGAACTCATTTGAGCGTGAAATCTCGATTGGAAGAGGTCGTCAGACCCGCTTTAGCGCGAAGTAGTGGGTCTGACGACCTCTTCCAATCAAAAAGCGCTGAGAAAAAGCCATTGA
>JAABUM010006759.1_pt1 | contig 11008 bp, 16 predicted proteins | sample 5559161 | NCBI WGS metagenome assembly JAABUM01 (sample SAMN10711868, study PRJNA513369) | rock metagenome | isolation source: Antarctica rocks | place: Antarctica: Victoria Land, Siegfried Peak nord | reverse complement strand
AAGGCGCTGCAGGGGAAGGAGCCCAGCAGCGGGGAGACCGTCGTGGAGAGCATGTCGGCCCGCAGTCCGTCAGCCACCCGGCGGGCGTCGACCTTGGTCTCCACGATCTCGCCGATGGCCAGAATGTCCGCGGTCGTCTCGGTCATGATCACCAGGATCACGATGGTCATCGACACGATGGCGCCGATCTGAAAGGTCGGGGAGCCGAAGTGCAGGACCGGGGGCAGCGAAGCGATCCGCCCGGTTCCCACCTTCGAGAAGTCGGCCTTGCCCACGAACACGGCGAACACCGTCCCGAGCACAATGCCGAGCAGAATCGACAAGCGCGAGATGGTGCCCTGAAACAGCCGGCTGATCACCAGGATGATCAACAGGGTCAGACCGGCGAGTCCGATGTTGGCCATCGAGCCGAGGCTCTTGCTGCCGGTCCCACCCATCGCCCAGGTGAAGGCGACCGGCATCAAGGACAGCCCGATGATGGTGATGATCGTCCCCGTCACCACCGGCGGGAACAGCCGCACCAGCTGGGCGAAAAAGGACGACAGCACCAGTCCGATCAGGCCCGCCACAATGATCGAGCCGAACACCGGCCGGAGCCCGCTTTCACTGGCGATCGCGGTCATGGTCGACACGCTGGCAAACGAGATGCCCTGGACGATGGGCAGCCGGGCGCCGAAACGGCCGATTCCCAGGGTCTGCAGCAGGGTGGCCAGGCCGCTGATGAACAGCCCCGCGGTGACCAACAGCGCGATGTCGGTGGGAGCGAGCTTCGCGGCGCTGCCCACGATCAGCGGAGGCGCGATCACGCCGCCGTACATGGTGAGAATGTGTTGCAGGCCGTAGAGGAGGAGCTGGCCGAAGGGCATCTTCTCGTCTTCCGGCCGGCCCGTGCGCACCTCGGGTGCGTGGGCCTTGCGGCGTAGCTTGATCATGGGATGTCCCTTCAGCAGAAGCCGGGTACGGCGTGCCACGCCGAGCCAGCGTCGGAGGAGTCGTCCCGTTCGACGGTGGCCTCGATCAGGCCGTAGGGGCGATCGGCGGCGACGAACACCTCGCCCGGGTTGTCCACACCGAACGGGGAGAGGTCGACGAGGAAGTGGTGCTTGTTGGGCGCGGAGAAGCGAATCTCCGCGACCTCGGGGTGCAGCTCGAGCACGCTCTGTCCCATGCCGTACAGCGACTGCTGCAGCGCGTAGCTGTGCAGCTCGGCAAACCGCTGCAGCAGCAGCGCCTTGATGGAGTCGTAGGACTTGTCCCAGTCGACGTCGGTGTGCTCGTAGCGCCAGCGGGCCACCAGCGAGGTGGCCAGAATCCGGTCCTCGGTCTCCGCCAGGGTCGTGTACTTGTCCTTAAGAAATCCGTTGAACTCCGAGCCGGTGGTCTTGGCCACCACGAGGTCCTTGATCCCCGTCACGACGTGGGCCATGCGGTCTGCGCCGCTGCCGTCGACGTTGACGACGGTGGTGCGGACCCCGCTGCCCCCGCGGACGAAGGAGTGGTCGTGCCCGGCGCCGTTGACCTCGATGCGGTCCCAGTGGTACTCGTCGACCTCGACACGGGCCCCTTGGGCGGCCGGGGTCTGGTTGATGAAGTGGTCGGCCAGCGTCAGCGCGAAGTCCTCGATCGCCTCGACCCCCTTCTCCTTGGCGAAGGAGAAGATGGTGTTCTTTTGCGTGTCGGTCGGCAGGACGTCCTTCTGCTCCCCGGTGACGTGGGCGTCGTCGAAGTGGCCACGCAGGGCGCTGGAGACGTTCAGATCGCGGATCTGGTGCCGCGCAGTGTCGCGATAGACGCGGAAGACGCGATTTTCCGACTTGCCGTACTGGTTGGTTCCTAAAACGATGGCCATGGGGTCAGCTCCCTCGGTAGGTGGAATAGGCGAACGGGCTCAGTAGCAGCGGAACGTGGTAGTGCTGGGTGGAATCGGTCAGGGCGAAGGTCAGGCTGATTTCGGGGTAGAAGCAGCGCTGACCGCTGGCCGCGTAGTAGGCCGCCGTGTCGAAGACCAGCCGGTAGGTGCCGGCCGCAAGGTGTGCGGGTCCGAGCTCCCCGACACGGCCATCACGGTCAGTGGTGGCGGTGGCGAGCGTGCGGGTGTCCTGCTCGAGTCGGACGGGGACGTCGGCCGCGGGGCGCCCGAGCGCGGTGTCCAGGACGTGCGTGGTGACGGCGCTCCTTGGCGTACCCCCCACGTCGCTTCGCTCGCTCATTGCTGCACCCCCACGTCGCTTCGCTCGCTCATGAGTCCACGACCTTTCGCAGGCGGAGCAGAGCGATCTGGCGCAGCTCGTCGGCGACCACGCGGGACTCTGTTGCCGCATTGTTGGCGAGCCGCGTGTGGGCGGCCGCGAGAATCTCCTCGGCGCTGCGGCCGGAGGCGCAGATCAGGAAGACCCGGCCGAAGCGCTGCTCGTAGGCGCGGTTCGCCTCGGCCAAGGCGTCTGCGGTAGGCCGGTCGCGCGCAACCCCGGCTTGCTCGCCGCGAGACCATGCGGCTTCGGGGCCGCTGCCCCCTGCGCGATCACCGATGCGTGGATGGGCCGCGAGTGCGCGGTCCACGTCAGCGTCGGTGAACGTGCGCGCGGCGGCGTCGGCCACCTCCAGCAGGGCACACCCGTCGTCGTAGGGGCGGGCGTTGGTGACAATCTCGGCCCACCGCGGGACGTCGCAGCAGGCGAGCAGCGACGGCATCACGTCCGTGACGGCTGCAGTGTTGAAGCGGGTGAGTCCGAACGTCGGCGTCATTACCGTCCCTCGCAAATGGAAAACTACTTCCGCTTTACGAAAAATTACAGTGTGACCCGACTCACGTCAACAGTTTGTTGAAACGTCCTTGCGGCGCTCATGGCGAGCGCACCCGGTTGAGGTAGTTGTAGACGGTGAATCGGGTGACACCGAGCGCCTCCGCGACCGTCTCGGCCGACTTGCGGTAGTTGAAGGCTCCACGTTCCTCGAGCAAGCGAACCGCCTTCTGCCGATTCGGGCGATCGAGCTCCCGCAGGGGCACACCCATCTCCGCGGCAAGTTCATCGAGCAGCTGACTCAGGTCGCCGACCGCCTCGCCGTTGGGCAGGCGGACACCACCGACCACCGTCCCCGCCCAGAGCAGCGGCACGTCCCCTGCCCGGAGTGCCTCCGGGGGCACCAGCTCCGCAGCGACCTTCTCGGCCAGGGGACGCACGGCAGTGATGAGCGGGTGTTCTTTCCCCACGGTCTCAGACATCGGCGGGGTCCGTCTCGACCTGCACCGTTACCCGAGTTGCGCCTTGAGACAACGCCGCCCGCAGGACCTCGCCCAGCGCCGCGATCACCGCCTCCGCCTCACCGGCAACCCCCGTGCCCAGCGGGCCGAAGTCCGGCGAAAGCCCGGCAGCCCGCACTATCTCGAGCGCGGCAAGAGCGTGCGGCGGTGGCTCGCCCTCGCCGTGGAAAGGCTCGGTGGTGAACTCCGCACGCACGTGCATACGCGCACGCTACGCCGGGACAACGTCGGTGCCGCCAGGCGTAACCGGCGTTGCCGGTCCTCTTGGCGGCCGCCGCGCTCAGCCCTGCTTGAGCAGCAGGGCCATCTGCTCGATCTCGGCCTGCTGCGCGGCAATGATGCCCGTCGCCAGCTGCTTGGCCTGCGGGTTGACGCCCTGGCTGAGCTCGGTCTGCGCCATCACGATGGCCCCCTGGTGATGGCTCGTCATCATCTGCAGCCACCTGCGGTCGAAGGCAGCACCGGTCAGGGACCGCAGCGCCGTCATCTCCTGCTCAGTCATCATCCCGGGCATGGCGGGTCCACTTGGCGACCCGTGACCCTGACCATGGTCCATTCCCGGCATCGCGCCGCCGGCTTGGGCAACCGGTGCCCCCCAGCTGGTGAGGTAGCCGGTCAGCTGGTCGATCTCGGGCTGCTGCTCGCCGCGGATCCGGTTGGCCAGCTCCAGCGTGGCCGGGGTGTTCGTCTGTCCCGCGGCCAGGCTCGCCATCGCCAAAGCCTGCGCATGGTGCGGAATCATCTGCTGGGCGAAGGTGACGTCGGCCTGGTTGGTCGGCCCGCTCGATGCGGACTGCGAGCTGGCACCGCCCGGGGTGGCCGACGGGACGGTGCTCGCCTCGTTGCCGCTCGAGCATCCCGTCAGCAACAGCGCCGCCGCCACGGCGACGGTGGGCAGGAGTCGTTTCGTACGCATGTTTTCTCCTCAGATCTGGGTCGACTGTCGGGTGGAGGTGCGCGTCACCGCACGCACCAGGGGTGGCTCAGGGACGCCTGAGCCACCTGTCACACCCGCAGCACCGACAGCTGGGAGAGGGAGAGCACCGTCCACGGCGGGGCCCGACCCCACGCTGCGTATCCGCGGGGCAGGGAGCAGCATCCGGGGAACTGAGCTGGGCCCCCGTATCGCCAGCGCGAGCAACGCCACCGCCGCCAGCGCGCCGCCGAGGATCGCCAGACACAGGTGCAGCATGCTGTGCGTCCCGCAGCCGCCGGGGGCATCACAGGAGGCTCCCGGCGCAGGCTGAACCCGCGGAACGGCAACCGGCGCAGAGGCCATTGGTACCGCGTGGCCGGTCACCTCGGGCAGCCCGATAGCGGTGTGCATCATCAGCACGGCCGCCAGTAGGGCCAACGCCGCCAGCCCACGGGCAGCACCACGCAGGGGGCCGCGCCGATCCCGTGGTGCCACAACGTCGACGTTACCGCCGACTTGTCGGAAATACCCCGCAGGGGTATACAGTTACAGCACTGAGGAGGTGCCCGCCATGCCTACATCGCACCAACATCACGACCGGCAGACCACGTCTTGGGCTATGGCCGCGCAAGCCACCCTGCACTGCCTCACCGGCTGCGCCATCGGCGAGGTGCTCGGGATGGTCATCGGCACGGCACTCGGGCTGCACAACGCCAGCACGGTGGTGTTGTCCGTCGCGCTGGCCTTCGTCTTCGGCTATGGGCTGACCATGCGTGGGATCCTCCGCGCCGGGGTGCCGCTGCGCGCGGCCGTCGCCACCGCATTGGCCGCCGACACGGTGTCCATCGCCGTCATGGAGATCATCGACAACGGTGTCATCGTCGCGGTACCCGGAGCCATGGACGCCGGCCTGAGCTCGGCATTGTTCTGGGGCTCGCTGCTGTTCTCGCTCGTCCTCGCGTTCGTGCTCACCACCCCGGTCAACCGGTGGATGATCTCCCGCGGCAAGGGACACGCCGTGGTCCATGCCATGCACACTGAGGGCCAGACGTCGGCGCCTCAACCCCGGAGGTCGCTGGACGCCTCGACGCCCAGGGCGCGGATGAAGCCGGGGGGCACCACGACGTCGTCGGGCGTCAGCTCATGGATCGACGCGTAGCCCAAGCCCAGCACTGCCGAGTCAATGCCACTGCGCAGGATGTCCAGCACGTTCTCCACGCCTGCTTGCCCATTGGCCGACAGCCCCCACAGGTAGGCGCGCCCGATCATCACCGCGCGGGCGCCGAGGGCGATGGCCTTGACGACGTCGCTGCCGCGCCGGATTCCACCGTCGAGGAGCACCTCGACCTGGTCGCCGACGGCGTCGGCGACCACGGGCAGCGCCCGGATCGACGCCGGGGTGCCGTCGAGGTTGTTACCGCCGTGGTTGGACACCGAGATGGCGGTGACGCCGGCGTCGACCGCACGCTTGGCGTCGTCCACGCGCATGACGCCCTTGAGCATGAAGGGCCCGCCCCACTGCTCCCGCAGCCACGCCACGTCCTGCCAGGTGGGTAGCGGCGTCTGCATCCACTCGCCGTAGGCGCCGAAGAAGGTGGGGGCGACGCCTTCAGGGCTGGCCATGTTCGGTGTGGTCAGATCGGGGATCCTGCCCGTCCTGGCGAACTCGATGAGCCACCGCGGCCGGCGCAGACCCTCGGGGGCGAAGCGGATCATCGCCTTGAGGTCCATCCTCTCCGGGATCGCCGGGCTGCCCCAGTCCCGGCCCTGGGAGAACGACCAGTCCAGGGTGACGATGAGGCCGACCGCGCCGGCCGCCTTGGCCCGCGCCACCGCGGCCACCATGCGCTCCCGGCTGCCGGCCCAGTACATCTGGAAGAAGGTCTGCGGGTTGGCGGCCACCACTTCCTCGACCGGCTTGCTCGCGAAGGAGCTCAGCCCGACCGCTGTCCCCCGGGTGGCCGCGGCCCTGGCGACGGCCACCTCACCATCGGGATGCACGGCCTGCACTCCGGTCGGCGAGATGATCACCGGCAGCGTGATCGGCTGACCCAGCACCGTGGTCGAGAGGTCGCGCTCGCCCTTGAGCCCCGCGACGTGTGGGGCGAAGCCGAGCTCCCCGAAGGCCCCGGTGTTGTCGTCCACGGTCACCCCCCGCTCGGAACCGGCAACGAGCGCCGCATACACCGAGGGGGGCAGCCGCTTCTTCGCGCGTCGCTGGGCCTCTGCCACCGTCTCGAACCAACCAGTGCGTGCCATGGTCGAACTACTCCGCTCTCATGTCGGCAAGGGGACTCTCGTTGCAGAGGCTGACCGGAGGTTTGGTCATCAGGGTCAGCGGCACCGGCTTGGGTGCCTGTCCGCGGACCGGGCCGCTGTGCGAGTGGTCCCCGGTGGGCTTGGGGGCGACACTCGCGTTCTCCAGCGCCGCCTCGCCGTAGCCCTGCACGCATTCCGGGTCCGGGCCGTCCATCGGCAGGCCGGTGAAGAACTTCGCTGCCATGCACCCGCCGCGGCAAGAGTCGAAGTGCTGGCACTTGGTGCAGGCTCCGCCGGTCTGCGGGGATCGCAGCTCGGTGAACAGTTCCGAATGCCGCCAGATCTGGCCGAACCCGCCGTCGGACAACAGGTTTCCGGCCAGGAAGGCATCGTGGATGGCAAAGGGGCAGGCGTAGACGTCGCCGACGGGGTCGATGAGGCAGACGACCCGACCGGCGCCGCACAGGTTGAGCCCTGGCAGCGCGTCCCCGAAGGCGGCGAGGTGGAAGAAGGAGTCACCGGTGAGTACGGCCTCGCCGTGTGCGACCAGCCAGTCGTACAGCTGGCGCTGCTGGGCCATCGTGGGGTGCAGCTCGTTCCACACGTCCGCGCCCCGGCCGGCGGGCCGCAGTCGGGTCAACCGCAGGGTGGCGCCGAAGCGGTCGGCCAGCGCCTTGAACTCGTCGAGCTGGCGCACGTTGTGCCGGGTGACCACCACCGAGATCTTGGCGTCCCGGAACCCGGCGTCGGCCAGGTTCTGCAGTGCGCGGCAGGCCATCGCGAAGGAGCCCGCGCCACGCACGGCGTCGTTCACCTCGGCGGTGGCACCGTCCAGGGAGATCTGCACGTCCACGTAGTCGCTGCCGGCCAGCCGCTGGGCGACAGCCCGGTCGATCTTCACGCCGTTGGTGGAGAACTTCACGCCCACCTGGTGCGCGGTGGCGTAGTCGACCAGCTCCCAGAAGTCGGCGCGCACCGTGGGCTCGCCGCCCCCGATGTTCACGTAGAACACCTGCATCCGCTGCAGCTCGTCGATCACGGCCTTGCACTGGGCGGTGCTCAGCTCCCGCGGGTCCCGTCTGCCCGAGGAGGACAAGCAGTGCACGCACGCCAGGTTGCAGGCGTAGGTGAGCTCCCAGGTGAGGCAGATCGGGGCGTCCAGACCGAGCTCGAACTGGTCGATCAACCGGCCGACGGGCGCAGCCGGGGTATCCATGACGGCGGTCATGCGTCTCTCCTGACGATCATGTTCGAGTCGGCGAGGGTGGCCAGGGCCTTGGCGTAGACGGGCATGGACGCCTGCCCCACTCCGGCCGCGGCACACGCACCTCGGGCGTCGGGATGCTGGTCGAGCGACCGCACGATCCCGACGACCGTCTGGTTCTTCAGAAACGACAGCCGTCGGGTGCCGAAGTGGTACAGCAGCGCACCGAAGGGCTCGGGGCGGACGGCGACCTTCGGGTGCAGCCGCCACGGCGCATCCAGGACGGCCTCGGTCCCGGCCTGGGCCACCTCCATGGTCAGTACACGCCGCACATGCCGTCGATGGACACCTCTTCCACCAGGGTCTCCTCCACCAAGGTCTCCTCCGCCTGGGACTCGTCGGCGGTGGCCTGGGAGGGGTTCTGCTCGGCCATGGGATTCTCCTCGGGTCGGGTCATCGCGAACGCACTGTGATGGGGACCATAATGGCACCGAGTGCCGAAGGGAAGAGGTGAGCGGGTTGCAGACGCAGGAACGGCCTATTCGGGCAGGTCGCCGCCCGTCCACCACGCGGGCGTCGATCAGTCGGATCGCCCTGGCGATGTTCGCCGCCGACGGCTTCGAGCAGACCAGCGTCGAGGACATCGCCGAGGCCGCCGGCATTTCCCGACGCACCCTGTTCCGCTACTTCCCCTCCAAGAACGACCTGCCGTGGGGGGACTTCGACGCCGAGCTGGCCCGGATGCGCGCCTTCCTCGCCACGCTGCCAGCCGGCACGCCGCTCGCGCGGGAGCTCGGCCTGGCGCTGGTGGACTTCAACACTTTCCCGGCCGAGGAGGCACCCTGGCACCGGCAGCGGATGGCCCTGGTCTTCGGCGTACCCGCCCTGCAAGCCCACTCCGCGCTGAAGTACGCGGGTTGGCGGCAGGTCGTCGCCGAGCACGTCGCGCACCGGCTGTCGCTGGCACCCGAAGATCATCTGCCCCGCTCGGTCGCGTGGATGTCGCTGGGCGTGGCCATCGCCGCCTACGAGCAGTGGCTCGCCGACGAGACGCTCGAGCTGGTGCAGCTGTTACGCGCCGGCTGGGATGTGCTGGCCGACGGTGTCGGACTGATCGATGCCGCATCCCCTGACAGGATCGCGCCATGAGACGAAGCGGTTGGACAGCATCCCTCAGGCAGCAGGACACCCGGCGGGTGGCGGGGCTCGTCACGCTGCTCGGCGGCTCGTCGATCATCCATGCGGTTCGCCCGCAGGTGTTCGAGCCGTTGGTGCCACCGGTGCTGGGTAGCGCCCGAGCGTGGGTCTACGCCAGCGGCGTCGTCGAGTTCACCTGCGCGGCCCTGCTTGCCGCCCCGGCGACTCGGCGCTGGGGTGGCTGGGCGAGCGCGGCTGTGCTGGTGGGCGTGTTCCCCGCCAACCTGTATTCCGTCAAGGCGTTCGGCCCCAGCCGGGGGAAGCGGGCCGCAGCCCTCGCCCGGTTGCCGCTGCAGGTACCCATGGTGCAGGCCGCGCTGAAGGTCGCCCGGGCGGCCTGAGTCGCGCAAGGCTCGCACCAGTGGGCTGGCGTGCCGGGGTTGCGGCGCAGCTACCCGCGTCCGATGTAGGGCATCCCCGTGGCCAGGATGGTCATCCATTGCACGTTCACGCCGAGCGGCAATCGGGCCATCTGCAGGACGGCATCGGCCACATGAGTCGGATCAAACGTGGGCTCGGCGCGCATTGATCCATCGGCTTGCCGGGCCGAATCCGCGATACCTGCCGTGATATCGGTTGCGGCGTTGCCGATATCGATCTGGCCACAGGCAATGTCATACGCTCGGCCGTCCAGCGAGATCGACTTGGTCAGCCCGGTCATCGCATGCTTGGTCGCCGTGTAGGCCACGCTTGCCGGACGTGGCCGCTGCGCCGAGATGGAACCGTTGTTGATGATCCGCCCCCCGCGCGGTTCCTGGCGCTTCATGATCCGCACGGCCTGCCGCGCACAGAGGAACGCGCCGGTGAGATTCACCTCGATCGTGCGACGCCAGTCGTCGGGTTCGAGCTCATCGATCTCGCCTCCGGGTCCGAAGGTGCCCGCATTGTTGACGAGGAGGTCGACGCGCCCCCAGGCGTCGACAACGCGATCGAACACCGCGGCGACGTCGGCGTCCACCGAGATGTCTGCCGGGACGACGAGCGCGCGCCCACCCGAAGGGGGACACGAGGCAATCGACTCGTCCAGGCGGGCCCGGGTGCGTCCGACGAGCACGACGCGGTACTCGGCGCCGAGCAACGCCTGCGCGATGTGCCGGCCGATGCCCGAACCTGCGCCGGTGACGACGGCAACCGGACCCGTCATAGGAGACCTCCCCATACCTCACGAAACAATGCATACGACAATTCGATCGTGCACGATCGACTACCGTTGCACCATGGCTGCCACAGTTGATGACTCCACGGTCCTGCCGTCCGACGAATGGCTGTGTCTCGCGCTCTACACCGCGTCCCGGGCGATGACCGCACGCTACCGGCCGGCGCTGGCCCGGCTCGGACTGACGTACCCGCAATACCTGGTGATGGTGGCGCTGTGGGAGGACGGGCCGTCCACGGTGCGGCAGTTGGGTGCCCGGCTTCGCCTCGACTCGAGCACCCTGTCGCCGCTGCTCAAGCGCCTTGACGCGATGGGCCTGGTCACCCGCAGCCGGGACTCCCTGGACGAGCGGACGGTGAACGTCGGGTTGACGCCCCACGGTCACGCCCTGCGTCGGCAGGCCGCCGAGGTACCCGCCGAGATCTGCGCCGCCACCGGAATGCCCCCTGTCGAACTGGCCGCCCTCGTCACCCAGCTGCGCGAGTTGACCGCCCATCTCGGGCACTCGACGACATCAGCCGTGCACGACTAGAACGGGTACGGTTGGCGTCACTGTCGACCACAATGAGGAGCACACATGCCTACTCGTACCGCCCGCACCGCATGGAACGGCACCCTGCAGGAGGGTTCCGGACAGGTGGAGATGACCAGCTCCGGCGTCGGCACCTACGACGTCTCGTTTCCCAAGCGCGCCGCTGACCACGCCGGCGGAACCACGAGTCCCGAGGAATTGATCGCCGCGGCGCACTCCGCCTGCTTCGCCATGCAGCTCTCGGCCGTCATCGGTGAGGCAGGTGGCACTCCGCAGAGCCTGGAGGTGAGCGCGGAGGTCGGGCTCGGCCCCGACACCCAGGGCTTCAAGCTCACCGGCATCAAGATCACCGTGCGGGGCGAGGTGGACGGCCTCGACGAGGACGGCTTCGTCAAGGCGGCGCAGACGGCGAAGGACAGCTGCCCCGTGAGCAAGGCGCTCACCGGCGTGGACATCTCGCTGGACGCCGCCCTCGCCTGACC
>JAABUM010006758.1_pt1 | contig 11018 bp, 8 predicted proteins | sample 5559161 | NCBI WGS metagenome assembly JAABUM01 (sample SAMN10711868, study PRJNA513369) | rock metagenome | isolation source: Antarctica rocks | place: Antarctica: Victoria Land, Siegfried Peak nord | reverse complement strand
CAGAGATCCTCGAAAGTCTCTATCATGGAACCGGTCTCCTCCCGATGCTACTGCGACTTTGTAATGCCTTTAGCATATGGGAGAGACCCCTTGACCGCTCCGTCCCAACTAGCACAAAGGGTTAGTAGTGTAGTGGCGCGGCAACGCAACGTCACCACATCATATGTTCTAGAAGCGCATAGGGCGCTTCTCACTAGCGCAAAACAGTTCCAAGATGTAACCAGGATCTGGAGGAGGCTCCTCTTACTGCCCCTTGATCGGAAACTGGATCTCAAAGAACGGGTAATCGGGTTGCGGACAGGGGTCGCCCTTGTAGCCGAGGCGCTCATAGAAGAGCAGCGCCGCGTGACTGGCCTGCCACTCCAAATAGCGGACTCCCCGCTGCTCCGCCCACGCCTTGATGGCCAGGAACAGGGCCACGCCGAGCCTCCGGCGCCGCTGAGGCGGACTAACGAATAGGTCGTGCAGTCGTGCTGTCCGCTCACCACTGCGCAAGTGTGGACCGTAATCCTGAACCCACCCGTAGCCAACAACACCCGTGTCGGTGAGCACGACGGGGAGGTAGTGATCGTTAGCGCGGGTGAGTTGGACGAAGCGTTGCCGCGCCGCTTCGTCTGTTTGGCTGCCCATGCCCTGCAACAGCGGCAGGAGTGCTTCCCAGTCTGTCGGCCTGGCTGGCCGGAGGCGGCGATCACTGGTCATTGAGCGTGTGTGCTGTCCTCCCGCACCGTGTCCTTTGTCCAGGCCGTGACCTCATCGCCTGGCCCGCCGCCATTCCTGTTGATTATGGTCCTATCTCAGGAGAAGAGATCGTCCAGCCGATAGGTTAGGCCAGGCAGGACCTCGCCGCCGTCCAGCGCGTCGGTGATGGTCAGAGACACCGGCGCATCCTGGCCAGGTGTCCACACATCAACCTGGTGGCGTTGCGGCCAGACCACCCAGACAAGGCGGGCTCCCCGCTGTAGCCACAGCCAGGCTTTGACCCCCATCTCGGGCCGGTACTGGGAGGGTGAGGCGATCTCTACAACCAGGTCGGGCGCGCCAGCGCTATACGCCTCGTCATCTCCCTCAGCCGGCGCGCGCCCCGTTCGCAAGAAGGCCACGTCCGCGCCCAGCACAGTCTCCAGCGGTTCTCCGGGCAGCGTCAGATCAAAGCCGGTCTCCCCCACGTAGACCCGCCCCAGGCCATGGGCCTTGCTATAGGCGCGTAGCGTGCCGCCGATCTCGGCCTCCAGGTAGCCATGGCGTCCGTTTGGGGGTGGCATGCGCACCAGGCGCCCCGCCACCAGCTCATAGAGCCAGCCGCCCTCGGGTAGCGCGGCCAGATCGGCGGCCCTGAGCGTGCGCCCGCGATAGGGCGGGGCCAACTCCGCCCACGGCGCGACCAGCACATCGGTGACCACTGCTCCTCTCCTTCGCTAATCCAGCCACCAGCTACACCTAATGACCGTCGTCTCCGGCGAGAGAGAGCGGGTCTCCGTGCGGCTCCTGCTCTAGCAGGGCCCATGTCTCACGGTCATAGGCCGGATCTTCAGCCATCCCGCTCTGTCATAAATCACGCGTTGCGCCTACTTGGTTCGCTGAGCCTTGACCCAAGGGTGGTGGAAGAGCCGTGCCAGACGGGTGATCTAGTGCTTCCATAGGGACGATCTCCGCTCTGGTAGCGCTGACAGCGCGGCACACCTTGTTTTCCACAGTATAACAAGAGGTACTACCCCACGTAAGCGTGAAGCAGGAGGGACGATGCCCGCCATCCACGTCTCGGTGAGCACGACGGGATTGAAGGAGCGTGGACCGGATGCTTGGTCACCCGGTGAAGCGGCAACACACCAGCAGCAGCGGGCCGCACACTGCCTCGGAGCACGCCAGGGGCAGCTCACAGGCACAACGTAGCACACGCGCCTGCACGTATGGCTCAAGACGCCGTAGGCCGCTCGTCCTTGCGGAGCGTCACAGACGTTGACTGAGGCGGGTCTGTCACACGCGCCACGACACGGCTACGAACTCCGTGGTGGCTCCTGTTGAACTGTTGATCCAGATGCTTGACAGCGGCGGACGTTGCGTGTATGCTAGGCCCATTCCCGCTCGGAAACAGCCTTTCCGAAGGCGGGCTGTGGGGGTCTCCCAGCAATGAAGGGGGAGAGCAGCCTGTGATTGACTCAGCGTGGAGCCCCGTGGCGCTGGCCACCGTGACCATTGACGATAGGTTCTGGGCCCCGTGGCAGCGGATAAATCGGGAGTACACCCTGCCCACCCAGTATGAGCAGCTGCGCCAGACCGGGCGCCTGGATGCGTTGCGGCTGAACTGGCAGCCGGGGCAACAGCCGGTCCCGCATATCTTCTGGGAGTCGGACATCGCCAAGTGGATCGAGGCGGCCAGCTATAGCCTGGCCACCCACCCCGATGGCGCCCTACAGGGACAGGTAGACGAGGCGATTGCCCTGCTGGCGGCGGCCCAGCAGCCCGACGGCTACCTGAACGTGTACTTCACGGTGGTCAAACCGGGGCAACGCTGGACGGACCTGCGCGACGCCCACGAACTGTATTGCGCGGGTCATTTGATCGAGGCGGGGGTGGCCCATTTTCAGGCCACGGGCCAGAGGACCCTGCTGGACGTGGTGTGCCGCTACGCCGACTATATCGGCGGCGTCTTCGGCACGGCGCCCGGCCAGAAGCGCGGCTACTGCGGCCATGAGGAGATCGAGCTCGCCCTGGTCAAGCTGTACCGGGTTACAGGGCAGCACGAGTACCTGCGCCTGAGCCAGTACTTTGTGGACGAGCGCGGCCAGCAGCCCTTCTACTTTGACCTGGAGGCGGCGCAACGCGGCACGCCGGGCTACTTTGAGGCGCACCTGCAAACCCCGCGGGACCTGCGCCGCGCCCGGGAGTATCATCAGGCGCACGCGCCGGTCCGCGAGCAGCGGGAGGTGGTGGGCCACGCGGTGCGCGCCATGTACCTGTATGCGGCGATGGCCGATCTGGTGGCCGAGAATGGCGATGAGACGTTGCGGGAGGCGTGCCGGCGGCTATGGGAGCACCTGGGCAGCAGGCGGCTGTACATCACGGGCGGCCTGGGCCCCGCGGCGGAGAACGAAGGCTTTACCAGCGATTACGACTTACCGAACGAGACGGCCTACGCCGAGACCTGCGCGGCGATCGGGCTGGTGTTCTGGGCACAGCGCATGGTCAACCTGGAGGGAGAGGGCCGCTATGGCGATGTGCTGGAGCAAGCGCTGTATAACGGCGCCCTCAGCGGCATGTCCGCCGACGGTCGGCGCTACTTTTACGCCAACCCTCTGGCCAGCCAGGGCGACAGGCATCGCCAGGAGTGGTTCGACTGCGCCTGTTGCCCGCCGAACCTGGCCCGCTTGCTAGCCTCGCTGGGAGGCTACCTCTACTCGACGCGCGGCGATGAAGTGGCTGTGCATCTCTACGTGCAGAGTACGGTGCGCCTCAGTATAGGGGGGCAGGAGCTGACCCTGCGGCAGGTCACCGACTACCCCTGGCAGGGCGCCGTGCGCCTGACCGTTGCCCTGGCCCAGCCGGCCACGTTTGGCCTGCGCCTGCGCGTGCCTGGCTGGAGCCAGGGGGCGCGGCTGCGCGTTAATGGACAGGCCGTGGATCTGGCCGGCGCGGCGACGGCGGGCTATGCGCGGGTCGAGCGGGAGTGGCGTGAGGGCGACGAGGTGGAGTTGGAGCTGCCGATGCCCGTGCAGCGAGTCTATGCCCACCCGCGCGTGCGCCAGGACGCGGGCAAGGTGGCCCTGCGGCGGGGACCACTGGTCTACTGCGTGGAAGAGGCGGACGTGCCGGCGGATCCGGGCCGCGTGGTTCTGCCCCACGACGCGGCGCTGCAGGCCCGGTTCGAGGCCAGCCTGCTGGGCGGCGTGGTGGTAGTCAGCGGTGCGGCGTTGGCGGCCGATGTAGGAGGTTGGGACGGCCAACTGTACCGGGAGGCCGCGCCGGAGTTGAGGCCGCTGGAGCTGCGGGCAGTGCCCTACTACGCCTGGGACAACCGCCAACCAGGCCAGATGCGCGTCTGGCTTGGCGAGGGGATAGCCACGGATGCCGCGCAGTGAAGCCGCGCGGCACGGTCAGGCCGTGGACGAGGCGCAGTGAAAGGGGGTAGACCGGCGACAAGAGGACAGGGGCGGACTGGCCAGGTGACTGGGATCCATGGCATACCGACGATCCAGCAGTATATGTGAGAAAAGTGGAGCCATGAGGGGACAAAAGCGATGACCAAGATGACGGTTGACCCGCGCGATGGGCGCGCCACGCGCCGCGACTTCCTTGCTACCAGCGCCAAAGCCGGCGCTGCCGCTACCCTGGCTGCCGCGGGATGGCAGGTGCTCTCGCCCAGTGCGGATGCTGACGCGGCCTCGACGACCCTCACGTACATCGGCCTGAAAGACAACGCCAATCCTAACGTGACCGTGGAGATGCTGCGGTTGTTCGAGCAGCAGCATCCCGGCGTCAAGACCAAATTTATCTTTGCCCCCACGGGCAGTGCCGACGCCTACCACGATAAGCTGGTCACCCTCTTTTCGGCCCACGATAGCTCGATCGACATAGCGGACTCGGATGTGATCTGGCAGGCCCAGTGGGCGCCGGCAGGCTGGGTGGCCCCGCTAGACAATTCCCTGCCCGTGGCCCAGCGCAAGCAATACGCGCCGGGGATGATCTGGGCCGACACCATCGGCGATCACCTGTATGGTATCCCCTGGATGTTGGATACCGGCCACCTGTATTACCGCAAGGACATCCTGGACGCCAACGGGCTGAAACCAGCCAAGACTTGGCCTGAACTGGCTCAGCAGCTGACCATGCTGCTCAAAAAGTATCCCACCATGATCGGCTTCGTGCCCTGCTATCAGAAGGGCCAGCAGCTGATCTGCAACTTCATGGAGTATGCCTGGAGCAACGGCGGCGACCTGATCGACGACAAGACGGGCAAGGTGGTGTTCAACAGCCCACAAAACGTGCAGGCGCTCCAGTTTATGATGGATCTGATCAAGCACAAGCTGGTCCAGCCGGGCGTGGTCTCGATGAACCTGGACCCCGAGGGGCGTCAGCTGTTCACCACTGGTAAGGCCATCTATCATCGCAACTGGAACTATGTCTATGCCCTCTCGCAAGATACAAAGGGCGGCTCCAAAGTGGCCGGTAAGGTGGGCGTGACCGACATACCGCACTTCGCCGGCCATAGCACAGCCTCCTGCGCGGGCGGCTGGCAATACGTGGTCAATAACTACAGCAAGAACAAGGATCTGGCGCTCAAGCTGGCCGTGTTCCTGGGCGGGCCAGCTATGCAGAAGTATCGTGCTCTGCACGGCAGTTTCTCACCAGCCTACCTGCCGGCCAATGATGATCCGGCGGTGGTCGGCAAGTTCCCGTCCTACCCCTTGCTGGCCCAGCAGGCCAAAACGGAGCGCTCGCGTTCTAAGACAGCCCTGTGGACGCAGATCTCCCAGACGGCCGAGGCCGAGTTGAGCAACGCCCTGACCTTTACGAAGACGGCCAAACAGGCCCTGGACGACGCGTCATCCAAGATAACGTCGGTCATGTCCGGCGAGCAATAGACCGGCAGCGGTGGTCAGGAGGGTATTGGGGTGAGCACACGCTCCACCGCGACACCTCTGGACCCAGATCAGCAGCACGCGCGTGCCGCTGATCTGGGCCTGATCGCGCGCACCCGGCGCTATGGTCTGAGCCGAACGCAGCTGGGTTGGGTCTTCTTCTTGCCGGCGATGGTGACCGTGGCCGGCACGCTGGGATACCCAGCAGCACGGGTTGTGTGGATGAGCTTGCACACGATCCGGCTAGATCAGCCCTGGCTGGGTGAGCCGTTCATCGGGTTGCGCAACTATGACCACCTGTTGCACGACAGTGGTTTCTGGAACTCGCTGGGTATCGCCCTCTATTTCACCGTGGGCTCGGTGGTCCTGGAGTTGCTGTTGGGCCTGGTTATTGCTCTGGTGGTCAACGAGAGTTTTCCCGGGCGCGGATTAATGCGTGGGGCCATGCTAGTGCCCTGGGCTATACCGGCGATCGTCTCAGCGCGGATGTGGGGGTGGATGTATAGCCCCAGCGTGGGCGCGTTCAACGCGCTGCTGAACAGCCTGCACATCGTGAACGGGCCGATTGATGTGTTAGGCACACCGGGGCTGGCCATGCCGGCGATGATCCTGGCCGATGTGTGGAAGAACACGCCGTTCGCCGCTCTGCTCCTGCTGGCCGGCCTGCAAGTGATTCCTGGGGAACTCTACGAGGCGGCACGGGTGGACGGGGCCAGCCCAGTAGGGCGCTTCCTCCATGTGACGCTGCCGCTACTACGGGGGAGCATTATCATCACGTTGCTGTTCCGCACCTTGACCGCCTTCCAGACCTTCGATCTGGCCAAGGGCCTCACCGATGGCGGCCCCGGCACGCAGACCGAACTACTGTCACTATATGCCTATCGGGTGATGTTCTCCTACGTCAACTTTGGCAAGGGGGCCACGCTGGCGGTGGTCATCGCGGCCATCTGCATCATCATCACGGCATTTTACGCGCGCCAACTGCGTCTGGAGGATTCTTGAGTGATGGCCACAAACGTTCGCTCCAGGAGTTCACGCGGCCATGTGGGGCTGCCGCGGCTGCGCACGGTGCTGCTGTGGCTGCTTAATCTACTGTTCCTGTTCTTCTTTTTGTTTCCCCTCTACTGGCAGACGATCACGGCCCTGAAGCCGCCCAGCGAGCTGTATGCCACACCAGTGCGTTGGTGGCCCAGTACCTTATATTGGGGCCACTTCCAGAGCGTCTTCACAAACTTCGGCTTCTCCAAGAACGTGATCAACAGCATCATCGTGGCTGGCTGTACAACGGCCATCTCGTTGCTACTGGGCACGCTGGCAGCCTATGCCCTGGCCAAGTTGCCCCTGCCAGCCAAGGGCACGATCATGACCCTGGTGGTGGCCATGGTCACCTTCCCGAGCATCGCCATTGTAGCCTCGTTCTTCATCATGCTGCGGCAGCTACAGTTGACCGACACGCTGATCGCCCTGATCGTCCCCTACATCGCCTTTTCGTTACCCTTCACGATCTGGGTGCTGACAAACTTTTTCCGGGACATCCCCTCCGAGGTGGCCGAGCAGGCCGAGGTGGACGGCTGCACGCCGTTCCAGTCGCTGTGGCGGATTATCCTGCCGTTGTCCGCGCCAGGCCTGGTCACGGCGGCGCTGCTTGTCTTCATCGGCGCCTGGAACGAGTTCCTGTTCGCCGTGACCTTCACCAACTCTAACGCCGTGACCGTGCCGGTGGCCATTTTCAACTTTAACGGTGTGCATGAAGTGCCCTGGGGCGAGATTGCGGCCGGCTCGGAGGTGGTTACCCTGCCCATCGTGGCCCTTGTGCTGATCTTCCAGGGGCGCATCGTGCAGGGGCTGACCGCTGGGGCCACCAAGGGCTGAGCGGGGACCCGGGCGGACCTCTGGGCATGCGCGACCAAGGTCGCGGGGCAGCCGAGAGGCAGGCCCAGAGGGGCCATCTGGCCACCGGTTGGTTGGCGAACACGATAAGTCCTTTGCTCAGCGGCCGGGTAGCCGCTCAGGGGAGCGACTGGCAGTGATCCCGCGGGCTCTCCTATGTAACCATCGTGGCCCGACCGTAGTAGGCCTGGGGTAGCAGTGCCCCTTTGACGGTGGGCGGCAGGCCGCCTATGCTGACACCGGTATTCCGGACCAGCGTGGTCCAGGCTGGCCCCGCCATGAGCGGAGCGGTGGAAGGTGGGTGCTTGTGGACGCTGACCCCGAGATGAACGGAGGGGGCCGGGATAAGAACAGCAGCGCGGCGGCGCGGCGGGCCGGGCAGGCGACCATCTACGACGTGGCTCAGATGGCCGGCGTGAGCGTCGGCACGGCCTCCAAGGCGCTCAACGGGCGCGGTCAACTGAGCACGGCCACGCGCCAGCGGGTGCTGGACGCGGCGGCGGCCCTGGAGTTCAGGCCGAACGATCTGGTGCGCAGCCTGATGCGTGGGCGCACCTTTACCGTGGGGTTGCTGACCACGGACAGCTATGGCCGTTTCAGCATACCTATCCTGCAAGGGATCGAGGACTCGCTCGGTCCCGCCGAGATATCGGTTGTACTGTGCGATGCCCGAGACGATGCAGCGCGCGAACGCCAGTACGTGCATTTGCTGCTCGCCAAGCAGGTTGACGGCTTGATCGTGACAGCGCGGCGGATTGACATGAGGCCGCCGGTAGACCTAGGGCGGTCCGCCCTGCCCATCGTCTATGTGTTTACACAGACCTCCGACTCTCAGGCGGTGTGCCTGCTCTCCCACGATATCCAGGGCGGCAGGCTGGCCACCGAGCATCTGCTGGGCCATGGCCGACGCCGCCTGGCCCACGTGACCGGCCCAGCGCACTTCGAGGCAGTGCGCCTGCGCCAGCAGGGCATGGCCCAGGCCATGGCCGTGGCGGGCCTGGAGCTAGCCGACGACCACGTGCGGCATGGCCCGTGGCAGGCTGCCTGGGGCTATCAGGCAGCGGGTCGGCTGCTGGAGGGGGACCCGAGCATAGATGGCATTTTCTGTGGCAGCGATCTGATCGCCCTGGGCGTGGTGGACAGGGTGCGCGAACGCGGTCAGCGGGTGCCCCAGGACATCGCTATTGTCGGGTTCGACAACTGGGAGATTATCGCCACGGCGGCGCGGCCGGCGCTGACCACCGTGGATATGAACCTGCATGAGATGGGCCGCCTGGCCGGCACAAAGCTGCTGGCCCTGATCGCCGGCCATGGCGAGATGGGCACAACCCGCGTGCCCTGCAGTCTGGTCGTACGCGACTCCTGTGGCCCGCATGCGCCCTAGCGCTACAGTGACACTTCGGCGTTGTGTGCCGTTATAGCCGGGTTCCAAACGCCCCTCGATCAGGGGTAGTGAGCCAGGCCCGTACCGCGCCTGCCCGCGTCGGCGCCCTGGCGCTGGCCAGCGGTATAGCTGGTGCATGCGGCCGCTGAGGCGTTAGCGTGCCGTGAGCTAGCCGGGGCTTGTCTGGCGGCCCCAGAGCCGCACTTTCTCGTGCGCGCCGCTCCCCATGTTCTGTTCATCGTCCGCCAGGAACCAGGGACGCCGGTCGTTGTCGAGGACATCGCGAGGCTAGCTACCTGGCACACCCTCGCGCATGCCGGATAGGGCGGGCTTGCTCAGGAGAAGAGATCGGCCAGCCGATAGGTCAAGCCAGGCAGGACCTCACCGCTGTCCAGCGTGTCGGCGATGGTCAGAGACACCGGCGCGTCCTGGCCGGGGGTCCACACATCAACCTGGTGGCGTTGCGGCCAGATCACCCAGACAAGGCGGGCTCCCCGCTGTAGCCACAGCCAGGCTTTGGCCCCCATCTCCGGGCGGTACGGGGAGGGTGAGGCGATCTCTACAACCAGGTCGGGCGCGCCAGCGCTATACGCCTCGTCGTCTCCCTCAGCCGGCGCGCGCTGCGCCCGCAAGAAGGCCACATCCGCGCCCAGCACGGTCTCCAGCGGTTCTCCGGGCAGCGTCAGATCGCGAAGCCGGTCTCCCCCACGTAGACCCGCCCCAGGCCATGGGCCTTGCTATAGGCGCGTAGCGTGCCGCCAATCTCGGCCTCCAGATAGCCATGGCGTCCGTTTGGGGGTGGCATGCGCACGAAACGCCCGGCCACCAGCTCATAGAGCCAGCCGTCCTCGGGCAGCGTGGCCAGGTCGGCAGCCCTGAGCGTGCGCCCGCGGTAGAGTGGGGCCAACTCCGCCCACGGCGCGACCAGCACATCGGCGATCACAACCCCTCTCCTTTGCGTAGCACGCCACAGCTCATCCGCGCCTGCCCCGCCGCCCTGCCGGGATTGCTCGTCCTGGTCACAGGCGGGCAGTCATCGTGAGCGGACCTATGCGCGGTCCTGCTATCTTCAGGGGACATCAGCGCCTGCGCACACGCCCGTGATTATAGCACGCTCCGCTCCTGTCAACGTGCTCCCGTGGAGGTCTACAATCCCCCGGAGAGGCCGTATTCCTGGTAGCAGTCGTGGCCCGTATAAACATAGACAACATACGGTGTCTTGCCAGTGCCCTGATCTGGTGGTCTGTAGGGACCCCGGTCATCTACAACCGTACCGCGACCTTGTCCAACAGTGTCTCTGGGCGCTCCTCAGCGATCTCCAGGAGGCGCAATGTGGGGCCGTCGGGGCGCCGACCGCCCTGCTCCCAGGCCTGGACGGTGCGCTGGCTGACATTGAGCGCGGCGAAGAGGTGTTGGGATAAGCGCAGGTTCGCCCGGATGGCTCCGATACGCGCACTGTCATGGCGAGATGCGACTCGTCCGGGCGGTGGCTGGAGTCGTGACCGTGTCAGCCGTCAGTGCCAATGTGTCCCCCGCGCGCTGCCAGGCGCGCGTGTGTAGCGGGAGTTCACCGCGCTGATAACTCACCGCTTCCCGCAGCCCGGCCAGCAGCGCGACCCCAAAACTCGGGTCGTCTCCATCGGTAGCCCCGTCGCCCTGCGTCGGCGCGGGCGGAGAGGCAGGCCGTGCCGCCTTTATCTTTTCTGCCATAGGTGCCCTTCGCTCACGCTCACAGGCAAACTATACGACCAGGTAGAGTAGCAATCAAACCTGTGGGGTGGTTGTCCACGTGAGCGCAGGCGCGGCGGGCAGCTGTGCGATGGTGATGTTGCCGGGGGTGATGGTGAGCCGTAGCGATGCCGAGCTGGCTTGTTGTGCATAGGGGCGAGATTACACATGCACACGGGTAGTAGCTTTGAGCTGCGCGCTAGCCACTTGAGTCTGTGTAAACGACGTAGAGCAGCATCCGCTATGGCATGAGTAGTGACCCACGCTGTACACTAATAGGGGCCGTCAAAAAATAAACATCTCACTTATAGGCCATGCGGGGTGATGGTGTAGTTCCAGTCGCCGTGAAAGGCGTGGCGGTCCAGGTGGACGGAGGCCATCTCCTCCTCGGTGGGTGTGCGCCCCGTGGGGTAGAGGTTGGTGTCCAGGTAACTCTG
>JAABUM010006755.1_pt1 | contig 11021 bp, 13 predicted proteins | sample 5559161 | NCBI WGS metagenome assembly JAABUM01 (sample SAMN10711868, study PRJNA513369) | rock metagenome | isolation source: Antarctica rocks | place: Antarctica: Victoria Land, Siegfried Peak nord | reverse complement strand
CCTGCGCGCCCGCAACGGCGGCCCGCAACGCCTCATTCTCCGCACGCAGGGCGGCGATGACCGCAGCATCTGTCATAGTGTGACTGTACCAGATGGGGCCTGCTTGCCCCCTCCTGAATAGTTACCGTGGTTTATAACATCCCGACCCACATGACCGAAGATGAGGCCTTGTTCTTCGCGGGCATCGGCGAAAATAATGAACACTCCACCATGCCCTAGGATGCGATCGAAGTCGCGCTGGAAATTTACCATAAACCCAGGCCGGGGGTCAATCAGCCCCGTATCGGTGCGCGCCCACCAAGCGTTCTGCCGTATAGATGCCGGCGTTTTCCCCTGTCCCCCGTCTATAGGAGAGAGAGCAGCGAGGTTTACGATGACAACCTCCTGCTCCGTGTAATTAGAGGGCAGATTTCCGTTCATGATGACCTGTTGGATGCCATCTTCAGCGCGGACGCCATAGGTGGTGCCAAAGCTTCCCGTCGAAACGTTAAAGCCGGCCTCCTGCAGAAAGGTAGCGGCAGCGGGTTCGACGTCGAGCAACATCACTTGTGGATGGGCGAAGCGTGGCGCTGGGGTCGCAGCCACGTCGAGCATCGGCGTGGTCTTGAGTGAGGGCGCGCCCTCGACGCGGAGCTCGCAGTCCAGCGCACGCCGAGCGGCCCCGTCCTGCGCTGGCGGACGGACGGCAAGGCACGCCGGCGGCTCCAGGAGGTCTGCCGGGCGGCCGGCGTCCCGTACCGGGGCATCCATAGCCTGCGCCACACCTTCGGCACGCGCCTGTACCGGGAGACGGACCTGCAGACGACCTCGCGGATGCTCGGCCATGCCGGCGTCGAGGTGACCACGGTGTATGCCAAGTGGAGCGACGAAGCGGGGCGCACGGCGATCCGCGCGTGGTGAGGCGTGCGGATCGTCATCTGGATGACCCTGTGCGATACTACCATGAGAAGTCGTCCAAAGGGGTTGCCTTGAAAGCAACCCCTTTGTGTCAAGGGGCTACAGGAGACGGGATGGGGAGCGAGGACAACCAGGCGGTGATGGAGCCGATCGAGCAAAAGACCGTCGTTCTCTCGCAAGCGGGCGACGACGAGGTGCTGGCGGCGCGCATCGACACATCGGAGATCTACTTACCGGTGCGCCCCATCTGCACGGCGCTCGGCATCCATTGGGCCGCCCAGTACCGCAAGATCAAAGCCGATGAGGTGCTCATGGAGAGCACGCGCACGCTGCGCCTGCAGACGCGCGGCGGCCCGCAGAACCTCGTGTGCATGGACGTCGAGGCCATCCCGATGTGGCTCGCGGGGATCGAGCCCAGTCGTGTGCGCGCGGACCTGCGCGAGCGATTGAAGGCGTACAAGCGGTGGGTGCGCAAGGTCGTCTACGAGGCCTTCGCGCGCGAGACCGGAATGGAGATCGCCATCGGCGGCGCGACCGCCCTGACCCCAACCAACCCCGACGTGACGGCGCTCGTGCATATCGTGCAGATGGCGGAGGCGATCGCGACGATGGGCCGCCAGCAAATCGCTTTCGAGCAGCACGTCGACACGCGCTTCACGTCGTTGGAGGCCAGAGTGGTCGACCACCAGGGCGAGGTCATGGGCCGCCTCGACCAGGCGGCGGCCGTCGTCGGCACCCTGTTGCATCGTATGAGCGCCGTTGAGGGGGTGGTTATGCCCGGCCAGGTCATCAGTGAAGCGCAGGCCGCCGAGATCAGCACGCTCGTCAGGGCTATCGCGACCGAGATGGCCGCGCGAGAGAAGGGGTCGGGGGCCACAGGGCGCAACCCGTACCAGGCCGTCTTCGGAGAGCTGTACCGCCGCTTCCGCGTGTCGAGCTACCACAACATCCCGGTGCGGCGCTTCGGCGAGGTCATGGCGTGGCTGCGCGAGTACCAGGAGTCGCTGGACGCGCACGGGGATGGTGCATCATAACAGCCGCGGCTGATCCGGAGACAACCCCGGACGAGGGGGACGCCGCTCTTGCGTGTCCGACCTGCCACAGAGTCGATACGGTCCAGAGCGTCCACGCGCTCGCCCAGGCCGGGACATCGGTGGGCGCCTCCGGCCAGACACAGACGGCGCTGGCGCAACAGCTCGCGTTCGACAGAAAGCCAACCTTGAGGGGCCAGAGGCTACGCAAGACCGCGGGTGAGGTGAGAAGAAGGGCGGATAGTGACGATGCCTGTTGTGCTTACGCAGCTTGAAAACTCCACCCTGCGCGAGGTGCAACAATGCAACCGTTGCTGCAGCTGGTGTGGACTCAACATCAGGGGCAGGGACGATAGAGCGTCGTGGAAAACCTCGCTCCGTACCTATGAACTGTTCTGTCCGCGCTGCATAGCCGCGGACAATCTCGACAACCCGGAGAACCCCCTATGGCTTTGATATTGACATAATAAAATTTGCGGCCCCTAAGGGCGCTTAGGTGGCCCTATTAGAGGATGCAAAAAAACGAGCCGCCAGGCTGATCTATCCCGCCGAACTCGCTACTCCTTCAGCATACCACCTTCTGGTGGCGCGTCTACGTGGAGGTGCTGCGGCGGGGCTTGGGCGCGCCAGCGGTGCGCAGCGTGGTCGTGCTCGGCGACGGCGCCCACTGGATCTGGGACCGCGCGTGCCTTCCTGGGCCTGCCCGGCGTCGAGGTGGTGGAGATCGTGGACATCTACCACGCCTACGGGTACCTGTGGGCGGTGGGCCACGCGCTTTATGGCGCGGGCAGCCTACGGGCGGCGGCATGGGTCGAACCGCTCACGGATCAGCTCTATCTGCACGGCGCGGCCCCGGTGCTTGCGGCCCTCGCGGCCCTGACCCCGACGACGGAGGAGGCGCTGAACGCCATCACGGACGCCCAGACCTACTTTACCCGCAACATGGCCCGCATGGACAGGGTCTCGCGCTTCGTGATCGGCCGGGACATCTAGAACGGGATTATGGGTGCGGCCGTCCCGTTCTAGATGTCCAGACTTGGGCCGTGGAGCGAGACCCTGATGGACTATCCACGCTTCGTCGCCCGGCAGTGGCCCATCGGCTCGGGGGCCGTAGAGAACGCCTGCAAATGTCTGGTGGAAGCGCGGCTCAAACAGGCCGGCATGCGCTGGGGCGTCCCCGGCAGTCAAGCCATCGCCAGCCTGCGCGCCGTGCAGCGCTCGGGGCGCTGGGCGGCCTTCTGGCAGATGCACCCCGACCGGCAGACGGCGGCTCCCTGCGCCCACCCCACCGCGCCGGCAACCGCCTCCACCCCGGCGACCCGTCCCACCGCCCCCGTATCCTCAGCAGTGGTGGGGCCACCGCGTGTCCTCGTCCACGCCGCGCGCTCCTCACCGCGTCCCAAACCCACGCCCGCTCAGCGTCCGCACCTACTGCCCCGCTCTGCCTAGGGAACCTTGCTGTGGCGCACCCTGTCGGAACTCAGTTTGTATGTGCAGTAACCAGCAGACCTCCTGTACATTGCCACAAGGGTTGAGATTGGTAGCGAAGTCGGCTTGCACCCGTGACCACCTCCACTACCCGCCCACTTTCACCCATGGCAGCGACGCCCCTGGCGACTTCGCCACCAATATCAAAGGTTGAGGTTTCTGCCACAGAGCCAGGGTCTCGCTCCACGGGTGCAGTCCCTTCTCACCAAGGGGCTGGGCGCTGGCAGTGCCATGACCCTACTCGTCGCTGGCGTTGGCACGAATATCTCAACCCTCGGCCCGGTGGCGCGCGTCATGGGGCGACAGACCGCCGTCCTCTATGCAATCTGTGTGGTTGGACTGACAGCCGTCGTCGGGCTCACCCTCAACCACACCATCAGGGTCTCGCGCTTCGTGATCGGCCGGGACATCTAGAACGGGATTATAGGTGCGGCCGTCCCGTTCTAGATGTCCAGACTTGGGCCGTGGAGCGAGACCCTGTTCGTGTGGGTGGCGCTCGACGCGCCCGCGCCCGTCGTGGGTCACCCGGCGCCGGATGTTCCGATCGCGACGCTCGACGGGCATGCCCGTCGAGCGGAGCGCTGCGTGGCCACCCGACGATCCTCAACGTGTGGGCGACCTGGTGCCGGTATGCGGCCGCGAGTTGCCCCTGATCGCGGCCTTCGCCGCTGCGCACCCCTCCGTCCATGTCGTGGCGCTGGAGGAGTACGGCACGCCGCCGCTGGTCCGCGCCTACCTGCGGGCGCATCCGGCGCACCCGCCCGTGCTGTACGACGGGCCAGGGCGTCTGGCGCAGGTCTACGGGATCGACATCCTGCCAACCACCCTCGCCCTCGACGCGGGCGGCCGTGTCCGCCTGATTGTCCGCGGCTATGTGCATGGGACAGCGGATCTGGAGCGCCTGGCGCGCGCGGCGGGCTAACGCCCTGACGCGCCGCGATGTCATACGGCGAGCGCCAGCCTATCAGTTATCGTGACCCGAGGTCCCGCCGCGCCGGCTTATCATCGCGCCCTCCGACGAGAGTGGTCATCGCGGCGTCCCTTGTACACCGTACCCGTGTCCGCGGCCACCCCGCGTCGCTCCACGTATCGGCGACATCCGACCCCCTCCCATCACCTGGCCAACCGGGTATCCACCGCGCAAGCATGACGGCGATACGCGGTCCTACGACGTCGGGGCGATAGGCGCGTCGCGTTATCACGGCGCGGAGTCTATAACCACATCGTGTAACCCTCCTCCGTAGTACCAGAGTGGAGGCGATCGTCGGTCGTGCACGACCCGCGGTTGCCCCGCGACACGCCGCCTCTGGCCGTCGCCCACCTGTCCGATCTGGAGGATACATCATGGACCATCGTTTCGCGCGTCTGCTCCCGCTCCCGGCCCTCGCCCTCACGGCCACACTCCTCGTCCCCACGGCGGCCATACCGGCCCACGCCGCGCGTGCCGGCGCCGCGCCCCCTGTCCGCGTCACCGTCTTCGCCCCTGGCGCCGGCGACATCGCGGGGGCCGCCGGCAAGGGCTTCGTCGTCGACCTCGCCCTGGACGCCGCGCCCGGTCACAGTATGGACCTCACCGGCAGCCCCCGCTTCATCGCCCCCACCAGCCCCCTCTTCAAGCCGGGGCCTAACCCCGCCGTCCCTGGTCTCGTCGTCACCCTCTCCACCAACAAAAAACACACCAACCTGGCCAACCTTTTCCAGATCACCGGCGTCGCGCAGGTCAACGGAGCCAAAGAGATCTGGACCACCTGGTTGGCCGGCAAAGCCCTCTTTGGCACCGACGTCGATAGTACCCTCACCGTCTACGTGGTCAAGGGCCTCGCGCCCACCGTTGTGCGCGCCATCGCGGGCGCCGCGCTGCTCTCTAACATCGTCACTGTTCGCTTCCACATCGCCGCTTCTATGAATCAATAACGTCCCGTGTCGGAACCATCATGAAGGAGATACTCACAATGTTCGTGCATATCCGTCGTACCAGCAGCCTTGCCGCCCTCGGCCTCGCCGCCGCTCTGTTCGCCCCGGCGCTCGCCCGTGCCGGTGGTCCGCCGCAAGCCGCCACCGCCTTTAAGGAGGCCCTGATCGGCCCTGGAGGAGGCAACGTCAGTGGCTTCGGCCTGACGGCCACGTTCGCCCCAGGCGCCGTTTCCAGCTCCAAGCTGATCATCCTGGGCAACTGGCCCAACGGCCTCGACGTGCCGCCCCCCAACGGGGAGACCGCGGTCAAGACGTTCGGCCTGCAGCAGTGCAACGCCGATGGCACAAACTGCACCAGCGTCTTCGGCAATTTCCCGACCTCGCCGGCGGGAAACGAGAAGATCCACGGGCAGGACACGCCCTACACCGCGTTTCAGCCCGGCGTCACCTTCGGTAGCGCCACCCAAAAGTTGGTGACCATCAGCATCCACACCGGCGGCAACAAGGTCTACATCTACAATGCCACCTTTCAGGACACGGCGCGGGCGTACCCCAAGCTGCTGCCCAGCGCCCGTGGCAACGGGACGCTGACGTTCCAGACGTTCCAACCCATCGTCTGGGTCGTCACGGCGCCCGCACGCACGTCATAGTAGGCGCGGATGACTGCGGGACAGTGGTCATGCTACCGTCCCGCGTCGTCACCGACCGTCGGCCGGAGTGGTTATGGATGCGGACATCTCGCCTCGCCGCCGCTCCCCTATCATGAGGGGACTAGGAGAGGAGAGGTTTATGCTGGAATGGGCGGCGCGACTGCGGCGACGGGACACGGCCGCGTTGGTGGAGCGCGAGACCACCGTCGCCGCCGCGTACCGCGCGAACCTGGAGCCGATTTACCGCTTCATGTACCGGAAGGTCGGCAACCGGGAGACGGCGGAGGACTTGACGGAGGAGGTATTCGCCAAAGCGGTCCGCGGCCTGCACGCGGGACACGCGCCGCAAGCCGTGCAGGCGTGGCTCTATGCCACGGCCCGCACCACCATCGTCGACTATTGGCGGACGCGGAGCGGCGAGACGGTGGACATCGCGGAGGTGGAGGGCGTGCTGTTCGCCCCCGAAACGGAGACAGGGCCGGTGTCACCAACGCGGATAGCGCGGCGGGTCGATGGTCTCCTGACCGCCCTACCGGAGCGTGAGCGCCGGGTGTTGGAGCTGCGCTTCCTGCGCGGCTATACGCTCATCGAGACGGCGCGGGAACTTGGGATGAGCGAGGGCAACGTGAAAGTAGTGCAGCACCGCGCGCTCAAGCGGGCCGCGACGGTAGAAGGACACGACGATGGACGAGGATAGGGCGCGCGCGGAGCAGCAGGCGGCCGAGGATCTGGAGGCGTACGTGGCCGCCCTGCTGGCCGACCGTGCCCCCGACCTACCGCCGGGATTGGGACGCGCGGAGATCATGGCCCGTGTCCTGGCGGGGGAGTTGGCCGGGGAACGGCCGGGGGCCGACCGGCTGCCGGCCGACGTGCGGGCGCGCCTGGAGGCGCGTTTGGACGAGGCGGGCGTGAGCCCGCTCCCGGACGTGCGGGAACCGCTCCACCTGACGCGCCGGCGCGGGCTCACGGCGCTGGCCGGCATGGCCGCGGGCGTGCTAGTAGGTGTGGCGCTGGATCGGGAGCTGCCCGGCCTGGGCCATCCCGGCCTACCGTCCCTGGTCGGGCCAAACGGGCGCTGGTACGACGTGGCTGACGCCGCGGGCGTGCCACCGGGCGCCGCGCGCCGCTTCAGCTCGGGCGGCGTCGACGGCTACCTCCTCAACGAGGGCGGCCGCGTGTACGCGCTCTCGGCCATCTGCACGCACATGGGCTGCCACATCGACTGGCACGCCGCGCACGAGCGCTTCGGGTGCCTCTGCCATGGGGCCGCCTTCAGCCGGCACGGTCATGTCGTGGCCGGTATTCCCCCCGCCCGCTTGCCCGCGATCGCGGTGCGCGTCCACCGCGGCCGCATCTATGCCTGGGGCACCCAGGCCGCAACGTGGGGATAGGGCAGTATGGCTCTGGCCTGTCCGCGTCTCCCTTCGCGGCTGGTCATGCTCCCCGACCACCCCCCCATGCGGCGCACGGAGGGCCGACGCGGCGCCTGACGTCAGCCGCGGAGGGAGACGCGGCCGTTCGCGCGCGATCCTGTTGTCCATGATCGCGTGCAAACGGCACCCTGCAATAGGTCCATCCGCGTTACGAACCGGCCCCCTCGCCAGGCAAGGGCAGGTCGGGAAAAGCGGCCGCGGCCGGAGGCTGATCCCTCCGATCGGCGTAGTAGCCGTTGACCTCGGTCCCCAGGATCGCGACCGTGGTGGCGGTGGCCCGCCCCCGAAAGGTGAAGCCGAGAGCGGGGACTGCCACCGCCACCTCCGCCGTGACCAGGGCAGGGTAGCCGTGAATCAGGAAGTGCTTGGCGGGGTCCGCATAGGTCCGCAGCGGGCCGGTAGCCCGCCAGGTGACGCGGTAGCTCTGCACGGCCGGGTAACTCGGCCCTGGCTTGGGGAACAGCGGCTCATCGATCGCGGGCAGGTCGCGGACCTCCAGGATCGTGGAGCGTCCGTCGGGGCCGAGCGCGAGGTTCTCGGCGCTCAGTGGCGCCGTCCAATAGAGGCCCGAGGGCGCGATGGGGGTGTGCAGGTCGTGGACTTTACTGGCGGGAGCGCCCGGCTCCCGATATTCAGATTAGCCGGATTAGGCTGCACGCCCATCGATACAGACGGTCTGAACGGGCCATAGAGGCCCAGTGTTACGGAAACTGCTGTGACGTGCAAAGTAGCATCAGATGGGAAAGCGGCCAATCACGCTGTTGTACTCGTCCTGGGCCTCGTTGATAGACAGGCGCGAGTAGACTTCCAGGGACTTCCGGCTCGCATGCCCCGAGTACGGCTGGATCAGCGCATCGTCGACGCCCTGCTTCTTAAGCCACGTTAAGAGGAAGTGGCGGAGCTGGTGTGGCGACACATTGCGCTCCAGGCCCGCCGCCTGCGCGTAGCATTCCAGCATGCGCCGCACGCCCCGCTCGCTGTAGCGCTTCTTCCACGACGACTCGAACAGGTGGGTCGCGCCCTTCTCGCGCATCCGCGCCATGTGCAGCGCCAGCGTTTCTTTGAAGGGGTCGGGGAATGGAACGACGCGGTCCTTGTTCCCCTTGCCCTGGTTGATGCGGATCTGACAGCGGTCGAGGTCGACGTCGGCGAGGCGGATGTGGACCAACTCGCTCACGCGCACGCCCGTGTAGAAGAGCGTCTTGATCAGGACCAGGTCGCCGAAATTGCGCGTCTGCCACACGGTCTGGTAGTAGCGCCGCATCTCCTCCTCGCTCGGAACGTGCGGCAGACGCTTGGGCGGCCGCAGGATTTCGACCTCCAACTCCTCACGTAGGTGCCGGAAGACCTGTTTGAGATAGGCTATTTTTGCCCAACGCCCCGAAAAGGTAAAAGCTCGTATAGGCGACAACTCTGGTCCTCCTCGCCCCTCGCGCCACGACAGAAGCGTCGTGCGGAAAGTCTACTTCTTGCACACCTCCGCACTCCAGTCTCAAGCGGGGCTGGTGTTCTCCCCTTCGTCATGCACATACCGTTGCCACAATCATCGTGCGGATAGCGTGCAGAGGCGCGGGCTTCTCGCGCGGCTGCGATCACGCGGGATGCGGGCCGAGATGTACATCCGTTAGGAGCTTTTTACCTTTTCGGGGCGTTGGGCAAAAATAGCCAAGATGGCCAAGAATCGCATGCACCTGGATCTAAATGTGTCAGACACTCGGCGCGTGGGCCAACAAGAGGGACGCAGACGCGTCAATGCGGAAGTGCAACGCCTGGTCGGATTGGGCGCGACCCAAATCCGTGTGGCCGACGAGCGCGGGGAGTACTGGACCGTCATGGCCGATCCCGAGGGCAACGAGTTCTGTGTACAGTAAGGCGCACGACACTCCGCCACTATTAGGTTGACACATACGTGCAGTCCATGATGAGACGGAAAACACCAGTTTGACCTGCCGGTTAGAGCGATTTCACGCGTGGTAGGGCCGCGTCAGGGGCCACTCACGGCCCAAAACCGTCTCACCGTCCACTGCAAATATGTGTAAAGGGAATCGTGGCGGAGCGTGAGGCGCACAGGCCGTAGTTTCGTCTCTGCTACTGGGGAAGAGGATCGCGTCCGGTCCTTGGTCCTTACTTTTTCCCAGTAGCGATCCCCGCGGCACGCCGCGACCATCCCGTGTGAAAATAGGGCGGAGCAGGAGCGTCGGTCAGGCTATTTTCAGACGAGGCTATTTTCAGACGAACCAGCGGTTCCCACAGGGCGCTACACGGGGGCCAGGGCGGCTGGCTGCGGGGGCATTGCGGGAGCAATGTGGACCTTACTCACTTGCCATGCGCCCGGGTGTCCCACGCCGGAGTGCAAATATGTGTCAAGCCGATGGGGTCTCCCGACAAGTTGGTGAAGGAGAATTAGCCGTCGCTGAGGGTGAATAGCCCTCGAATGACCCTCTTCAAGGCGACCCTGCTGGCCTCCTACATCTGACCTTTTCCGCACGGGTAAATGACGCTCATTTGCTTCACCAACTTGTCGGGAGACCCAGCCGATTGTGGCCGAGCGTCATGTGCGCCGGGTTTGGTCTACCCGGTGCAGTGGCTGAGCGAACCATCAGTCGAGTGATCAGGCTGGCTAGGCCCAAGGAGTACAAACATGAAACGTCTGGCTGCGGTACTCGCGTCTGTGCTCGTCGTGGCGACCGTGCAGGGACGTGGCCAGTCTGCCACTGCCCGCTCAGTCGGTGATCATCCCGCATGGCGGACGGGGACGGCCACGGCGTCCGTCAGTTCCACCATGGTCCCATCCGGAGCCGTACTTGCGCGGATCCCCATGCGTCGATCGATCGGCACCATCGACGCCGGCGACGACGCCGTGTGGGTCACCAACCCCAACGAAGGCACGGTGACGCGCATGGATCCTGTGACGAATCGCGTGGCGGCGACCATCCGCATCGCCAAAGCCTACCCAGTTGATGTGGTGACGGGGAATGGAGCGGTGTGGGTTGTGTCGGATCAACAGGTGTTGTGGATGTTCAAGATCAATCCTCGGACCAACACCGTCACGGCGAGGATTCCGTTGCCAGGGAGCCCGGACTCAGTACGTCCCCTCGCGGTGGGCGCCGGGAGCGTGTGGGTCGTGTCGCAGCCGCAACAGACCGTGGTTCGGTTCGACCTGGAGACGAATCGTCGCACTGCCTTGATCGACTTGCCCGGTGCGGCCACGGCCCTGGGCGTCACGGACCAAACGGCTTGGGTGGCCCTGCACCACGAGGATCAGATGGCACGGATCGATTCACGCACGAATAAGGTGGTCGCGATCGTCGATGGGCTACCCAATGCAGCCGTGGTCAAGGTTGCGTATGGGATCGTGTGGGTCCAGGGTTATGGAAATGACAAGGCCATCACACTCTCACGGATTGATCCACGGACAAACAGGCTTCTGGGGACGGTCGACGTAGGAGCGTCAGTGTGTAGGTATGATGACCACGTGTGCCCGGTGACGCTTGCCGCCGGCGCTGGAGCCATGTGGGCACTGACCGGGGAGAGCCAGCGGCTGGTGCGGATCGACTCCCATACCGGACGAGTGGTAGCCTCTCTGCCGCTCAGGTACAAACGACCCA
>JAABUM010006753.1_pt1 | contig 11024 bp, 11 predicted proteins | sample 5559161 | NCBI WGS metagenome assembly JAABUM01 (sample SAMN10711868, study PRJNA513369) | rock metagenome | isolation source: Antarctica rocks | place: Antarctica: Victoria Land, Siegfried Peak nord | reverse complement strand
GCCGCCTCTCGCAAGAGCACCTTGACCGGCTCTGTCAACTCCACCTCGCGCCCCTCCTCCCCGCGACACAAGCCCCCATTGGCAGGAGCCTACCACATGCGGGATACCTATTTCCGCGCGAGGCCCTGAGCGCCTCGTGCCTCTACGACGATGGAGCAAGGATGAGCGACGCTTCACCGCTACCACAGGTCTTGGTCTTCTCCAGCGGGAATCCGGCCGCCACATTGCTGGCCGCAGGTCTGCTACACGACCGAGCCGACGACTTCGGCTCGGTCGTTATCCAGGGCATGGAGGATGCCGCGCCACCCCCGGAAATCGGCACCGTCCTCGCTGAGATCGGCATCAATCTTCGAGGATGGTCGCCGTCGGTACGGCCCGCGGCAGCTGCCACACCGGTCGCGATCGGGCTGACCATCTGCGTGCCGACTTGAGACACCTGACCGGTGGTCAGGGGTGCCGGTCGGCGCTTCGTATGGTGCGTAGCCAATCCCGATGAAGGTGCTGGAGGCGAAGCGGCACGCCTGGCGCGCTATCGTCAGGTGCGCGATGAACTCAGGGCACATATTGCGACAGACCTCGGGCCAAGCGCCGATAGCAGCTGACACCGGCAGTCTGCTTGCGATCGAGGCAAGGGCTTGATACGCTGCGATACATCGACAAGGGTTGATGTATCTGATCGGGCGGCACGATGGCGACGATCACGCTCCAGTCGAAGACGAGCACCGCGCCGCAGCCGTCGTTCACCGCCTTGGCAGGGCAACTCAAGGCGCTGGGCGATCCGACGCGCCTGGCGATGGTCGCGCTGCTGGCCCGCCGAGAGCACTGCGTCTGCGATCTGATGGCGGTGCTGGCGCTGCCGCAGAGCACCTGCTCGCATCACCTAGGCGTGTTGAAGCGCGCAGGTCTGGTGCATGACCGGCGCGGCGGCGATGCGCGCTGGGCCTTTTACGCGCTGGTGCCTGAGGCAGCCGCCGCGCTGCGCGCGCAGTTCGGCACGGTCCTCGATCTGGACCGCTTCGACCCGACGCCCGCCGACTGCGCGTAGGAGGCGGCGCGGCGACGAAGGCAATACGTGGCCAAATCCATCGACGTCGATGGATTTATTACGCCGAAGGGCAGGGGCAGAACATGGCAACCGACACCGCGTTGACCGGCCGACGTACCGCCACCGTGCGCGATGTGGTGCGCCGCCTCTCCCGGCTCGACCGTTTCCTGCCGCTCTGGATCGTCCTGGCGATGGCGCTCGGCCTCGGCCTCGGCGCGGCGGTGCCGGGGCTGGCTGGCGCGCTCGATCGCCTGCGGCTCGGCACCGTCTCCCTACCGATCGCCCTCGGACTGCTCCTGATGATGTACCCGGTCCTGGCGCGCGTGAAGTACGAGGAGCTGCGCCACATCGCCAGCGCGTGGCGACTCTTCGGCGTCTCGCTGCTCCTCAACTGGGTGCTCGGGCCGATCCTGATGTTCGCGCTGGCCTGGCTCTTCCTGCCCGACCACGCCGACTACCGCACCGGATTCATCCTGGTCGGGATCGCCCGCTGCATCGCGATGGTCCTGATCTGGAACCACCTGGCCGGGGGGAGCGACGAGCACGCGGCCGTCCTGGTGGCGCTCAACAGCGTCTTCCAGGTGGCGACCTACGCCCTCTACGCCTGGCTCTTCCTGAATGTCTTCCCGGTCTGGCTCGGCCTCGGCGCGGCGCAGGAGGTCCGCATCGGCTTCGGCCAGATCGCGACCAGTGTCCTCGTCTTCCTCGGCATCCCGCTCGCCGCCGGCGTGATCAGCCGTGTCGTCGGCGTCCGCGCCAGGGGCAAGGCCTGGTATGACGGAGTGGCGATGCCGACGATCGCCCCGGCGGCGCTCGTCGCGCTCCTCTTCACCATCGTCATCATGTTCAGCCTGCAAGGCGAGACGATCCTGGCCCGGCCGGGCGACGTGCTGCGCGTGGCGCTGCCCCTGGTCGTCTACTTCGCGCTGATGTTCGGCGTCGCTTTCTGGTGGAGCTGGCGCGCGGGCTTCCCCTACGCGCAGACGACCACCCTCGCCTTCACCGCCGCCGGCAACAACTTCGAGCTGGCGATCGCCGTCGCGGTCGGGATCTTCGGCATCACCAGCGGGCAGGCGCTCGCGGCGGTGATCGGGCCGCTGATCGAGGTCCCCGCGCTCGTCGCCCTCGTCTACGTCGCCCTCTGGCTCGGGCGGCGGCTGCGCTTCGGCCGGACCGAGGCGGCGGCCGAGCAACCGATGGGAGGGCGCTGAGATGGCACCGCGCCGGATCCTCTTCCTCTGCACCCACAACTCCGCCCGCTCGCAGCTGGCCGAGGGGCTGCTGCGCGGCCTCGGCGGCGACCGCTTCGCGGCGTTCAGCGCCGGGACCGTGGCGACCCACGTTCGCCCGCTGGCGATCCGCGCGATGGCCGAGCTCGACATCGACATCAGCGGGCAGGAATCGAAGACGCTCGACCGCTACCTCGGCGCGCCCTTCGACGCGGTGATTACGGTCTGCGATCAGGCGAATGAGTCCTGCCCCGTCTTCCCCGGCGCGACCCGCCGCTTGCACTGGTCGTTCGACGACCCGAGCCGCGCGACCGGCACCGAGGCGGAACAACTCGCCGTCTACCGCCGCGTGCGCGACGCGATCCGCGCCCGCATCGCGGCCGAGTTGCTGTCAGCGAGCGCCTGACGAGGCCGGGCCTGCGGGTGTAGAAGCGGTCCGCAGCGACGGGTCAACGCGTAGCGGGAGGGACACGTGGATCGACGAGTGGCGCTGCGGGCCGATCTGGTGGCGGCCCACGCCTCCTTCCACGCCCTGCTCGATGCGCTCACGGACGCCGACTTGCGGCGTCCGAGTCGCAATCCGGGCTGGACCAACGGCGAGGTGCTGTGGCATATGGTCTTCGGCTTCGTCATCCTCGCCGCCCTCGCACCGCTGGTCCGCCTCTGCGGGCGGCTGCTGCGGCGGTATTCCAAGCGCCTCGCGCAGGGGTTGGACCGCGCCACGGGCCTCTTCAACCGGGTCAACGCCCTCGGCGCGCGTGGCGGGGCGCGTCTCTACACCCGCCGCCGCATCGGGCGGCGGTTCGACCGGGCCTACGCCGCCGTCCTGCGGCTGGTGGACTCGGCGAGCGACGACGACTGGGCGCGGGGGATGCACTACCCGACGCGCTGGGACGCGCTGTTCCACGACTACATGACCCTCGCGGACCTCTGCCGCTACCCAATCGCCCACTTCGCCTTCCACCTGGACCAAATCGCCGCCCCGTCTCGCGAACGATAACCCCGGTGCGTGAGTCCGGCCCCGCTGACCGGAACCATGGTCAACCCTCGCCGCATGATGCTCCCCCTGGTTCGGCACTTCGAGTGGCAGAATCCACGCACTGGCGCGGCCCTCGGTGATCGCCGTTAGGAGAATAGACGCGCTTGCGGGTGGGCAGCTTGCCGTTGCTGACGAGGCGCGTAGGGCTCCAGGCGGATGACTTTCGGCCAGTCCCCATCGCCGAGGGCAGCTGGGGGAGCGATGCGGCGTGTCGAACAGCTGGGCGACGGCCACATCAGTGAGGTGCTGCTTGTCCGGGGCGTAGCGGACGTGGTACTGCGCGAGCGACTCATCGGCGAACTCGATCGTCAGGTGTTCCCCGTAAAGCCAGACCGCTACGCTGGTGCCGGCGAGGCCGTGCTCGCCGTACACACGCCAGTGGCGGAAGCGACAATAGCCCAGCCGATCCAGCGTGCGGCCGAAGCGCGCGCGGTAGAAGATGCGGTGCAGGTCCTCGGGGGTGTGTTGCTTCTCGCCGACCCACCCCAGCACCTCGGCGGGGCTGTGCCACCCGTCCTCCCGCTGTCGATGCGCCCAGTGGACCTGGTGGTTGAAGTCGGCGACGAAGCGGTCGTGGACGGCCAGGAGGTCAACCCAGGCCTCTGCTTGGGCGAAGGGCCAGTCGGCCTCCGTCGTTGGATGTTGAATTGGGTTTCGATCAAGCTTTGCCAGGGATGCCGTTTCGCGATCTGCTCTTTCCGGATGCCCAAGCGCGCGAAGATCGCGAGCGCCTGCTTCGCCCGGAGGACGGCGCCCCCGTCGGTCACCAGCGCCTCGGGGCTGCCATGCTGGCGCACCGCGGCGTAGAAGACGAGGAGCATGGCGCCGAGATCCTGGCTACGCGACAAGCCGCTGGCGAGGATCGCCCGGCTGTAGCTGTCGATCACCGAGATGTAGTAGACCTTGCCATCGTCGAGACGGTGGTCGCGGTACCGGATGTCCAGCACCCAGTATTGGTGGCGGCGGGCGGCGGCGAAGGGCAGCGGCTTGGGGTCCCGGCGCGGCGCGGCGGCACGCCCTGGGAAGCGGTAGAGTTTGCGGTTCTGGGCCATGATGCGCCCGCAGGTGCGCGGGCTAACGATGATGCCCTCCCGGCGCAGCGCGGCGTGCATCCGGAACTCGCCGAGCCCAGGGTTCTCCTGGAGTTCGCGGATGCGGGCGATGGCGCCGGGCTCGACGACGCGCACGCCATCCTTGCGCGCGTGCGGCTTGTCGTCGAGCCCGGCGACCCCCTCGGCGACCCAGCGCTTCAGCACCGCCGCGACCGTCTTCCGGTCCACCTGCAAGTACGCCGTGATGGTGGTGACCCGCCAGCCCGCGGCGTGGAGGCGGATCACGGCCAGGCGGCGGTCCGCCGGCTCGACGATGTCGTGGTAGGGCGGGAAGCGCCGGCGCGCGGCGGGCGGCGGGCGTTCCTCGGCCAGGATGTGCTTGACCGTGTGGTGACTCAGCCGGCGCGCGAAGCGGACGGCGCAGATGTCCGCCAGCTCCTGCACGCGGAAGGTGGGATGCTCGGCCTTGAGCGCGAGGAGGTGCTGGCGGATCGCCGCGGGTATCCGGCGGTGCTTCTCGGCCTTGGCGGGCGCGAACAGGCTCCGCATCCCGAGCCGGTCAAACCGATCCGCCTGGCGGTACAGCGTCCGCTCCGCCGCCCCCGTTTCTTTGGCGCGCTCGGCGGGGGAGCGCCCGAAGAGGACGACCGGCCGGAGCAGCTCGTACGTGACCTGCTCCGGCCAGGTGGCGAGCAGTTGCAATTGTGCCCAATCGTCGGTCGGCACGCCCCGTGGTCGCCGCCCCATCGCTCCCGTCCTCTCCGCGCGGCTGCGGGGCTATTCCGCGCAGCAGGAGAGCTTCGCCGGGTCCTTGTAGCGGGAGATGGCGACGATTTTCAGCGCCTCGGCCATCGTGGGGTAGACGTGCAGGAGGTCGATGTAGTCGTCCAGCGTCGCCCGGAACCGCAGCCCCATGGCCGCCTCGTGGATGACCTCGCCGGCGTTGGCCCCGACCATCGAGACGCCGAGCACTTCGTTGGTGTCGGCGTCGGCCACCATCTTGATGAGCCCGCGCGTGTCCCGGATCGCCCCGGCCCGGGGCACCAGCTCCAGCGGGACGGTGTTGCACCAGCAGCGGTGGCCGGCGGCGATGGCCTCCTCCTCGGTCATGCCGACGATGCCGATCTGCGGGTCGGTGAAGATGGCGCGCGGGATGACGCGATGGTCCACCTTCCACGGCGGCTCCCCGGAGAGCGCGTTGTGGGCGACGATAGCCCCGTCGTGCGCGCCGACCGGGGTGGCCATCTGGCTCCCGGTCTGCCCGCCGATGACATCGCCCGCAGCATAGATGTGCGGCGCGCTGGTCCGCAGCTCGTCGTCGACGACGACCGCGCCGCGCGCGTCGAGCGCGACGCCGGCGGCCTCCAGGCCGATGCCCGCCGTGTTGGGGGCGCGCCCGGTCGCGACGAGCAGCCGTGCGGCGGAGAGCTCGCGCACCCCGGCCGGCCCGCTCGTCGTCACGACGACCCCCTGGCCGCCCTGGCGCACCCGCTGCACCGTCGTCCGGGTCCGCACCGTGATGTCCTCGTCGGTGAAAATCTCCTGGATGACCTGCCCGACCTCCGGCTCGTAGCCATGGGCGAGGAGCTGCCGACTGCGGGCGATGATGGTGACCTGACTGCCGAGACGGACGAAGAGCTGCCCCAGCTCCAGGCCGATGTAGCCGCCGCCGAGGATGATGAGCGAGGCCGGCAGTTCGGTGAGCTCCATTGCCTCCCCGTTCGTGAGGAGGTCGCTGGTGAGGTAGGGCACCTGGTCGAGCCCGTCGATAGGCGGGATAACGGGCGAGGACCCCAGGGCGACGAGGAACCGCTCGCCGGTGAGCTGCTCGTCACCGACCGCCACGGTATGGGCGTCGAGGAAGCGGACCGATCCCTCAAGGATCGCAATCTTGTCGGACTGGTCCACGAGGCTGTTGTACTTCTTGCTGCGGTAGCCCTCGATGACCTCATCCTTCTGCCGGACGAGGGCGGCGAAATCCGGGGCAAGGTCCGCCGGCGTGAGGCCGGGGTAGCGAGGGTGGGCGGCATCAAAGGCGAGTTTGGCCGCCTCAAGCAGGTTCTTGGAAGGCAAGCACCCACGATTGACGCAGGTCCCCCCTGCCGTCCGGTTCTCAGTCATGGCGACCGTCTTGCCGAGTTCCGCTGCTCGCAGTGCGGCGGCAAAAGCCGTCGAGCCCGAGCCGAGGATGACCAAATCGTAGTGGCGTGGTGCGGACATTTTCCTCCCTGCTGCCTATCGGCTATCGGTGCTTGTCTTCCCGTGGTTCAAGAACCCGGCCGGTCCACGCCTACGGTGCAGTCCTCGCAGCGCCCCTCGCCCGCCGGGTACTCGTCAGCATCACCGGTGCGGCCGATGCGAGCGAACCCGAAGACGAGCGCCCCCACGAACAGGGCAGTCAGCGCCCCGTAGAGGAGACCGGTATGGCTCGCCAGGCTCGCCCCGAAGGTTGTCCCAGCAACGAGGGCGATGATGAGCGGCACATGGCAGGGACAGGCGACAACGGCCAGGACAGCGCCAAGGCCAGTCCGCAACTTGGGCATCTCAGACCCTCCGATCCAGCCGGCGACCATGTCCGGACGAGCACACCGGTCGACACCATCCCGCTCCAGCCCCCCGCTCGGTGCATCCGGGGCTGCATGGTGTCAGCCCTCGGCCGCCAAGACGGCGCACGAGGCGATGGCCTGAGCGTTATCGGCCAGGAGCGCCTGGCCAAGCCGCACCACGTCAGCGACTCGTGGATCGGCAATGCGGTAGTAGACATACTTGCCCGCGCGCCGCGTGGCGACGAAGCCACACCAGCGCAGGCACATCAGGTGGCTGGAGACGCGCCCTTGCGGCGCGCCGAGGGCCGCGACCAGCTCACTCACATTCTTCTCGCCGGCGAGGAGCAACTGCACGATACGCAGCCGGGTCGGGTCGGAGAGACCGTGGAAGACGCGCGCGAGGAGATCGGTGGGGGCGGCCTCCGGCGGCGCGGCGGGGTCGGTAGCGGGGAGAGGGAGCATTCGGTAATATCCTCACAGATATGAATACGAGTATATGTGTCTATTGTATGGGGCCGTGCCACCGCTGTCAAGGCGGCGGGTGCCGCGCGTGCTTGCCACGGGAACTACCGAACGAGGGGGAGCATCATGGGTCTTGCCGACATTCGATGATCCGGATTCGGCTTTTCCTGAACAACGGCGCGCACTATTGGCCGTCGGTGATGACTTTGCGACGGCGGGCAGCAAGTGCGACCGATCCGCCCATGCCAACGCATAAAACAAGCGGAGGGCGATCATCGAATGTCGGCAAGACCCAGCATCATATGGCGAGGTCTGCCATGGTTATGCGTGCAGTCGATCCGCGCGCGCGCTCAGCGTCCGCGACCGGTTCGGCGGCGGCACCGCTATCACCAGCCCGGATGGTGCTTGACGGCCCCCATTTTCTCCCGTAATATATGAGCAGGTATACATGTATCGACATGAGAGGTGGGTCATGGCGCTCTCCCCGACGAAGCCGGATACCTGCGACGTCGCCTGCCTGCACCCGGAGGTGGTCGGTGCCGCGCGCGCGGCGCTGCTGCCCCAGGCGGAGGCGCAGGACCTCGCGGCGATCTTCAGCGTGCTCGCCGACCCGACCCGCGTCCGGCTCGTCGCCGCGCTGGCCGCGCGCGAGCTCTGCGTCTGCGACCTCGCCAATGTCCTCGGCCTCCGCCAGTCCACCGTCTCCCACCAGCTGCGGCTGCTGCGCGCGCTCCGGGTCGTCCGCTTCCGCAAGGAGGGGCGGGTCGCCTACTACGCGCTCGACGACGCGCACGTCGCCGGGCTGCTGGCCCAGGGCCTGGAGCATATCCGCGAAGAGGCGGGCGGGCGCCGGGCCGCCGACGTGGCGGACATCGCCTGATCGCGCCCTCCCGACCGTTGAGGCGACGACGATGAAAGGATCGGCGCATGGCGAGCACCACGGACACCGTCACCGCGACGCGCTTCCGGGTTGAGGGGATGGATTGCCCCTCCTGCGCCGCGAAGATCGAGAAGGTCGTCGGGCAGGTGCCCGGCGTCAGCGGCAGCCGCGTCAACTACAGCACCGGGATGCTGCTGGTCGAGGCGGCGACCGCGGTCGATCCCGCCGCCGTGACGCGCGCGACCGCCGCCGTCGGCCACCCGTCAGCGCTCGCCCCCGCCGCCCCCAGTAGCCAGCACGAGTGGACGGTCGAGGGGATGGACTGCGCCGACTGCGCCCGCAAGATCGACGGGGCCGTCTCGCGCCTGCCGGGCGTCGGCGACGTGGCGATCAACCTCGGCACCGGGCGGCTGCGCCTGGCCCTGGACGAGGGGCTGACCGCGCCGGGCGAGGTCGTGCGGGCGGTCCGCGCCCTCGGCTACACCGCGCGCCCCCCCTCGGCGCTCCTCACGCCGCCGACGCCCTGGTATCGGACCGCCAAGGGGCGGCTGGTCCTCGTCAGCGGGGCGCTCGTCGCGCTCGCGTTCGTCACCTCGTTCTTCCTGCCGCACTTCGCCTCCTGGGCCTACGCCGCCGCGACGGTCGTCGCGGCCGTGCCGGTCGTGCGCAAGGCCTGGGGTGCCGCGCGGGCGGGGAGCCCGTTCGACATCAACGCCCTCGTCTCGATCGCGGCCATCGGCGCGCTGCTCATCGGCGCGGCGGCGGAGGGGGCGCTGGTCGTCTTCCTCTTCGCGGTGGGCGAGCTGCTGGAGGGGGTCGCGGCGGGGCGGGCGCGGCACTCGATCCAGGCACTGGCGGCGGTCACGCCGAAGACCGCGCTGCTGCTGCAAGGCGATGCGACCCGCGAGGTGCCGGCCGACAGCCTCGCGATCAGCGACCGCGTGCGGGTATTGCCCGGCGGGCGGGTGCCGGCCGACGGCGTCGTCCTCGCCGGGGAGTCGTCCGTCGACGAGGCGCCGATCACCGGGGAGTCGGTGCCGGTCCACAAGGGGCCGGGCGCGGGGGTCTACGCCGGCAGCATCAACGCCGACGGCGCGCTGACGGTCGCGGTGGCGAAGGAGGCGAGCGACACGACCATCGCGCGGATCATCCACCTGGTCACGGAGGCGGAGGCCGGGAAGTCGCCGACCGCGCGCTTCATCGACCGCTTCTCGCGCTACTACACGCCCGCCGTGCTGCTCGTCGCCACCCTGACGGCGATCGTGCCGCCGCTCCTCTTCGACGGTTCCTGGCACGCCTGGATCTACAAGGCGCTGGCGCTGTTGCTGATCGGCTGCCCCTGCGCCCTGGTCCTCTCCACGCCGGCCGCCGTCACCAGCGCCATCAGCGCCGGGGCACGCCAGGGGCTGCTCGTGAAGGGGGGTGAGGCGCTGGAGATGCTCGGCAAGGTCCGCGCGATCGCCTTCGACAAGACGGGGACGCTGACGCGGGGCGAGCCGCGCGTGACCGACATCATCCCGCTGGGCGAGCCCGACGAGGCGCGACTCCTCGCCGCCGCCGCCGCCGTCGAGGCCGCGAGCGCGCATCCCCTGGCCCGGGCGATCGTCGGCGAGGCCCAGGCGCGCGGGCTCGCCATCGCGGCGGCGACGGACGGCGCGGCGCTCCCCGGTCGCGCGGTGACCGCCACGGTCGCGGGCCGGGCGCTCGCGGTCGGCAGCCCGCGCCACGCCGCCGCGGTCGGCGCGACCTCCGCCCGGCTGGAGGCCGCCGTGGCCGCGCTCGAAGGGGCGGGCAAGACCACGGTCGTGGTGCTCGACGGCGCGCGCGCGCTCGGCCTGCTCGCCCTGCGCGACGAGCCGCGCCCGGACGCCCAGGCGGGGGTGGCCGCGCTGCGGGCGCTCGGCATCGGGAGCGTCATGCTGACCGGCGACAACGGCCGCACCGGCCGGGCGATCGCCGACGCGCTCGGCCTGGAGGTGCGGGCCGAGCTGCTGCCGGAGGATAAGGTCGCGGCCGTGGCGGCACTCAAGTCGCGCGGCCCGGTGGCGATGGTGGGCGACGGGATCAACGACGCCCCGGCCCTGGCGACGGCGACCGTCGGCATCGCGATGGGCGGCGGCACCGCCGTGGCCCTGGAGACGGCGGACGCGGCGCTCCTGCGCGGCTCCGTCCTCGGCGTGGCCGACCTCGTGGGTCTCTCGCGGGCGACGATGGGCAACATCCACCAGAACATCGCCTTCGCCCTGGGCCTCAAGGCGATCTTCCTGGTCACGACGCTGCTGGGGATCACCGACCTCTGGGTCGCGGTCCTCTCCGACACCGGCGCGACCGCCCTGGTGACGCTGAATGCGCTGCGGCTGCTGCGCTTCCGCGCCCGGCGCTGAGCGGCGACGTGGGGAGGCGCGGCACCATCGCCGACTCGACCGGGCGCGATCGCCGCGACCACGGGATGCCCGCGTCGGCGCCTCGTCGCGGTGCGGGCGGATATCGGGCACAGCGCCGACTCATGCTCTGCCTCGCCGCCCTCGCGCTGCTGCTCGCGCACCAGGCCTTCGCCGTCGGCGACCGTCGGGACGGGGCGAACGAGGCCCCGGTGATCGCCGGGATGGTGTCGTTCGGGCTATCCGCAGCCGAAGCGGACGTCGGCGGCGCGACGACCAGATCCACGTCGCCCTGCGCGAGCATTTCGTCGAGGGTGACATACGTGGCCACGCCATGATCGTCCTGCGCCTGCTGCCTGCGTCCGGGATCGCGGGTCCCGACCGCGACCA
>JAABUM010006752.1_pt1 | contig 11024 bp, 8 predicted proteins | sample 5559161 | NCBI WGS metagenome assembly JAABUM01 (sample SAMN10711868, study PRJNA513369) | rock metagenome | isolation source: Antarctica rocks | place: Antarctica: Victoria Land, Siegfried Peak nord | reverse complement strand
AGCCGTAAAAATCGGGTTGCAGTTCGGGGATTTCCGGCACTGGCGTAAAGCCAAGGGGGTCGAGGTCAGCAAGCAAGTGGCCGCGCACGCGAAAGTTGCGCACCAGTTGCGTGACGGCTTCCTGCCGTTCTTTGGCTTCGCTTGCGATGGTCGCGCGCCGCGCGCCATAAGCGATGCCGTTCGAGCCTTTGCCTTCGCGCGCTGCGGGCGAACTCGATCCGGCGGGATTGAAAATGGAAGAGGGCGTAAATGATGGCCCGATTTGCGTGGCGCCGTTTTCGCCGCTTCCGATTTGAGAACTCAGCGAATCGAAGTAACGGCGCCAAGGGGCGGGCACGCTTTCGGGGTCGCGTTCGTAATCGGCGTAGATTTCTTCAACAAAAAGCAGGTTTGAACTGCCGGGTAATTCGTGTTCCATAACGATTGCGGCTCGTTGAGTGTGGTTTCGGCTGCGATGACGAACCGCTTGGGAATGCGCGCTTGTGAAGTCTTTCACAACCAAAAAGCGCCGAAGCGCCGCGCACCGTTTCTGATATAGGGAAGGATAGCAAAAGAGTTCGCGGGGTTCCTTTGGGCAAAACATTGGCAAAGTGTTCAGGCGAATGAATTCGCAGCCATAAAAGGCGTCAACCTTCGTTGACACGGCAACTGCTACGTGTTGGCGCAGGCCGGGCGCCCAATGTAATCAGGGCCGTCCTCTTGTGGCTGCGAATTTATTCGCCTGAACACTTTTTAGTCATTCGATCAAACAAACTGAGCGCACATGGATGAAATGCCCAAATCTCCCAAAATCGCCCGCGCGCAGGCGATGGACTTCGCGTTCAATTTGTCGGGAGGCGAAATGATGCTGTTGTTCCCGACTTTCCCCACGACCACCGAAGGCCGCGAGTGGAACAAACGCCCGCGCGAGCAACAAAAAGCAGCGATGCTGTGGGTGTTGAACCGCCTGTTCTTCGCCTCTGTGGGCGGCTTGCCAATCGGCGACCGCGACCCGCAAACGCGTCGCGCGCTCGTATTGGATTGGTGCCACGGACGCGTTTCGCTTTTGCAGGAAAACTGCTCGTGGTCAATGCACGACGTGATGGACTGGCTCGTCGAAGTCAAAGCAGTGCGTTGTTGGACAGAGCATCACTACGACTTCGATTGTTTGAAGTCGGATTCTTGAGGCGAGGTTATGGCAAGGGCAAGTTGGAAAAGGAAAACGGCACTTCGGTTTGCACGAACTCGGTGGGCAAATCGAAGACGAGCTTGAACGGGCCTGGCTGGGCGCCTGTTTTGTTAGAGCCGGGCGTGTCTGGCAGGAAAAAGTCCATTTGAGCCGATGTTTTGTTGCCTTTGCCGCCAACGATACCGCCCGATGAACCCAATGTGTGCCCGTCCGCATCGGTGACACGCATGGACTGCGTTAGCGAACCAGAAGATTGGAACAGGCTGGGAAGCGTGGCACTTGCTTGCGCCGGTTCAAGCGTGATATTCAAGTGAAGCGAAGTGCCAATGAGTCGTGCGTCGCTGATTGTGACGAGGAGCGGCGTTTGAGTCGAGGCGAACTCGTGTGTCGCGCCTTTGGCCGCGAGTGCGTCCGGCACTTCCCAATGCTGCGTTTTCGTGCGCAACACGAAAACCGCCGCACCATCGAAGTGCGCCAACTTTCGGCTGTCAGAACGCGGGCCGCTCAGCATCACAAAGTCATACCCCGACGACGCACTAAAGCCAAACTCGGAGAGGCCCGATTTGCTTTGGTCGCCTCGGAGCGAGCACCCCTTTTCGTCCTCGGCCCTCGTCACGCGCCAATGCGGGGAACCTATCACGGACAGTTGCGGGTCGACATCGTAGCGGAGCGCGACGTTCAGGCTGGATTCCTCTTCGCGGCTCGGTGTTTTCCACAACGACACGTCTTTGGAAGAAGACGAATGAAGGCTCAAGGCGTGAATTTGAAATGCCGGCAGTCCCGACTGCGGCGCGACACTCAGTTCTTGAGGCATCTCCAAGCCAAAAAGCACCTTTAAGTCCCCACTTTTATTGCGACCTTCCAAGCGGCCTTTGACATCGGCTTCGTCGAGAATGGCCGCGCACGCTTCTCGAAGCGAGTGCGTCTTGAGGTCGAGCGACAAGTGTTTGGAAAGCGTGGCTTCGTCGCCGCCGCGCGAGGTGTCGAGCGTCACGCCGCTTTGTTTTTGCAATTCGTCGAGTGCCTGTCGAAGCGTCACGTCGCGCAGGTGCAGGTCAATGAGTTGCTTGGTTTCGCCCAGATGAGCCGCCTCTTGAGGCGAAACGAGTGGATAAAGTAAACCGTTGGCGGGCTTCACATTGGGTTGAGCAAAAGCCGGCCATGTGCAAAACAGCGCGCTCGCCAGAAGCAAAGCAAAAGTTTTCATCGTTGTGTTGGAACTTCAAAGGAATAGAAGGAGAAAAGATGAAGTTTATTTCTTTTTTCTTCCCTGCTTGTCCTTCTTTTATTCCTCTTCTTTCAGTTCGCAGTGCAGTTCCAGCCGCGCGTCTCGTCCGCGAAATCGGCCTTGATGCGGCGCGCAATCGTAAAAATCGCGGCCCGTCGCCACGGGCAAATACAGCCCGACTGCTTCGCGTCCGTGCGTTGGGTCAAAGCCGTGCCACTCGCCATTAAGAGCCACTTCAACCCACGCGTGAAGCGCGCCCGGAGCCGGGCCAAAGCCCGCGACGTAGCGCGCGGCCAAACCCGACGCTCGGCAAAGAGCGAGCAAAACGTGCGCGAAATCGGCGCAAGTGCCACGCTGATGCGCCCAGATTTGCGCGGCGTTGTCGGGCCGTTCGCTCGTTTGCGACGTGTAACCCAGCGACTCGAACACCAATTGGTTGAAGGTTCGCGCCCGCTCACGCGACGCCAAAGCGCGATGCGCGCGCGCGATTTCCAAAAGCTGCGGCGCAAACGGCGCGGCGCGAGATGGCATCTTCAGCAACCCATTCAGCGATTCCAAAGGAACAACTTGTTCCAACTGTTGCGCTTCTATGTCGAGATGCAAAGCGAACTCACGTTCGATGCGGCGGTGAAACGTGCGCAAGCGCCGGTTGTTCCACGCATCGAACTCTTCGCTTTGCGAATCGGGCGGCGGGAAGATGGTGAGATGTTCGCTGTCAACCCGAATCGAAGGGCGCGCCAAAGGCAAAATGCGCAAGACGCGCCCGCAATTGAAAGCGGGCGCGTCGTAGACCACGCGCAGTTGCAGGCGGGCGCGCATTTAGGAAGCGGAACGCGTGTTTGGAGCGGACAACGTGTAGCCGATGCCACGCACCGTTTTTAACATCGGCGTTTCAAAGGGGCGGTCAATTTTGCGGCGCAAATAGGAAATGTAAACCTCCAGCACGTTGTCCTGCCCGCCGAAATCATAGTTCCACACGCCTTCCATGAGTTCGCGGCGGCTCATCACGCGGCCCGCGTTTTTCATCAGGGTTTCGAGGAGCGAATATTCGGTCGTGGAAAAACGAATGGTTTGCCCTTCGCGCGTGGCGCGGCGCGTGATCGGGTCGAGTTCGAGGTCGCCGACGCGCAGTTTGCTTCCGGCCCCGCCATAACCGGCGCGCCGAAGTAAGGCTCTTGAGCGCGCCAAAAGTTCGGGCACGACGAAGGGTTTGCCCAGGTAGTCGTCGGCTCCGGCGTCGAGGCCTTTGATTTTGTCTTCGACCGAATCGAGCGCCGTGAGAATCAAAATCGGCGTCAAAACGTTGTTTTCGCGCAGCGAGCGGCAAACGGAAAAGCCGTCGAGCGAAGGCAGCATCACGTCCAGCAAAATCAGGTCGAAGGCGTCGTCCTGAGCCGTTTTCAAAACCCCGTCGCCATCGGCGAGGGCAGTGACTTCCAAACCGCTTTCGCCCAACACCTGCGACAGCAGGAGGCGCATCTCGTCGTCATCTTCCACGATCAATGCTCGATTCATCTTGTTCAAGTTAGCCAAAAAAACAAAGTTTTGCCAGTGCCTCGCGCCAGATAATTCAAATTCGGTTCGGGCGCAAGCGGAATATCCCCGATTTTGCTGCGCTTTGTTGTGATTTTCCCTGCTAATCCCGGCCCGTCGAGGGGAGGAATGGGGAACGTGAGCACCTTCTTATTGGTCTACAAGAAGCCCGCGCCGCAAAGGTGTTTCCCCGACATTTAGGCGTAGCGTTACCATCATGACTTCTTCTGCCAAAGAAGCGCGCGTCGCCGAGTTGTTGCAAGACCTCGACGGCAAAAGCGAAACCACACAACGCCCCATTATTGACGAGATCGTCCGTATGGGCCAGATCGCCGTCAAACCCCTGTCCAAAGCCCTGTCGTCCGGCGCTTCGTTTCAAGTGCGCATGGCTTCGGCGACGGCCTTGGGCGAACTCAACGACGAAAAATCGGTCGAGCCGCTCGTCGCGGCGCTGGGCGATTCCAGTTTGAACGTGCAACGCGCCGCCGTGAACGCCCTGTCTTTAGTTGGCGAAGCGGCTGTTCCGCCCCTGCTTTTGTCGCTTGATGCGCCCGAAGAATCCGTGCGTCGTTGGAGCGCCGAAGTTTTGGGCCGCGTTGGCAAAACCGAGATCGCGCCGATGCTCATCGAGCGCCTGCCGGGCGAAACCCTCGACGTTCAAAAACACATGATCGTGGCTCTGGGCGAACTGCGCCACAAAGACGCGACGCCGGTTTTGATGCCGTTTTTGGAATCGGACAACATAGACCTCATCCGTCAAACAGCCGTGGCGCTGGGCCAAATCCAAGACAAGCGCGGCGTGGACGGCTTGATTAAAATCCTCGAATCGTCGTCGGTCGAAGTGCGCAAAGACGCGGCGGTGGCTCTGGTTGAAATCGGCAAAGAGTCGCCCAAAGAAGCCGTGGATGCGCTCACCGGAGCCTTAGTTCATCCCAACCACAACGTGCGTTTAGCCGCCGCCGAAGCTCTGGGCCAACTCAAATCGAAGCGCGCGAGCGATGCTCTTGTGTTGGCTTTGAAAGACGACAACGTGCGCGTCCGTCGCTACGCAGCGTTGGCGTTGGGCGAAATTGGCGATGCCAAAGTCGCCGAGTCTTTGCAGGTTTTGCTCGAAGACAAAGTGCAGGACGTGCGCTATTCGGCGGTCAAAGCCGTCGCGGGCATCGGCGGAAAAGCGGCGATTGCTCCGCTGACCACGGCGCTGGGCGATCCCGATTGGGTGGTTCGCCTGGCCGCCGCGCAAGGTTTGGGCAAGATGAAGTCGAAGACTTCGGTCGCGCCGCTTTGCGATGCTCTTAAAGACCCCGAATGGAGCGTTCGCTATCACGCGGCGCTGGCGTTGGGCGACATCGGCGAACTTGAAGCGGTGATGCCGCTCATCAAAACGCTGCGCGACCCGCGCGAGGGCGTGCGGCGCGGCGTGGTTGAATCGCTTGGTCGTCTGGGCGACAAGCGCGCGGTTCCGGCGCTCGAACGCCAGCGCAAAATCGAGGAAAGCGACGGCGCCAAGCTCGCCATTGCGATGATCGACATGGTTTTGCCGGGCCTCAAGCGGGGCCGCAAGTTCGAGCCGAAGCCCGAACAGCGTTTCCAGCCCGCGCCGATCATCAACTCGGCGACCATCAAGCCCAAAGCCGCTATTTTGGCCGCGCAGGAAGCGCACGCGCGCATGGCTGCCGAAGCCGCCGCCGCCGCGTCGCGCGAAGATGCCGACGATACGGTGGACGCCGCGATGGATCCAGTTCTGTTGGGTGACGGCGACCTCACGGTGGCCGTGATCGCGGGCGGCGATCTCGACACGGAACTGTCCACCGATATTTCGACGACCGAATCGGGCGAGTCAGGCGAAGGAATTTAAGAGTCGTTAGTGGTTAGTTTTTAGTGGTTAGAAGTTCCACCCTTGTTCTTCTAAAAACTAACCACTAAAAACTAACCACTATGAAAAAGAAACCCCCGAAACTGCTGGGCGATGAAACGGTGGCGCTCAACCGGCGGGCGCGCCACGATTTTGAAATCGCCGATTCGCTCGAAGCGGGCATGGTGCTCACTGGCAGCGAAGTCAAAAGCTTGCGCACGGGCGGCGCGCAGATCGCCGAGGCGTATGCTCTGATCGACACCGACCGCAAAACCGGGCAGGCCGAAGCGTGGATTCACGGGATGTTCATTCCGCCTTACAAACCGGCGACTTACAACAACGTGGACTCGCGGCGCAAACGCAAATTGTTGTTGCATCGCGCGCAGATCAACAAGCTCATCGGCCAGAGCGCGCAAAAGGGTTACACGCTGATTCCGCTCAAGTTGTATTTCACGCGCGGGCGCGCCAAAATCGAAATCGGTCTCGCCAAAGGCCGCGCCACGCACGACAAACGCCGCGCTATCGCCGACCGCGAAATGAAACGCGATCTCGCGCGGGAAGAGAAATGAAGAGGTTAGAGGTGATGGGTTAGAGGTTAGGGGAAGGTGCGTTTGTCATTACTCTCCAATGATTTGGAAGCAACGCGCTACAATTTCAATAAAGGCCACTACCCATAAAGGGTGGTCTGTTATTTTCTTTCACCTCTAACCCCTAACCTATCACCCCGCACCTCGTCTCACCTATGTTCACCCAGCGCGCGGTATTGCTTGGCTTTGTGGCCTTTTGTTTTTATTTGGTCGCTGTTGTCAACTCTTTGCCCAGCTTTTATTACGTGCTGGTGTGGCTGGCGGTGGCGCTGCTGGGCGCATCGTTTGGCATCGCGCTTTTGTCGCTCGCGGGCACGACGTGCGTGGTGCGTTCGCGGCGCGCGTTTGGGTTTGGCAACTGGCCTTCCGAAACGCGCGGTGACGAATGGAGCGCGCCTCGCTTGTCCGAACCCGGCACAAACGAAGCGCCGCCTTGTTGGGAAGTCGAACTCGGCAATAGCGGCTCGCTCAACAAAACCGGGTTGGTGCTCGATTTGAGATTGACCGACGCGCGCGCTCCCGAATCGGCGGGCAAACGCAAAAGTCAACTGAGGAGCGCGCGGTTTCTGATCGAAGCGCTGCCTTCGGGCGCGAACTACGACGCGCCGCTTCTGCTCGGATTTTTGCCGCGCGGACGTTACACGCTCGACAGCACGCGCCTGGTTGGCTCCGATGTGCTGGGTTTGTTTCGCATCGGGCGCCGTCTGCCTGCTCCTGAAACGCTTTTGGAAGTGGTCGTGGGGCCTCCGGTCGTGGCGCTCGCGTCACGGCGCGAGGTGATGCGCGGCGCGGGCGAACGCGAAGGCACGCGCGAACGCGCACGTCCCGGGGTGGGCGGCGACTTGCGCGGCGTGCGCCCGTATGTGGCGGGCGACGATTGGCGTCACGTTCACTGGGCGACGACGGCACGAACGGGAACTTTGGCCGTGCGCGAGTTCGAGCATACGGGAAGAAGCGCGGTTCTGGTGGTGTGGGACGGCGCGCAGGGCTGCGATTGGGGCGATTTGACGTCTTCCACCGTTGAAGATGGGCTGTCGCTGTGCGCTTCGATTTTGGTCGCGACCGACGCGATGCAAACGCCGCTGGCTTTGGCGCTGTTGGGCGAGCAAAGCGAGTGGAGGCAGGGCCAAAGCGAAAACGGCGTCTTGCCGCGCGCGATGATGGAAGTTCTGGCCAGTGCCCGGTCTCAGCGCACGGAATCTTTATCCTCGGCGCTTTTTCGCGTGGCGCAGGTTCAAAGCGGCGGGTTCGGCCACGTGTTTTTCGTGTCGGCCTCGCTACGCGCTGATTTGGTTGAGGCGGTCAGCGGCTGTCTCGCGCGCGGCGAAGGCGTTTCCGTTGCGCTTTTGGACGGCGCGGCGTGGCGAAGCGTGCGAGGAGAAACCCGGCGCTCGCTTGCGCGTGGCAAAGAGGGTGCGACGCAACAAGATGGTTTGCGAATGGTGCCTGTCTCGGTCGCTTCGTATGATGAACAAGAACGCGCGTTACGACAAACTGGAGCGCGCGTGGTGCGCGTGGTGCCCCAGCCAGACCAGTCGCGGCGTGCGACGTTGGAACTCGCGCTGATGGGCTTGATGGAGAATTAAACCTTCGTTTCGGAGTTGTAGTAGAAGTCGGGAATCTTTGCCAGAGCCATAGGTTGATGAGCCGGAACTACCAAGGCCGGATTGGGTGTGAAAGGAACGGAAACTACCTGTTGCTGTTATTTGCAAAGGTAGTGGCTCCAAGTCGGGACATGGCTTGCCATGTCCGCAGGGAGCAGGCACGCCTTGAACGTGAGTTCCAACCTGATGAGCGGGCGCGGACATGGCAAGCCATGTCCCTACTTGGAGCCATACCCCAATGGTGGTTATGGGAAATCATTGGTGTATCGGAGAGAGATATAGCTAATCCGGTTGCAGTTGCGCCTGCTTGAAGTGGTCGTCCCCGCCCAGTCAGAAGGGCAAGTGGCAAAAGCACGCTCAGACATTCCGAAAGCCCTCTCCAAGGGGAATCGCAACTGCAACCGGATTAGCTATAAATAGGAGTTACGCAGTTGAGCGTGAATTCAAGCAAAACGGCGCCAGGCGTGAAAGTAGAGCCGTTGCCCTGCTCGACGCCTCAGGCGCACAAAATCCAACTGCGTAACTCCTAATAAAGATAGTGGAAAGTCGAGATGTGTGGAACTACGGCTTATGTCAACTCGAACTGGACGCTTGAGCGGGGAACTGCTGCTACGCTACGGGTGCGCGGGGTTGGTGACGACCATCGCGGCGGCGGGCGCGCAACTGGTGGTGTCGCGCAACGATTTTATTCTGGGCATCATCGCCCTGTCGTTTGCGGGCACTCTCGTGTCACTTTTTCTGCGTTTGCATGGGATGCGCGTGGCGGGCGTTTCCATTTCTCGCCCGCTCTGGAACGCGCTGACCAGCCTCGCGTGGTTTGGCGCGGCGACGCTGTGGACGCTGTCTTCGCTGTCGGATCTGCTCGCCATCGTGATGAGCGGCGGCGCGACGCAGGGGTTTTGGCTGCGCTTTGGTGCGGGCGAGTCGCTGGGCCTGCTCATGCAGGTGTTCCTGCTGTTTTCGGCGTTTCGCTCATTCGCGCTGATTTCAGACAAAGACGCGACTCTGGCGACGGTGCCTTCGTTTTCGGTTTTGCTGCTGCTCATCCCGGTTCACAAGGGCATCGAAGTGGTGTTTTATTTTCTGCTGTGGACGCTGTGCGCGACGGTGCTTTTTGCGCTTGACCACCGCAGCGAACTGGCGCGCGCCGTCGATGGACGCGTGCCCGCCGTCGTGCCGGGACAGGACGTGCGTTTGGCGGCGCGCGGTTTGGTGACCGTGCTGGCCTGCGCTCTGGTGGCGGCGTTTGCGCTGTCCTACTTTTTGACCTCGCGCAACCCCGATGACCGCTCGGCGGCGGAAAATCAGATCACCGGCTTAGCGGGGCGTCTCGCCCAGTTCGCGTTGCAATCTTCGGGCGATTCCAACAGCGGCGCAGGGCCGCAACGCCAGATCGATTTTTCAAGCGGCCCATCGCTTCCCTCGCAAGCGCTGCTGTGGAAGGCGGGAGTATTGAATCAAGGAGGCGAAGTTTTAAGGCCGCAGTATTTTCGGCTGTTCACGCTCGCGCGCTACAACGGTTCGACGTGGACGCAGATCATGGACGACCAAAAACGCGTGCCTTTGGCGCCGCTCAACAGCACACAGTGGCCTTATGTCAGAGGGTTCCGTTCCTCTTATCGCAGCTACAGCTTTCAACCGAGGGTTCCCAGCCCGGGACAGGACGGCTCGGTGCCCCATCAGGGTTTCGACCTTCGCGCCGCCTGGCCCGAAACCGCGCACACCTTTGGTCGCTCGACGCGCGTCGTGGGCTGGGCTATTGAATCCAACACGACCAGCCTCGGCTTTGCGCCGCTCCTGCCGGGCGCGCGAAGCGTGGTTCTGCCCAACGGCGCCTTGCAAGAACTGCGCGTGCGTTCTGACGGCGCCGTTGAACTGGGATTCATTGCAGCCGGACAACGCCTTCGAGCCAGAGGCGACTTGCCTGCTCTGGCCGAATACGGCTTCGTGGGCGGCGTGGCGCCTGCCAAACTCGTCGCCGCGCGCGCCAATGCGCCCGAACTGTTGCCCGCCGAGCGCACAACGTTTTTGCAGCATCCGGCGCTGAGCAATCGCCTGCTCGAGTTCGCGGAGCACACCCTCGCCGGCGCCAAACCCGACGACAGCAACCTGCGCCGCGCCCAACGATTGGCGCTCGCCATTCAAGAAGGCGCGACCTACACGCTTCGCCCGCCCACGCCGCCGCAAGGCTCTGAGGCGACCGACTTCTTTTTGTTCGACGGCCAAAAGCGCGGCTACTGCACGCACTTCGCTTCGGCACTCACCGTCTTGTGCCGCTCGCAGGGTATTCCGGCGCGCGTGGTTTCAGGCTTTGCCGTCAAAGAATATGACGGGACGGGTCAGGCTCTTTTGCGCGATGCCAACGCTCACGCATGGACGGAAGTGTGGATCGACCACTGGGGCTGGGCGCTCGTTGACGCCACGCCCGCCGGAGATCGGGGCGACAACGCTCCCAATTGGCTTTCCCTCGCGGGCGATGGCGTGTTTTCCCTCCTGAGCGCAGTCGAGCACTGGGGCCGCGCGCGCGTCGTGCTCCTCAGCGGCGTGTTGGCCATCGCGCTGACCGGAATCTACGCGTTTCGCCGCCGCGCCCGATTGCGAGCATGGTGGGCGCGCCGACGAAACAAAATCGGCGAACCCGAATGGTCGCGCCGCGAAATCATCGCGGCCTACGAGCGCGCATCGAACGAACTGGCGCGCCGTTTTCGCCCGCGCGCCGCCTTTGAAACCCCCGACGAGTGGCTCGCCGCCGCCGCTCTGTTCGCCGCGCAGTCGCCGCGCTCTATCGAACTTCCACTGCGCCAACTGCGCGAACTGACGGGCCTTTACCTGCGCGCGCGCTACGCGCCGCTCCCGCCCGAAAGCTCGGCAGTCGTCGTCGCGCGCGAACTGGCGGGCCGCTTGAAATGGAAAAAAGCCGCGCCTTGAAGACGCGGCTTTTGGTGAGGCTAATGAGGTTTTACAGAGTGTCTGGGTGGAAGTGCTTCAAGCGGGGCTTGCGCCCTCTTCCAATCACATTGACTTGAGTTGATTGGAAGAGGGCGCAAGC
>JAABUM010006751.1_pt1 | contig 11024 bp, 10 predicted proteins | sample 5559161 | NCBI WGS metagenome assembly JAABUM01 (sample SAMN10711868, study PRJNA513369) | rock metagenome | isolation source: Antarctica rocks | place: Antarctica: Victoria Land, Siegfried Peak nord | reverse complement strand
ACCAAAGAGGCCATGGCCGCTGTCGAAGCCCAGGTCACGCGCTTGCCGCACCTGGCCAAGTACTTCATCGACATCCCCTCTTCCCCTCCCTGCCTCCGGGAGACGTAGCTTTTGCCGCGTCCCTTACCCGGCGGGCGCCGCGATGATCGTATCTACCCCCTCCCGCAGCGCCTGAGCCGCCTCCGCCGGTGTGACGCGCCCCAGCATTACTGCCTGTGTTGCGCTGGTCACGGGTGTTGGTAGAGTCTCCGCAAACAGCCGCGTGTGTGACAGCAGGTTAGGCTGGTACACAATGGCCGGCAGTTGCTGAGCGAAAGGGCGTAGGTAGGGCCACAGGGCCGTCTCATTCAGCCGCGCACGCGCCGCATTGCGCGCTGGTAGCTGCCCCGCCGCCGACCAGGTCAGCGCATGGGCGTCTAGCCAGGCGATGAAGCGCAGCGCCGCGTCAACCCGCCGCTCATCCAACGTATTGACCACGCCGAGCACATGCGAGTTGGCCCACATAGCGGGGCGGGAACCGATGCGCGGCATCGCGGCGGTGACGAAGCGTAACCCCGCCTGCTGGGCGCCCCGTACGTACCATGGGCCTTGCACATACATTGCCACCCGTCCGGAGATGAAGTCGGCGTCCACCGCGCCTTCCCGCGGCATGGCCACGCGCTGGCGCAGCACCGTGTCACCTAAAAAGGCAAACGCCCGCACGCCAGCGGCGCTGTTGGCCAGGCAGCGCGTCCCTGCCGCGTTGAGGAAGCGCCCGCCGAACTGATACAGCAGACTGTACCATTGCCGGAAGCACTCCACATCACCCGCCGGGGCCGCGTAGCCCCATTGGCCGCGCCGCCGGTCGGTCAGCCGCGCCGCCCAGGTCAGCACCTCCCGCGCGGTAGCCGGCGGGCGCCGCCAATCTAGCCCGGCCCGCTCCGCCGCGGCTATGTTGATATAGAGGCCCAGTGGATGGATATCCAGGGGGATAGAGTACAGCCCACCGGCCGCCTCACACAGGCGCCAGGCCGGTCCATAGTAGTCGGCGGCGCGAAGGCCGACCCGCGCCGTTTGCTTGCCGATCTCGCGCAGCATGCCCCGCGCGGCATATTCGGCCACCTCCGTGGCATGAATGCCCACGATGTCCGGCGGGGTCCCGCCGGCAAACTCCGCGCGCCACCGGTCAAAGATGAGATCCCAGTTGTACAGCGTCAGACGCACTTGCACGTCGGGCGACACAGCGTTGAAGGCGCGGACCAAGCCCTGCATGACCAGACCATCCGGCCCCGTCCAGCCGCCCCAGAATGCCAGGTAGGTCACCCCAGCCGACCGCCGCACGCCATCCGGCTGGCGCAGGCCCCCAGCCACCAGCGCGGCTGCGCCGCCGAACAAATGCCCCCGCGTCAGCCGCTCCACCCGCGCGCCTCCCCAACCACTGGTTGCCTACCGAGGCGGCGCTGATCGCGGTATTCCGCCGGTGATACGCCAACCACGGAGCGAAACATGGTGGCGAAGTGCTGCGGGCTACTGTACCCCACCTGCTCGGCCACGGTATAGATCTTCAGAGGTGACCCCACCAGCAACTGGCAAGCGTGGCGCATGCGGGTGCGGATCACATAGTCGCCCAGCGGCTCGCCTGTCGCTTCCTTGAACAGCTCACCCAGGTACTTGGGGTTGAGGTGAACCCGACGAGCCAGAGCCGCGATGCTCAAATCATCGGCTGGATGTCCCTCAATGTAGGCGCGTAACTCACTCAGGGCGCCGCGGGGGGCGCCACGTTGCGCGGCGGATTGGCAGAGCCGCGCCGCCTGCTCCACCAGGGCGACCAGGGCGGCATCCTGGGCCTGCGCGTCCTGGGCCTCCCTGGGCTCCAGTAGTCCCTCTAGGCGTCCACCACTCGCCTGCGCCCGACGCGCCACCAGCACCGCCATCTCGTCACGCAGCGCGCCCACCGCGCTCGGCGTATGGTGGCGGTGCAGGAACTCCAGGAGGGCGCGCGCCGCCCGCATGGCGTCAGCGGCGCGCCCCTCCTGAATGGTCCCCAGTACAGCGTCGCGGTGGGCGGCCGGCAGCGCTGGCCAGCCCTCAGCGGAGAGATCATGCAGTAGATGCCCCAGGCCAGGATCCACGTCAGCGCGCTGGACCGTCATATCCTGGGCCAGACGGCCGAGCAGGGCCAGCAGGTCATCGGGATCAACCGGCTTGAGCAGATACTCTACCGCTCCCAGGCTGATCGCCCGCCGCGCATAGGCGAACTCGTCGTACCCCGACAGAATGACACAGCGCGCGGGGCTGGCCGAGGCGCGCAAGCGCTCGATCAGGTCGAGGCCGCTCAGGCCAGGCATACGGATATCCGTCAGCACCACGTCGGGCGCCGTTCGCCCGACCATATCCAGGGCGTCCAGGCCATCGACGGCTGTGCCCACCACCGTGACCCATGGCGCCTCCCGCGTGATCAGCGCAGCCAAACCCCGGCGCACCAGATCCTCATCATCGGCGATAAGCAAGCGCAGCAGTGTCGTCATCTCTCTCCTCCGAGCCGTCGCGCCGTGCTCCCTGGGCTTCCTCGCTCAGATCCTGGGGTCGCAGTGAGCAGGGCAGGCGCACCTCCACCCACGTGCCCACGCCAAGGCCGCTGCGCAGGGCCAGCCCATACAAGGGGCCACAATAGAGCCGTAGCCGCTGTTGCACATTGGCCAGCCCGACCGAGCGATGCCCCCGCCGCGGAACATCACGCAAGGACACTTGCACCGCCGCCAGCGTGGGCGCATCCATACCCACGCCGTCGTCCGCTACCAGCAGGATCACATCGGCGCCCTCACGGCGGCCAGTCACCCGCACGGCGCCCACCCCCCGCCGTGGCTCCAGGCCGTGGTAGAGGGCGTTTTCAACCAGGGGCTGCAGGGTCAGCTTGGGCACATAGTAGTCTAGCAGGGCGCTCTCCACCTCCACAGTCATCGTCATGCGGTCGCCGTAGCGCATGCGCTGCACCACAAGATAGTGGCCGATGTACTCCAGTTCATCGCGCAGCGGGATAAGCACGCTACCCGATGCGATAGTCTGCCTCAGCAGGCGGCCCAGCGAGGTGACCATGCGTGAGATATCCCGGTCGCCGTGGGTCAGCGCCAGCATGTTGATCGACTCCAACGTATTGTACAGAAAGTGCGGATTGATCTGGTGTTGCAGCGCGCGCAACTCCGCTTCGCGCTCGTGGAGCTGCGCTCGCAACACGTCGTCAACCAGGCGGCGTAGTTCATCGAGCATTGTATTGAAGCCCTGCGCAAGCTGCCCCACCTCATCTTCGGAGCGCACCGCGATGCGCGTGTCCAGGTCGCGCGCTTCCACGCGGCCCATCGCGTTGCGTAGCGCCCGCAAGGGCTGGGTCAGGCGGGCCACAACAAACGTGGCGCACAGACCACCGGCTAGGATGCACAGTAGCGCCACGGCCACAATGAACGCCCCCAGGTGCTGTGTACCCGCCAGCAGTTGGTCGCGGGGGGTCACGCCCACCACCATCCAGCCGCTGGGCGCCGAGGTATCATAGGTGGCCAGCAGGTCCCGACCACCCACGCTCAGCCGCAATTGCCCTACCGGCGCACTACCCCGCCGGGTGACGATCTGCCCCGCCAGGCGCCGCGCATCAGCTGAGGGATCAACAGGATAGACCACCTGACCCGCTGGCGTGATCACGAGCAGTTGCCCATTGGCCCCCAGGCTGATCCGCTGCACGACAGCGGCCATGGCCGCCGCGTCAAGGTCCACGCGCACGGCGCCCAACGTCTCGCCGCGACGCGGGCCGGTCAACGCCCGCGCCAGGGCCACTACCCGTCCCGTGGTCACCGAGATCATCTCCTGATCCCGCGTCGGCAGAAACGCCGTCCTCGGGCTGACCGCCAAAGCCACGCGGTACCATGGGGCCGTCAATGTGGCCGGTCGGGCCACCAGATCACCCGACGCCGTCCAGCTAAACAGTGTGCCATTTTGGGTCACCACATAGATACCGGCCAGGTCCGTCCTGCCATGCCCAAGCGCGGAGAGCGCGCTCTTGATGGTTGCGGTGTCGTCAAAGCGGGGCGGGGCTGCCTGGGGCGTCCGATAGGCGCGCAGCACCCGCTGCAAGGCAGGCGCCTGAAAAGGCCAGAAGGTCAGCCGCTGCGCCTGCTCGGTGTAGGTATCAGGTTCTTGCGCACCTCATCGGTCAGTTGAAACGAGAAACTCTGCGCGTTTTGCTCGATCGTCGTGGTGGAGGTCTGGTACGCCGCCGCCGCCACGACTGCCAGGGGCACGCTGATCAACAGCAGATAGCTGAGGTGGATCTTCGTGCGCAGGCTCGCCCGGCGCCACCATCCCCGTGTACACGTCCACCACGCGGCAGGCTTCTCCTGGCGCGGGCCTAGCACAGCGCACCCCGCCCTATGGCCACGTGCCCCTCCTCGCTGCTACGTACCTGCTCTCCCACAGTGTAGCACCCGCCACATCAGGCAACGATCGCGCATGACTTCTTGCTCAATCAAGCGGCGCGCACGCGCCAACCAAGCGCTGATGACGGCTGGCCGGTTAGCCTAATAGCACGCGGCCAAGGCGCAACAGGCTCAGGGCGCGCCACAGGGTGCGCAGCCCAAAGTAGCCCAACAGTGTCCCGCTCAACCCATTGACCCAGCGAAAGAACCGCCGATCAACGAAGCGGCGGCCCCAGGCAACTACGGCGGCGACGGCAACGCACCACAGCACGGCCCCAGCCACGAAGCCGCCAAAGAAAGCGGGGATCGTGCCTGCCTGGGGGTGCCCCGTCGCCGTGGCGATCACCCCGCCGCCCACGCCCACCCAGAAGGGAACCGCCGTCGGGTTGGTCAGCGAGAAGAAGGCGCCCACGGCGAAGTCGCCGCCCGATCGCGCCTCTGCAGCGGCGGGCATCGCCCCTCTCCACGCGTCCTTCAGCGCTGAGGCGCTCAGGCGCAGCAGCAAGCAGGCCCCCGCGATACCTACGATGAGCTGGATAGAGCGGTGTTGGACCAGCACGGCCGTGCCGGTCAGGGCGATGGCTGCCCACAGCGTGTCGCCGATCAGCGACCCCAGTTCAACCAGTAGCGCGGGCCAGAAGCCACGGGCCAGCCCGCGACGGATAGCCTCCGTATTGACCGCGCCGGGCGTGGCGCAATAGGCCAGGCCGATGCCCAGCGCCGACAGGAAGAGCTGTCCCATGGTTTGGTATCCTTCTCAGGCCGATCATGGCCTTTGCACTCTCCCACATCGTTGTGAGCGCTACCTGTCTACTCGCCTAACTGTACCATTGCCCGCGGAGGCGCGCCACACCGGCGCCCCCTGCCCACGTGCTTAAAGATCGGGGGGATCGCCAGGTGGTTGGCGGCCCAGCGCGTGAGCCACGTGCTGGAAGATCGCGGTCAGCAGGCGCGCCTCCTCCGTGCGCGGCGCCCCCCGCAGCAGCAACGCGCGCAGGCGGCCCAGCGCCGCCGTGACCCGCCCGGGGTTATCGTTGGGGTGCATCGCCCAGAGCATACTCTCCAGCGCGCCGAACATGGCCTCTCGGTGGGCGCCCAGAGCCAGCGGTGGTCCCTCCTCCGCGCCATCGCGCAGCGCCTGAGCGAGCAGGGCTTTGCGCCCCGGTGGTCGCGCCACATCGTGCGGTCCATCGCCAGAGGGTCGCTGGCCATAGGCAGCCAACCACAATTCGTAGGCGTGAACCAGCGTGGCCTGAGCCAGGTTGAGCGACCAGTCCGCCGGCGCGGTGGGGATCACCGAGACGGCGTGACACAACGCGAGGTCCTCATTGCTCAGCCCATTGTCCTCGGGCCCAAACACAAGCGCCGCCGGCGCACCTCTGGCGGCCTCCAATAGCGCGCCCGCCGTCTGCCACGGCGCGAACTTAGCGTGGCGCACCTCACGCACCCGCGCCGATGTGGCCACGGCCAGCCCGCAGTCGCTCAACGCGTCGGCCAGGGAGGGGTGACGGGTCATCGCCTGGACCACGGCGGCACCGCGATGGGCGACCGCTAACGCCCGCCCGGCGTCAAAGGCTGCCGGCTCAACAAGCCGCAGGTGGCCCAGCCCGAAGTTACCCATCACGCGCACCACCCCGCCAACGTTGGTGGGGTCCCGCGGCGTCACCAGGACGATGATCACCCGCTCAAGGCGTTGCTGGCCTCTCTGCTCCCCTTCAGGCATACCGTCGCCACTCCTCCATACCAAATCACTCCGCGGACGTGCCTACGCCCCCTCGGTAGCTGACCTAAAGGCGCAGTCGCCGTCGTGGACGAGGCGGCCTCGCTCGTCGCGCAGGCAGAACAGCAGTTCGCCGTCAGCGCGTTCGCCCACGATACTCAGGCGTGGTGTGGCCCCCCAGCCGTGGCCCTGGCGGGCCTTCCAGACGTCATGCCACTGGCGGGCCTTCAAGCACAGCGTCGCGTCGTCCTCCACCATGCGTCCTCCACGTCAGCTGTCGGCGTAGCGGAGACCTGCTTCACATCGCTAACAACTCCGCTATACACGCCATGCGCCGGGCCAGCGTCTCTACCGTGCTTCTCGCCGCCGCCCCCAGTATAGCCGCTGGGTCGTCGGCTACCACTACAGCTCGGCCGTCAGGACGTGTTATGCTGGGTGGCGGAACGACGATGGTTGCTCCCTGCCTGTCTCCCGATAGCCACGGGAGTTGCCCGACCCCACTCCATATTTCCAGCGCCATGCCACGGCGCGCCGCTGGCCCGCGCCGCGGGGGAGTAGGCCGCACCGGCGATCAGGACGCATTGGGCAGGCTCACTGCATAGCGCGGCGGGAGATGCGACATGGACGATGGCGTGGACGAGAGCCTGCTCACCAAATCCCCCTTCTTCCAGTCGTTCCGCCCCAACGAGCGCAGTATGGTGGCCGCGTTACTGCGCATGCAGACGCTACGGCAGGATGAACTGCTGTTTGCCGAGGATGAGCCAGGCGACCGCATGTTCGTGGTGCTAGAGGGGGCGCTGCGGGTGACGCCGACCTCGGCCCCTGACGCGCAGATCTTGAGCGTCCTGGGTCCCGGCGAGGCTGTCGGCGAGATGGCCCTGTTGCTCGGTGAGCCCCGCTCGGCGGCCTGCCGCGCGGCTATGCCCAGCCGGGTGGGCGCGCTAGTGAAGGACGACTTCGACCAGTTGCTCAGTCAGCAGCCAGGCATGGCGTTGGCCCTGGGCCGCCTGATGGCTCAGCGGCTGCGGCGGGCCAACCAGATGGCCATACCGCCTCTGTTGACTACCCAGATGCTGGGCTTGGGCGACGCGGCGCGGGTGCGCATCGGGCGCGACCCGCTCAACGACGTGCTGCTGTCCTCACCGGCGATAGCGCCGTTTCAAGTTGAACTGCGCAGGAGTGACGACGGCAGCTACACCGCTCACAACCTGGATGAGGTGAACGGTGAGCCGCTGATCATCAATGGGCGGCAGTCCAGTGAGGGGCCGGTCGCCGACGGGGATACGGTCAAAATCGGCCCCTACCGGTTTATCCTGCGGCAGACGATGGGCGCCCGTGGCGAGGGGGTGGGCAGCGTGTGGCTTAGCGCGGAGGGGTTGACCGTCGAGCGCGGGGGAACCACCCTGCTCCACGACATCTCGCTGACCATCCGGCCGGGCGATTTCGTGGCGATCACGGGGGCCAGCGGCGCCGGCAAGTCCACCCTGCTCAACGCGCTCAATGGGTTCAGGCCAGCGACAAAGGGGCGGGTCACTCTCAACGGCGTGTCGCTGTACGAGAACCTGGATATATTTCGCCGCGCCGTGGGCTATGTGCCGCAGGACGATATCGTCCACTCTGAGCTAACCGTGGACCGCGCCCTGCACTACACAGCCAAGCTGCGCCTGCCCTCGGCCCCTCCGGCAGTGCTGCGGCGGCGTATTGAAAACACGCTCAAGATCCTGGGGCTGTTGGATCAACGCGACCAGCTGATTGGCAGCCTGTCCGGTGGGCAGCGCAAGCGCTCCAGCATCGGCGTCGAGCTGATCACCGAGCCAAGCCTGTTCTGCCTTGACGAGCCGACCAGCGGTCTGGACCCGGCCACTGAGGTGCGCATGATGGCCCTACTCAAACAGCTGGCCCAACGTGGTCAGACGGTGATCATGGTCACCCACGCCACCGAGACAATCGGCATGTGCGACCGGGTGATCTTCCTGGCCAAGGGAGGGCATCTGGCTTTTGCCGGCCCTCCCCTGGAGGCGCTGCTGCACTTCAAGGTGGATGAGTTTGACGCCATCTACAACCTGCTCGACCACGACCAGACGCCGGAGTATTGGAGCGCCTACTTTCGCTCGTCTCGGTATGCCAGGCAGGCCGAGAGCAGGCCCGCCGAGATCAACGCGGCCCCAACCCCGGTCACTGCCCCACGGGCACAGGCGCGACAGCGGGCCGGCCTCAGCCAGTTTGTGGTGCTGACCCAGCGCTACATGGACATTATGCGCCGCGATACCCGTACCCTGACCCTGGTGGCTCTGCAGACACCGCTGATCGCGCTGCTGATGTGGACGGTGTTCCCACCGGGCATCTTCTCACCTAACCCAGCGGTGGGTAGCGGGCGCTCAGCCCTGATGATCTTGTTCGTTCTCGTGGCGGCGGGCATCTTCTTCGGAGCCAGCAACGCCAGCAAGGAACTGGTCAAGGAACGGCCCATCTTCCGCCGCGAACGGTTGGTCAACCTCCGGCTGGCCCCTTATCTGCTCTCCAAGGTGGTTGTGCTAGGCGGCGTGGCGATCGTGCAAAGCATTGTGCTGATCGCCCTGTGCAGTCTGGGTGGTCTGCTCGTGGCGGGGATGGGGCCGGCAACTTATGCGGCCCTGGCTGGTCTCCTTGCCCTGACCTTTCTGGGCGGTATCAGCCTGGGCCTGTTCCTCTCGGCGGTGTCCAGCAACCCAGATTTCGCCACCAGCATGGTGCCGCTGATCCTGCTGCCTGAGCTTATTTTCTCCGGTGTGCTGGCGCCGATCAGCCGTATGACCGAGCTGGCCCAAGCCGTGGCTCAACTGGCCGTGGCCAAGTGGGCATTTGAGCTAATGGCCCACGCGACCGGTCTGGTGACCATTTTGCAAGCGCAGAACAACGGTGGGGCGCTGGTCCTGCTCGACCAATACAGGTCCGCCTTCGATGCGGCGGGCCTGTGGCCTCATGTAGCCGTGCTGATTGGCTTCACCCTGGCCTTCCTGATCGGCGCCCTGATCGCCCTGGAGAGCAGGGCGCGCAGCTAGTAGCCGCCCCTGTCTTGGCCCCCTACTCCACCGGTGATGAGTAGGCGGAGAGGGGAACCAGAAAGGATCGGGTGCGGCTGCGCTGGATCGCTAAGGGCTCAGCAAGGCGAGCGGTGCGGAAGGCGGCCACGCGCATGCCGCCACGGCTGGCTTGCTCCGGCATCCACGCGGTGCGGCAGATCGGGCAGATCAGCGAACCGCGCAAGCCCGGACCGTAGCGCAGCAGCAGCTTTGTGCAGCAGCGGTCCACGATGGGATCATGGCCATCAAGGGAGCTGAGGTACGCATAGACGCCCTGCGCGCCATCGGGACCACCCCGTTCGCGACGCTCGAAAGCCTTGCCGCTATCGGCTAGCGCATAGCGCCGCTCCTCCAGCTTACGCCAGCGCGTCGCGCACTCCGGGCAGGCAAAGGCGTCACCCGCCGCATAGAACCCACCGTACTCCAGGATATAGTCCTCGCAGCAGTCCGGCAGGACTACCCGCTCTCCATCGGCCATCTGCTGAGTCATGTAGCTCCCTACTCACACTGTCGGCCCGTCACGCCGTCAGTCTAACACAGCGCTTGACGGATCGGCCTCGCGGTTGGTATATTTGTCCATGCGGGTCACGTCACACTTTGGGCTGAGCCGCGATGATCCGCGATAGCTCAATGGTAGAGCAACCGGCTGTTAACCGGTAGGTTGTAGGTTCGAGTCCTGCTCGCGGAGCCACGAGAAAACGCCGGCGCCTGATAGGGCGCCGGCGTTTTCGTTAGGACGCCCAGCTGGCCAAGGCAAGCAGTGTTATGTGGCCGGAGGGGCGACGATCTGCTCTAGAAACGTTTCACGGTCGTAGATCACTTCGCTCGTCTCCAGCTTGGTCATCAGCAGTTCGCTAATCTGATAGGCCAGCTGACGGCGGCGTTCCGGGGGCAGACCGGCGCGGCGATCCAGAAAGCCGCGCGCCAGGCGCAGGTCGTCGGCGCTGAGGCGGTGCATGTTGGGCAGGGCGAACAGCGCGCGCGGATCGAGCGGGGCGGCCACCGCCCCCGCCGTGATGGCGGCCAAACCGAGTGGGCGCTCCTTGATCACGATGGTGCCGGCGACGATATCGCCGAGGCGGCGTGAGCGGGGGTCCACAATCATGGTGACCACGCCCACGGCGTAGAGCGCGGGCAGAAAGTCAACCAGGCGCAGCAGGTTGCGCACGACGGCATCTACCACGGTTATGGGGTAGCCAGCGGAGCGCACCACGCGCAGCCCAGCCCAGCGCTTACCCGGCGACTGACCATTCCAGGCCACCTCGAAGTAGATATAGTAGCCAAAGAGCAACAGGAAGGAGAGCAGGACGGCCGCCGCGGTGACCACTGAGCTCAGCACGGCGCCAGGCCCCTTAAAGCCAACCAAACCGCCCCCACCAGTCAGGTTACTTAACCAGGCGGCCACCACGAGCACCGCCGCGATGGTCGCGGCCAGAAGCAGCGAGTCGGCCAGCGCGGCCAGGAACCGTGAGCCGACGCCGGCCACCTCATAGGAGAAGGCCACGTGTTCCGGGGTTCGCACACGATACGTTTCGCTCATACTACGCATACTACCTCGAGCTGGCCGTGTTAGGCTAGTACGAGTATCACTATCCCTGTCGGCCTGGTACGTCCCGCACGTACAAAAGCAGCGACCCTGGCGGCACGGCGGGATCAGGCGTTCCGGCAATGGACCATGTAGTGCGCCATTTAACCGAGCTATGTGTTGCTCTGAGAGCCGCACTTGGCGCTAGTGTGAGGGTGCGACGGCATGCGTCAGCACGCGGCACGTGCTGAGGTGTGAAGCCCGTCAGTCAAGGG
>JAABUM010006749.1_pt1 | contig 11028 bp, 8 predicted proteins | sample 5559161 | NCBI WGS metagenome assembly JAABUM01 (sample SAMN10711868, study PRJNA513369) | rock metagenome | isolation source: Antarctica rocks | place: Antarctica: Victoria Land, Siegfried Peak nord | reverse complement strand
GCGCCGCCCGTCAGGAGGTCGGCTCGCCGCCATCGGGGCGTTCCACCTCGCCCGGGCATCGCCCGGGCACCCGGCCGACGGGCCGGTGCCCGGAGGATACCGAGCAAGTCAGACAGACTCCTAGCGTGCGATACTTGCGGCATAAACGATGAATACGCCGCGCCCACCTACGCCGGTTACCGTTTCCCGGCCGAGATCATTGCCCACGCCGTGTGGCTGTACTTCCGCTTCGCCCTCAGCTAGCGCGACGTGGAGGAGCTGCTGGCGGAGCGCGGTGTGGTCGTCACATACGAGACGATCCGGCGGTGGTGCCGGAAGTTCGGGCAGGCCTACGCCAATGCCCTGCGCCGCCGCCGGCCACGACCCGGCGACACGTGGCATCTTGATGAGGTGTTCATTGCCATCAACGGCGAGCAGCACTACCTGTGGCGGGCCGTCGACCAGGAGGGGACCGTGCTCGACATCCTGGTCCAGCGCCGGCGGGACACGGCCGCCGCCAAGAAGTTCTTCCGCCGACTGCGCAAGGACCTGCAATACGTGCCCCGTGTCCTGATCACCGATAAGCTCGCCAGCTACGGGGCGGCGAAGCGGGCGGTGCTGCCCAGCGTCGAGCATCGGCAGCACAAGCGATTCAATAACCGCGCCGAGAACGCGCATCAGCCGACCAGGGAGCGAGAGCGGCGGATGCGCCGGTTCAAGTCGCCGGGGCACGCGCAACGCTTCCTCGCGGCCTACGGGCCGATCGCCGACCTCTTCCGCTCGCACCGCCACCGCCTGACCGCCGCCGCTTATCGCGAAACCCGCCACAAGCGCTTCGCCACCTGGCGAGCGGTCACCGGTGCTCCCGCCTTAGCCTGAGCGCCGCTGCTCTGCTGCCTTCCGCCTGCCCTTCTAACCATCTGCTGGCGATACTCCTACTCAAGTTGACAGTACCCTATCTGGTCGTCAAGGACGGCATCTCCGAGCCGCCGGTGCCGGGAAAGCCGGTATGCCGCGACACCTACAAGCGGGAGTACAACCGGATCCTGCGCGAGGAAGGCGAGCCGTTCTTCCCCGACGCGATCTGGAAGGATGTCGTCATCGCGGTGGTGGTCGTCGGGGTCATCCTGGTGCTGGCGATCGTGGCGGGGCCGAGCACCCTCGAAAAGCCGCCCGACCCGACGCTGATCGAGGCGTACCCGAGCCCCGACTGGTATTTCCTCTCCTATTTCGCCGTGCTGGCGCTGATCCCGCCGGCGGTGGAGAGCTACGTCATCATCGGCGCGCCGCTGCTGGCCGGCTTCGTGATGCTGGTGCTGCCGTTCATCGCCAATCAGGGGGAGCGTGCTCCGAGTCGCCGTCCCTGGGCGATCGCGACGGTCGGCTTCGTGTTCACCGGGGTGGTGGTGCTCACCCTGGCCGGGGTGCGGGAGCCGTGGTCCCCCTTGTTGGGCGAGAAGAAGCCGCAGGCGGTCCCTGCCACTGTGCTGCAAGGGGCGAGCCCGGAGGCGCAACATGGCGCGCAGGTCTTCGTGGAGAAGGATTGCATCTCCTGTCACATGATCGCGGGGACGGGGGGCAATCGCGGCCCTGACCTCACGCACGTCAGCACACGCCTGACGCGCGACGAACTGACCTGGCGCATTCTGGGTGGGGGGAACAATATGCCCGCGTTCGGAGGGAACATCTCGCCGCAGGACTTGCAGGACGTGCTGACCTTCCTGCAAATACTGAAGTAGCCGTGATACGCCTGCCGGATGGCCGGTCCGCGCGCAACCTGCTGGTATTGCGCCGGGTCGGCGTGCCGCCGCCCCCTGGCTGGTGCCCGGGTTTGATGCTGCGGTGAGGACGCTCACCCACCACGCCCGCCAGGGCCGATGCTGCGCTGAAGGCACCGCCGCGCCCACACCGAGATCACGCCGCGCGCCGCCCTCCCCCCCGCTGCGAGCGGGGGGGAGGGCGGCGCGCGGATCACAGCCCGGCGTATCGCGCGGACAAGCTACCCCGCCGTGGGGGCGGTACCGGCTTTCGCGTCGAACGACTGGACCGGGCCGTGCCAGCGCGCGTTGTCGAGGGTCAACTCCCGCCAACGCCCGCCGGTGTAGCGCCCGATCACCCGCAGCCAGAACGCCCGGGCTCCGGCGTTTTCGGCCAGTTCCGCCACTTCCCAGTGCCCGGGGAATTGGTCGAAGAGCAGGCACGCGGCCTGCTCGCCCACGCCCTGCCGCTGGTATTTGCGCAGCACGAAGAACTCGTTCATCAGCCACGTCTCGCCCGTCCTGACGTAGGCGGGGTGCCGCGTGACGAGGGCGAACCCCGCCAGGTGTTCGTGCACCCGGATGAGGAAGACCCGGTACGGGTCGTGCCAGATCGCATCGAGGTTCATGGTAGGGTAGAGGCCGTCGTCGCCGATGTCAGACCCGAAGCGTCCGCTGATCTCGTACTCGTAAAGTTGTACGAGCCGCTCGACGGTAGGGCGGACGTCGGGGGAAACGTGCTGCACAGCGATACTCATCAACCCCTCGCATTCATCGGTTCTCGATGGAGAATACGATGCGACCGCCGTCGAGAAAAGGCTACCACCTCGCCGGGAACAGGCCCCCCTGGTAACGCATGAGCCCCCTCGCGACCGCGCGCTCAAGATGCGCCACCGGCGCGCCGGGGCAGCGTTCGTGTCATGCCGCCGGTTTTCGCTTGGATTTCGCCCTCAGTCGGGCGGTGACGGCGGGGAGTGACTGCCCGAGCGGGTCTACACACCCCTCTGAGTAAGCCTACGTACGCCCGCTCTGGCGAGCATCGACGAGTGTCCCGCCGCGCGACATGTCGTCGTGTCGCGCGATCGCGCGGCGGTAGGCTGCGACGTAGCGCCCCGCGATGCGGCGGGGATTGAAGCGTTCCGCGACCTGGCAGCGGCAGTCGGAGGGATCGAGCGAGCCGACGTCGCGGATCGAGTCGGCCAGCGCCGCCTCGCTATCGCACAGGAAGCCGGTCACGCCGTCCGTGATCACCTCCGGTGCCGCGCCGCGATCCAGCGCGACGACCGGGGTGCCGCAGGCCAGTGCCTCGGTCATCACGAGGCCGAAGGGCTCTTCCCACTGCGAGGGAAAGATGACGACCCGCGCGCGCCGGAGCCACTCGAACTTCTCGGGCGCGCCGACCTCGGGGAGCAGGGTGACGTCGGGGCCGAGGAGTGGCCGGACCGCCTCCTCGAAGTAGGCGCGCTCCCCCTGGTGGATGCGCAGCGCCATGACCAGCCGTATCCCGGCGGCGCGGGCCACGCGGATCGCCCCGTCGGGGTTCTTCTCCCAGTCGCAGCGCCCCAGGAAGAACGCGAAATCTTCCTTGTGCGCCGAGAAAGGGATCTGGGTGATGTCGAGCGGATTGTGGATGGTGCCGACCCAGTTGATCCTGGCGTCGGGGCCGTGGAGCGTCGCGCACCGTTGATCGAAGAGTTCGCGCTGGCGGTGGCTGATGGCGACGAAGGTGTCGCCCTGCCGGGAGAAGTCCACGTACTTGTTGACCGCCGTCGGGGTGGCCGGGCCGTGCACCGTGCGCACGATCGGGACCGGATAGTCGGGGATGGGGCGCTCGTCGGTGTGATCGTGGAGGACATCGGCGCGGAGGCGCAGGCGGGCCTCGCGGTACGATCTGGCCGACGTCTCCGTCATCATCCGCGCCTTGTCTTCGAGCGGATAGTCGAGCCCGAGGTGCCGCGGCACATTGGGGACGAGCCGCGCCGTCGTATGCGAATCCCCCGGCGCGATCAACGAAACGTCGTGCCCCAGCGCGGCGAGGCCATTGGACAGATCATTGATCACCAGCTCGATCCCGCCATACGCGGTCGGCGGGATCGCGAACCACGGCGGGGCGAGCTGCACGATGCGCAACCGTTCGTTCGAGCTCTCCATCAGCCTCCCCTGCCTCTCTATCCTCGTCTCCCCACCATCGCATCCCGCAGGTCAGTACTCGATCGTCACCCGAATATCGCCCCGCTTGTGCAGCACCGCCACCAGTGTCAGCTGCCCGGAGCGCTCGTAGCGCAGATCGACGCTGCCCTGACCGACCTGCACACCACGGACTTCGACCCACTCCAACCAGTCGGGCAGGCAAGGGCGGACGATACCGAGGCGGTGGGCGAAAGCGTCCGGGGCAAGGCCAAGGAGCGACTGGAGCATGTACGGGAGGCTGCCCGCCGCCCAGGCCTGGGGGCTGCACGCGACCGGGTAGTGGACCGGCGTGCCATACTCGTCCTTGCTGAACCCGGCGAACAGTTCGGGCAGGCGATAGTGCTCGAAGCGTGTCGCCGCCTGATAGATGCCGGTGAAAACCTTGCGTGCCTCCGTGTCGAAGCCGTAGCGGCGCAGCCCCTCGACGATGAGGGCGTTGTCGTGCGGCCAGACCGCCCCCACCTGATAATCGAAGGGGTTATAGGCGGTGGCATCGCGCGCGAGGGTGCGGATCCCCCAGCCACTGAAGAGCCGCTCGGGGTCCAGCAACGTGTCGCGTACGCAGGTGCCCTTGTCTGCGGCCACGATGCCGCCCCAGAGCGCCTGGCCCTGGTTCGAGGCATCAACCGCCGCCGGACGTCCGTCTTTCTGGAGCGCGAGGGCGTAGTTGTGGCGCTCGGCGAGCCAGAAGCGGTCGTTGAAACGCCGATAGAGATCGTCCGCTCGCCCCTCTAGCTGGTCGGCTCGGGCACTTTCGCCCGCGTGGCGGTAGGCCTTGCCCATCGCCCGCCACGCCCGGTAGACATAGCCTTGCACCTCGACCAGTGCCACGGGCGGCGTGACAATACTGCCATCGGCATTGACAATACTGTTGCCCGAGTCCTTCCAGCCCTGGTTGGCGAGGCCCTGCTGCGATTTGCTCGCATAGGCCAGGAATCCGTCACCATGCCGCTCCACGCTGCGATCGATCCACCGCAACGCCGCTTCGACATGTGGTTGCAGTTGACGAAAGAAGTCCAGATCGGCGGTCCAGAGGAGATACTCGCCGAGGAGGATCAGGAAGAGCGGCGTGGCGTCGATCGTGCCGTAGTAGGGGATCGACGGCACCTCGCGGAGGTTGGCCTTCTCGCCCACGCGCAACTCGTGCAGGATCTTGCCCGGCTCTTCATCCTGGAAGTCGTCGTCCTTCGTCCCCTGGTAGCGCGCCAGGGTGGCGAGGGTATCCCGGGCGATAGCGGGCTCGTAGGCCAGCATCTCCAGCGCCGTCACGAGGGAGTCGCGCCCGAAGAGCGCGACGTACCAGGGCACGCCGGCCGCATAGAACGCGTCGTCACCCTGGCGCATCGCCAGCATCGCCAGATCGAGGAAAGCACGGCGCAACACGCGGTTGCAGAGCGCGCTGTTCGTCTCGACGCGGACCTTGCCATTGAGCGATCCCTGGTCGGCATGCCGAGCCGCCTCACGCTTATCCACCGACGCCGGGGCGGGGTGCGTCTCCAACGCCCCGCCCGCCCGGTCGGGTGGATAGTCCGCCACGGTGAATTTCACGCTGTATACGCAGGAGGCACGGGGGGGCAGCCGGAGGCGATAGGTTGCGCGCCGCCCCTCGATCGCCGTCGGCGGCGGCGAGAAGTGGATGGTTGTCGTCCGGCGGTGCCCATCCGCCCCATCGTAGGTGAAGACGAGGGTATCCTCGGTCGCCTCGGGATCGCGCAGCGTGCCGCGCTTCCCGGGTTCGGCACCGCGCACGGTGAACATGCTATCGAAGTGCGCGTCGTACTCGAGGGTGAGGGGCAGATCGACCGCATCGTGCCCGAAATTCTGGAATGTGAGCCGTTCGTCCACCGTCTCCGTGAGGGTTTTCTCCCAACGCAGCCCGATTCTCTCCTTATGGACAATAGTGCCATGCCCGAGATCGAGTTTCGGATTGGTCAACTCGCAGACCCCCCGCTGCCCCACGTCGGATGAGGACAGGAGCAGCGTCAGCGAGGCATCGTTGAGGCGCAGGGTGGCCTGGTCGAGGTGGCGCATGTCGTGGAAGTAGAGCCCGAGTCCGCGCGCGCTATCCTGGCTTGACCCGGCCTGGGGGGGGATCTCGCCCGACTGATCGGTCAGGAGGAAAAGTGCCCCTTCCTTAAGCGTGAGCGTCGCCCCAATAGCGCTCGTGCGGCTCGATTGGCCGTGGTTGAGGAGGTGCTTCGCCCCCGCCCGTGTCTGTCGATCGTGGCCGTCGGTCGCCATATTCGTCCCCCTCTCACTCGCCATCACCACACCCGCGCGGCTCCACCCTAGCGTAGCGCACACGCGGGGCGTGGTGGTTAAAGGATGCCTATGACTCGGTTAATGACTGCTTAAAAACGTCGCTTTCCAAAGGTAACGGAGGTGGCTGCGACGCGGTATCCGGCGTGGACGCCCACATATTGCGCGCCAGCGACCCTGGGAGTGCGGTACGGTGCCCGATCCGTCCGGCGCGCACCGAGATAGCCTGTCCGCGAATCGCTCAGCCGGCGATGAGGAGATCGGCCAGGCTGGCGTGGAACGGCGAGAGGAGGTGCATCCCCGTGGGGAGCACCGCGACATCGTCGCAATGGCGCAGCCCTCCGAACCCGTCGATATACACGGCTGGCTCGATGTTGCAGACCATGCCACCCCGCAAGACATCCTCCGAGCAGGGATGGAGGCGCGGCTGGTTCCCGTGATAGATCGCGCCGTAGCCGACACCGTGGCCGAGTTGGTGCTTGAACGCCGCCCCGAAGCCGACGGCGGTCAGATGATCGCGCGCGGCCGCGTCGACCGCTGCGGCGCGGACGCCGTCACCGACCATGTGGAAGGCGCGTACCCGCGCCTCGAACACCGCCTCGTACATGGCGAGTTGGCGGCCACTCGGCTCGCCGAGGAAGTAGGTCCGTGTCAGATCGGTCCAGAAGCCGTCGACGTAGGAGTTGACATGCACCAGGACGAAGTCGCCGGACTGCAACGCGCGGTCGCTCGTCAGGGCATAGGCGCGGTAGGCCTCGGCAGAGCGCAGACCGGACATGCAGAAGGCCCGCCCGCCCGCCCGCTGGACTACGGGCTCCCGCAAGCCCGCGATCTCGAGCCGGGTCTGGGCCGCCGCCGCGACCTGGGCCTCGGTTGCTCCGGGGCGGATGGCCCTGCGCGCCGCGCGGAAGGCCTGTGCCGCGACCGCGCACGCGCGGGCCGCCGCCGTCAGCTCGCGCGCGGTGAGGGTCGCCCGTTGCCCCTCGAGCAACGGTGTCGCGTCCCAGAAGTCGGCATCGGGGAGGGCCGTCTTGTAGAGATCGAGGGTCGTCCCGTTGCCCGTGGCGAGCGCGACATACGGCACCGGGGTGAAGCCGAATTGGCCCTCGTAGCCGACGGCCGCTCGCGCCAGGCCGAGCCGTCGCCCCGCCTCGGCCAGCAACGACCGCACCGCCTCATTGCCATTGCCGAGGTGGTCGAGCGTGCTCGGGCTGAACAGCGCGATCCGCGCGTCGTCCACCCACCCGTGCCGCGCGAGCATGTGCTCGTCCTCCGGGACGATCAGCGCGATCTCGCCGTCGCGGGTGAGCAGCGCGATCGCGGTCCCCAGCATCGGCCAGTAGCCGGTCAGGAGCAGCACGTTGTGCGGCAAGCGGCAACAGAGGGCATCGAGGTTGGCCGCGTCGAGTGCGGCGGTCAGCCGTTCGATCCGTTCTTTATCACGTTCCATGTATGTCCTCCCGCGTCAGGGCAGGGGCTTTGCACGACTATGCCCGATAACTTACGCGGGCATAGCCGCCGGCACCTGCTCCCCGGTTCGGTCGCGGGCGTGGCACGGACCACCAAGGACCTGGCCCGACAAGCGCGGCGCGATCGGTGTCGGCTCACGTCAGGTGATCCGCGGTACCCCTCGACCTGCGGTCCCGGCAGGCGAGAGATCATGCCGTACCGGGAGCGCCTTCAGGGCCCCTCGTTTCCCCGCCAGGACCGCCGCACCCTCCGCGATCAGGTAATCGGCGGTGCGCGCGGCGAGCGCCTGGATCGTCAGCCCGGGGTTGGCCGAGCCCTGCGTCGGCAGGATGCTACCGTCGCAGATGAAGAGGTTGGGGATATCGTGCGTGCGACCGAAACCGTCCACGACCGACTCGCGCGGGTCGCTCCCCATCCGCGCCGCGCCGACGAGATGCGCGTAGCGCGCCTCCTGGACGACCTCCTCCGCCCCGGCGGCGCGCATGATCTCCTCGACCTTCTCCCTGCCGAACGCGATCAGCTTCTTGTCGTTGTCGTGCAGGTTGAACGTGACCTTCGCCACCCGCAGCCCGTGGCGGTCGGTCTCATCCGCGAGTTCGACCCGGTTTTCTTCCCAGGGAAGAATCTCGCCGAGCAGGCCGAGCGCCGCCCAGTGGTTGTAATCCATCATCACCCGGCGCATCCCCCAGCCCCAGGCTCCCTTCGCCACCGCCATCTGCTTGGCGAAGGCCAGCGGCAGCGGCCCGACCGTCTGGACGGCGAAGCCGCGCGCGAAATCGCGCCGGGGATCGGTCTCGTAGAATTCTTCGGTGAGGGCGTGGGCGGGCGGGGCCTTGTACATCCGCACGGGATCGGGGAAGCGGCCAAGGATGAGGTTGCCCGCCTGGGCCATCAGGTATTTCCCGACCGTACCGCTCGAATTGGCTAACCCCTGCTCGAAGCCGGGGCAGGCCGAGTTGAGCAACAGCCGGGGCGTCTCGATGGCGTAGCCCGCGACGATCACCACCTTCGCCCGCTGCTCGACCTCGCGCCCCTGGGGGTCGAAATAGGTGACGCCGGTGACGAGCCCCTGCCGCCCATAGTTGATCCGCCCGACCATGCAGTTATCGCGAATCTCCGCCCCGTGGCGCACGCCGTCGGGGACATGGGTGATCAGCGTGCTCGCTTTCGCCCCGACCTTGCAGCCCTGGATACAGAAGCCCCGGTAGATGCAATGCGGACGGTCGGCGTGCGAGCCGGAGGTGATAGCGACCGGGCCACCGGCGCTGACGCGGATCCCGAGCGCGGTACAGCCCTTGATCAGCACATCGCCGACCCCGCCCAGCGGGTGCGGGCCGTAGGGATACCCATGCGGGTCGCCCCAGGGGAAGTAGGCCGGACCGGCGACGGGCATCTCCCGCTCCAGGAGTTCGTAATACGGCTTAAGATCCGCATACGCGATCGGCCAGTCGACACCGACACCATCGGCGCTATGGACGCGGAAGTCCGAGGGGTGGAAGCGCGGGGTGAAGGCGGCCCAGTGGACGGAGCCGCCGCCGACCCCCCGCCCGCTGTTGTTCGCGCCCAGGGCGAGCGGGTTGTCGCCACCGGTGATGCGGAGTTCGTTCCAGTAGAGCTGATGCGAGCCGGCCTCATCGCTGACCCAGTCGCGCTCCGTGTCCCAGAAGGGGCCGGCCTCGATGCCGACGACGCGGTACCCGGCGCGCGCGAGGCGCTGGAGCAGCACCCCGCCGCCCGAGCCGACGCCGACGATGCAGAAGTCGACCTCCTCGTCGGGGCGGTAGCGACGCATCGGGGACGCGACTTGCTGCAACGGCCCGAGCATGTGCGCGTCGGTGTGGGGTGCCGCGAAGGCACCGAGTACGGGGCTTTTCATTCCTGCTCCTGCGGCTGATCTCGCGGAGCCGTCCGCCGCTGCGGCCCAATCACGGCTCAATGGCTACCGCCCTGGCTCGTTCCCTGCGCGCGGCCCGGGTGTGTTCCTCCCAATGGTCGGTACTCGCCGGAGACCGACTCGGGCGGCGGTGCCCAGGCATAGCGCCGCTCCTCCCCTTCCCAGGGTTCCGGCCTGCCATCGAGGCGCATGTATCCGCGCGGATAGGCCGGTCCCCCGAAGCCGATCTCGTCCCAGGCGTAGGGATGGGCGTAGTAGACGTTCACCACGTCGCCCACCAGCAGCAGCCAGTAGCGGTCGACCGGGAGCCGCTGCCAGATCTCGTCCCCGGCGGGCGGCTCACCCCGGTGGAGCGTCTGGAGGACCAGATCCTGCGCGAGCGGCCCCAGGTCCACGAAGGGCTGCCCGTGCAGATGCCGGGCGATAGCATCGATCCCGCGCAGACCGAGTCGGTGCGCCTCGCCATCGGGCGGCATGTCGTCGTAGCGGTATCCGTCGATGCGCCCGGCGTGTAACCGCTCGTCGATGGCGTTCACGATCGGGATCGTGTGCGCGTCGTGGCGGTCGTCCTGGGGCAGGATGCGGTCGCAGACGGCGGTCAGCAGGGGGAGTTCATCGGGCGTGAAAAACCGGATCGGTGGCACCTGTTCCACCCGCGCGAGGACCACCGCCCGGGTCGCCGCGTCCCAGAAATTCTGTTGGCTCAGGGTGTGGAAGCCGGGGTAATAGCCCGGTTGGGCGCGCGGGGCCAGCGGTCGCCCGGTGTCCAGGTCAACCGGCAGGCGGTCCGCCAGTTCGGGAGGGAGCTGCGCCGGCGTCGACCCGGCGGCGTCATGCGCACCCTGGCGTCCGCGCGCCAGCGCTTTCGCGCGATCGAATATCACTGTTTCCTCCGTAACAGGCTCGCCAGCAGGCCCAGGAACCCGGTGGCGACGAACAGGAGCGGCGCGAAGATCGGCGGGCCGTAGATCAGGTTGAACAGCGGCAGCGTGAGGCCGCCGGGCCGTCGCAGCAGCCCCCGCGCGTGGTAGAAGAAACCGATCCCGCCGACGACGACCGCCAGGAACGAGCTGAGCGGGAGGAGCGTCCGGGCGATGGTACGGCTCCAGATCGTACCGATGCCCGCGACCATGATGAAGGGGGTCAGCACGATCGGGAGCCACTGGGATGGATAGGCGAAGCCGTTGCGATAGTGCGAGTAGAGCGCCTCGATCCCGTTGAAGAGCGCCGAGAAGGCCGTGGCCACCGCCAGTCCGCGCTGGAAGCGCCCTTCGCGGATGTCCTGCGTCAGGATCAGACCCTCGCTGGAGAGTCCCCGTGGCAGGAGGTTCAGCCAGGCCGACCGCGAGCGACGCACGCCCAGCGGCAAGTGCTCGCTCGGATCGTCCTCGCGGCGGAGGAAGGCGGCGATCAGGCCGAGGAAGCCGCTGATGCCGAAGAGGAGCGGGGCGAACAGCGGTGGTCCCATGATGATGTTGA
>JAABUM010006748.1_pt1 | contig 11029 bp, 10 predicted proteins | sample 5559161 | NCBI WGS metagenome assembly JAABUM01 (sample SAMN10711868, study PRJNA513369) | rock metagenome | isolation source: Antarctica rocks | place: Antarctica: Victoria Land, Siegfried Peak nord | reverse complement strand
TTAACGGCACCCCACTTGGCCCCGCCACCCCGGGCCAGATCAGGCTCGGCGGATTCCAGTGAACGTCGCAACGCTCGACGGTAGGCGGAGGTTGCGATGGGACGGTTTCGGGACACGTCTGCTCTGGTCTACGTATCCCGCACCGAAGTGCGACGTCGAACCGAGGTTCCTCAATCGGTGAACGGGCCGGTTCCAGCCGCCGGTGATGGAAAGGCGTGGCCCAGCCGTACGTCGTGATCCTTGCCCGGATCGTCGTCGCGTTTGGCGCTGCCGGAGGCGCTGCTGCCAACGTCTACGCCGTCTGACCTGAGTCTCGAGGGGATACATGAAGGCCAGTACCCACAGCCCCGCCGCGATTTTCGGGCTGCCGGTGCGTTACGTCGTCCCGTTGTTCCAACGGCCGTACGTATGGACCATGACCGACCAGTGGGAGCCGCTGTGGGAGGACGTCCGGGCACTGACCGAGCGGCTGATCGCGACCCCGGCCAACGCCTATGGCCCGAGCCTTGTGGTGCCCCACTTCCGACCGTGGCCGACCGGGTAGTCCAGGCCAGCCTGAAACTGGTGTTGGAGCCGATCTTTGAGGCGGACTTCCACCCGTGTTCCTACGGGTTCCGTCCCAATCGCCGGGCCCACGACGCGCTTGCCGAGGTGCGGTACCTCGCATCGCGCCCACGCAGTTATGAGTGGGTGCTGGTGTGCCGCTGCTTGCCGTTCGGCTGTCCATCACATGGGGATGCGTTCAACCGCTCTGTATAGACGGGGAAGCTTTGCCAGCGTCCGGTTCCAGTATTCTGCGCCAGTGAACGCAAGCAAAGGTCGTCGCAGGGAGCAGCTGCGCCATGACGTGGCGGGCGTGGTCCGCGAGCAGATCCTGAGCCGCCGCGTACGCCCGGGGGAGATCCTGCGACTGGGTCCCATCGCGCAAGAGATGGACGTCAGCATCACTCCTGTCCGAGAAGCGCTCCTGCTCCTTGCGCAAGACGGTTGGGTCGTGCAAGAGCCGAACCGTGGCTTTCGGGTTCAGACGATGCGACGGGAAGACGTCGAGAACATCTACGTGATGTGGGGTTTTGCCGAGGGCGAGTTGTCGGCCCAGGCAGTCAAGCGTGCGACATCGGAGGACCTTGATGAGCTGCGTTCCATCAACGGGCGGGTGACCACCGTGGCAGACGACTCGCCGGATGCGCTGGCTCTGAACAACCAGCTGCACAGCACCATCCACCGGATCGCCGACGCCCCGAAGCTCAGCTGGTTCGCCGACGCGGCGCGCCGTCTCGTGCCGCTGGAGTTCTGGTTCTCGTTTGACCGGGTTCCAGGTTGGCGAGCCTTGAACCGTACGGCGCACACGCCCATCGTTGACTGCATCGTCGCCGGTGACGCCGACGGAGCCCGCGAGGCCACCAGGCAGCACTTCATCGATACGGGGAACCTGCTGCTGCTGTGGTTGGACTCGATCTCGTTCTGGGACCTCAGCAGCGAGGAGATCCCGCCGACCAGTCCGCTGCCGGCGGCTCGCTGACGGATCCTGCCGCACGAAGACGCTGGACCGACTACGCCCGAGCGTCGCCTCTGGTGCGTGGCATCAGGCAGCCACGGCAGGCTCTCTCCGAGACGAGGGTGGACCGCGGCTACAGAGATATATGATGCGTTACGCTACTGCCGAGGATTGCCAGCAGGGAGGAGTGAGTGAGCATGACGCTGACCGCCACCGATGCGCCCGTCACGAGTGGCCGCCGGAAGCTCGGCATTATCGACGTGGACTTCCACCCGATGCCGTTCCCGACCGACCCCCAGGTCGCCGTGCACCTGCCGGAGCGCTGGCGTGACTACCTCGCCCGATACGGCACCGGCAGCCGTGGTGGAGGGACGACGCCGTCCTCGCGCGAGTTCACCCACCGCCTCGACGCCGTCGATGAGAACGGCCGCGTCGGCGTCGACCCTGCCCGGGCGATCGCCCAGGTGATCGACCCCTTCGACATGACCGCAGTCGTGCTCACCTGTCCGCAGGCGTACAACGTGACCAACAACGGCGTGAACATGCCCGACGATCTGGTGACCGCCTGGTTCCGCGCCTACAACAACGCGATGGCCTATACCTGGCTGGCGGCGGACCCGCGGTTCCGCGCCTCGGTGGTGCTGTCGGCGGACATGCCGGACGCCGCGACGGAGATCCAGCGCTGCAAGGAGGGTGAGTACGGCGACCGCTTCGTGCAGGTACTCGTGTCGCCGGCGGCGGAGGAGCCGCTGGGTCGCAAGCGCTACTGGCAGATCTTCGAGGCCTGCCAGCACTATGACATCCCGCTGGCTTTCCACGTCGCCGGGCAGGGCCGCCAGCAGACCGGCGCTGGCATGACGAACTACTACTCCGAGATGCACGCCGGCTTCGGAGCGCTGCCCATGGCGATGCTGCCCAGCCTTGTCTTCAACGGTGTGTTCGACCGGTTCCCGCGCCTGAAGCTCGCGCTGCTCGAGCTCGGCTGGGACTGGGTGGTTCCGTACTCCTGGCGGCTGGACGCGACCTGGAGCAAGCTGCGCGACGAGGTCTCGCACATCGAGCGACGGCCCTCGGACTACCTGCGTGAGCACTGCTGGTTCAGCACCCAGCCGCTGGAGGAGCCTGAGCGCCTGGAGGACACCGGCACGGTGTTCCAGATGTTCGAGGACGCAGGCTTCGGCGACCGGCTGATGTTTTCCTCCGACTACCCGCACTGGGACTTCGACTCACCGTACGAGTCAGTGCCCGAGACATTCCCCGAGGAACGGCGCAGGCGCATCCTCGGCGAGAACGCCAGCACGCTGTACGGAATCCCGCTGCGCCCCGACAGCGGTATCCCGGCGAGCGCCGGTGCCGCGTGAGCGCCGTCGAACGGCTCGCCCAGCGCATCCAGGAGCAGCGGCTCACCCGGGTCCTGAACTACTCCGACGCTCGCCAGCGCGCGCGGCGCATCCTCCCGAAGGGCCTGTTCGAGTACATCGACGGCGGTTCGGACGATGAGATCACGTTGGCCCGCAACCGGGCGGCCTTCTCCGACGTCACGCTCAAGCCCAGGATGGCCGTCCGGAACCCCGATCCCGACCTGCGTGTGAAGTTGTTCGACACCGAGCTGTCGATGCCGATCCTCACCGCGCCTTGCGGCGGAATGCGGCTGGTGAACCCGATCGGTGACCTCGGTGTCGCGCGCGCCGCCAGCGGCGCCGGTGTGGTGCATGTTGCGACGTCGGCGTCGGGCTACACACTGGAGGAGATCGCGCAGGACGAGGGGCCCAAGTGGTTCCAGCTCTACCGCTTCTACAACCAGTCGGCGATGGAGAACCTGGTGCACCGGGCACAGCAGGCGGGATATCGGGCGATCGTGATCACGGTCGACACCACGGTCGGCGGCAACCGCGAGGCGGACTTCCGCAACGGCTTCTCCTACAAGATGCGCGTGGACGCCAAGAACGCGGTGAAGATGGCACCCCAGATGGCGCTGCACCCGCACTGGATCTACCGGTACGCCCGCGACGGCATGCCCTTCGTCCTGCCCAACACCGCGCAGCTGACGCGCGACGGCAAGGCGCTGTCGCTGGCGGAGATGGCCGACCCGGTCGAGTCGCACTCCCCGTCGTGGGAGGACATCGCCAGGGTACGCGCCCACTGGAGCGGCCCGATGCTCATCAAGGGTCTGGTCACCGTCGACGACGCCCGGCGTGCGGTCGGCGTCGGCGCGGACGGCATTATCGTCTCCAACCACGGCGGCCGACAGCTGGACGGGGTCCCGGCGACCATGGACGTGCTCGCCGACATCGTCGATGACGTCGGCTCCGATCTTGATGTGCTGTTGGACAGCGGCATCCGTCGCGGCAGCGACGTCTTCAAAGCACTGGCGGTGGGGGCGCGCGCAGTGCTCGTCGGGCGTGCCGCGGTCTGGGGGCTCGCGATCGGCGGGCAGGCCGGGGTCGAGCGGATGCTGGGCATTCTGCGAGCCGACCTGATCCGGACGATGCGCCTGGCCGGCTGCACGGCTCTGCATGACCTCGACCGTACGTGGGTCGAGCTGCCCGCACGCCCACCACCGCCGCGCCCGGTGTAGCCCCGCCTGACCTGACAGCTCCCCTGCCGTGACGCTGGACGCGACCGCGCGCGCCCTCGTCCTTAGCGACGACTATCCGGAGAGGTTGCCTTATGAAACAGCCGTCACGACCCGGGCCGACGATCACCAAGTACGTGGTCGCGCGCACTGGCGACGTGCCCGACGGCAGCCGCCTTGTCGTGGACGTCGGCGGACGCGAGATCGGCGTGTTCAAGGTCAAGGGCGAGTACTTCGCGCTGCTCAACCGGTGCCCGCACCTCGGCGGACCCCTATGCAAGGGACAGCTGCTCAACACCGTCACATCCTCCGGACCCGGAGACATGGGGCTGGACCAGGATGACGACCTCATCACCTGCCCCTGGCACGGTTGGGAGTTCGACCTTCGAACGGGCCAGTCGTACTGGGACCCGAAAGGGTTCAAGGCGCGCCGCTTCCCGGTCGGTGTCGAGGCGGGTTCGGTGCTCGCCATGCAGCTCGAGAACGCCGGAGGGCAGCGCTTTCCGGGGCCCTACCAGGCAGAAACGATTCCGGTGACGGTCGAGGACGACTACGTCGTGGTGCAGATGCGTGCGCCGCGCCCGGCGTCACAGCCGTCAGCGGACCCGTCGGGAACAGAGAGGGACGGATCGTGAGCACCGCACTGCTGGACGGCGTCGACCGGGACACGGTCTGGACCGGTCCGGTCATCGATTGCGACGTGCACGCCAACGTGCCGTCGCTGGAGACGCTCTTCGAGTTCCAGGACCCCATCTGGATTCAGGCCGCCCAGGAGCGCGGCTGGCACGGTCCACCCGGCGCGAGCCTTAGCTACCCGCCAGGTGCCAGCACCACGGCGCGCGAGCAGTGGCGCCCCGACGGCAGGATGCCGGCCTCGGACGTCGGCCTGCTGCAGCAGCACATCTTGGACCCGTGGCGTGTGGACGCTGCGATCGTGAACTGCTACTACGGCGTCGACTCGTTGCGCCACCCCGACTGGGCTGCGGCACTGGCGCGGTCGGTCAACGATTGGCTCATCCAGGAGTGGCTGGACAAGGATTCGCGGTTGCGGGCCTCGCTGGTGATCCCCGCCCGCGACCCCGTCGCGGCCGCGGCCGAGATCGACCGGGTCGGGGATCATCCCGGGTTCGTACAGGTGCTCATGCCCGTACGGTCCGAGCGGCTGTACGGACAGCGCATCTTCTGGCCGGTCTACGAGGCGATCACCCGGCACGACCTGGTGATGGGCATACACTGGGGCGGTACGAGCGAGGACGCACCATCGCCGGCGGGCTACGCCTCCTGGTACGCCGAGGAGTACGCGGTCGAGACCCAGCTGTTCGGCCAGCAGTTGACCAGCCTGGTCTGGGAAGGCACCTTCCGGAAGTTCCCGACCCTGCGGGTGTCGATGCTGGAGAGCGGGTTCGCCTGGCTGCCCATGTGGGCCTGGACGATGAACAAGAAATGGAAGGGGCTGCACCGGGAGATCCCCTGGGTCGACCGGCTGCCGTTCGGCATCATCCGCGACCACTTCCGTTTCTCCACCGCACCCGCCGACCTCGGCCCGACCGCGCTGAGCCGGCAGATCATCGACTGGCTCGGCTCGGAGGATCTGCTCATGTTCGCCACTGACTACCCGCACCTGCACACCGATGACATCGGAGAGCTGCTCGCGGTCCTCCCCGAGTCGATGCGGTCGCCGGTCATGTCGGAAAGCGCACGCTCGTGGTACCGGCTGTGAGTCCGCACAGGCCGATTGCCCAGCTAGTACTACAGGGCTTGATCAACTCTCCGTGTGGAGAACCTGCTGGTCACCGAGCTGCTGAACAACCGGCCCCACGGCATCGACGCAGGTCGTAGCCGGATCTGTCCCTGTAGTACAAGCGAAGGGAACCAGCGTATGACCAGCGCACTGCGGCGCCGGCTCGCCGCCGGGGAAGTCGCAGTCGGAGTGTCGTTTACCTCAGGCAACGTGCACGCCGCGGAGATGGCAGCACACGCCGACCTCGACTACGTCTACTTCGACCAGCAGCACGGCCTGATCTCGCTCGACACGCTGATTGCGTCGCTGCGTGCGATGCAGGGCACGCTCGTCACCCCGCTCGTCCGTGTGCTGCGCAACGATGCCGGACTAATCGGGCAGGCGCTCGACGCCGGCGCCGAGGGTGTGATCGTACCCATGGTCAACAGCGTCGAAGACGCGAGCGCGGCCGCTCGTGCCTCCCGCTACCAGCCCGACGGCATCCGCAGTTGGGGGCCGACGCGCGCGACATTCGGCCTAGGAACCGATCCCGGACCTGTCAACGATGCGGTCCTCTGCTTCGTCATGGTCGAGACACGGACGGGTGTCGAGCACGTCGACGAGATCGTCGGCACGCCGGGTATCGACGGCGTGTACGTCGGCCCAGCCGACCTCGCCGTCAGCATGGGTTTGCCGCCCCAGGTGGCGTTGCAGGATGGCGAACACACGGACGCCGTCGATGCGATCATCGCAGCCTGCACGATGGCCGGCAAGGCGTGTGCCATCAGCGGGAACCCGTCCGTCATGGGGAAGCGCGGGTTCCGGATGGTGACCGCCGGCAGCGACACCGGCTTCATGCGGGCCGGTCTGGACCGCGCGGTCGCGCTCCGCCGCGAGCTCACGTCCTGAGCCGGTCGCCAACCACCTACACCCAGCCCGTCATTCCGGAGAAAGGACCCCCATCATGACCGAGGGCAGCACCGTCGAGACCGTCCGCGGACCGATCGGCACCGACCACCTGGGCGCCACGCTGATGCACGAGCACCTGTTCGTGAAGAACCCCGAGCTGGAGCAGAACTACCCTAACCCGGAGTGGGACGAGCAGCGGCTCCTGCAGATCGCCCACGACGGGCTGGAAGCCCTGTACGACAAAGGGATTCACACAGTAGTTGACCTGACCGTGATGGGGCTCGGTCGGTTCATCCCGCGGATCCAAGAGCTCGCTGCCGGCATCCGGACCAACATTATCGTCGCGACCGGCTACTACACCGCGAAGGACCTGCCGGCGTACTTCCAGGTGCATGGGCCCGGCCTGCGGGTGGACGTGCCCGAACCGCTGGAGGCGATGTTCCTGCGGGACATCGACGACGGCATCGCCGACACCGGTGTGAAAGCCGGCATCATCAAGGTAGTCACCGACAAGGACGGCATCACCCCCGACGTCCAACGGGTGCTGCGCAGTGCCGCCCGTGCGCAGCTGGCCACCGGTGTGCCGATCAGCACGCACACCAACGTCGCGTTCGAGACCGGACGGCTGCAGCAGGATTTCTTCCGCAAGGAGGGCGTCGACCTCACCGATGTCGTCATCGGGCACTCCGGCGACAGCATCGACCTGGACTACCTCAAAGAACTGATGGACAACGGCTCGACTATCGGCATGGACCGGTTCGGCATCAACGAGATGCTGCCCGAGGCCGATCGCATCAACACCGTTGTCCAGCTGTGCGAGCAGGGGTACGCCGACCGGCTGACTCTGTCGCACGACGCGGCGTTCTTCAGCATCAACACCGAGCCGTCGCACCGGGCCCGGCTCGAGCCGACGTGGCACCACGCGAACGTCTCCGACCGCGTGCTCCCCGAGCTGCGTCGGCGCGGCGTCAGCGACGAGACGATCAACCAAATGATGGTCATCAACCCGGCGCGCGTGCTGGCAAGGAGGTCCTAACCCGGTGACACCACCTAGGACCGACGCGCCTCCCGCGGTCGTCCACCGGCACATCCGCAGGCCAGGACGCAGCGCTGCCGGTGACGAGCACACGTCGTACTGGCCGGAGTCCGGTCTAGACATCCGGTCGCTCGCCGGAGACCGCACAGGACTGGTCGTGCCCGATCCCAGGCGCCGGGAGAGCCTGCAGGACTACCTGTCCCGCGGCGGCTACGCCACCGGCGGTGACCCGGGAGCGCTCATCAGCGGCGTCCAGAAGTCCCGTCTCGTCGGACGAGGTGGCGCTGCGTTCCCGCTCGGCGTGAAACTAGAGGGTGTCCGTGAGCGGCCCGGCCCCCGCTACGTCGTCGCCAACGGCGAGGAGGGCGAACCCCTGTCGGTCAAGGACCGCTGGCTGCTGCGCATCCGTCCACACCTGGTGCTCGACGGCCTGCTCCGGGCAGTGCAAGCGGTCGAGGCCGACCGCGCCTACGTCTACGTCTCCGACGAGGACGCCGCCGGCAGCGTCGCGAACGCACTCGCCGAGCTCGACAACGTTCCGGTGCCGGTCGAGGTCGTCCGCATCGAACCTTCGTATGTGGGCGGCGAGGAGACCGCCGTCGTTCGGGCAATCAACGGTGGTCCGGCACTGCCCGTTGACAAACCGCCGCGACCGTTCGAGGCCGGCGTGAACGGTGCACCGACCCTGGTGTCGAACGTCGAGACGCTGGCCAACCTGCCGGCGATCGACCTCGACGGAGCCGATGCGTACGTGTCCCGCAGCCTGGACCCGCTGTGCCCCGGAACGTTCCTACTCACACTGTCGGGGGCCTGCGGCTCACCGGGTCTGTATGAGGTGCCGCTGGGCACCCGCCTGCGCGACGTCGTCGAGCAGGTCGGTGGATGGGTCGGTCGGCCGCGCGGTGCATTGATGGGTGGCTACTTCGCCGGTCTCATCGGTCCCGACGTGCTCGACCTGCCGCTCGCGTACCCCGTTCTGCGCGAGCGTGGGACCGGCCTCGGCTGCGGTGCCATCTGGCTGGTCAGCGAGCACGAGTGCCCCGTGGCGATCGCCGCTGACCTCATGGACTATTTCGAGAACAACAACGCACGCCAGTGCGGCCCCTGCATCCGCGGCACGTCCTCGATGGCCGCCGTGCTCGAGCGACTTAGCCGCGGCACTGCCACCGACGAGGACATCACCAAGGTCACTGGCTGGTCGACCTCGCTGCGCGGCCGGGGGGCATGCGCCTTTCTGGACGGTGCCGCAAACCTTGCGGCATCGCTGTTCCGCGAGTTCGGCGCCGAGGTCGAAGCACACCGCGACGGCCCGTGCGACGTGTGCAAACAGCGCGAGCGAGTCGGGTCCGACCGCTTCGCGCTGTCGATCGAGCGCTCGCTGTTCGACTGAGCCTGGCGGCGCGGTAGGTCAGCCTGTCGCGTCGTCTACGACCACGCGCGGGCCCGCGGCGTGGCCCAGGTGACCGAAGGGCGCGCCGTCCCGCCGAACGAGCAGGTCCGGCGTGATGTCGGCGACCGTGCGTGCGCCGAGCATGATCATGGCGCGTTCGAGCTCGGCGTAGAGGATGTCCAGCACGCCAGTCACGCCCCGCTGGCCCTGCGCGGCCAGTCCGTAGATGTACGGGCGGCCGATCATGACGGCGTCGGCGCCCAGCGCGAGTGCGGTGACGATGTCGGTGCCTCGACGGACGCCTCCGTCCAGCAGGACCTCCATCCGAGGGCCGACCGCCTCGGCGATGCCGGGCAGTGCGGCGAGCGTAGCCACCGCGCGATCAAGCTGGCGGCCGCCGTGGTTGGAGATGACGACACCGTCGAAACCGAGCTCGGCGGCCCGTAATGCGTCCTCCGGTCGCAAAATGCCCTTGATGTAGAGCAGGCCCTTCCAGCGGTCCCGGATCCACGCGACGTCGTCCCAGGTCAACGAGGACTGCATGAACTCGCGGGACTGCACGTCCACCGACTCCAGAGCCGCCGCCAGCCCGCTCTCGGCGACCAAGTTGCGGCCGCCGATGCGCCCGTGCCGCAGGACGTCGTACGTCCAGCGCGGGTGCACCGCCATATTTAACGCTCGCGCCGGGGTCAGTGTCGGAGGTCGGCCCATGCCCTTCTTGCGCTCACCCTCGCGGTTGCCGATCGCCGGCACGTCCACGGTCACGAATGCCACCCGGCAGCCGGCATCCCAGGCTCGTGCCATCAGCTGCGCGGTGACCTCACCGGTCTGCGGGTAGAGCTGGAACCAGTGGTCCTCCCGTGCGTTGCCGAACACCTCCTCGATCGACCAGGAGGAGGCGGTGCTGAGGGTGTAACGGGTGCCCCAGTCCTCGGCGGCGCGCGCCGCGGCGACGTCACCCGCCCAGTAGGAAAGGCCGGTGAAGCCGACGGGGGACAGCAGGATCGGTGCCCGCAGGCTCGTCCCTGCCACACGCATCGCCAGGTCCGGCTTGCCCACTCCCGCCAGCGCGCGGGTCTGCAGCGCGTACGCGTCGTACGCGGTGCGGTTGTCGGAAACCGTCCGCAGGTCGTCGGCTCCGCCGTCGATGTAATTCCACACCATCCGCGGCAGGACGCGACGCGCGCGACGCCGGTAGTCCTCGATGCTGATCAGGCGCTCCGGGGCGGTGAGGCTGTAGGCGAACCCAGAGAGGAACCCGCTCACGAGATCATGCGGCTCTGGTCGTCGGGCACGCCGACCTCCCTCTCGTATCGCTCGCCGAGCTGCGCACGACGCTGCTCGGCGGCGACGCGCAGCTGCTCCAGCGGGTACTGCTCCAGCCCGGTCAGCACGACAGCGGGCTCGACCGCAGACACGATGAGCGCGGCGTGCCGGGCAGGAACCACGGCCACGCCCCCGGCGTCGGCGACAACGATGTCGCCGGGCTCCACGACCACGCCGCCACAAGCCACCGGCACGTTGACCTCACCCGGCTGTGCTTTCGGCGGACTGTACGGCGCGATGCCTCGGCCGTACACAGGGAAGTCGAGCGCCTGGATGTCCTCGATGTCACGCCATGCACCGTCCACCACGACACCGGTCAGGCCACGCCGGATGGGGTCAATAAGAGAGAGCACCCCGGTACCACAGCTCTCGACGTGCCCACGCCAGTCGATGACCAGCACGTCGTCGGGTCCGGCCAGGCCCAGGGCCGTATGGATCGCGAGGTTGTCGCCCGGCACCGCTTTGACTGTCAGGGCCACGCCCACGGCGCGTCGCACCGGCTGGTAGAGGGGCCGGATGCCGGAGTCCATGCTGTAGAGCCGCCCGACCGCATCGGTCACATCGCAGGCTGAGCA
>JAABUM010006747.1_pt1 | contig 11032 bp, 10 predicted proteins | sample 5559161 | NCBI WGS metagenome assembly JAABUM01 (sample SAMN10711868, study PRJNA513369) | rock metagenome | isolation source: Antarctica rocks | place: Antarctica: Victoria Land, Siegfried Peak nord | reverse complement strand
AACTGCACCGCCGAGTCGCCCGCGGCTTCCGAAACCCAGACAACTACCGGCTACGCATGCGCCTCATCGCCGGCGGCCTCACCCACCCGAACCTGAAATGACCGCCCCACCGCAGAGTCGAAGAGCCTCTTATGGACTGCCATCGCACACGGTGCTCAGCCCGGCTGTGTGGCGGCGTGCGGCTGCGTCCGGTGGTCCGACACGCACCGTTCGTCGCCGGCGTCGCATGTCCGCGCTGCTCGAGCTGCGCTGCTGACCGGCCCTCCCGAACAGCAGCAATCGCATGCGGTTCACCAACTTGCGGGCTGATTCGGCACTGTCCTGACGATGCACGGCCGCATACTGCGGCGTGTAATGCCGAAGTTCACCGGAAGGCGACTCGTGCCCACACCACTGTTCCCCCGCTCCGCGAACGTCCCTCGCGCCGCCGCGATGGTGCTCGACGCGCTCGAGGCGGCGGGGCTGGCCAGCGGCACACTCGAGCAAACGTGCGCCGCCCTGGGTGCGGCCGGGCGGCCGTCGAGCCCGGCGGCCGCACGAGCGATGCTCAGCGCCGCCGCCGCGGAGGGCGCCCTTACCTTCATCGAGAACACGTTCAGAAGCACCCGGCCGGCCGCGCAGGGATCGGTCGCGACTCACGACGCGACAGCGCCCGCCGCGGACCCTCAGCCGGGGCAGTTGCTGGCCGAGGAGACCACCAGCCACCCGCTTCGGCTGATCGCGTTCGATTTAGAGTCCGCGGCTCGCGCGCGAGTCGAGGACGGCGGCGCCGTCAGCCGCGACGTGTGGGAGATCGGGGCCTGCCGGTTCGGCCCCGATCTCGGTTGGGTCAAGCAGAACTCAACGATGCGCGTGTACGTGACGATGCGCGAGGGCTTCACCGTCTTTGGCAGCCGTGCGGGCGAGCACGCCGAGCAGCACGTTCCCCCTGAGCAAGCTTGGGCGCAACTGCGCGCGTTCGCCGCCGACGCCGACATGATCGTTTCCTACAACGGCACCGGCCTGGACTTCCCGCTGCTTACGACTGCGCTTAAGCAGTACCAACTCGAGCCGCTGGAGGCCGAGTTTGTCGACGCCCTGTACCTGGCGCACCGGGTAGCGGGGACCCCACCTGTCGGCCAGCTCCTCGAACGCTGTCCTCGCGGCAGTGGCGTTGACGGCGGTGTAGATGGGCTTCAGATCGCGCTTGATCTCGTCCCAGTACTGGCGGGCGGTGAGCCGGAAGGTGTTGCGGATCAGATGGATGATGCAGGTCTGCACGATCGCCTGCGGCCAGACGTTGGACACCACCTCGGGCAGGCCTTTGAGCCCGTCGCAGACCAGGAAGAACGTGTCCTTGACGCCCCGGTTCTTGAGGTCGGTGAGCACGCCCATCCAGAACTTCGCGCCCTCGCCGCCGGTGCCGGCCCAGAGGCCGAGGATGTCGCGATCACCAGCCAGGGTGACGCCGATGGCTGCGTAGAAGGGCCGGTTCGCGACCTGGCCGTCGCGGACCTTGATCACGATGGCGTCGATGAAGATCGCCGCATAGGTCGCATCGAGCGGGCGCACCGACCAGTCGTTCATCTCCTCGATCACCTTGTCGGTGATCCGCGAGATCGTCTCTCTGCTGACCGAGGCACCGTAGATCTCAGCGAAGTGCGCACTGATCTCACCCGTGGTCAGGCCCTTGGCATAGAGCGAGAGCACCACCTCATCGACCCCGTTGAGGCGCCGCTGCCGCTTGCGCACGATCTGCGGCTCGAACGTGCCAGCCCGGTCCCGCGGCACCTCGATCTCCACCTGCCCCGACGCCTCGGTGAGCACCGTCTTCGCCCGGGTGCCGTTGCGGATGTTGCCGCTCCCGGCGCCGGCCGGGTCATGCTTCTCATAGCCCAGGTGCTCGGTCATCTCCTCGTTCAACGAGGTCTCCAGCACCGTCTTCGTCAACTGCTTGAGCAGCCCGTCCGGGCCGGTCAGCGACAGGCCCTGCTCCTTCGCTGCGCGGACCAGCTCGACCGCAGCCTGCTGTTCGGCCGACGTCGCCGGCTCCTTCTTGGTCACGCCATCCAGTGTTGCCGCCATGAGACGCCAACCCTTCTCGCCGAGCAGCGCTCAGCGTGTCAGGCCGGAAACACCGTTAGATCCACAGTCCCTGGAAGAACTCCGTAGGCAACTAGCGGCAAGGGCCGGCAAGCCGAGGACGTTTCAGAACGTACTTCGATGCCGCCGTGGTCACCCCCTCATATGGATGGTGCCGACAGACCAGGGCGTGGTGCCAGTGGCCAAGCGCCGCGGGAGAGGCCAGTTCGGTACGCGCCTCCTGGATGGGGCGCTGATGACACTGGATCAGTGGCCAGCGGGAGAGCTGTTGCCGTCAGCGTCCTGCGCCTGCCACGAAGAGGTGCTCGTGAGTCTGTACGAAGCTCGGGGCTGGGTGGAGTCAGGGCGCGACAAAGTCACTTACAAGCCCTATGCTCAGGCTCGTACGGAGAACCTGTAGGCCTTGGACCTCGTGTCCTGAAGCGACCGTCGCCTAGCGAGTGAGTCGTGGAGCAGCTGGGGCGCTGCGCTTGTCCCGAGGGACGGCGCAGCATGCCCAATCACAGTCCAGAGCACATGGCCAGGCTCTCCAAGGAGTCGGCGTCGCAGCGGAGAGCCGACAAGCTCGCTCGCTTGATCGCCACCTGTCCGCCGCTGAGTGAGGCCCAGGCCTCGCGGCTTCGGGTTCTCCTTGAGTCGCGGGTCGCCACCCCCGAGGTGGCGCGATGAACCGGGTCGCCACCGTCGACGAGCGCTCAGCAGTTGCCGCCGGGACGAGGTCGTCCGCCGTAGACAAGACACCTGCTGAGCGGCTGTCGGAGCACATCCAGCGCATCGTCGACTCGGCGCCTCCGTTAACCACCGAGCAGCGCTGTCGGCTGACGGCCCTGCTGCGCAACGGACCGCGGTCGCAATGAGTACATCCCCACTCGGCGTCGTCTACGGGGCCGCTGAAAAGCTCGGCCTGGGGCAGCAATCGGCAGTGCCCGCGGACCAGGCTGCACCAGGCCCGCTCATGGCGACACTCGATGCCTGGAAGGTCAGTGCCCCGACTGCGAAGGCACTGGGCTGGTCGTGGGCGCCCGACAGCCGACAGCTGCGGGGGCTTCGTGGCACGGCCAAGAGCCGGCCCTTCGCTGGGGTCACGGGGCCGCGGTTGACGCCAGAAGGTGAGCGAGGCTGGTTCTTCGCGGCCGAGCCGCCGTTGGAGGGTGGGGCGATCCTGACTCCGACGCCGACGAATGTTTTGTGCGTGTTGCCAGGCGCCGACCTCGCGTCACCCGACCCGCTGTACCTGGCGGCCGACCCGATTGAGGCTGCCCGACTATGGGAGGCTGGCCGTCAGGCGGCCTGGATCAACGGCGCGAACGGCTGGCGCGGGGGCGACCGCAAGCTGCTTACGGAGCTGACCGTGAATGGCGGCCGGACCGTCGTGCTGTGCCCACCGTCGAGGACGTGGGGTGACCGCAAGGAGTTCGACGGTTGGCGGGCGCTGGCTGACGAGCTCGCCGCCAGGGAGCTCGTAGTCCGAGTCCGCACGGAACTGAACGACGTCGCAGCTGGGGTCGCCCTGGCCCCTGGGAAACGGCCCCCAACGGCGCGACAGCTGATGGCGCAGAACGCCCGTGGCGAGCTGCTCGGCGGCGCGCAGGTCCTCCATAAGTCTCCCTTCGCCAAGGCCCTGCTGCGCGCTGACAAGCTGCGCGCTACTGGCGTCAGCTACATCAGCCGGTCGGCAGGCTTGTCCGCGGCGACTGTCACGCGGGCTGTTATCAACTGCTTGGAGCATGTGGCCGTCGGACCGGGAGGCCCGTGGGTGTATGACCGAGGCGTTTGGGTTCCTGGCTGGAGCAGGGAGGAAGGCAAAGGCGGGGCAATCGGGGTCGTGCTTGCCCGTCTGCTCGAAGATGACTACCGCCCCTCCCATGAAGCCACGGTGCTTGCGCTCCTGGGCCGACAGCCCGACCTCCCACTCATCGCCGCCCACCCTGGTACGGACGGATGGGGCAACGTCCTGAACTTCCAGAACGGGCTGCTTGAGCTGGCTACTGGAGAGCTCGGGCCGCACCGCCCCGAAGTGCTCTCCACCTGGCAGCTGCCGATCCCATACCGGCCCGAGGCGTCTTGTCCGATGTTCCGCCGCTTCCTCGCCCAGGTCTTGCCGGCGGACATGCTCGAGGAGGTCGACGGCGTCGCCGCCTGGCAGGAAGACGTCGGCTACCTGTTGCTGCCCGGCAACCCGCTGCAGATCGCCTTCTTGCTCCGGGGGGCGGGCCGCAACGGCAAGGGCGTCTACATGGACGTTGCCGGGGCGCTCGTCGGCGAGGGCGCAGTCTCCACCCTGTCGTTGCAGGACATCGTCTCTGCCGATCGGTCCCGCTTTCGGATGGCCCAGCTGACGGGCTCCGCCCTGAACCTGTGCGGTGAGCTCGACCCAAGGTTCCTACGGTCCACGGCAGCCTTCAAGGCCCTGACAGGTGGAGACCCGATAACCCTGGAGGAGAAGGGCAAGAAGCCGTTCGCCTACACGGTCTGGTCAACTCCGGTGTTCTCCGCCAACGAAGACTTCTCGGCCGATGACGGGTCAGTCGCCCATTTCGAGCGCTGGCAAGTCCGTTCTTTTCCCAACTTCATCGCGGCGGAGCAACGCGACCCCGTCTTGGCGCGGCGCATCATTGGCGAGGAGCTGCCTGGAGTTGCAGCCGCCGCCGTGGTCGGGCTTCAGGCACTGCTCAACCGGGGCCACTTCCGGGACGCTGCTTCCGCCCAGGCGGAGAAATACCAGTTTCAGAAGTACTCGGACCACGTGTTGCGCTTCATCGAGGAGCGTGTGGTTGTCGACGCCGGCGCCTCGGGTCCCCGGCCGCTGTTCTACGAGTCTTACAAGAGCTGGTGCGAGGACGAGGGCATCAAGAACCCAGTCCCGTCCCAGAAGCTTTTGGCAACCCTCCGCGAGTATGCGGCGCGCCGGGGGGTCAGGGTCGAGGAGCGGAAGAGCGGTGGGACCTTCCACCTGTCTGGTGCGGGACTCGCCGCCTTCGGGCCGGCATGACGGGGCACGTCGGGGCATCCATTCCTACCGCGGGCCTCTTTGCGAAGGGGAGGAGTGGGAGTGGATGCCCCACCATGCCCCGGACGCCCCTGACCCCAGCAGAGCTGCTTCGCCAGCCCGCCGGCATGCCTCGCCGGACGATCGCTAACGGCGACAACCGCGCTGAGATGGTCCGTCGCCTCGCCGGACGAGCTGTGGCCGTCGACGTCGAGACCGTCGGCACGGACCCGTGGCAACGGGGTGCCCGGCTGAGGATGGTTCAGCTCGCCGCAGGCCCCGGTGACGTCTGGATCGACCCGGACCCCGGCGCCGCCGTCGCCGAGATCCTGGCGCGCGCCCCAGCCGTCCTCGGTCACAACGTCTTCTTCGACCTGCTCTGGCTCGACCGGTACGGCCTGGTCCGGCTCGAGGACATCGAGAGCCGGGTCGTCGACACCCTTCACCTGGCCCACCTGAAGGACAACCGCACGCGTCGCAGTCTGCGCCGTTCGGAGGATGAGGACGCCTGGGACGAAGCCGCGCTCCAGGACGCCGATGACAGCGATGATGCTCCGGGCCACGCTCTGAAGAACCTGGCCGCCTACCACCTTGGGCCCAGTGCCGACGTCGCCGCACGCCGGTTGTGGGCTGAGCGGGGCCTTCCCGAGGGACGCTCCGCCCTCTTCCCGGCGGCGTGGGCCTCGCTGGCAGACGGCGACCCGCTGCTGCTCGACTACGCCGCGGCCGACGTCGACCTCGTCTGGCGACTGCTGCCGTGTCTCAAGCCGCGCGAGTCCGAGGAGGAACTCGTCGACGTGGAGCGCCGCGTCGGGGCAGTGGCGGCCCGCATGACCCGGCGCGGCTTCATCGTCAACGAAGCCCAAGTCGCCAGAGCCCGCGAGTCATGCGGCCAAGAGCTGGCGGAAACCCTTCCACGCCTGAAAGCAGCCGGCATCGACCTGCTCGGCGCCACCGGCCGCGGTCGCGAGCAGGTCATCGCCGCCCTGGCTGCGCTGGGAGCGCCACTGACCAAGCTCACTCCCGGCGGGGCTGTCTGCCTCGACCGGGAAGTCCTCGACGGTCTCAGCACGGCGGGCTACCCACTCGCCGCCGACCTACGACGCGCCCGCCGGGCCCAACACAACAGCCAGGACTACCTGGACAAGATGCTCGTGAACCAGGGCACGGACGGCCGGCTGCGGCCGAGCATCAGCACCCTGGGCGCCCGCACCGGTCGGTGGTCCATAGGCGGCGCGCTCCCGATGCAGCAGCTCCCGACTGCCGGCGGCATCCGCGAGTGCCTGACCGCGGGGCCAGGACGAGTCTTGGTCGCCTACGACTACGCCAGCATCGAGTTCACCACCCTCGCGGCAGTCACGGCCGATCCACGCATGCTCGCCGTCGTGCAGGCCGGCGAGGACCCGCACATCGCCGCCGCCGACGTGATCTGGCCCGGGACGGCGGCACTCGCGTCTGACGACCCCGAACGGCAAAGGCGCCGCAAGCAGGCCAAGCAGTTCACCCACGGCCTGGGGTATGGCATGGGACCGGCGACCCTCGCGGCGCGGTCCGGGCTCCCTCTGAACGAGGCAGCCCACGCGCGCGACCGACTGCGAGACGCCTGGCCCGGTGGTCAGCAGGTGATGAGGTCAGCCCGGAGCCGCTACTGGCAGGGCGAGCGCTATCTCGAGTCACCATACGGCCGGCGGTACCGCATCCCCGAGAAAGAGGGTCGCCCGGTACAGCACCAGGCGCTGAACAACCTCAACCAGGGCACAGCCCGGGACCTGATGATGCGCGACGTACTGAAGCTCGACGACGTTGGCCTGGAGCCGTGGCTGACAATCCACGACGAGATCATCGTGGTATGCGACGCCGACGACGCTGACGAGGTCGCCGGGCACATGCGGCAGGTCATGAGCACCGAGCGGCATGACGTGCTGCATGTTCCGATCCGGGTAGACGGCGGGATCCTCGGCAACGCTTGGAGGAAGGCGTGAGGGGCCCCCCGGACGCCCCGACCATTGACCCGGACCGAGGGGCCGAGTTGCAGGGCACCTTGAGGCCCTCGCGTGCCTGTGCTCGTCATCGAGGGGCCCAGTAAGGGCCGACCTCGTGCGCGTGACTCGCCGGCGTTTGGCCCGTGGGTTACAGGCTCGTGGTGAGGGTCGCAACCTGCCTCTCGAGGTCCCCCACGTCGAGCCTGAGCGCCTGGGGGGGGGGGTAAACTTGCAGGTCGGTGCGATGTACCCGCAGGGCGAGCTGTAGCCAACGCCCGTGCGGCCCGGTCCGTGGATTTGCCGGGCTGACTGTCGTTAAACCCAGGGATGTTGGATGAAGTCGTTCTCCCGCCCGGCCTGACTCTCTTAAGCCCCGGCGCGAACTGCTGCCTTGGATCCGATCCGTCGGTCGGGCGGGAGACGACCCGGCACGCCGGTGGTGGAAGTGACCTCGTAGGAGCCTGTTGCCTCAGGCACCCGTCCCTGGACTGTCCGACCACCGCCGCACCGTGCCCGCCCTGCCAGTGCGAGCCAGAGGACGGACATGACCACGATCGCAGAAGCACGCCCACCCGTCACGGGCGGCGTCGACACCCACCTCGATGTGCACGTCGCCGCGGTTGTCACCGCCGTCGGTGGTGTGCTGGGCACCGAGCAGTTCCCGACAACAGCCGCTGGCTACCAGCAGCTGCTGGCCTGGATGCGCGGCTTCGGAGAGCTCGCCCGGGTCGGCGTGGAGGGCACCGGCACCTACGGGGTGTCGCTGGTCAAGCACCTGCGGACCCAGCAGGTGACAGGGGCGACTGCCCCAAGCGACACGCTGTCACGGCCAGCGCACGGCATCCCCGCTCGGCGGTGCCTCGTTGTGCAGGGGCGTCACCCACCCGATACTGCGTTCATGACCAACCCGGCGCCCATGAAGGATCTGAGCGGTGTCGCGCTGGTGACGGGCTCGTCGTCCGGCATCGGCGCTTCCGTCGCCCGAGCCCTTGGGCAGGCGGGGATGGCTGTTGTCGTCAACTCGCGCACCTCGGTCGAGGCTGGTCAGATGGTCGCGGCCGACCTGCCGAGCGGGTCCTACATCCAGGCGGACATCTCCGACGAGGCTGCCGCCCAGCGTCTGGTGGCTGAGGTCGTCGAGCAGCATGGCCGGCTCGATCTGGTCGTCAACAATGCCGGTACGACGGCCGTCATTCCGCACGCCGACCTGGATGGGGCGACGACCGACGTCTGGCGGCGCATCTTCGAGACGAACGTTCTCGGTACCTGGCACGTGACGAAGGCAGCGGTGCCACACCTGCGTGCGGCCGGCGCCGGACACGTTGTGAACATGACCTCGATCGCCGGGGTGCGGCCGACCGGAAGCTCGATCCCCTACGCCGTCAGCAAGGCCGCGCTCAACCACCTCACAAGCCTGCTCGCCTTGGCGCTAGGACCGCAGATCCGCGTCAACGCCGTCGCGCCCGGCCTTGTCGACACACCATGGACCGCCGACTGGAACGAGGTGCGGGAGGCAGTGCGTACGACGGCACCTCTGCGGCGATCAGCCTCCCCGGAGGACGTGGCGGCCGTCGTTCTCGGGCTGCAACGCTCGACCTACGTCACCGGCGAGGTCGTCCTTGTCGACGGCGGACTCCATCTGCGCTGACAGCGAGGCTGCGCCGAGCCGGTGGCGGCGGTCAGCGGAGCGGCAGCGCTTCCACTGGCCTTGTCTCAACGCTCATGGCACATCGAGTCGAACAGGGGCGAGCGACCAGCCGACTTGGTCCCCCTTCAGCAAGTCACCCATCTGCCGCAGAGCGTCTTCAGCGCCAGAGGGACCGAGTGCTTCGTCGAGCAAGGATTGCAGTTCCCAGTCTTCCGTTGGCCCGCCGTCGAACAGGAGGACGAAGTTCAGCACGCCGTCCTGCACATACTGGGCCCGCAAGACCCGCCAGCGCTCGTCCTGGGCAGGCCGATGGTGTTTGACTGCCGGGACGACGTGTCCGCAGCAAGTGCTCGAAGTCGTCAGCACGGTCCGCCCGGACGGGGTTGATGGCGTTGAGCGTCGGCGCTGAAGCGTTCACGGTGCCTCCAAGGGCTGTGGCAGAACGATCGGGCATCCGTCAGGCGAACAGCTGGTCGCTGGCCTGGCCATCGGTGTTGAACTCCTCGAAGGAGGTCAGCTTGCCGCTCTCGATCGTCCACAGGTGCGCTGACCGGAAGGCGTAGGACGAGCCGTCACGCGTGCCGGTGGTGTTGCAGATGACCACTGCGCGGGTGTCGTCGGCGATGATCTGCTCGATGTCTAGCGCGAACGTCCCGCCGGTCACCCTCGCGACGTGGCCGAGCAGGGTGAGTACCTCGTCGGTGCCCTTGCGGGTACCGGTCAGCGTGTTGTGCTCGCCCTCGGTCCAGGTGATGTTGGGGTCCCACAAGGTGGTCCTTCTCGAGCTCGGCCAGCCCGTCGACGACAAGGCCGACCTGCCCGAGCTCGCCCGTGCCGCCCAGCTCGCCATCGGCCTCCATCCGACCAACGCCGCATCGGGACCGGACGGCAGCGACGGCGTCAAGCGCATCCTCGGTGCTGTGACCACCATCACCAGCGGCCTGGCGGAACTCCGCAACCGCGGGTACGGCACGGGCCACGGTCCCGCCATAGCCCGTGTCGGACTGCGCCCGCGCCACGCCCGCTCGCGGTCAACGCCGCGACGACCTGGTGCCAGCTGATGCTCGACGCGCTCGCGGACCCAGAGGCTCCCTGGCACCGCACGCACGAGCCGGAGTAGGCGCCCTCGGGAGCGAGCCCTCGGCAGCGAGCCCTCGGAGCGAGCCCTCGGAAGCGTCACAGGCTACGCATGGAAAGGCAACGCCGGCCCCGGATCGAGGACTCCCGTGCGGTCACACTCGCCGGGGCTGCCGCTGCCTGGCACCAACCCGGGCGGAGAGAGCTTGTGCAGCGGACCGCGCCCCTCGCCCTCGTTCGTCCTCGGCGCTTGGCCGAGCGCAACTGCCGTCGGCGCCGACGGCTGACTCATCGCGAGAGCTGCCTCGACCCGGGCCAGTGCCGCTTCCAGCCGGTCGAGCCGGGCAGGTAGGTCCTCCCCGCCGGGCTCAGCGTCTGAGGTCACTCGGCGGACGAAGTAGGCCGCGACTGAGGCGGTGACGACGCCGAACATGCTCACCCCGACCGCGATGAGGACGAGGGCCGTCAGCCGGCCGCCGACGGTGACCGGGTAGCGGTCGCCGTAGCCGACGGTGGACACGGTGGTCGCGGCCCACCAGAGGGCATCGCCGTAGCTGCGGATGTTGGCACCGGGAGCCTGTCGCTCGAACTCGAGGATCGAGACGCTGGAGGCGATGGTCAAGGTCAGGGCGAGGGTGCCGACGTAGGCGACGGCACGGCTCTGCAAGCTGGCCTGGGCCCGACGGTCGGAGCGGGCGAGGATGAGCGCGAAGCGCACCAGCCGACCGGCCCGGGCCAACCGCAGGGGCCGCAACATCGGCACCGCGACGAGCGCGAGGTCAAGCAGGTTGCCGCGGACGAAGGCACGGCGGTCTGCTGCCAGCCGGAGCCGGTTGAGGTAGTCGGCTACGAAGGCCGCCCAGATGGCGTAGTCGACGACGTCAAGGGTCCGGCGCTGGCCACCGCTGAGGTTGTTGACCTCGGGGAGGATCAGGACCGGGATGAGCAGCAGCGACAACAGCAGCAGTGGGGCCTCGGCGAGGCGGACGTAGCGGTCGTAGTCAGGGGTACGCCAGCGCAGCTCGCGTTCACGGCGGCCGGCACGCAGACGCCGGCCCGCGGTGCTGGTCACCGCTGGAACCTGCCCGCCTCGTGCCCGGCCGTACCAGGCGGAGACTCGCCGCTGGCCTAGTGTCGTGTCGCTAAAGTCTTTGGGCGGTTGGGTGCGGGACACTGTCGTATGCGAGCTGCCCGCTTGGGATTGCTGGACGGGGACCGTGAACGGCTGACGGCCTGGACCCGGTCCTCGACGGT